>JADMIO012937198.1_pt1 | contig 77061 bp, 49 predicted proteins | sample 8958161 | NCBI WGS metagenome assembly JADMIO01 (sample SAMN16585339, study PRJNA669376) | soil metagenome | isolation source: Crop rotation soil | place: USA: Cullars Rotation, Alabama | collected 2011
CTTCCGGGGACACCCCCCTATCCGTCGACACCCCCCTACCTACTCACGTGAGTAGGCTGGGCGCGGCAGCGCTAGAAGCGACCGCCCGTCATGAAGTGGGCAGTGAGCCAACCCATGAAGGCCAGTAGCGCAAAGCGTCGAGCACGCACCCAACCCGAAGGCTTGCCTGTACTGCCGCTTTGCGTGGCGAACCATGACCAGACGTGTTCGCTCAGCGTGTCGCCCGGCTTCTTATTGAAGAGCGCTCGACCCTCAATGACGCCGAACGCGGCAAGCCATGCGAGCCAAGCGATTGTGTATCCGCTCATTGAGCCCCCCGACGGATTCGAACCGCCGACCCCCTGATTACGAAACAGGCGCTCTAACCGAACTGAGCTAGGGAGGCAACGCCGGTCGCTCAACCCTGGGAGAGATCAGGGGAGTGACCGGCCTGAGTGGGTAGCGCTCGACGCCGTTCCTTAGCGGTGCTTGATGCGTGGCGCGTAAACCCCTCTACCTATATGAAGGTTGTCGGCAACCTGATTCGGGGTCACAGCGAAGGGCGCCCGGGTGACGCTGTGATGAAGTGGCGTGAAGTCTGGATTACCCAATGAGAAGTCATTAGGAATGTGTGTTTCGAGTCATTCCGTCACAGCATCACTTCCCCCAGGTCAACGGCTCGCCCCGCTGTGCTGTGGTGACGGAGTCACTGTTACTTAGGCTAACTAACTAAACCGAGACAAGAGAAATGGGCCGACCGGGGGACCGGCCGACCCTTCCCGCTGCCCCAGGAAGCCCGCTGTGCGCCCGTCTCAGCGCCTAACAGGCTTCCCGGGTGTCTCGCTACGCCGCTACGTCTTCCGTGCCGTCCTGGGCGTCGTCTTCGTCGTCGTCGGTCGGCGGCTTCGCCCACGTGATCGAAGCGCGCTTCTCGATGGGCGTTCCCTGCCCCCTGCCCGTAGTCGACTTCGTGACAACGATCTTGTCTACGAAGAGCCCGACGAACACGCGCTTGTCGTCTACTGACGCGCGCCCCCACCACGACTTAGGGCCGGTCGGGTCAGCGTCGGCGTCTTCGGGGAACCATTGGTCAAGGGGAAGCTTCGGGGCTTCGGCGGCTTCAAGTTCGGCAAGCCGCTCTTCCGCCCCTTGCTGCCGGAGCGTCAGCGCTGCCTGTTGCTTCCGGAAGTGCTTCCTGCCAACGGGTCCGTCGTACGCGCCTGCCGCGCGGTCTTCGTACAGCTCTTCAAGGGCGTTCAGGGCGTCGGCGCGCTCCGCAACAAGGTTCGCCCGTTCGCCGCTCTTCTCAGGCGCCTCAGTGAGCTTGCCGAAGCGTCGGGCGGCTTCCCACAGAAGCGCCAACGTCTCTTCGTCGCCTTCGGCGTGCCTGATCTTGTTGAAGATGCGTTCCGCAACGAACTTGTCGAGTGCCGCCATGCTGACGTTGCACGTGCCTTCGTGCTGCCCAGGTGCGGACGGGTCGACCACCTTCCGGCGACGGCAGCGGTAAGAGTCCTTGATCGATTCTTCCCCGCGCTTCGAAGTCATGACGGCGCCACACTCGCAGTACAGCTTGTCCATGGCGGACAGAATGGCTTGCCCCCGGGAAAGCCCCTTGCCGCGCCCCCTGCCGTCCAACCACGCCTGAAGCTCATACCACTCAGCGGGCTCGATGATCGGTCCGCAATCAAGCTCGACCGGCCGGAGCGTGATCGGGTCGCGCTGAATGCGGTAACCCTCAATCTTCGTGGTCGGCGTGCCGTCCGGCTTCTTCTTGTAGATCACCTCAGCGGCGAAGCCCGCAATACGCGGGTCCCGAAGGATTCGCATAACGGTTGCCGGGTCCCAGGCGCTTGAAGCGGTCTTCTTCCCAATCGTCTCGCCCCGGGTCGGCACGGCGTCAGCGTCCATGCGCTTACAAAGCCCCGTGATGCTGCCCGGGTGAATGGCGGCTTGACTGCCCGGCTTGAAGGGAAGGTGTTTGTGCGTCTTGATCTCACGCCACCACCACCGGATTACGTCGGGCTCGAACTCGAAGGGTCCGGTAAGGGGAGTGGTCGAGTGCGCAAGCTTGTTGATGACGACATTGACCATTCGGCCGTTGCGCGTGATCTCCTTCGTCTCCGAAACAAGCTCGAAGCCGTAAGGCGCCTTCCCGCCGACGTACCCGCCCAATTCGCGCTGAAGGTTCTTCGTGTCGAGAATCTTCGCCGACTTCAGCGAAGATTCTTTGTGCGACGCGTCGAGCCGCATAATCAGGTGAATCAGGTCCATGACGTTTCCCTGCCGGAAGACGCCTTCCTGAGTGGAAACAATCGTCACGCCCAGGGCGAGCAATTCCGAGACAATCGGAATCGCGTCCATGACCTTCAGGCGCGAGAAGCGCGACACGTCATAGACAATGATCATGTTGAGCCGCCCGGCGCGGCATTCGTTCAGGATGCGTTCGAACTCCGGGCGCTCCGCCGTCCCGAACGCCGACGTGCCCGGCGCTTCGCTGAAATGCCCGACGAACCTGAACCGGCCCCCGTCGCGCTCGACTTCGCGCTGAAGGTCGGCCGCCTTGTCTTCGTTGGCGCTACGCTGTGTCGCTGGGCTTGCTGCGCTCGAATTCTCGCGCTCGCGCGACTGACGGTCGTAAGCACCCGCGTACGTGTCCACCCCGGTCACAACCCCTTGTGTCATGTCGGCGACCCTACGCCCCCAACTGAGAGAACTCAAAGGTTACCCCAGTTGGGGCACTACTCCCGAAAACCGCTTCTGACCTGGGAAAACGTGAAGCCCCGGGGCATCCGCTGAGGGTTGCCGCCGGGGCTTCGGTGTGTCCGTCAGTACGGGCCATAGAGGGGCGTCGTGTAACCCACCCAGGGCGATTGCTCCGGCACGGGGAAGCCGCGCCACGCCTTCGGGACGTCGCGGTGAGTTCAGGCTTTTTCATATCTCATTGCCCCCGGACGAGCGTCTGCTCCGCCATTCGCCGTCCGCCGTGCCAATCGGATCAGCCGTCCAAATGCGGGATTTTCGTTAGTCGGAGGCCAAACGGCATTGAGCGTCAGCATATCATCAGCGAGCTGAAGAAAGACAATCCCCGATCCGCTCCACGTGTTGCCCCAGCAATCAGCGCGACCTTGCCCCTCCAACGTCATCTCGTTCTCCGCTCATGAGCTCAGCCACTGGCGAGCGGCATCGCATTCTTCGCATCCCGCCTCTGGCGGATGCAGGAAGATCAACGGATCTCGGCCCAGTTGACCCAGGGCTGTCGCCACAATGTCGCGGGAGCGGATCAACCGAGCAAAGGCATGACCGACTGGACCTTCCTTCTGAAGGCTCTTCTCCTTGAGCCACCTGTCCGCCAAGGCAAAGCGCTCACAGCAGTGGTCATTCTCGAGATAATCGACGCGTACCAACTTGCCATCCTGAAGAATGGTGCAGTGTCTCGGCACCCCATAGGGAACCTTTGCCATCAACTCGGCAAGATGCAGCGTCGTGTTGGCATCGTGTCCCACGCCGAGGAGAAGTACCTGCCCATCGAGTTCATGGACACGGGCGACCGGGCTTGCAGGCGAGTGAGGTGGCAGGGGCAATGGATCAGAGATGATCTGCTCTGCCTGTGGCCCCGCTGCCGCAAAGGCAAATGGATGGGCGCTGCGCTTTACATTTGGCAGGCGCCAGAATGTGTCAGAGACAACTCCAAGGTCCGGTGTAACGGGCGACGTGGCAGGATCGAACGGCTCGTCGTCCAGACCTGACCACGAGGGCATGACGAGCGTCCCTCCCGGACCCAGCGCAGCACGCAGGGCCTCGATCAGTCCAAGTGGCCCATCTTCGAGGGGCCGGACGCTACGGAAGGAGCTGTGGACCAGCAGCACACCGCCGGGGGTAACCCCAAGGTTGAGAAGCTGACCGATGAGCTCGGCTTTTCGCCATTCGTATTGCACGACATTGCACTCCACCGCTGATGACATCAGTCGATCATAGCACGATCAACGGCACTGTTGCAAATAGTCGGTGGTGATAAACTTATCATCCCCTTTTGCTGATGGAGCTGCACATGAACCCATTCAAAGGCCGGCATTTTCAGCGTGACATCATTCTGTGGGCCGTACGCTGGTACTGCAAATACGGCATCAGTTACCGTGAGCTGCAGGTCGACGGATCTTTTCCGCTGCATAACCCTGCTTCGGGGTCATTATAGCGATTTTTTCGGTATATCCATCCTTTTTCGCACGATATACAGGATTTTGCCAAAGGGTTCGTGTAGACTTTCCTTGGTGTATCCAACGGCGTCAGCCGGGCAGGATAGGTGAAGTAGGCCCACCCGCGAGCGGGTGTTCCTTCTTCACTGTCCCTTATTCGCACCTGGCGGTGCTCAACGGGAATCCTGCTCTGCGAGGCTGGCCGGCTACCGCCGGCGTAACAGATGAGGGCAAGCGGATGGCTGATGAAACCAAGCCAACCAGGAAGGGCAGCCCACCTATCAAGGTGTACTGCCTTCCAGACGAACGAAGAGCGATTGAGGAAAAGGCGGCGGCGGCCGAGAGAGAATATTCAGGCCAGTTATGCTTTCTGGCCTGTAACAAAGGACATTAAGTAAAGACAGATAAACGTAGACTAAAACGTGGTCGCATCAGGGTGCTGGCTTTTCAAGTTCCTTAAGAATGGCCTCAATTTTCTCTATACACTCAGTTGGAACACGAGACCTGTCCAGGTTAAGCACCATTTTATCGCCCTTATACAATACTGTCGCTCCAGGAGCAAACTGATGTCGTGAGCTTAAACTAGTTCTTGATGCAGATGACGTTTTAAGCACAGAAGTTAAAAGAGTGATAACTTCTTCAGCTTCAAATATCACCCCAGCTTTTTTCTGCTCATGAAGGTTAGATGCCTGCTGCTTAAGTAATTCCTCTTTATCTGTAAAGGCTTTTTGAAGTGCATCACCTGACCGGGCAGATAGTTCACCGGGGTGAGAAAAAAGAGCAACAACTGATTTAGGCAATTTGGCGGTGTTGATACAGCGGGTAATAATCTTACGTGAAATATTTTCCGCATCAGCCAGCGCAGAAATATTTCCAGCAAATTCATTCTGCAATCGGCTTGCATAACGCTGACCACGTTCATAAGCACTTGTTGGGCGATAATCGTTACCCAATCTGGATAATGCAGCCATCTGCTCATCATCCAGCTCGCCAACCAGAACACGATAATCACTTTCGGTAAGTGCAGCAGCTTTACGACGGCGACTCCCATCGGCAATTTCTATGACACCAGATACTCTTCGACCGAACGCCGGTGTCTGTTGACCAGTCAGTAGAAAAGAAGGGATGAGATCATCCAGTGCGTCCTCAGTAAGCAGCTCCTGGTCACGTTCATTACCTGACCATACCCGAGAGGTCTTCTCAACACTATCACCCCGGAGCACTTCAAGAGTAAACTTCACATCCCGACCACATACAGGCAAAGTAATGGCATTACCGCGAGCCATTACTCCTACGCGCGCAATTAACGAATCCACCATCGGGGCAGCTGGTGTCGATAACGAAGTATCTTCAACCGGTTGAGTATTGAGCGTATGTTTTGGAATAACAGGCGCACGCTTCATTATCTAATCTCCCAGCGTGGTTTAATCAGACGATCGAAAATTTCATTGCAGACAGGTTCCCAAATAGAAAGAGCATTTCTCCAGGCACCAGTTGAAGAGCGTTGATCAATGGCCTGTTCAAAAACAGTTCTCATCCGGATCTGACCTTTACCAACTTCATCCGTTTCACGTACAACATTTTTTAGAACCATGCTTCCCCAGGCATCCCGAATTTGCTCCTCCATCCACGGGGACTGAGAGCCATTACTATTGCTGTATTTGGTAAGCAAAATACGTACATCAGGCTCGAACCCTTTAAGATCAACGTTCTTGAGCAGATCACGAAGCATATCGAAAAACTGCAGTGCGGAGGTGTAGTCAAACAACTCAGCAGGCGTGGGAACAATCAGCACATCAGCAGCACATACGACATTAATCGTGCCGATACCCAGGTTAGGCGCGCTGTCAATAACTATGACATCATAGTCATGAGCAACAGTTTCAATGGCCAGTCGGAGCATCAGGTGTGGATCGGTGGGCAGTTTACCTTCATCAAATTTGCCCATTAACTCAGTTTCAATACGGTGCAGAGCCAGACAGGAAGGAATAATGTCAAGCCCCGGCCAGCAAGTGGGCTTTATTGCATAAGTGACATCGTCCTTTTCCCCAAGATAGAAAGGCAGGAGAGTGTCTTCTGCATGAATATGAAGATCTGGTACCCATCCGTGATACATTGAGGCTGTTCCCTGGGGGTCGTTACCTTCCACGAGCAAAACACGTAGCCCCTTCAGAGCCAGATCCTGAGCAAGATGAACAGAAACTGAGGTTTTGTAAACGCCTCCTTTATGGGCAGCAACCCCGATCACCGGTGGAAATACGTCTTCAGCACGTCGCAATCGCGTACCAAACACATCACGCATATGATTAATTTGTTCAATTGTATAACCAACACGTTGCTCAACCCGTCCTCGAATTTCCATATCCGGGTGCGGTAGTCGCCCTGCTTTCTCGGCATCTCTGATAGCCTGAGAAGAAACCCCAACTAAATCCGCTGCTTCACCTATTCTCCAGCGCCGGGTTATTTTCCTCGCTTCCGGGCTGTCATCATTAAACTGTGCAATGGCGATAGCCTTCGTCATTTCATGACCAGCGTTTATGCACTGGTTAAGTGTTTCCATGAGTTTCATTCTGAACATCCTTTAATCATTGCTTTGCGTTTTTTTATTAAATCTTGCAATTTACTGCAAAGCAACAACAAAATCGCAAAGTCATCAAAAAACCGCAAAGTTGTTTAAAATAAGAGCAACACTACAAAAGGAGATAAGAAGAGCACATACCTCAGTCACTTATTATCACTAGCGCTCGCCGCAGCCGTGTAACCGAGCATAGCGAGCGAACTGGCGAGGAAGCAAAGAAGAACTGTTCTGTCAGATAGCTCTTACGCTCAGCGCAAGAAGAAATATCCACCGTGGGAAAAACTCCAGGTAGAGGTACACACGCGGATAGCCAATTCAGAGTAATAAACTGTGATAATCAACCCTCATCAATGATGACGAACTAACCCCCGATATCAAGTCACATGACGAAGGGAAAGAGAAGGAAATCAACTGTGACAAACTGCCCTCAAATTTGGCTTCCTTAAAAATTACAGTTCAAAAAGTATGAGAAAATCCATGCAGGCTGAAGGAAACAGCAAAACTGTGACAAATTACCCTCAGTAGGTCAGAACAAATGTGACGAACCACCCTCAAATCTGTGACAGATAACCCTCAGACTATCCTGTCGTCATGGAAGTGATATCGCGGAAGGAAAATACGATATGAGTCGTCTGGCGGCCTTTCTTTTTCTCAATGTATGAGAGGCGCATTGGAGTTCTGCTGTTGATCTCATTAACACAGACCTGCAGGAAGCGGCGGCGGAAGTCAGGCATACGCTGGTAACTTTGAGGCAGCTGGTAACGCTCTATGATCCAGTCGATTTTCAGAGAGACGATGCCTGAGCCATCCGGCTTACGATACTGACACAGGGATTCGTATAAACGCATGGCATACGGATTGGTGATTTCTTTTGTTTCACTAAGCCGAAACTGCGTAAACCGGTTCTGTAACCCGATAAAGAAGGGAATGAGATATGGGTTGATATGTACACTGTAAAGCCCTCTGGATGGACTGTGCGCACGTTTGATAAACCAAGGAAAAGATTCATAGCCTTTTTCATCGCCGGCATCCTCTTCAGGGCGATAAAAAACCACTTCCTTCCCCGCGAAACTCTTCAATGCCTGCCGTATATCCTTACTGGCTTCCGCAGAGGTCAATCCGAATATTTCAGCATATTTAGCAACATGGATCTCGCAGATACCGTCATGTTCCTGTAGGGTGCCATCAGATTTTCTGATCTGGTCAACGAACAGATACAGCATACGTTTTTGATCCCGGGAGAGACTATATGCCGCCTCAGTGAGGTCGTTTGACTGGACGATTCGCGGGCTATTTTTACGTTTCTTGTGATTGATAACCGCTGTTTCCGCCATGACAGATCCATGTGAAGTGTGACAAGTTTTTAGATTGTCACACTAAATAAAAAAGAGTCAATAAGCAGGGATAACTTTGTGAAAAAACAGCTTCTTCTGAGGGCAATTTGTCACAGGGTTAAGGGCAATTTGTCACAGACAGGACTGTCATTTGAGGGTGATTTGTCACACTGAAAGGGCAATTTGTCACAACACCTTCTCTAGAACCAGCATGGATAAAGGCCTACAAGGCGCTCTAAAAAAGAAGATCTAAAAACTATAAAAAAAATAATTATAAAAATATCCCCGTGGATAAGTGGATAACCCCAAGGGAAGTTTTTTCAGGCATCGTGTGTAAGCAGAATATATAAGTGCTGTTCCCTGGTGCTTCCTCGCTCACTCGACCGGGAGGGTTCGAGAAGGGGGGGCACCCCCCTTCGGCGTGCGCGGTCACGCGCACAGGGCGCAGCCCTGGTTAAAAACAAGGTTTATAAATATTGGTTTAAAAGCAGGTTAAAAGACAGGTTAGCGGTGGCCGAAAAACGGGCGGAAACCCTTGCAAATGCTGGATTTTCTGCCTGTGGACAGCCCCTCAAATGTCAATAGGTGCGCCCCTCATCTGTCAGCACTCTGCCCCTCAAGTGTCAAGGATCGCGCCCCTCATCTGTCAGTAGTCGCGCCCCTCAAGTGTCAATACCGCAGGGCACTTATCCCCAGGCTTGTCCACATCATCTGTGGGAAACTCGCGTAAAATCAGGCGTTTTCGCCGATTTGCGAGGCTGGCCAGCTCCACGTCGCCGGCCGAAATCGAGCCTGCCCCTCATCTGTCAACGCCGCGCCGGGTGAGTCGGCCCCTCAAGTGTCAACGTCCGCCCCTCATCTGTCAGTGAGGGCCAAGTTTTCCGCGAGGTATCCACAACGCCGGCGGCCGGCCGCGGTGTCTCGCACACGGCTTCGACGGCGTTTCTGGCGCGTTTGCAGGGCCATAGACGGCCGCCAGCCCAGCGGCGAGGGCAACCAGCCGAGGGCTTCGCCCTGTCGCTCGACTGCGGCGAGCACTACTGGCTGTAAAAGGACAGACCACATCATGGTTCTGTGTTCATTAGGTTGTTCTGTCCATTGCTGACATAATCCGCTCCACTTCAACGTAACACCGCACGAAGATTTCTATTGTTCCTGAAGGCATATTCAAATCGTTTTCGTTACCGCTTGCAGGCATCATGACAGAACACTACTTCCTATAAACGCTACACAGGCTCCTGAGATTAATAATGCGGATCTCTACGATAATGGGAGATTTTCCCGACTGTTTCGTTCGCTTCTCAGTGGATAACAGCCAGCTTCTCTGTTTAACAGACAAAAACAGCATATCCACTCAGTTCCACATTTCCATATAAAGGCCAAGGCATTTATTCTCAGGATAATTGTTTCAGCATCGCAACCGCATCAGACTCCGGCATCGCAAACTGCACCCGGTGCCGGGCAGCCACATCCAGCGCAAAAACCTTCGTGTAGACTTCCGTTGAACTGATGGACTTATGTCCCATCAGGCTTTGCAGAACTTTCAGCGGTATACCGGCATACAGCATGTGCATCGCATAGGAATGGCGGAACGTATGTGGTGTGACCGGAACAGAGAACGTCACACCGTCAGCAGCAGCGGCGGCAACCGCCTCCCCAATCCAGGTCCTGACCGTTCTGTCCGTCACTTCCCAGATCCGCGCTTTCTCTGTCCTTCCTGTGCGACGGTTACGCCGCTCCATGAGCTTATCGGGTCCACTCGCGAACGCAGAAAGGCCCACCCGAAGGTGAGCCAGTGTGATTACATTTGCGGCCTAACTGTGGCCAGTCCAGTTACGCTGGAGTCACTAGTATTTAGGTGACACTATAGAAGCGGCCGCGACAACTTGTCCACGTGGAATTCTAAGCTTAGGATCCCAATGTGCTGGAAAGAAGTTTCGCCTGGTTGTAGTGATGTGGCTCCTGCAAGGCGAGCTCGAAGAAGCGTGCTTGCACAGGTGTCAGAGGAACCTCGCCGGTAACGACTCCCTGATCGGCCAGAGGCCTGACACCGTCCTGCGCCACAGCAGCCAGTTCGGCGATCGTCTGGTGCTGAAATATCTGCCTCGTTATCAGGTTCATACCTGCCTGGTTCGCCCGGGCGACAACCTGAATACCCAGAATCGAATCGCCGCCAAGCTCGAAAAAGTTTTCGTTTATTCCCGGTTCTGCGATTCCTAAGACGCTGGCCCAAATCCTGCACAGCTCCTGCTCTACGGAATTCCGCGGGCCCACATACTGCTTTTCAACGGCATCGGGTACAGGAAGCGCGTGACGATCGATCTTGCCGTTCGGCGTCAGTGGCAGGGCTTCGAGAAAAACAAACTTCCACGGCACCATGTATTCCGGCAGTTGCTCTCCGAGGAACACTCGGAGCTCATCAGTCGCGGGTGAGTGAGAGTTTTTTGAAACCAGATATGCGAGGAGTCGCTTTTCGCCGCGTCTATCTTCGCGTGCTACGACTAAACTCTGGCTTATTTGCGGGTGCCGGTTCAGGACAAACTGAATTTCTTCGGGTTCGATGCGGTAGCCGCGCACTTTGATCTGATAGTCCACACGACCCAGCAACTCAATTCGGCCATCTGCGAGGTAACGCGCCAGATCGCCCGTGCCATACATTCGGCCGCCGGGCGATTCGCAAAACGGATCCGGCACGAATGATTCGGCAGTTAAGTCAGGCCGGTTTACGTAACCTCGCGCAACCTGAGCACCGCCGACGTAGAGCTCGCCGGCAACTCCGATCGATACAGGTCGCAGGCGTCGATCCAAAATGTAAACAGTATTATTGGACAACGGTGTGCCGATGGCCGGCGTTTGGACTTCACGATCGATCTGCTGAGTCACGCAACCGACCGTCGTTTCGGTTGGCCCATAATGATTCCAGATCGTCAGCTCAGGCGATAACTGCCGGATGTGCTCCAATAACCGTTGTGAAGTAGCCTCACCGCCGAGGACCAGGTGCCGTCGAGGCAAGATGTCCGCCGCGCGCGACGAGGTAAGCAGCGCAGCCAAGTGGGCCGGCACGATTTTCAGACAATCGACGGGATTGCGGCTGAGGTCGTCAGCTAATACTTCGGGGCTCGCAGCGCGATCTTCCGGTATCAGATGGAGAGTGCCTCCATTTAATAACGACGGGAAGAGCATCGTATGGGCCAGGTCCGCCACGAGCGTCGAAACGATTGCAAAGCGACGACACGACGAGAGGCCAACCTTGTTGTCAATGGCGTGGACGTAATTGCAGAGTTGACGGTGCTCGACGGCAACACCTTTCGGTTTGCCGGTAGAACCCGATGTGAAGATCACGTAAGCGAGATTCGCGGGTGTAGCCTTGTTGCCGCAGTTGTCCGTATCCTCGCTCGCTAATTCAAGATCATCCAGAAGCAGGGCGCCGGAGATTTCCCTGCGGGTGCTGATTAGCACGCTCGCTCCTGCTTCACTCAGCATCGTTTCTAAACGCGCGACCGGAGTGTTTACGTCAAGAGGAACATAGGCGCCGCCGGCCTTCATTATCCCCAGCATGCAGACGACAAAGTCTATCGAGCGCTCAAGACACAAACCGACCGGAACGTCTGGTCCAATATCGAGCTTCTGTAAGTGGCGAGCAAGCTGGTTGGCACGACGATTCAGCTCCGCATAGGTTACTCGAGCCGTCCCACAAACAAGGGCGGGAAGGTCCGGTGTCTTTTCCACCTGGGCTTCAAACATCTCGTGAGTGCAACTTGACGGAAAGTTTTGGGATGTTTGATTGAAGCCTTTGACGATTCGCAAACGTTCTTCGTCGCTGAGACTTTGTAAATCGTCGATTGCGGCGCCGGGTTTACGAGTGAAGTCGGCGATCAACGTCGTCAACTCTTCTCCGAGACGGCGCACATCGTCGCGTGTATACCGGCTCGCATCGTAATGAAGCTCCAGACGAGGAACCGCATCATTGAGGATCGAGACTAATTTCAACTCAAAACAATCGTCCGTTGCGTCGCTCCGGAAAATTGAGAAAGTGACATCGCCGGCACGAAACGTGTTTGGACCACGCCGCTCTTCAAAACAAACGTGAAAATATCTCGCCGTCCCCCAGGCGAAGTATTCCTGCCACTGAATCGCTTCTTCCTCTGCGCGGGCGACGCTTTCCAGGAAACGATCTGTCGATAGCCGCTCGTCTACGAAGCCAATCGGAAGCGGCACGTATCGATTGTAGAGGCCGACCGAGTTAACGAGCTCCGGGTGTCTTCGCCCGTCAATAGCGATTCCGATAGTTACGCCCGCAGGCGTGTTGAGTCGTTGAATCAGTATCTGCCAACAGGCCAGTGCAACACGCGCAGCGCTCTCCGACGAGAGCTCCAACACTTCCGGCGTGAACGCTTCTTTCGCGATGGAATTCGCGAAAGGTATCTTTACGTCAGGTTGCAGCGCCTGCGAGCTCCAGTATCGCCTGCCCGGTTCTCCATCTTCACCCTCCAACAACGCATGATGCCATTCGGCAAAGTCCGCATACTGCATCACGTCAAGCGTACGGCTTTCGGATTCGTAATGGGCCGCAATCTGACTGACGATGATTTCGAGTGAGTGCAAATCGGCGCACACTGCAGGTGCTTTGAGCAGCAGCACCGTTTCATCAGGTGAGAGTCGGAATAAGTCGCAACGAAATAACGGCAAACTATCGCAGCCGGAATCCACACTCGGCATTTCGCCGAAAATTAATGCGTCCTGTTGTTCCGGACGCAGAGACGTTAGGTCGCTTCGTTTGACGCAATCGCGTGACTCTTCATGTATGACTTGTGCAGGCAATGTCATTCCCGGTAACAGTGGGAATGTCGTCCGCAGAATCTCGTGCTGCTCCACCACCCACTTAACCGCTCTCTCCAGACGCTCAAGATCGAGCGGACCGCTGACTCGTACGGCACACCGCGACCAAAACGCGGAAGCACGCTGGAGCAGCCACAGATGTTTCTGCTGCGGCGACAGTCGATAGCCTTGGGTAATTTCTTCTGACACAGCGTTCAAGAGTTTTCTACGAGACGTCCCATACCCACTACGATCTGGCGCGGACCACGATATGGTTTTCGGCCATGGGCCGTGAGCATGTTATCGAGGATCAGGACGTCGCCCCGTTGCCATGAAAACGTTACTAGCTGCTCCTCGTAAACAGAACGAATGTGCGCCAGTGCGGTTTCATCGATCTCGGTGCCGTCACCAAAGAAAGCATTGCGCGGCTCGTTCCCTGATTGCAGCGAACTCCGAACGTCGGCGCCCAGACTCGAGACGTGGAACAGGTGCGCCTGGTTGAACCAAACCATCTCTCCTGTCACTGGATGTTCCGCGACGGCCTGACATACCTGCGACGTGCGCAAACCGTTTTCCCCCTGCCACTCAACAGTCATCCCCGCTTTGGAACAATAGCTTTCAACCTCTGCGCGGCTGTTTGTCTGAAACACTTCGCGCCAGGAAAGATCGAGATCGCCGTCATAGTTCCTGACATACATCACCTGTTTGCGACTGAACTCTTCCCTGACCGCAGGATCGATTTGCGCAAACACCTCGCGACTGTCGGCAAGCGGCGTTTCACCTCCTTCCGGAGACGGCTCAACACAAAGAAACCCGATGATCATCGGCCACTGCCGCGAGTAAGACATCTCGTTATGAAGCGGAATGGTTTGATGAGCCGGATAACTCGTGGACGTATAGATCTTCCCGCTTACCTGCGTGCGCGGCGTTGAACGATATGAGTAATCGACCAGTTCGCCCGAGACGCGAGTGAGCAATTCCTCAAAATCGCCGAGAGGCAGCAGACCAAAATCACGAAACAGGATCGCGCCAATTGTTTGCAGCTTCTGCAACATGGCTTCGCGGTTCGCCTCGACCCACTCGAGCAAACTCAACCCGTCGATAGCCGGCCGCACTTCAATCACGCCTCGCGCAATCAGAGTCTCTGTCACCAATTGCGATAAGCCAATCGGCTTGCGCCGGGCATTTTTGAGTTGTCCGATCTCTGTTTTCATTTATCGAAAACCAAAGCTCTACGTCTTGTTGATTGCAGCTTCTGCCGGGCGGAGTTTTGATACTCCTGATCTCTCGATTTTTTATACGCCTGGTTTCTTTGATCGAGCATGCTTCGCAATTCATTCGCGTGAATATCCGGCTGCTCCGCAATCGTAGCCAGCAGAAGTAAAAACTGTTCGCACATGTGAGCGACGGTCTGTGAATCCAGGATGTCGGTGTTGTACGTGAAGGCGGCTTTCAGCACTGACGAGCTTTCCCAAAGCGTCAGTTGCAAATCATGTCTCGTGGCTTCGCTGTCGATCGGATATGGCTCGACGGTCAACCCGTCAAAATCCCTGCGCTCCGCGGCGCCAGCCTGTAGTACAAACCAAACCTGGAACAGCGGGTTGTGATCGAGCCTGCGTTTCGGCTGTAGTTTTTCAACCACCCGGGCATAGGGAACATGCTCGTGAGTCAACGCGCCGAGTGTCGCTTCAGCAACGAGGTGCATCAGCTCTCGGAAAGTCGGATCGCCAGCAAAGTTTGTTCTCAAAGCAAGTGTATTGACGAAATAACCGATGAGATTCTCGGTGCCGGGCCGGCGGCCGGCGCTGGGGCAGCCCACGACGACGTCGTCATGTTTTGACCACGTCCAGAGCAGCGTTTGAAAGGCTCCGAGCAAAGTCATGAATAACGTGACTCGCTCGGTCCGGGCAAGATTTTTTAGCGCTGCGGTGAGGTCCGCAGGGATCTCGAAAAGATACCTGGCGCCTTGAAAGCTACGAATTCCCGGTCGGTCACGAACGGTAGGCAAATCAGTAATTAAAGATGCTCCGGCCAAATGCTGCTGCCAATACTGTAACGAATGGTCCAGCCGCTCGCCGTGCAGCGACTTTCGTTGCCAATCGGCGAAGTCAGCATACTGAATTGAGGGGGCTTCAGTCCGCAGCTCACCGCCCGCGAGAAGACTGTTATAGCCGGAGACGAGCTCATCGAAAAGTATTCCCATGGACCAGCCGTCGCTGATGATGTGATGCATGGTCACCAGCAGAATGTGTTCGTCTTCAACGAGGTGAAGCAACGTCACGCGCAGTAATGGTCCAACTGCGAGGTTGAATGGTTTCCGGCCTTCTTCAGCTACGCGCGCCGCAACGTTCGATTCTGTCGCTTCGATAACGAGTTCGATCTTAGTTTCGGGTTTAAGCACGGCGACGGGCTTACCGTCCTCGCTGGAGAAGGTTGTTCGCAGTGCTTCATGCCGGGAGACGATGTTGTCGATGCTCAACTGCAAGACTTCGGTATTGAGAGTTCCCTTCAGCCGCAGGGCGCGCGAGATGTTGTACGCTCCAGTGTCGGGACTGATTTGATCGATGGCCCAGAGACTTTCCTGAGCGAAAGTCATCGGAAGTTTCGAAGTGCGCGTAACTGGCGCCAGAGGCAAGTCACCTCCTGTTCCGTTCACACTTCGCAAACTCGTTATCGTCTCCGCGAGTTCACCGATTTTGGAGTTGTCGAACAGAGCACGCATCGGCAGTTGCACACCAAATAACTCGTTGAGACGTGATGTGACTCGTGGAATCAACAACGAATGGCCACCAAGCTCGAAGAAGTCGTCGTTGACGCCAACATCCTCAAGCTTCAATACCTCAGCCATCACCCCCGCGACGATCTCTTCCGTCAGACTTCGCGGCGCAACGTAATCTCCACCCGCGGCAACAGGCTTCGGAAGACTTAGCCGATCCACTTTTCCGCTCGCAGTCCGCGGAAAGTCGTCGAGCACCATCACCGCAGCCGGCACCATGAATTCCGGCAATTTCTCTCTGAGAAAAGCGCGAATGTCGCGACTCGAAGGCGTCTTGCCGTCAGTGCGCACGTATGCTGTCAACTGCTGGTCGCCCGAATCATTAGCGTGGGCCACGACGACGCTCTCGAGTATGTCCGAGTGAGTGAGCAACGCGCTTTCTACTTCTCCGAGTTCGACTCTCGATCCACGAATCTTCACCTGGTGATCGGTCCGGCCTTTGTATTCAATCGCTCCGTCTTTACGAAAGCGGCCCCTGTCTCCCGTCTTGTACAAACGCTGTCCGGGTTCGTTCGCGAATGGGTGCGGAATAAACTTCTCGGCGGTCAGTTCCGGCCGATGGAAATAGCCGCGAGCCAACCCCTCTCCTCCGGCGTAGATATCGCCAACGACGCCGGTGGGCACGGGCCGCAGGTTCGCGCCCAATATATAAAGCTGCGTGTTCGCGATGGGGCGTCCGAGCGGAATACTGTCAGACTGGTCGCCGGGTTCGACATCGTAGTAACTCACATCCGCCGCAACCTCCGACGAGCCATACAGATTCAGCAACGCAGCATCCGGCAACTGCTCCTGGAAACGCTTCACCAGCACCGACGGAAGCGCTTCGCCGCTGCACGTCCACCACTTCAAACGCGTTAACCGCTCTCCGATCGCCTCACCTGTTTCCAACATCGCACGCAACAGGGACGGCACGAGCACGAGCCGTGTCACACGTGCATCATGCAGCGCGCCGATAAACCGGTTCACATCTTTGACCACGTCGTCCCGTAAGATCACTAAAGGCACGCCGTGTAGCAGTGGTCCAAAGATTTCCCAGATCGAATCGACAAAACTCAGCGGCGTCTTTTGACAGCACACCTCTTCCGCAGCAAAAGGATATCGCCGGTACATCCACTCCAAACGGTTGACAGTCGCGCCGTGCAAACCAACGACGCCTTTCGGCTTTCCGGTCGAGCCGGAAGTGTAAATTATGTACGCGGCATTTTCGGTGCTCAATTTTATTTGCGGATTTGCCACACTCTCGGTGTCGATCTCGCTGTCGAGTGTTACGACGCGGCAATCCGTGTCCGGCAGATTGCTCCGTGATTTTTCCTGCGTTAACAGCACTCGCGCCCTGGAATCCTCGAGGACATAAGCCACGCGCTCCTTCGGGTACGAGACATCGAGAGGCACATACGCACCTCCCGCTTTCAGTACGCCGAGGAGGGCAACGATCATGTCAGCCGAACGCTCGACAAACACGGCGACCGGTTCTTCCGATCGGATTCCAACTTTCTGCAAATAGTGCGCGAGCTTGTTTGCGCGCACATTCAGTTCTCCAAACGTCAATCTCGTATCGCCGTCAATCAAAGCTACGGCGCTCGAACTTCGTTCAACTTGCCGCTCGAACATCTCCGGCAAGCTTTCGTGCCGGTCAAAATCCTCGCGCGTGCTGTTCCACTCGACGAGCAGCCGGCGACGTTCAGCCTCAGTCATCACTTCCAGATCGCCGATGCTCACGCGCGGATCTGAAACGATGCTTTGCAGGAGAACTTCAAAACGGCCCAACAGCGATTGAATCGTCTCTTCATCAAAAAGATCGGTGCTGTATTCCATCTGAAACTTCAACACACCGTCTCTCTCGTAAGCGCCGAGGGACAAGTCGACCTTCGCGGTCTCGTTTTCAACAGCCTCAGTCTTGAACGTGAGTCCATTGAAAGACGCTTCATTGCGTGGTCCATGTTGAAATTGAAACATGACCTGAAAGAAAGGAATCCGGTTGGAACGCTCGGGCTTCAATTCCTCGACAAGTTTCTCAAACGGCAGATCCTGATGTTCGAATCCTTCGAGAGCTGTTTGCTTCACACGGTCCAGAAGTGTCTCGAAGCTCGGGTTTGCGCGCAGGTCTATGCGCAGCGGCAGTGTGTTGATAAAGAACCCGATGAGCCCTTCGATCTCCGCTCGATTGCGGCCGGCTACAGGCGTTCCCACAACTATATCGACTTCGCCCGAATGACGGTGCAAAAGAACACTGAAAGCAGCGAGCAACGTCATGAAAAGCGTTGTGCTCGCGCCGCCACTCAACTCTCGCAGTTGTTCGGTCAGCGATGGAGAGATACTGAACGTGTAACTTGCTCCACGATCGGTGGGCGCCGGGCGCGGGCGGTCCGTCGGAAGATCCAAGACTGCGGGGATGCCGGCAAGTTGGGTTTTCCAATACTGCAGTTGCTCTTCCAAAACAGCGCCCTGCAGCCAATCGCGTTGCCACTCCGCAAAGTCGCGATATTGAAGCGTCAACGCTGGGGGTAAAGATTGTCGATAGCATGCGGTGAGCTCCTGGAAGAATATGCCCGCGGACCACGCATCACTGACGATGTGGTGCATAGTAAGTAGAAGCAGGTGTTCTTCCTCTGCCAGGCGCAACACGGAGGCGCGCACGACCGGACCACGATTGAGATCGAACGGCAGTGCCGCTTCATGTTTTGCCAGTTCGTTTGTTTTGATTGCGCGTTCGTCTGCTGAAAGCGCGCTGAGGTCGAGCAGCGAAAGTTTCAGCGTTGATGAGTCCGCAACGATCTGCCTGAGGCGGCCATCAATCAACGAGAAGCTCGTGCGCAACGATTCGTGACGGCTGATTATTTCGTTAAGGCTTTGCTCCAGAATGTTTAAGTTCAAGGCGCCGTGAATACGGATCGCTCGTGGAACGTTATAGGCGGCGCTTTCTGGTTCAAGCTGCTGAATAAACCACAGGCGCTCCTGGGCGAAAGAGGCTCGGGCCGGTTCGCGCCGCGTGAGCTGCGGCTCCCGTGGACTTTCGCCGCTCTTAGCAAGGATTCGTTCAAGCAAGGCGCGCTTGACCGGCGAGAGAGTCTCAAGTCTTTTGGTTAATTCATCCACTAACAAAAGCCTCACAAACGACGAACCCGGCAATGACAGCGCGACGGATGGGGAGTTTATCCGCGAAAGCCCGGCCTATAGTCTACAAATCATTAATAAAGCCATTTTTTTAACGATATTAGGACTACGATATTAGGACTAGACGGACCAGTGAGTCTTGGTCACCGGTGGGAAAGATGTGCGAATCTTCTCATCGCAAAGTATGAAAATCAATTTGCGGTAGCAATTGGAAACAACGGAGGTGCACTAATTCCAACTCTGCGCAACCTCTGCGTTACTCTGCGCCTCTGCGGTAAAGTGATGCGCAGAAACAATAACCGCAGAGGCGCAGAGTAACGCAGAGGTTGCGCAGAGAAGAGTCAAATTGGGGCACTTCCTTCCTGCTCCTGTAACAGGCGTATCGCTTCCTCATCTGAAAGCGATTCCAGGCTGTCCAACACTGTCTGCATAGCGGCTGGGTCCGCATATGCCGCTGCTTCGATTACGGGCGCAAGTTTAGCAATTGTGGGTGAGTCGAAGATAGTCCTCAATTGCAACTTTTTATTGAAATTTTTTCTGATTCTGGACACAACCTGCGTCGCCAGCAGCGAGTGTCCGCCCAGGTCAAAGAAATTGTCGTGTACGCTTATTTCCGGCACATTCAGCAACTCCGACCAAATTCCGGCCAACTCTTTCTCGACGCCTGTTTGCGGAGCCACCATCACTCTGTCCGTCTGTGCTTCGTCAGGATCGGGCAGTGCGCCACGATCCACTTTGCCGTTGACTGTGGTCGGAAACGATCGCAAAACGAGGATCGCTGAAGGCACCATGTGGTCCGGCAGTCGTTGTTTGAGGTACTGCCGGAGCTCATCGCTATTCGCCGGCCGCAACTTCACACTCATAACATAAGCTACAAATCGTTCACGGCCTTCGTCACCTCTGAGTACGACCACCGCCTGGCTGACAAGTGGATGCCGGCTCAGCACTGCCTCGATCTCTCCGGGCTCAACCCTGTAGCCGCGCACTTTCACCTGGAGATCGCTGCGGCCAAGAAACTCCACATTGCCATCCGGAAGAACGCGTGCCAGGTCTCCTGTCCGGTAGAGCATGCTTCCGGGTTCGTCGGAAAACAGATCAGGGACAAACCGCGCCGCTGTCAGATCCGGATCGTTCAGATAACCGGCTGCGACACCGGCGCCGCCGATGTACAACTCGCCCGCCACGCCCGTGGGTACAATCCTCATCTGCTGGTCCAGGACATAAACGCGAGTGTTGGAAAGCGGGCGGCCGATCGGGACCGTGCGCACCAGATCGGAGAGGTCTTGCTCCCCTGCGTCAAAGGTCAACGATCCGACGGTTGTCTCAGTTGGTCCATAATGATTGATGACTTTACAGCTATGAGGTATCGCCAATATCGAATCGCGAAGCTGGCGCGAGAATGCTTCGCCACCAAGAATGAGATACTTCGAAGGAAGCATCTCGTTATCGGACAAAAGCGCATGAAGATGAGAAGGCGCGATCTTGAGCACGTCGATCGGATGGCGCGAAAGATAATCGCTAAACGCGCGAGGTTCGAGTGACAGATCGTGACCGAGGATATGTAAAGTGCCCCCCGAGAAAAGCGAAGGAAAGATGCAGGTATTACCGAGGTCGGCGCTGATGGTAGAAACTGTCGCGAAGTGCAACGGCTCTTCAATCTCTAAACGCCTTAGTATTGATTCGGCATAATTCACAAGATTGCGGTGACGAACGGCCACGCCCTTGGGCGTGCCCGTCGATCCTGATGTGTAGATTACATAAGCGAGCGCGTCAGAACTCACCCCCGCAGATGGATTGATTTGCGGTTGACTCCGAAGCAATTCGGCGTCTCTCGTAAACTCGACGACCTTCGCGTGTGGTCCAAGCGATTCGGCAAGGTGGGTCGAATTTGCTACGCAAACGCTTGCCTGCGCTTTTTGAAGTTGAGTAATCAAGCGCTCCAGCGGATGTTCGGGATCCAATGGCACGTAAGCCGCACCCGCCTTCAATATTCCGAGCAACGCCACAATGCTTTCGACAGAACGAGTCACGCACATTCCGACACGTTCGTTTGGTCCAACGCCATATTGCCGGAGCAGATGTGCAACCTGATTGGCCTGAATATTTAGTTCTTCATAAGTCAGTTGATGCCCTGCACAAACGACTGCGACTGCGGCCGGTGTCTTTGCAGCCTGAGCCTCGAACAGCTCGTGAACACACTTGTCGCGCGAATACACGCTGGTCGTGTCGTTCAGATCGAACAACAGCCACCGCCGCTCATCGTCAGACACGAGATCGATCGAATCGAGCGTCAGGTTTGTGCGAAGACCTTGGATCAGCCGTCTCAGGTAATCGCTGAATCTCTCGCACGTTTCCGGATAGAACGTAGTACGGTCGTATTGGAGACGGAGCGAGAGTTGTTCGCCGGAGACTACGCAGGAGAGTTTGAGTTTGAACGGATTGCTGAGGACGAACAGATCCACAGGTGAGATTTGGGTATCGCGCTCTTCAAACTCAAACGCGATTACATTGCGAGGAACTTCAAGGTCTGCATACTCCTGTGTCTCTTCCGCTCTCTGGAGCTCATTCGCAACCAGCGACAACTGCCGCACGAAGAGATTGCTTCCCAGCTCACAGCGTATGGGCAAGTAGCGATCGAATGGTCCAAGCGCGCCGTGAAGATCCTCGAGCTTACGAGCATCACAGCGTTTGTAGATCGTGAACTCGCGCAGTCCGGACAACCGTGAAATAAGCGCTTGCCAGCAAACGAAAAGCACATCCTCCAGCCGCGCGTTATTTTCCGAAGCAACGATTCTTAATTGCGCTAACAATGCCTCGCCGGTTTCCACCGTGACTGAGTCATACTCAGGCGGGCGCTGTTCGACAAACCATCTTTCGAGGGGAAGTACTGGAACCCCGGCCGCCTGTTTCGTTTTCCAGTAAGCGCGGCCTTCCAGCGCCTGTTCGTCATCCGACTCCAGTAGTTGATTCTGCCATTCGGCAAAATCGGCATACTGGACCACTTCGTCCTGCGGCAGTTCCTCACGAAGAATCTCGGCGATCAAATTCATCAACGTCCGTGAGTCGGCACAGATTGCGGGAAGCGAGAGTATGAGCGCGGTGCGATTCGGGGATAACTCCGCCAGCAGGCAACGGAGGACTGGGCCATCTTCAAGCGTCAACGGCGCCTTGCACTCCGCCGCGAAGAGTACGGCGACTCTCTCCTGTTGTTGCTCTTCAGGAAGACTCTTCAGATCGCTGGTCTGCCAGAAAACGTCTGCGTTGTCAGAAACTATTTGGAAAGGAATCTTTATTCCGGCAGGACGATGAAACGTTGTTCGCAGGATTTCGTGGCGCGCGACAGTGCGGTGCAACGCCTGCCTCAATCGATCGCTATCGAGGTGTCGTGCAATGATGAAAGCACCGGCAGCACGAAACGGTTGATCCGGAGAAGCGAGTTGCGACGTCCAAATCTGTCTTTGCTGGGGCGAAACGCGGAAACCCTGGGAGGTCAAATTTGTCATCAGGTCGACCGAGCTTGCATTACCTCAGTTTGATTTACCATCGCGCCGAGGGCGACAACGATTTTTCGCGGGCCGCTGAATGGGTTGCGGGAGTGTGCCACCAGCATATTGTTGAGCATTAAAACGTCGCGCTCCTGCCACGCAAAACCGACTGCCAGCCTGTCGTATAACTCCGTGATATGTCGTATCACCGAGTCTTCAATCGGTGAACCGTCACCATAATAAACATTGCGGGGAAAATTCTCCTCGTCGACGATAGAGCTCAGCGAATGCCGCACCGACTCCGGCAGGCATGAGATGTGGTGCAACTGGATCTGATTGAAAAAGACAAGCTCACCAGTCTGCGGATGTGTGACCACGGCGGGACAAAGTTGCCGAATACGCAGGCCGTTATCGTCTTTCCATTCAAACTCTATCGAGGCGCTGCGGCAGTAGTCTTCGACCGCGGAGCGATCGTCAGTTTGAAAAAACCTCTGCCAACTAACATCCAGTCCGTCCGTGAAGTTGCGGACATACATCAAGCCTTTGCGCTCGAATCGTTCACGAATCCTCGGGTCGAGCTCACGGTAAACCTGCCGGCAATCGACGATCGGCGATTCACCGCCGCTCTGCGCAGCTGTGACGCAATAGAACCAGATCAACATGGGCCAGCGGTGCATGTGAGAGCTTTCGTTGTGAAAGAGAATTCGCTCTTCGGACGGATAAGGCGTGGAGCCGTAAACTTTGCCGCCCATTTCTTCTCGCGGCAAGTCGCCGTAATCGGCAAACAAGTCGGGACAGACAGCGCTCGCAAAACTCTCGAATTCGGTGACGGAATTCAAGGCGAATCGGCGAAAGAGTATTGCCCCATGGTCCAACAGTTTTGCCTGGATAAACTCGCGGTTCTTGCCGGCCCACTCGACCAGATCGATGTCCGCCGAGTCAGGCACGACGACCAGCGGCAGTCTCATGTCTGGCGCAAGAAACTCAGTCTTGATTGTCCGAAGCTGGCCCAGATCGACTCCTCTTCGCCGCGTGCTTCGGAACTGGCTGATCTTAGACTCAGTGCCGCTATCTTTTGGTTTCATTGCCAAAGTGCTGACGCGTTCAAGTGGATTGGCGACGATGCTTGTCAACAAAGCTTCAAACGTGGCCGACAACTTCGAGATCGTCGCAGAGGTAAATAGATCCGAGTTATATCGCCATAAACCCTCGAGCCTATTGTCACGTTCGCTGATGAAAAGCGCCAGATCAAAACGAGAGCTTGCACTAGCCACTTTAAATGGCTCAACACTCGCGCCTGCGAGCCGCAAAGTGCGCTGCTCCGTGTTCTGCATGACAAACAAGATCTGGACCACCGGATTGCGCGTGAGATCCCGTTCCGGCTTCAGCTCCTCGACCAGTTTCTCGAATGGCAGCTCCTGATGTGCATACACGGCGAGGATAGATTTGGCGGCGCGGTCCAACAGTTCAACAAAAGTGGGATCGCCGGCCAGGTCGATTCGTACCGGCAGTAAATTTACAAAGAACCCGACGAGCTGTTCCAGCTCAACGCGGTTTCTGTTGGCGATGTCAGTTCCGATTACGACGTCGTCTCGGCCCGTGCTCCGCGATACGAATAGTTGGAACGCGGCCATGAGTGTCATAAACAGCGTGACACCTTGCGTGTGGCTGAGTTTCTTCAACGCGGAGCTTAACTGACCGGAGAATTGCACTGCTACGTCAGCGCCTGAATAGGTCTGAGATGCAGGTCGTTTGTTATCTGCCGGTAATTCCAGAACGAGTGGCGCTCCGGCCAGATAGCTTTTCCAGAATGAAGTCAATTTCTCGAGCCGGTGAACGTCGAGATATCTCTTTTGCCAGACGGCGTAGTCAGCGTACTGGATTTTCAGCTCCGGCAAAGGTGAAGGTCGATTCTGGCAATAAGCGTCGTACAACTTCTCCAAATCGCGGAAGATTATGGCGGTGGACCAACCATCGCTGACGATGTGATGTAAGTAGATAACAAAAACATGATCCGCATCGCCGAGCTTTACAAGCGTGGCCTTGAATAAAGGACCATCAGATAGATCGAACGGTTGCTCAGCTTCACGCCTGAGCAAATCTCTCGCTTCGCTTTCGCCGCTCAGATCGATAGCTGACCAGGCGTTTCGCGGTCTGTTCAAAATAATCTGGATTGGACCATCGCCGGAATCCGGGAAAACCGTGCGTAGCGACTCGTGCCTCATGATGAGCGCATCGAGTGCTGCCGCAAGCGCGGGTGAATTGAGCGGTCCGCGTATGCGCATGCCGATCGCGATGTTGTAAAAAGCGCTCTCCGGCTGTAGCTCCGTCAAAAACCACAGGCGCTGTTGCGCGTACGAGAGTGATAGTTTCTGATCTCGAAGAATTGGCTCAAGCGCGGGCGCCTCGTCTTCTGTTCCAGTCGGGCGAGCCGTTTCGATTTTTTCGGCGAGTAAGGCAACTGTCGGAAACTGAAAGAGCCAACGCAGTTGCAACGGCGTGTCAAAGAGCTTGCACAGTCGAGAAATGACCTGTGTGCCTAGCAGTGAATGTCCGCCGAGATCGAAAAAATTATCGTGAACACCCACCATCTTGAGCTTCAACACTTCCGCCCAAACAGAAGCTACTTTCTCTTCTGTCGCATTGCGCGGTGCTACAAAAGCCTGCTCGATGTTCGGGCGTAACTGATGTGGAGCGGGGAGCGCTTTTCGGTCCAGTTTACCGTTCGATGTCCGCGGCAGTGCATCGAGGATCATAAAGTGTGAGGGCACCATGTGTTCCGGCAGTTTAACGGCTAACACCTTGCGCAGCTCCGGTTCCAGTTTTCGTGCCTGGTCCGAGCGAACGGGATTGTTCGCATACTTTTCCCACGCGGGATAGGTGTCACCACGATCTTTATGGTCCAGTGTAGCGGCGATATTGGCTCGCCGAAAGGTGACGTCAAAACTGCCAGAGTCGTTTTCAGACCACGTAATATCTGCAACGTATCCCAGCGATTCGCCGAGTGCCCAGACCTGCTCCGGATCTATCCCTGAGCTTTCACGTGTGACGTCTCGCAACTCGGCCACGCTGTTGCTCTCATCATCGCCACGAATCGCGTTGAGCGCTGTCACTGCGTCGCTGACCCTGGCGTTGGGCAAGTTCCTGATCGTCAACGCGTCTGCACGAGAATCAGCAACGAGCTGTTTGAGTCGCTCTAAGCCGCCGTTTTCATTTCGCCAATCGTATGCGTCGCCGTTCTGAGATCCTTGCTGTGTTCCACCTATCTCGAGAATCACGTCGTAGCGAAAAGCGGTCAGCTCATTTACGTATTGACCGCGCTTTAGTCGGACTTGTACGCCCGTGATCTCGGGAAAGCGTTTCGGCAACTGTTTGAAAAACGCAGGATCGATAACTAATTCTTTCTCATGTTGAACGTGCGTCTGTATTCGTTGCCCGAGGTCGCGCACCGGCAGCGAGGAAGGCGCGTTGTGCAATTGGACACTCGTGTGAAATGCTTCGAGCAACTTGAGATTGCGAACGTCGCCGATAAATATCGAGCCTCCCGGCCGCACAGCTTTGATGGCGGAATCCAGCACGTTCACCAGGTAGTCGATCCCCGGAAAGTACTGGACCACCGAATTCAATATCAACACGTCGAACGCGGCCTTTTCAATTCCCGAAAAATCTTCCGCCGGCTGTTGCGCAAGGGTGATGCGGCAGGACTCCGGGGCATGGACCAGGTTCGTTTTGACGTAGTCGATTACTTTCTGAGAAAGATCCGTTCCGTGATAGTGCGTGCAATGCGGCGCGAGCCGGAACAACAACAAACCTGAGCCGCAACCAATCTCCAGCACGCGCTGCGGGTGCAAACCACGAATCCTTTGGACCGTGCTATTGACCCACTCGCTCATCTCCTGTGAGGGTATCGGTGCTCCGGTGTAACTACTGTTCCAACCAGTGATGTTGAAATGTGGATCTTGCCCCGCGGAAGTTGTCTCCGTATAGATCTCGTCCCAGACTGTTTCCCATTGCGAGAGCTGTTCTGCATGGAGAGCGTCAGCCGCATCGTCGTTGCCGGGAACGAGGTAAGCGACCAGTCGCCTGTCACCAGCCTCATCCTCTCTTACGACAACGGCTGACTCGCGGACGAGAGGATGTTCGTTGATGGCGGCTTCGATCTCGCCGAGCTCGATGCGATAGCCTCGCACCTTCACTTGCTGATCGCTGCGCCCCAGATACTGCAACTTCCCATCCGCCTGATACCGTGCGAGGTCGCCCGTCCGGTACAGCCGCGTCCCGCCCGCTCCGTACGGGTTCGGGATGAACTTCTCCGCCGTCAACTCTGCGCGCTTCAGATACCCACGCGCCAACCCAGCCCCACCGATGTACACTTCGCCCGGCACTCCCACCGGCACCGGCTGCAGCCACCTGTCCAGCAGGTAGATCTGCGTGTTTGCTATCGGTCTGCCAATCGTCGCCGCTTCTCGCGCCCCACGCAGCGCATACGTGCTGTACGTCGTGTCTTCCGTTGGTCCATATAAATCGTAGACTCGCTCGATTCCGCTCTGCTCGTACAACTGCTGCACGAGGGCCTGGGACAATGCTTCTCCCGCCAGGTTCACCACCCGCACACTCGGCGGGATGCACTCCAGCCGCACCAGCTCCGCCATCGCCGACGGCACTGTGTTGATTAGACTCAGCTCTACGTTCCAGCGCCCGCTCGCTAACTGCAACGCATCTTCCGCTACAATCACCGCCCCACCTACACTCAGCGGCAGAAAGATCTCAAACACCGACAGGTCAAAACAGATCGATGTCGAGGCCAGCACCGCTGCCAGCTCCGTCGCGCCATACACCTCCTGCGCCCACTGCAACAGCGCCACCGTACTGCGCTGCTCGATCGCTACTCCCTTCGGACGGCCGGTCGATCCCGAGGTGTAGATCACATAGCCGAGCGACTCCGGCCAGCTCACTCGTGCCGGTCGCTCCACACTCTCCTGCTCCAGTCGCTCGTCATCCAGCCACAGTTGTTTACTACTGCCCGGCAGCCGTGTCGCCAGGTGCTGCTCGGTCAGCACCACTGCGGCCTGCGTGTCTTCCAGCATGAAACGCAGTCGCGGCGCCGGATAACTCGGGTCCAGCGGCACGTAAGCACCGCCCGCTTTCAGGATCCCCAGCAAGGCCACCACCATTTCCACCGAGCGCTCCATACACACTGCCACCAGACTCTCGCAGCCTACGCCTTCACGTCGTAAGCGCGAGGCCAACTGGTTCGCACGTGCTTCCAGCTCCGCATAACTCAGCCGCTGCTTCTCATCCGCCACCGCCAGTGCTGCGGGCGTGCGCTCCGCCTGCGCTTCGAACAACTCGTGCAGACATTGTCCCTGCGGATAAGCCACCGCAGTCCGGTTCCACTCCACCAACACCTGCTCCCGCTCTTCCGCAGTCAGCAGCGGCAGCTCACTGATACGCTTCTCTGGTCCATCTACAACTGCTTCCAGCAGCACCTCCAGATGGCCCATCATCCGTTCGATCCGATCCGCATCGAACAGATCGGTATCGTATTCCCAACTCGTCTTCAGCCCGTCAGGTGTCTCCAGAATCGAGAGCGACAAGTCAAACTTTGCGGTCTCGCTATGAACATCCAAACGTTCCAGCGTCAACTCAGGCAGCTCGAGCCTCGATCTGGTCGCGTTCTGCAACACAAACAACACCTGGAAAAGTGGAGTACGACCAGGATCTCGCTCCGGACTCAGTTCCTCGACAAGCTTCTCGAACGGCAGATCCTGATGATCGTAAGCACCCAGAGCGACGTCTTTTACACGCTGAAGTAGTTCGGCAAAAGTCGGATTGCCGGAGAGATCGGTTCGCAGCACAAGCGTGTTCACAAAGAACCCGATCAGGTCTTCAGTCTCGGCTCGCGTTCTATTCGCTATTGGCGATCCGACGATGATGTCCGTTTGGTTGGTATGGCGCCACAGCAGAACTTTGAACGCCGCCAGCAGGGTCATGAAAAGCGTCACACGATGTCGCGTCGAGAGGTCTTTCAGTTTCTGCGCTAAGCTTTGTGGTAAGTGCAGGACTGTTTGAGCGCCATGAAATTGTTGGATCGCCGGGCGCGGTTTATCGGTGGGAAGTTCGAGGATTGAAGCGCTGTTCGAGAGTTTTGCTTTCCAGTAGTCGAGCTGTCTACGCAGTGCTGGTCCCTGCAAAGCCTCACGTTGCCAGACGGCGAAGTCCGCATATTGAATCGGCAGCGGCGGCAATGGCGAGGGCTCACCGGCGGCAAACGCTTTGTAAATAGCCGCCAGCTCACGGAACAGCACGCCGAGCGACCAGCCATCGCTCACGATGTGGTGCATCGTAAACAAAAGCACGTGCGTGTTTGAATCGAAGGCTAACAGCGACGCCCGCAACAGTGGACCAGCAGAGAGATCGAACGGAAGGCGTGCTTCTTCACGTGCAAGCTTTGCAATCGTAGCGTCGTGTTCGGAAGCAGGGACACTGCTCAGATCGATTACGGGTACCGTTATGGTTGCAGTCTTCGCGACGATCTGTGTCGGACCATCCGGTCCGGCTGAAAAAGTTGTGCGGAGTGACTCATGACGATTGACTATTTCATTGAGTGTTCGCTGTAGAGCATCGACGTTGAGACTGCCTTTGATGCTGATGACCTGCGGTAGATTGTAGAAGGGACTCCCAGGCTCCAGTTGGTCGAGAAACCACAGACGCTGCTGCGCGAAAGAAACGGGAAACACGTAGTTCTGTGTGTTCATCGTGCCTTTCAGTCTCTTCGAAGCCGCTTGATGGGAGAGGCCGGGATCCCGCTTGCGTTCTCCCGTAACAGGTGAAGTTTGCGCACCAACCCGGTGATGGTCGGTGTTTCAAACATGGCGATGGGCGACAACTCGACGCCCATGATCTGGCGCACGTGAGACACAACTTGAGTGGCGAGGATGGAGTCGCCTCCTAAGCGAAAGAAATCGTCCTCGATGCCGACGGCTTCAACCCCGAGGATTCGTGACCAGATGTCAGCCAGCACCATCTCGTCGGGCGTGCGCGGCGCAATGTACTCACGTTTCTCAGCAGAACTGTCCTGATCGCGAGACTGAACATTCAGCAACTCCGCTAGTCGCGAACGTTGTAGTTTCCCAAAGGAGCCTTTAGGAATTTCGTCGACTATTAAGATTTGACGCGGGACTTTAAACACGGCCAGTCGAGAAAAAACAAACTCGCGCAACTCCGTTTCGCTAACGTCGCCGCTGTTTAAGACCACAGCCGCCGCTACCTCTTCACCGAGTAATTCGTTCTTGACCGGAAACGTCACGGCTTGTTCGACGAGTGGATGTTCGAGCAGTGCCTGGTCCACTTCCAGCGGCGCGATCTTTTCGCCTCCTCGATTAATGATCTCTTTCAGCCGTCCGGTGATAAACAGGTAACCATCGGCGTCTATGAACCCCTGATCGCCTGTCTTGAACCACCCGTTTCTGAACGATTCTTCGTTCACTCGCGCATCGTCTTCATACCGGCTGACAACACACGCGCCACGAACTACGATCTCACCTTCAGTATCGATCTTGATATCGATCGACGTCGCCACGCCCGCCGAGCGCGGCTTACGCACCTGCGGCGGCAGTGGATTACAGGCAATCATCCCGCACTCGGTCATGCCATACGACTCGATAATCGGCACGTTAAAAAGCTGCTCCAGTTCACTCATGAGCTGTTGTGACAAGGCCGTCGACGACGAACGGATGAATCGCAAGCTCGAATGGACGACGGGCTGGTTGTTAGCGCGAGCACGCGCGAGGATTGCCTGGTGCATGCTCGGCACCGCCGTAAACCACGTCGGCTGAAATTCCTCCAGCCAATCAAAAAACTGTGGCGCGTAAAAACCAGGCGGACAAACAACGCCGCCGCCGCTTATGAGGGAGGCGAGAACGACACCGACCAACCCGGTCGAATGAAAGAGCGGCATGATGTTCAAACACAAGTCACTCGCATTCAACTTGAGTAAGACCTGGTTGTTCTTCGCCTGCGCGCAAATATTCTCGTGCGTCAAAGGAACGATTTTCGGAGCCGACGTTGTTCCTGAGGTATGAAGAATTAGGGCAACATCGTCACCGTGTGCGAACCCTGTTTGCGTAACCTTGCGACTGCCGGTGCAGTGGAGCTCGAAGACACCTGCTTCAGCATCCTGCTGCGGCACAAGCTCGATGATTCTGAGACCAAGCTGATGGGCCAACTCCTTCACGTCCGTTTGATCTCGAGCATTGACCACCAGGGCTTTGGCATTCAACCGCGAAAGATAAAACCTGAATTCGTCGGCGCGATAAGCTGGATTGAGTGGCGCCACCGTAACGCACGAAGCTAGGCCCATAAAGGCGACTGCCATCCCCGGTCCGTTATCGAGCACAGTCACGATGCGATCATTACGCCCGAATCCAAACGCATTCAGCGACTCTCTGATCGTCTCTAACTGCGAGAGCAGCCGCGTGTACGAGAGCGGTGAGCGGCCAGGCGCTCTTATCGCAGTTGCACCGGGCGTTAGTTCCGCCTGTGCTGCGAAGTAATCGTAAACGGAGGCGTGGGTGAGCTCAGTCGAATTCATTCTCGCTTCTGGGGACAAGAACGTAGTAATTACTAGTGCCGGTTCGCACAAAGTCATCGACGCGATAGCCGGCGGCGAAAGCGTCAGTGAACGCCGCGCGAGTCGCGTTGCGCCAGGCAACAGCCGACTCCGGATTTTCCCGCTGTAGTGAACCGATGTTTACCGGGATCTCGATCAAGACCGGCGCGCCGCCGCGTAAGTCTACCTGGTGACTAACCGGCAGCCCGTCAATACCACAGCGAACCAAACGGTTCGATGATGGCGGATTCTGCTGTTGTCTGCCGTCGATGCGATCGCTGACGCGTCTGCTTTTAAGGAACCAGTCAACCCAAAGCCGGTCGGTGCCGATATGACGGTGTAGCAAGCTCGAGCTTTCTTCACCGTAGAAGTTCACCTTATATCGATTTGCGACCACGCCCAGCTTGTGAAAGTTTAGGTGCGCATTCGTGCTCTGGAGAGGGTCGAAGGTCCACGTAATATGTTCAAATCCGCGCTCCAGGGCGGCGGTGCGTTGGGCGAGCTTCAGCCGGAAGCCGAGCCCGCACTCCCGGTAGCGTGGGTGTACCGCCAGCATGTGCGAATGAAATACGACCTTTCCTTCATCGTAGCCGACGAATCCCCAGGCAAATCCCACCAGATTCTCAGCTTCAAAGGCCCCGATCAACGTCCCGCCCAATTCCCGCATGATAATGAAATCCATCAGGGGAGTGGTGTCGAGATCGCTCCAACCCCACACGTCCTGCTGGAGTTTCTCCAGCGCCTTCATCTGAGGAATGGAGTCTATCTGTTGAATCTGGATTGTAGGTATTGTTACGGACATCCGTGGATATACTGTCGGGAGAACCTTCAAGAATTTAACAATCAGCCCTATTAAGCCTTTATACTAAGGAATATCTATGACTGCTTTCCAGTCTTTAGGAACTAGAAAGTTCAAATAGGGTCAGCGGTTCAGAATCGTGCTATCGAAGGATACCAAAATTGAGTACTTCTGAAACTATGGGGAAAGAGCCGGCTGCCCGCGTTTCTGTGATTACGGCGCCCTCGTTGTCCGCGGCCAAGTTTGTTAACGATTTGGCTAAACTCGCCCAGTACCGCGATTTGTTGTACACACTCAGTGTGCACCGGATTAAAGTAAGGTATAAACAGTCGGTGCTGGGTGGACTATGGGCCATCATCCAGCCAGTATCGATGATGCTGATGTTCACGCTCATCTTTTCGTTCATTGCGAGGATTCCGAGTGAGGGCGTGCCATACGCGATATTCGCCTATACGGCCCTCTTGCCCTGGAACTATTTCTCTACGAGCGTCTCGAACGCGACCGGTAGTTTGGTGAGCCACGCGCAATTCGTAACCAAGGTTTACTTCCCGCGTGAGATTCTTCCCGCGACTTATGTGATCGCCTCGCTCTTCGATTTTGTCATCGCCTCAACGGTCCTGATCGGGTTGATGATGTATTACCGGGTGCGGTTGACGATTTACGCTCTTTACGTGGTGCCGATTGTTCTGATAGTGACATGCTTTGCTTTGGCCATGTCGCTCTTGTTGTCGGCCACACAAGTTCGCTTTCGCGATATCGGTGTGGCGGTGCCGCTGTTGTTGCAATTGTGGTTGTTTGCGACACCCGTAATCTATCCACTCAGTGCTGTACCTGTGCGCTTCAGGTCAATCTATAGCCTCAATCCGATGGTCGGCGTGATCGAAAGCTTCCGCCAGGTCTTATTGCGAGGTGGACCACCGGATTTCAGATCGCTTACGATTGCGGCAATTCTTTCAGCGGTCTTACTGTTTGTGTCATACGTCTATTTCAAACATCTTGAGACCACGATGGCGGATATTATTTGAGACATATGGGTAACCTTAGTTTCGATCGCGTTTCCAAGAAATACAAGATCTACGCGGAGCCGGACGAACAGAAGTCCGGGAATTCCCTCGTGAATAAACTTCGCAGGCTCAGGGGCCGTTCGCGAGAGTTCTGGGCGTTGAAGGACGTAAGCTTTTCTGTGGAACGTGGTGAGGCGCTCGGCATTATCGGCATGAATGGCGCCGGCAAAAGCACGATTCTAAAACTCTTGTACAACATCACGACGCCCAGCAAGGGCGAGATTCGTATTTGCGGCAAACTGTCGGCGCTGATCGAGGTTTCTTCCGGCTTTCACCCGGAGCTGACCGGACGTGAAAACGTTTACCTGAACGGGTCTTTACTGGGAATGACGCGAAGGGAGATCAGAAACAAGCTGGATAGCATTGTCGATTTTTCCGGCGTCAGCGCTTTCATCGACAGTCCCGTGAAGCGTTACTCGTCGGGAATGTACTTGCGGCTTGGTTTCGCGATCGCAGCGCACCTCGATCCCGATATTCTGCTTCTTGATGAAGTGCTGGCCGTCGGCGACGCCGCATTTCAGGCCAAGTGCATTCAGCGAATCGCCCGGTTAAGAAACGAGGGTACGACCATTGTTTTTGTATCGCACAATCTGAGTGCTGTAGAGAGCTTGTGTAGTCGCACGCTGCTTATCAAAGAAGGACAGATCTATAAGAGCGGAGCAACGCACGACGTAATCTCCGCGTACGAAGATCTGCTTTTAAGTCTTTCTCCTACGGCGCGATCGCGCAAAGTGGAATCCTCAGCGTCTGCGGCAGCGGAAATAGTTTCTATCAACCTGTTTGATTCTGAAGGTTGTCGAACGACGATGCTGGCCACGGGTGACGCGCTATCTATCCAGATTGAAATGATTGTCCACCGGCCGATCAAGGACGCCGTCGTCGAGGTTTACTTCAACTCGGTGTTCGGAAATCTTCATACGCACTTCTCTACTGAAAACGGAAACCAGCGCATCGATCTCGAACCGGGGCCGGCTATGGTTGAGTTCTCTTGCCCGGAGATCACCCTCGAAGTTGCGGCGTTCGATGTTGAAGGCGGCATCAGGCAACATGGATCGTCCATCAGCGACTTTATCGATCGCAAACACGGAGCAGTGCTCCACGTTACTCGCGGAAAACCCGTACACGGCGTGTACTATACCCCCCACGAATTCAGGGTGCTCACCGGCGACGCGAGGAAAGATGAGGAAGCGACGATCTGATCAATCGCGCTTTGCGAGTTGTTCTAAAAAACTCTCGAAAGTTTTCCAATTCTCATTTTCACGCCTTTCCTATTGACAGCTCTGGCTAATGGTTATAAAAGGCGGCGCTGTTACGGTGTCTGTTTTCACGATTTACCTCACTCGTAAGTCCATACTTTAAGGGGGCACTGCAATGAATACGAATTCACTATTCAAAAGCGTAACGCTTGCCGCCGCTGCACTTCTTGTAATCACGTTCGCTCAGCGAACTGCAAGTGCAGATGAAGTGTTCATCGCCGGTTCAACGCTTGGATGTTTTGGTGCAGGCTGCACGCCGGTGGCAAGCTCTACTTTTATGGGTTTGACGTTCAGCAGTTCCACGTTTGCGATCACAACGACCTCTGGTTTCTTCCCCCTTCAGGGCACTGCCAATCCCGGATCGAATTTCAATAACCTGGGCTCGATTACAATGTCTACAACTCCCGGCAACGTTGTCGGCCAACCGTTTACGCTACAGATTACGTTTACGGCGCCTCAGGGATTTACGGGCTCAAATCAGCTCACGGCAGCCGGCATAATTTCGAGTATTGGTCCGAATGGTGTGATTTTTGAGTGGAACCCTTTTTCCCAATCGTTCAGTTTTAACGACCAGAATTGTGAGCCCAACCCAACCGGCGGCATCCCGGGCCAGCAGACGACTTGTGGTAACGGATCTTTCACCTTCGCTATTGCCGACGTGATTATCCAGCCCGGTCAAACGGAAGGGATGGCAGCTCTAATCTTTGGTGCACAGCAGCAGCCTATACCGGAACCCACAACTATGTTGCTCTTCGGAACGGGCCTGGCCGGATTAGCAGAAATTGCACGAAGACGGATCCAAAGAAACTAAACGCATTTGAGTCACTACGATCCCGCTGGGGCGCTGCTGATTCAATCAGCAGCGCCCTTTGATTGTAAGGTTCGCTCGAGGATCGATTTAGTAAATTTCTGGCAACTCCCCGCTCTGATGTCTTGCAAACGCTGACTTCTTTATTCCTTCAGGTCTAGAGTTTGTCGGCGGTCTGAGTTTTGCCAAGTCAGGCAGGTTATCTGGATAACGCATCCACATTTTCAGGGTGTTCGGATCGTGGCGACTCAGCGAGCGGATGGTGGCAATGATCATTCGCCGAAATCTTGTGCGATCGTCGCTATTCAATCGCAGTATTTCAGCGATCAGCCGACCTTCGTCATTGAGTGCTTCGAGGGATCCGTCACTTTTAACCAAAAGACACTTACTTAGATCCAGTGTGCAAGGATCAGGTAAGAACTGATCGCTCTTTAAAGCATTACAAGCTCTGCATACGTAAAGGAGATTGTCATAGTCTATTTTCAGAGAAGCATCACGGCTTTGAGCCACGAAGTGATCGATGTCCCAAACTCCCAGCACGATTCCCCACTGCTCGCGGTGCAGACAAAAAGTGCAACGGAAGCTGAATTCATCGCGGAGCCAATCCCGATATGACTGGTAGTTCGCGTAACCACCAGGACCATGTATTCGCTTGTGCGCACCTGCCGGATAAGAAAACGGCTTAGGTGATGAGGACATCAGTTTCTTCCCAGATCCCCATTCGCTGAAGATCTTCCTGCACTGCTTTAATCTGTGAAGTCGGAAGCGGAGCAAGCAACCGAACGCGTAAATCGGCCAATGTTTGAAGCCGGCGAAGCTCTTCCTTTTCTTCGCTGGAAACAGGGCCCTTGATCTGATCACGAATCAATAGTACGCGTCGCTCATTAACCTCATCCCAATACGTAGTAATGCATAAGAATTGTCGAAGAGATACGTTGTCGGTGAAGTGTTTGGGAAAGTAACTCGTTTGATGGAACGGAACACCTCGACGCTCGGCACCCTGGAACAAGTCAAGCAACTGTCGTTCTAATCGTACAGGCAATACGTAGAGGCGAAGTACTTCCGCATCAACGCGCCAATGCAGCTCTCGCAGTCGTTCTGACGTTGCAGGTGAGTCCTGCTGTCCAGTGCTCTGATCTCGAACGGCCGTCAAGTAAGCGTTCACAGCATTCTTGACTCCATTTGTATCGAGAGCACCAAGGTTAGGAACCGGCATGTTTCTCATCAGCCCGGCCAGCACGTCACGCTTACCTGAAAATGAGTATGAGTACGCGTTAGCGAGTGGTGAGTTGCAAATAGCCCACAATACTTCTAATGATAGAAACTGATCCTTCGGTCGAACAACCAAAAAGCGACTGCTAACCGGGTGTCCGTCCGGATCGAGAAACGCCTTTAATCTCCATGGTCCACGACTAACACGAGCATAGTTGAGCAATACTTGCGGCAACCCCGGCGTCACGCCGTATCCTGGACGCCTGATAACTGAAGGATCCAGATTGACCCACACTTCCTCAGGTTGTTCGTGCGTCTTAATATCTTCACGAAGTTTCATAAAGCCGGCAACTAAACCAAGGGACCACTCATGTGACTCAGTTATAGAGCCTGGCGGAAACTTAGGATCAGTGAGCGAACGAAACTCAAACCCTTTTCCAATAAGTGCGATTGTTTCGAACCTGGGCAGCTCGTCACAGAACTTCCATACCTCATCCAGATCGGGAATCCAGAATGTCCAGTTATTCCTCTCAGAAAATCTGGATTGACTTGCCGATCGTTCATTGGCGACTTTGTAGTTACGCTTAAACTCATGAATCTCAGCTTCACGCACGTGTTTGTATGCGACGGTACCGGCTGTAGAACGACCGACTGGTAAGCGGCGCGCCATTATCACAGCGGATTCTGCATCAGAAAATGTAAAGACCTTATCCGGGAAAAGACTGATCTCTGCGATCTCAAAATTCTGGGCGATAAACTTGCGCAGTGAAGCTACTTTTTCGCTTTGAAGTAAAGTCTGCGGCAAAATGACGCCGAAGATTGAGCCGGGTTGCAAATTGTTCGCGATGAGTTCCAGTACTGAAGCTGCAACACTAAATGGAGGATTAGTCAATACGATTCTCGCTGATTGAGCGAAGCGAGCCAATAAATCAGATTCAAACATATCCACCGGCTGTAAATCCCAGCCATTGGGATTCGGCACATCAGACAAGGTTAGGCTCAGTCGCGCTATCTCCAACGCAAACGTATCAACGTCACAACCGTGCAACCGGTGTCGCAGATACTCGTGTCTGCCGGTTGGAGAAAGCTCGTCTGGAAGCAATTCATTCAGCAACCGTAGCGTCGAAATCAAAAATGCTGCATGGCCACAGGCAGGCTCGAATGTGTGCCGCTCTTCAATTGGTATTTCCTCAATCCACGGCCTCAATTTTCCGACAACATAGTCAACCAGATAGGCTGGGGTGCTATGGGTTCCTAACTGTGTCCGCGTTGCTTTTGTAATTAAGGCGTTCTCGTACAAATATGCGAGCGCCTCAATCGTCACCAATTCAAGACTGCTGAACTGCGAGATCTCTCTCGCTGAGCATTGCAGCGCGTCAGCTTGAAGCGCATCAGCTATCGGAACTGGTTCTGTGGCCCCATAGTGCTGAGCGACGCGATTAAAAACATCGTCGAAGTCTTCCAGATTTAAACCAGCGAATGCTTCGACCTTCTTGTCTTGGAGAATCTTGCCAGCCAGGAGCCAGAAATTGCTTTTTAACAACCAATGTCCCTGGTTGTCCGAAATAGCGCTCCAACCGAGCCGCGATTTCGTGTCTGTTACTGCTCGTTCAATTAAGGACGAAAGCTTCTGACCCGATTCTTCCTCAATTAGCGGCAACAATCCTCGATCGACGAAACTGAGTTGATAGCTTTCGTCGAACCTGGCCCAAGTCTTAGCGCGATAAACGGCGCTAGGCTTAAGACTGGCTCGATGCTGAGCAAAAAAACTCGTCAGTTCCGATGGGGCGATGGATTCAATGAGCTTTGGTTTTTCTGCGGTTTGCTTCCAGAGTTGCCATCTTCCATCAAACACAGCGAAAACCAGCGGCGCGCCAACAACCCGGACTCCAGCAACAGATGCTTCCGGATCACCCACGGTTTCTATTACGGCTAAACAGGAAGAACGGGAGTCATGCGGCAAATGCGCAAAGGCAGTTAGCGGAACACGGCGCCCTAAATCGATCTGAACGTCGCGTACAAGTTGCGACTCGTTATAGCCGCAACTAAGGATGTGGGGTCGTAGGTCAATCGCATTCATGGAATTACTTTGGAAGCCCTCACAGGTCAGGGCCATTACCTAAGAACCTTTGGGCGCAATTTCTCGAACGGCACCATTACTGCGATAGAAACCCAATACTGGAGTTTAGCTGGTGATTCCTTTCAGCACAATAACCGAGTGCTTACAACGAGGCAATTCATATCTTGGCCCTATTGAGAGTGTGACTTCTTTGATGAAACCAACTCAAAAACGCTGCCGTACTATTCCCGACTAAGCAGATCTCCTGTAGCTGGTCCGCGATTTTGAATTCTCCTGATTTGTGAATTAACAATCGCGCTTTTGGAATTTCCAAACAATTTTTTGAAGTGACTACGAGGACCATTACGATGATCCGAATATTAGTTCTGTTGTTACTAACCGTCTCCACTACGATGGCCCAGGCGACGTTTCACGGTGATGCAGCTCGCACGGGAGTTTATCCGACAGCCGGCCCACTGCAATTGAATGGAACAAAGTGGACTTTCAAAACCGATGGGCCAATCATTGGCTCTCCCGCAATCGCCGGCGGTGTGGTCTACATCGGCAGCATTGACGGCAATATGTACGCAGTGGACCAGGAAACCGGGAAGCAGAAGTGGAAGTTCAAGACATTCGCTTCGCGACAGGTTACTTCATCCCCAACGATCGCCAATGGCCTGGTTTATTTTGGCGGCTTCGACGGAATTCTTTACGCGGTCGATGCGCAAACAGGAACGATGAAATGGACCTTCGTATCCGAGTATGAACGACGGTTCGAAGGCAAACGCCTGCACGGCTATCCGTCCGGCTTCCAAACCATTCCCGACTCATGGGACATCTACACATCTTCGCCCGCAATCTCCAATGGACGAATTTACATCGGCAGCGGCGATGGAAATGTTTACTGTGTTGATGCACTAACCGGAATCCTGCAATGGAAGTTTGCTACCGGCGACATCGTCCATGCCTCGCCGGCAATTGCGAACAACACCGTCTACGTCGGTAGCTGGGACAGCTATCTTTACGCGCTTGACGCAGAGACGGGCGGGGAGAAATGGCGCTTCAAAACGGGGGAAGATACTTACATCCGTAATCAACAGGGCTTTCAATCTTCACCTGCGATCGCCGACGGAACGATTTATGTTGGTTGTCGAGATGGACATCTCTATGCAGTCGATGCCGCGACGGGTCGTAAACGCTGGGACTATCCAACGAACAAGGGGTGGGTCAATAGTACACCGGCGATCCGTGGCGGCGTTGTCTACGCCGGGACGTCGGACGGCTACCGGTTCTTTGCCCTTGACGCAAAAACTGGGCGGTTGAAATTCACAGTGGATGCCAAAGGAGCCGTGTTCTCTTCGCCTGCACTCGCCGGCGATATCGCTTACGTCGGCGTATCGAATGGGCGGCTGCTGGCGGTTGACGTGAAGTCAGGCAAACTGATCTGGGACTTTCAGACTGAAGGATCGAAGCAGGACCCGATGAAGATGTTGAAGCCGGACGGCGGTTTGAACAACGAAGCGATCTATGCACGTTACTTTGGTGATTACCAGGACATGGTCCTTGCGTTTTATCGAGTGTTCTCCGTCGGCGCAATCTGGTCTTCACCAGTCGTTGATAAAGGGGTGGTCTATTTCGGCAGTACCGATGGCTCGTTGTATGCCATTCACTGAAATAAACCACCCACTCCACGATCAAAGTGTCACTATTTCACCTCGAAGCGTCTGGCCGCCGACCAAGTGCCCGGCGTGCCGGAGGCCGAGTTGGCGCGCACTCGAAACCACATCCTCGTCGTCGGGAGCGTACTAGTCGTGAACTGCGAGACGGTCGTGTTCTGGCTCACCGTCTGCGGCGCGGCGAAGGAGCTGTCGTTATCTATCTGGATCGTGTAACTCGCCGCACCGCTCACGTCCGTCCAGTCGAAGGTGATGCTCGCGCCAGGACTGAAGCGTGCGTCCGCCGCGGGGCTGATGAGCGATGGCGCGGGCAGTGGGTCGGTAGACGGCGGAGTGGTGGAAGCGGACGTGACGGTCAGTGTCGTCGTGCGGCTTACGCCTGCGTAAGTCGCGGTGATCGTGACGCCGGTGTTCGCAGTGACGGCCGAGGTGTTGACGCTGAAAGTCGCACTCGACGCACCCGCTGCGACGGTGACGCTGGCAGGCACTGAGACAACCGACGTGTTCGCGCTGCTAAGCGTCACGACGGCGCCGCCGCTCGGCGCTCCGCCTGTCAAAGTGATCGTACCCTGTGCCGTGCTTCCACCGACGACAGAACCCGGGCTCACGCTCACGGCGGAGAGACTGGCCGGCGATGGCGGCGGCGTGGAAGCAGCCCCAGCGGTGAACCGGCGCGAGGCCGAGAAGGGGCCTGCAACGCCCGCCGAGTTGAATGCGCGCACGCGCCAGAAGAGCCGTTGCGCGGGCAGGCCCGTAACTGTCGCCTGCGATACGCCTACTGTCTGACTCAGCGTGAGCGGCGCGGTGAAGTTCTTCGAGTCGCCAATCTGTATCTCGTAACTCGTCGCGCCATTGACGTCCGACCAGTCGAAGTTGATCGGCTGCCTGACATTCGCGTCGGATGCCGGCGACAAAAGTGTTGGCGCGGTAGGCGTAGCCGGCGGAACCGGCGCGTTAGGGTTAACCGTCAGGCTGGCGGTCTTGGTCACCCCCCCGCCGGAGACCGAAATCGTGACGATGGTCTGGGCGCTGACGGAGGTCGTAGAGATGTTGAAGCCGCCGGTCGTCGATCCGGCGGGGATGATCACGCTGTTGGGCACGGAGGCGATCGATGGGTTGCTGCTTACAACTTGTAGAAGTTCGTCAGTCGACGAGGGCGATGCGACTGTGACGGTGGCGAAGGAGCCACCCGTTCCGGTCGTTGAGGTCGGACTAAGCGTTAACGACGAGGGCGGCTGCTGGGGCGTGAGCGTGACCTGTGCCTGCGAAGTAGCGCCGTTGTAGTTCGCCGAGACGGTGGCGGTGGTGTTCGCCGTGACGCTGCTCGTCGCGATGGGGAACGAGACTGAGAAGTCTCCAGGCGCGACAGTCACCGACGCGGGCGGGCTCACCATTGGCGAATTGCTTAAGAGGCTCACCACAGCTCCGCCAGCGGGGGCCTGCCCGTTGAGCATCACGATGCCCTGCGGCTGCGCGCTGCCACTGATGGTCGCCGGTGAGATCGTGAGCGACCGCAACGAAGGCGGCTGTAAAGTGAACTGTGCGGATGCGGAAGCCGAGTTGAGCGTCGCCGTGATCGTCACGGGCGTTGGCGCGGTCACCTGCCCCGCCTGCACCTGGAACTGCGTCCACGCGGTATTGCCGGGCATCGCTAACGTCGCCGGGACAGGAACCGCGCCCGGATTAGAACTACTCAGATTGATCGTGGCGCCACCTGCCGGAGCCGCCGCCGTGAGTTGCACTGCGACCCAGGTCTGCTCGCCGCTGTAGAGCGGATCCTTGACGACGGTTACAGACACCGGCGTTGGCGGTGCAGAACTGATCGTGAACGTGCCAACGGCAGACCACGCGGTCACCGCAGCGGTCGTCGGCGAGGAGTCGCCCTGCGCTGAGCGCACGCGCCAGAACTTCCTCCCCGGGGTGAGCGACAGAATCTGTCGCGTCGGGCCATTCAGTTGCGGGTCATCCTCCTCAATCGTCTGGAATGCGGAGTCTTTAGCAATCTGAATCTCGTAGCCGCTCGGCTGCGGGTTGGCGACGTGCTCCCAAGTGAGCGTCACCGGCAGGGTCAGCGTCGGGTTGTTGACGGGAGATACGATTGCCGGCGGCGGCGGCACCGGGTTGTTGTAGAAGACGGAAAAAGTGACGGTGTTCGACGGCGCGCTGAAGTTGCCGCTCGAGTCTACCGCGAAGACGCGCGCGAAGTAGTTGCCTTCGGGATTGGCGATGGAGAATGAGCAGGTAAGGTCGGGAATGTTGTCGAACTGACCGCCCGAGGGCACGGGGAAGCTCGGGTCGGTCGAATACTGAAAGATGTAAGTAGCGGCTTCCGGAACCGCGCTCCAGGTGAAAGTCATCACCTCGAACGGGTGGAATGTCGAGTAGCCTTTCGGCGGTGCGAGACTGGGCGCGCCGCCGGCACCCGTAACCACGAAGCTACGCGGCTGGGACCAGGTTCCCTGTTCGAACGCGCCGTTGGCGGCTTGAACGCGCCAGAAATAGGTGCCGTTGGCGAGCCCGCTGACCGAATCCTGTGTCGCGCCGTTCGTCGAGTTTTGCAGGAGCACGGTCGTGAAGGCCGCGGACGAACTGACCTGCCAGTTATAAGCGACGATCCCGCTCGGATCGCTGACTGCCGTCCAGGAGATCGTGAACGGCTCGGTGACGCTCGCGCCGTCCGCCGGAGAGAGCGGCGACGGTGCGGCCGGGACGGCTGCGACGGCCCAGCTACCAGCACTGACACATAGGATAATAGCGAATAATAAAGTGAGACACGGGCGGACAAATATTTGGAATTTCACAACACACCTCCCATTGATCGACAGGCGACCGCGCTAAGAATCTTTCAGCTAGTCTATACGGGGGACGTTATGTCGGGTCGTTTTAGGGTATACCCTAAAACACAAAGTTCATCAAGATGTCGGGGCATCTCCCACGTTTTTAGCTGCTCAAAACTGCCCGGGACGCAGGTACGTCCCGGGCGGAAATACGCTTCACTGAGCCGTGACCGTAGCTGATTTGATGTCCAGCACCGCCCCGCCGGAAGTGGCGGTCGCCGTGATGGTGAAATCTCCCGCGCAGGCGGGCACCGTGTAGCTGTTGCTGGCAGTGCGGGTCTCGCCAGCCTTCAGCGTGACCTTAACCGAGTAGGTATCCGAGTAGTTGCAGGGGCCAACCACGTCGTAATTGACGTTCACTTTCTCTGCCTTGGATGAGGTGTTGGTGATAGAACCGAACACCGTCACCGTGCTGCCGGCGCTGACAGTCGTCGGAGTCACGCCCAGCGACACTTGGCCGGCAGGGCCCGTCGTCTGCGCGAGGGCGGCGATAGATAACAGGCTGAGGGCAACGAGCGCCGCCAACCACTTAAACGAAAATCTTGCCATCCGAAATATCTCCTCTTGAATGATTTCATTGATCGCCCACGCAGGACGACCGGTCTATGGTGCAAGCCGCCTGACTCGGGATGCCGGGGAAATATTGAAGTTGCTACTAATTCAGTTTTGCGTTCGCGACTTCTCTCCATTGTTCAACTTGGCGGTTTGAATTTTCATGAACTCTATCAACGTGTTTACGTCCGCTTCCGGCAGGCCCAGCCTGGGCATGCGAATCTCCTTGTATTGTTTGAACAGCGCTGTTGCGATCGGATCTTTCTCGTCAATCAATTTGTCCGGCTCACTAATCATTCTGCCGAGCCAGGCACGATCGCGCACATTGGTTACACCGAGGAGGTCCGGCCCAACCTTGTCGCCGTTTCCGATAGTGTGACAGGCGGCGCAGCGCGTCGCGAAAAGATATTGTCCTTTGTCGATATCCAGCTTGATCGCTCCGGTCTTGTTCGCCGCCACTGTATCGACCGTCTGCGCTCCGTAACCCAACAACTGTTCAATCTTCAAAGCCATGAACCTGGTATTGTCGAGCCCCGAGTTTTTCATCCATATTCCGGTGGCTTCGTTGCCGATGAGTAAACTCGGAGTGTGGCCGTCAGGATCGTTGCCGTTGGGAAGCTTATCGAGTCCCAACCTTCTGCTAATCAGTTTGATGTCCGCTTCTTTTCCAGTGAGGAACAACCAACCTGGTCCAACGTGATATTTCGCCGCATACTCCTTGAGCACCTCGGGCGTATCGTGTTCGGGCTCGATCGTGATCGAGTAGAAGAAGATATCTTTGCCCATATGATCCCCGAGCTGTTTCTGGACCTGGACGAGTCGCGCGGTCTCGAGCGGGCAGTTGTACTTGCAGGTCGTGTAGATAAGCTCGATAGCCACAACCTTACCTTTGATCAGGTCGTCGTAGAAACGAACCTTCTTGCCATCCTGCGTGAGCAGCTCGACGTTGGGAAAGTGGGTATCACCCCACTGTGAGTCTGTCTTCGCTGCAGACGCATCGGGTTTCGACACCTGCTTCAGAGTCATTCCACATTTCGGACAAGAGCCGCCAGTCTTTGACTTGACCTCCGGATGCATCGGGCAACTGTATTCAACAGTTTGCTCCTGCGCGAAACTGACTCCCGCCGGGATTTGAGAATTGATTGCTAGCGATATGCCGACCATCAGCACTCCAAGCAAAAGAAGCTTCACGTTCGTGCGTTTCATATTTCTTACTTCTCCTTGTCTGAGCATATTGAGCTGAGCAACCCAGAGGATCGCTCAGCTCAATCTCAGGTCGCGATCGCTATTGAGGCGTCGCTGTAGCGGCGGTGGTGCCAACCGCCGTAGATGTAACAACGTTGTTCCCAACGCTGACGGTTGCACCCGTCAACTTCCCTGTGCTGGTGTCGAAGTTGACAGTAATGGTCGCCAGCATTGTGCGAGCCGACATCACATCCTTGGTGCTGTCGTAGTACGGGACCGGTACAATGATCGTATCGGAGGCTTGTAGCAGCCTGATCTCCGTAGCGTGATTTTCTCCGGTAACAAACACCTTCTTCGCGCTGGTGGTGCCCTGCAAGCCGGAAAAATCGAAGTCAAGCAGTACAAGCTTAATGGCCGTGGTGCTGGTGGTGGTATCTACTACCATCTTGCCACTAATATTCACGTTGCCAGTGACTGTGAAGGAACCGTTTGGATCGCTCACCGAGCCCTTGGACGGAACCGTGATGCTGCTGTCGACAGGAGCCGGGGCCGTAGTATCAGCCGTGGCGGTGCCGGTGGCTGTCTGTGCCTGGATGGATGGACCGCTGAAGGCCAACATCGCGAGCACCACAACGATACCAACTAAACCCGGGCTGAATAGCAGTTGCCGCGTTTTGATTTTTAGCTGTGTGTTCATGTGTCTATCTCCTTTCTTTGGCCTCAGAAAGCGGTCGGAAGTATGTCGTCCGGGGCCATAAACGTGACGCCCTGCGGTTTCGGAATCGGAGTCGGCAGCGGTTGCAGGAATGCTCCGCCCAAATCATCGATTTCCCACCTCAAGAGCATCGCGTTGTCTTCGTGCATAGTGTTGTGGCAGTGCTCCATGAACATGCCGCCAAAGTCGCGGAACTGAAGCGTGATTTTCACTTCGCCGCTCGGTCTCAGGCGCCAAACGTCCTTGCGCCCACGCTCTGTTGCGGGAACCTTGGAAGCGCTTCCGTCACGAGAGAGCGTTTGGCACTCCTCGAAGTGAATATGGATCGGGTGATCCCAACCGCCGCCACCATTCCTCAAGGTCCATACCTCTCGGGTACCAAAACGTGGCGCCGCTGAGATCCGGCCAAAGTCGGCCGCAAGCGTTGGTCCCTGATTGTCAGTCTTGATGCCCCACGGTCCGAAAAACGTCGTGATCGGATCGTTGGTTGTCTGATTGGCGCCGCTATTGAATTCGAAGACACGTTCGCGGGCCACAGGAATTCCGGACAGGTCCGGATTCGGAATCAGCGTGCTAGGCACCTGACTGATATCGGGCTGTGCGGGATCCCGGACAATTCGGAACTCGAGGAATTTACCTACACAAGGATCCTGCGAGTTGCCTGAGAGCGCCTCTGAGAGACTGAGGTCCTTGGACACTCTTCTACCGTCCTGATGTTCAGCCAGATTAACCATCCAAACCGTCTGGTTAACGCTGTAACGAGAGAAGTCAATGACGATGTCGTAACGCTCCGCAATGCCCTGCTCGTCAAGTTGGGTGAGCACTACCGGGTGCGGTAACAAATTACCGTCATTGGCTATCTGGATCATCGGCGAGCCGTCACTCAGCGCGATTTTGAAGAAGCGCGAGACTGATCCATTCAGGATGCGGAAGCGATACTTTCGCCGCTCGACCTCCATGAACGGTTTGTATGCGAGGTTAACGGTCATTACATCGCCCAGGAATCCGTCGAATTCAAAGATGTCCATTGCGAGCTGCCCGTTACGATCCCACGCTTTGTCGGCAATCATCAGGTTCACGTCATAGTCGAGGTTGCCCCACGATTTGCCACTGACGCTGGCCCGTCCGCTCGGCAGTCTCAAGTTGACGCCATCGACGATGTCTTCCGCGCCGCGATCGAGGCCACTGTAGATGTTGAACATCCCAGCCATGCCCTTGTAGACGTTCTGCGCGGTGAAGCTGAACATGTGATCGTGAAACCAGTGTGTGCTCATGGTCTCGTGCCAGTCGCCAGGGACTTTGTTAAGGCCACCGGCGTCCGTCGGACTCGACGCCATTGGATCCGAAGCGGTGGTGTTGATGCTGTTGCGACCTGCGAGCACGATTGGATAGTGATAATCGTAGAACTGGTTCGGGAAGAAGTAAGCGCCCGTAAAACCGTCATTCTCCGCGCCGTGGTGTCCGTTGTGTTCGTGAGTAGAAATCGTATGAATGCCGAAGCCTCCGTTCTGGTTTTGGAAAACGGAGAGGTTGTTATGAAGGCGGAAGAGGACTGGCTCGCCGTAGCGCACCTGCATAAGCTTTGGAGGAATGCTTCCGTTGTAAGTCCAGAACTTATCGACCTGCTGGTCAGGCAGGTTCGGGTGAAACTTCGGCGGGATAGGAGTCGCCTGGTTGATGCCCGAATTCTGGGTCGACGGAACACCTGGATTGTAAGTGGTATTGACTTTAGCTCCTTCCATCGAAGCCTCGACGGCGATCGCGGGTGGAAGAAGGCCAAACTGTTGGTGCGCCCAAATCGGTCCCGGGGGACGTCCCTCGATCGGACCGGTGCCGCCGCCCAGTGCAGGGTCAACAGGTTGCGGGGTGGTGTTCGCCTGAGCTGTGGGGGCCGGAGTCAAGGTAGAAACTGGACGCCGCGGAAACAGGTCGAAGCGTGGCATTGGCTGCGAAAAAGGTGTAGCTGTGCCGAGCGGGCTGGGGGGAAGTCCGGTCGGGATGTTGGAAGAGGCGAATGCGCTGCGGGCAAATGGACTGAGGCCGCTGATTGGGAGCAGCAGACCGGTTCCAGTAAATAATCCCATTTTGATCAGGTCGCGCCGCGAGACCTGCCCCTGGGAGTGTGCTTTGATAATGTCCCATCGCTCGTTTCGCGCCTGTTCGGCTTCGCGCAGGCGCGCTTTCGAGGCCTTCGGAGACAAAAAGAAGTTTCGGTCAGGCATCTGTTTCTCCTTTACTGATACATACTGTTACAAAAAAAATCTCAGAGTGTTTCACAGTGGAACCCGGGAGTCTTGACGTTCCAGTAACGCGTAACTCTGATTCAGATCCAATGACTACCTGGCGTGGCTTGGTAACTTGTCAGTTTCTAATGACGAGAAGTTTTTTTGAGTTCCGTCACAGGGCCTAACATCTGCAAAACGCTGAGTGAAGCGGGAGAATACAGCGCGATGGCAATCATGAATGTCACCCGCGCGACAATTTCCTCACTTTCTTTAGTGCGTAATTACAAAGCTGTAATTAAGGGGCATCAGGCTTGCAACAGAGTCGTTACTGCAAGTCAGAATTCGGAGAACAGGAAGTTCAAGGATGTCCCCATCAACAGAAGTTGCTTACGATGTTTCGAAACCCTCGTTTACAGGTCAACTTGGATTGCTGCAGGGAATGAGTCAGGAGGGAGTGAATCGCTTCAATGTGAAGATGCGAAAAACAAAATGCCGGCGCGGTGAGTGGGTCTTCGTGCATGGCGACCGCGCCCACAGCATCTACTTTCTGCAAAAAGGCCGGATGAAGATCACTGCTTTAAGCGAAGATGGTCACGAAGTACTGCATGAAATAATTGGCCCGGGTGAGATTTTTGGCCATACAAGTACAATCCTCGGCATTCCCCGCACGAATTCGGCTCAGGCTCTCGAGGATTCGCTGCTATGTGAAATCCGCCAAAACGATTTCGAATCGCTGTTGAAAGCGTATCCGGAGTTGTCGTTGCAGTTGCTCAAATCTCTGGGCCTGAGGTTAAAAAAGGCCGAAGCCCAATTGCTGAATGTCATTTGCAATGATGTTTCCACGAGGGTCAGGGAAGCGTTGATCGACTTGATAGCTTTCGAGTTAGGGAAACGGCCGGATCAGCCTGTCAGGATAAACATCACGCAGCAGGATCTGGCAAATCTAATCGGAGCGTCGCGGCAGAAGACCTGGCAGGCCCTCAAAGAGTTGGAGGATTCGGGCGTGTTGCGGCTCATGTACCGCGGTATTTTAGTGACCGCGCCACACAAACTCCGCAACGGACACGTTCCTCCGACACGCGAACGAGCAACCGCCGCAGCGGCAGCATTATGACGAGCGGCCTCGTGTGATCTGGACCCTGGACGAGTACATCTTGTAGCCGCGAGCAGAAGTTAATTTTTGACTCATCTGCGCTTCCTACGCATGACAGCACCTGGTTGCGTTCACATTGTTCACGTGTTCACGAATTGTGAACAGATTTATATTATGAACGCTCGCTTCTAAATCTACCGCTGCAATGCCGCTTCGTGTTTCTTTGCCGTTTGGATAAATAATCGCGCCACTTTAAGCTTTAATCAGTGGCGGGCCGTACCGATAGATATCAAGCCTCGAATCCTCTGTCTGATGATTGATGATCGAGATAACTCAGCCTCGTTTCATCTTACGATTGAAGTTGCGGATTACTTTGGATTGGTTGAAGATGATATGCGAGCAGTGGTGACCGACCTCGTGAATTCGATTTCCACGTGGAGAGATGAAGCCAGACGAAGGTTAAAGAATGTCACCGATTCGTCAGACGCGTTTGTCTGACGTCATCGTTCAAAGTCCTCTTCCTTTCGATACAACTTTTTACAAACTAATTACAGCGTGTGGAGACTCTGAAGTTCAAAGCCTATAGGCTGTCGATGACGCGCGCGGAATCAGTTTCACTCATCGAAAGGGGAAAGAATGCAAGTCAACTTTACTCGAAACAATGTCGAGCTGTTCGGGTTGCGAATGGCAATTCTGATTTGTCTGCTGGTGCTGGTACACGGGGCGTCTGTTGCTCAGACGACGTCGCCCCAAACCAACGCGGCTGCGCCATCGGACGCGCAGAAGATGTTCGAGGTAATGAAAAGCCTGGCTGGTTCGTGGCAGGGTACGGTTATGGGGATGCCGGTCAACGTCACGATTCGCCTCGCATCCAGTGGCACCGCAATCCTGCACGAGGCGACTGCAGATGGAAAGCGCCCGCCGGACCATGAGATCACTATGTTCTACGTCGATGGGGATCGTTTGCTCGGGACTCATTATTGTGACGGCGGGAATCGACCTCGATGGGAGGGGAAGATGTCGCCGGATGGAAAGACGATCGAGTTCAATTTTCTCGACATCACAGGAGGCACGCAGAGAGGATACGTGAAGCACACGGCGTTCACCATAATCGACGCGAACAAGCACGTCGTAGAGTTGACTTACATTCAACCAGACGGTAAGACGATCGAGGCGCGCGGCGAATTTCACAGGCTCTGAGTTCCTCAAGTTCTGGTCCAACCTGGTAGTGCAGTTGTATTGAGCGCCTCCCTGCAGGCGCTCAATACATTTGAGATAGACCACAGGTCACGGTAATATGGAGACGCCGCCCCCCGGCTGGTGAAGAATATTTTCGACACAAAGTAACTGTAGCTTGATGCCATAGGTGAGTAAGGATGGGCCGGTCGAGGGGACGCACGTGCAACCTTGGTAGGTTGCTTTTTTCAGTATTTAGTGGCTTTTTAGTTTCGCTTTCATGGCTCGCACTTAGTCCTGCCAGCGCGCAACAAACAGGTCCTCCGCAAACTCCTGAGCCCAACAATCCGAGTCCAGTTCGAACCACGCCCGGCGCGGGCAACTTGCCATCATCGGTCTTCGATCCGTCCTCTTTAATAAGACAGAATCTGCCCGGCGCCGCCAGGACTTCCCCCGCGCCCGCACAATTATCGCTGACCGACGCGATTCAACTCGCGCTGCAAAACAATCTCGCCACTCTTTCCGCGCAGGAACAACGACGCGAAGCAACCGGGTTTGTGCAACAGGCACGGTCGGCCCTGCTGCCAAACATCTCCGGCGTAACCTACCAGGCAAACCTGACAACAAACCTCGCTGCACTGGGTTTTCAGGGCTCAGTGTTCCCGGGAATTTCGACCTTCATCGGTCCATTCAACAATTTCGACGCGCGTGCGCGCCTGGTCCAAACCATCTTCGACATCAGCGCGATTCGTAATTACCAGTCAAGCCGCGAAGGAGTGCGCATCGCCGAGTTCAGGCAACAACTCGCGCGCGAACAAGTCTCCGAAGCGACAGCGCTCACGTATCTCGAGACTTTGCGCACCGAACGCAACGTCTCCGCGGCACAGGCGAACGTCACGCTTGCAGAAGCGCTCTTGCGCCTCGCGCAGGACCAGCGCAATGCGGGTGTCGCGACCGGAGTTGACGTCACGCGCGCTGAAACAAGACTGGCCCAGGAACGCGTTGACCTCTTCCAGTCACAAACCGTCGCCGAACAGGCGCGGCTGAATTTACAACGCGTAATCGGCGTGCCGCTCGGCTCGACGCTGGTTTTGAGTGACCAGCTTACGTTCACCGCTGAATCACTGCCGCAAGCTGACACTGCCGTTTCCGAAGCGTTGTCGCGCCGCCCGGAAGTCCTAATTTCCGAGGCGCAAGTGAGCATGTTCAACCTCGAGCGCAAGGCAATCACTGGTGAATATCTGCCGTCGCTGCTATTTGTCGGCGATTACGGCATCAGTGGAATTACTCCAACCGACACGGCGCTCCCAACGCGTCGAGCCGCCATCCAACTCAACGTGCCGATCTTCAATGGCGGACTCACGCGCGGAAGATTAACTGTCGCAACGAGCCGCCAGCACGAAGCGGAGTTGCAGCTAGGAAATGTACGCGGCCAGGTGGAGCAGGATGTTCGGCTGGCTCTTTCAACGCTGCGAACGACAGTGGAACGCGTGCGCGCCGCCGACGAAGCGATGCGCCTCGCGGAACGTGAACTGGAGATGTCGCGCGATCGTTTTCGCGCTGGCGTTGCCGACAACCTCGAGGTGATCAGTGCGCAGACGTCACTCGCAAATGCAAGAGCGGCTCAGGTGCAGGCGCTCGCCGCGTACAACGCCGCGCGACTGAATCTCGCCGCCGCGTTAGGCCGCGCGGAAACGTTTAGATGGTGAAGTTAGTTTATGAGCACGACGATTGACGACGAAGTAGAAGTTGAAGACGAACGGAAAGAGCCCGTTCTTATCGACGAGCATGGCGAGCCGCTGCAACCAGCGGAGGTCCAAGCCAAGACGCGCAAGCGGCCGCTGTATCGCCGTCCAGCGTTTCTGCTCGCGGCCGTGATCCTGTTGCTGATAGGCATTGCTTTCGGCATTAACTATTGGCTCTATGCGCGCGCCCACGAGACAACGGACGATGCGTTTATCGATGCTCACGTCACGCCGGTCAGTCCGAAAGTTTCAGGTTACGTCGCGAAAGTTCACGTTAAGGCAAACCAGCAGGTGAAGAAGGGCGACCTGCTCCTCGAAATCGATCCAAGGGATTACCAGACACGGTTGGACCAGGCAAACGCGGCACTCGCGGCTGGCGAGGCTCGCTTGAAAGAAGCGCAGACCGGCGTCGAACTGACGCGCGCCAGTTCACGAGCAAACGTGCAACAGGCATCGGGCACGGTGGGGCAAGCGCGTGCCGGCGTTGAAGCGTCAAGGTCCCAGGCAGCCGCGGAACGTACGCGAGTGACGCAAGCGGGCGCCGCGATCAACTCGGCGCAAGCGAACCTGCAACAAGCACAGGCCCAGGTTGACGCGGCACAGGCGGAACTAGTGCGCACGCAAGCCGATGTTGCGCGTTACCAGGAGCTTTACAGTAAAGACGAAGTATCGCGGCAGCGTTTGGACCAGGCGATTGCGACCGCGCGCACTGCCGAAGCACAGACGGAGGCAGCGCGCCAGCGAGCCGCCGCCGCTGCATCGCAAGTTAGTGAAAGCCAGGCGGCGCAGCGCACTGCTGTCGAAACCGCTCGCCGTGCTGAAGCTCAGATCGGCGCTGCGCAGGCACAGGTTAGTGAAGCACAGGGACGATTGGCCGCTGCGAACACCGCACCACAACAGATCGCCTCCAGCCAGGCGCAGGCACAGACAGCCAGCGCCTCACTCGAACAACTGCGCGCGGCGGTCGAGCAAGCCGAGCTCGAATTGTCGTACACGAAGCTGTACGCGCCCGATGACGGAAGAGTGACGAACAAGTCCGTCGAAGAGGGCGCGCTCGTGCAATCAGGACAACCGCTGATGGCCATCGTCCCTGGCGACGTATGGGTGACCGCGAACTTCAAAGAGAACCAGATCGGAAGCATGCGGCCCGGCCAGCCGGTCGACATCACGGTTGATGCTTATCCGGATAAAACTTTCAAAGGACACGTGGACAGCATTCAAGCCGGAACGGGTGCGCGTTTCAGTTTGTTGCCGGCGGAGAACGCAACCGGAAATTACGTAAAGGTCGTGCAGCGCGTGCCCGTGAAGATCGTTTTCGACGAGGCTCCCGATCCGCAGCACATGCTGGCGCCGGGCATGTCGGTTGAGCCTGAGGTCAAGGTTCGGTGAGCAGCAAAGCGGAGTCAATTAGAGCGCGCTTCACCAATCGAGCACCTTCCGCAACGCCAGGCGTTTGGGTTCCGAGCTTCAACCCGTGGCTCATCGCAGCTTCGGTAATGCTGGCGACGTTCATGGAAGTGCTCGACACTTCAGTCGCGAACGTCGCGCTGCCTCACATCGCAGGAAATCTTTCCGCGACGACTGAAGAATCAACGTGGGTGCTGACGAGCTATCTCGTCTCAAACGCGATCATCCTGCCCGCCACCAACTGGCTTGGCCGTTACTTCGGCAGAAAACGGTTCCTCATCATCTGCATCATCATGTTCACCCTCTCGTCGGCGTTGTGCGGCGCGGCGGCAAGCCTGGGGATGCTGATTGTCGCTCGCATTCTTCAAGGCGCAGGTGGCGGCGCGTTGCAGCCGATCGCGCAGGCGGTGTTGATGGAGAGTTTTCCGCCGCAGAAGCGCGGTCAGGCAATGGCCGTGTTCGGTATGGGCGTGGTCGTGGCGCCGATCATTGGTCCAACACTCGGCGGCTGGATTACTGACAATTATTCATGGCGCTGGATTTTCTACATCAACATTCCCGTCGGCATTCTTGCCATATTCATGGCGAACATGTTTATCGAAGATCCGCCGTATATTCGCGACCAGCGTCCCGGACGGATCGATCGAATAGGTTTCGCCCTCATGGCGATTGGACTGGGAACACTGCAACTCGTGCTCGACAAGGGCCAGGAAGAAGATTGGTTTGAGTCGTCGATGATCACGTGGGCCGCGATCTTTGCGGCGCTTACGTTGACGGCGTTTGTGATCTGGGAGTTGAGTACGAAAGAGCCAATCGTGGATTTGCGCGTGTTGAAGAACCGCAATTTCAGCGTGGGCACAAGCCTCATGACCGTGTTGGGAATCGTCTTGTACGGCACGATTGCGTTGCTGCCGCTGTTTCTGCAAACGATGCTCGGCTATCCGGCGCTGCAAAGCGGAATGGCTGTTAGTCCGCGCGGGTTTGGTTCGATCGCTTCGATGCTTATTGTTGGGCGGCTAGTCGGCAAGATCGATGGACGTTACCTCGTGATGTTTGGCTTCCTCGTGCTCGGTTACGCCACCTATCAATTCAGTGACATCAACCTGATGGTAACTTCGAGCAGCATCACGTGGCCCAACATCATCAGCGGTTTCGCGATGGGTTTTATCTTCGTGCCGCTTACGACCATGGCGATGGGAACCCTGCCGAACGAGCAGATGGGAAACGCGTCGGGCGTCTTCAACCTGATGCGCAACACCGGCGGCAGCCTCGGCATCGCCGCGATGACCACGATGTTATCGCGCGGCAGTCAGATTCATCAGGCGGCGCTGGTACACAACATCAATCCTTACGATCCGGAAGTTCAACAACATGTGCAGCAGCTAACACACACACTGCCCGGCGGTGCCGGCGCCGAACAAGCCTACGGGATTATTTACGGGATGGTGGCACGGCAGGCGATGGTGTTGTCCTACATCGACAACTTTCGCATGCTGGCGTTTCTGTGTGTGCTGTGCGTGCCCGCGGTGTTTCTGTTCAAACGCGTGCGCGCGAAACGTGGCGCGGTGGCGATGCACTGAGCCGGGTTTGTTTCAACCGCGCTTCTCACTGACGTAAGTCTGGTAAATTAGGTAGTAAGTGCCAATTTCAAGCGACTCAAACAAGTCGGACCTCAAGGTCTTTATTCGCATCGCGACTCTAAGGTGTAGCGGGCGTGTTGGGCGCTCAGCGTCGGCTAAGAGTTTTGACGAACGCGCTATATTGCTCGCGGTGGCTGCCTACATCCGGCATCGTGAAACAAATTACGACAGACTTTTGGCAAAGGAATCAGGACGCCCCCGCTGCAAGAACAGTGAAACACAAGGTTGATGAGGTGCTGCGGCAGTAGTCTCACGTGGGCGACTAATTTCAGCGGCCTTTCTCTGCGTCTGTGCCGTTCTCGATGACTCACGCCACCGCAAGACGCAGAGAGGCGCCTAAAGTTTCACGTGTTACTCCAGGTGTAGGTGGTCGATAGTCATTTCGCCGGCCTCGACACGTTGGACCAACTGGCCCAGGTCCGGGTCCTTTATTTCCAATGCATAACGGATCAGAGAGCGGGTTTGTTTGTCCTGATATGGAACTGTTGGTTATGAGTAATCGAGCGCGTCGTTTAAGAGAAGCGTCGATGATGTGAGATTTTTCTACGCGCGGTGTTGCGCTACTATGAGTGGCCATGATCTTCATCCTTTCTGAGAAGGTTGAGAAACTATGAAGCCGGGTCTCCCGAAGTCGGTTTGAAAGTTGGAGAATATCCAACGACACGAGTTTGACCCTGAAGGGCTGACTCAAAACCTGACTTATGAAAGGAGTACCCGGCTATGAAGATCTTGGCGTTAGATTTAGGAAAATACAAGACGGTAGGTTGTACTTACGAGAGTGAGAGTGGGGCACACCAATTTCAGCGAACGTTTACCACGCCGGCAGACCTACGGCGGCTGGTGCAGGAAGTAAGGCCCGATCGCGTAGTGATCGAAGTTTGCTCCATCGCCGGTTGGGTTTGTGATCTGATGGGCCAGCTAGGCACAGAAGTGCAGGTCGCGAACACGAGCGACGATGCCTGGCGCTGGCGCAAGGTGAAGCAGAAGGATGACCGGCGTGATGCTCTGAAGGCGGCGCGGTTATCAGCGGTCAATCAGTTGCGTGAAGTGTACATTCCGCAAACTGAAGTGCGGCAGTGGCGCGCGTTGAGCACCTACCGGCAACACCTGGTAGGCCGGCGTACGAAGATCAAGAATCACATACGCGACCTGCTCGTGCGCGAAGGACAACTGCTGCCGCGGGCGGGCAAATGCTGGACTAAGTTGGGCCAGGAGCGACTTAACAGCATGGCGCGACCGCTCGAGGAGGGAGGCGCGACGGAGCTCTGGCGCGGCGAGTTATGGGAAGAGCTGCAACAGCTGCAAATGATTCAGGAACGAGTGGCCAGCGTCGAAGAGAAGTTGAATGCGCTGGGCGCGGCGGATAAGCGGGTGCAGTTGTTACGCACCATTCCCGGCGTGGGCCCGAGACTGTCGGAAGCAATTGTGGCGCTGCTGGACCAACCGCAGCGCTTTCGTAAAGCGAGTCAAGTCAGTGGCTACATTGGCATGGTGCCGAAAGCTTTTGATTCGGGTGAAAGCGAACGGCGCGGCCGCATCACGCGCCAAGGCAATCGGCTGGTAAGGTCCTTATTAGTAGAAGTGGCTTGGGTTGGGTTGGGCTGCGTCATAACAGTTGGCTGCGCCAAACGTACCTACGCCTGAGCGGTGGTAAGAAAGCGCGCAAGAAGATTGCGATTGTGGCGGTAGGGCGCAAATTATTAGTCAGATGTTGGGCCATGCTGCGCGATAACCGTCCTTGGGATTGGCAACCACAAATTACCTGAGCCGAGAAGTAATCGCGGAAGTGAGGACCAAGGGGAAACGTTGCCCTAGCCGCCGTGATGCCAGTTCAAACCTCAAGTGGGAAAGGTAAGTTCGGAAACTGATTGAGATGACGAGAAACTCGCCCTAAAACCTGAGAGCAAAACTCGTGGTTGAGAATGAGAGCTCGTCGCACCGTTGAATGAGAACCACCAAACTTCAGCTCCATAGCGGGCTAGTGTGGCAAACTCGAATAGAAGGGTGAAACAATCATCCGAATTCTACTTGACACGACCCGGCTTCATAGAAGGTTCAAGGGTCGGCTTTGTGTTGTCATCACAAGTCGGCCCGCTTCTTTTTGGTGGGATCACGCCACTCTAGCGCGTAGATTTTCGCTTGTCATCAGATTATTACCGTCTCCCGGAAGCACTCCTACTTCCGTTGTTTTCGAGTCCTACTTGGGGAAGCTTGGCAGAGCGAATAGGACGAGTTCGGTGAATACAGAATATTGAGGGACAGGCTCTCGAAAGAACGCCTGATGTGGTCTGCCTTTTTGCTTTGCTTTCTCTGACGGAGTGTAATAGATTCTGCCGTGTTCTTCCTGACTCCCACTGCATAAGGAAGCTCACATGATAGCCTTACTACGTACACGCAACTTCTCTGCGAGTAACTGGCAAATACTCCTAGCTAAAAAACAACCTGAATGCGGCCCGCTGATTGGCCTGTACATGCTCATGTTCTTTAGGGCGGAGCAGACAGCAGGTCCTTTTGGAAAACTGATCTTATACGGAACCGGATAATACAGCGAGGCGGTGGTTCAAGACGCCACAAGTGCCATGAAAAAATAGATTAGTCGAATAGAACCGCTCATTTTATGCAGAAGGGAAACGCAGGACTAACACTGCATCCCGATTTTATCCAGATCAAGATATACATAGTTATGCCTCTTCGGCCTTCGCAGTGTAGGACGTATGAGAATCAGGAATCTTGAGCCCTCGGATGTAGAGATGTTCTACGCCTTCAGGCTGCGCGGCCTGCGGGAAGACCCCGAGGCGTTCGGCTCGACCTTCGCGGAGGAGTCCGTCATGTCGGCAGAGGAACGGCTTAGTCACTTCCACTGCACGGATGAGAATTTCGTTCTCGGCGCATTCGGGGAAGACGGGCAGTTAATCGGCGTCGCCGGTTTCTACAGGGCCACGCACCTGAAACTCCGTCACAAAGGGTTCGTCTGGGGCATGTATGTGTCCCCCGAGTCGCGCGGCAGCGGCGTGGGCAGGGCTTTGGTTTCGTCCATCATCGAGCGCGGCAAATCACTCCCGGGACTGGAGCAGATCTGCCTGGACGTGGTGACCGTCAACGAGGTGGCCCGCAGCTTCTACCTTTCACAAGGGTTTCAGATATATGCGCTGGAGAGGGAGGCGATGAAGCAGGGCGGAGAGTATTACGACCTCGAGCATATGGTGCTACGACTTGAGTAAGGAGGCAGGATGGACAACCCGGAAGCGAGGCATAACAACGGCATGCAGCGGAGCGCGGACACGCAGGCTCTCATGCTCCGGCGAGGGGGCCGCGCGCCCGCTGATGCCTGGCGTTATGCGTCTTCTCTAACGGTAGGTTTCGATTCATGAGGGTAAAGGCATGGGTGGTGGTTACATAGAGTGCGGAAGTTTCTTTGGTGAAGACAAGAGCGGTTCTGCCATTGAAGGCGTCTTCGAGGCGATTGCCGCGATGCTTTCGCCAGAAGAGCGAGAGCGTTGGCAGACGGACTTCATCACAGCTCTCAGAACAATGTCGGATGATGCAGGTTTCCTCATTGAGCCGCATCTGGTGAAGATGCTCATGGTTCCTTTGGAGAAGTATTACGCTGATCTCGGCGCGCGGCTCGGATACCCGAACCCGTATGAGGCCCCAGGGATGGACGCAGCGCGCGGCCTAAATCCAACGGAGGCGAAATGGGGCGCAGGGGACGGCTGGCGCTATTATTGTGCGCACGATCTGCTTGAAGCGTGCAAAGTTAGTTTAGAGGATGGTGAGGATATCGTAATCTCTTTCGATTAAGGCAAAGGTGTGGTCACGTCACGTCGCACGCGTCGCATAACAAGCGGATCAAGCGGACGCGATCTCAACTTGCATTTTATCATGGCGGCCCGTGCGCGCCGCTTATCCGCAGCGTTAGGCAACACAAGGAGCGCCGCGCGAATGGCAAAGTGGGTTGATTTCGTAGCTTCGCTATCTGGGACGCCTCCTCAGTCCGTTCCTGAGCTTGGCGCGAGCATCGACTCGCTCGGACAGGCGTTAGGCTTGGTCGTTCCTCAAGAACTTCGAGAGTTCTTAGTCGAACATGGCCCGCTGCAAGACGAGTATGGAACCACCCTCGTCTGGCCCACGTCTGAGATCGAAGCGCGCAATCGCGAGCACAGAACTTCGCTAGCGTTCAGCGAGCTATACATGCCCTTTAACCACCTGCTGCTCTTCGGCGACCGAGGAAACGGCGATCTCTTCGCGTACCCGATCCAGGCGAACGGAGTCATTCATAACCTAGATGTGTTCGTCTGGGAGCATGAAACGGATGCGCGATCATGGTTTGCCGGCGGCTTTCGCCCGTTTTTGCGCGAGGCCCTAGGCGGTGTCGCCTAACCCCTCCATCGAGCGGACGTTCCAAAGGCCGCTTCGCGCCCTTTGGCCCGCCGCTCATGTCGAACGTTGGGCGACAAAGGAGAAAAATGGACATACCGGGTCTTCCTACGCTTTATGCAATTCTGAAGCGTCACATCGATCGTGGAAATGACATTCTCGCCCAGCGCAAGGCACTAGCAGATGAACTGATGGAGAATTGCCGTAGCTGGTCGCGGATTCTCATTGATACGTTTGAAGAAGCTGTAACCCGCTGGCGAAACGAGGGTCGTCATGCCGCAGAAAAAGAAATCATGGAGCAAGAGATGGACTTTATGAAGCTCAACTATGAGTCTCTTAAAGATACCAGTCCAATATTATTGTTCCTCAAGGAAGACTCTCGTTTCGAAGCCTTTGCGTTAAGCTGTGCCAACTTTTACAAATCAGCCTTGAACGTCAAGCGGCTCGTCCACGGCCAGATTGAAAGCCATTCCGGCCATTTTGTCACGGAGCGGGATGTAGGTATCGCGAAGATGGTTGAACTCTGGCGCCATGAAGTTGAAACCATGCTCCACGAGGTGTTAGTTGAGCATATGCGCGTGAAGGTGATCGTGCCGAAATAGCCGCCTCTCTCTGACTAGGTAGCCCAATAACTCGTTGGACCGGAGCGGCGGTAGCGTGTTTTGCATGAAACCTGGTGCTGCGGAAGGTGGCGTGAAGTCGTGTCGCCCGGTCAACTCGCTCTCGTTCTATCGCGATATGCTGGGTTTTGAAGTTACATTTCGAGGCCAACACCTGACGACGAATTTTTTGGGATTGCCGTCAACAAGAAGTTGCGAAGATTGTCCACTTTGGGCTGCTTCACGACTCTCTTGAAGCTCTTGTGCCTTGTGTGTCCAGACTACTGCGCCCGTGAGATTTGCAAGAAACTGAGCATTTCCGTCGTAGGGGTCAACAGAAAGTTGCGAAGATTGTCCAGTGTGGGGAGCACTATCCTTTATTACCTCAAAAAGACGGGCATCGCAAAGTGGCGTCAAGTTTCTTGTGACGTGATGTTCTTTTTCGCGGCTTTCTACCTGGTGAAATGTTTTTGTTGATCTCTTCATTAGTATTGGTATTGAAAGGAAATTTAGACTTCCGTTCCGCGCCCCTCGTTCTAGGCATTTTGTAACGCAAGTGTACGTAGTCTTGGCGATCCCGAGTTTAATAGGTCAGTCCTGGCCCTCTTGGCATCAGCGCACGGACTTTCATTGGGCTCAAGATTCCAGAACCCACGGTCCGAAATAACATAGGCGAAAAGTAGGATTATCCAGAGTTATGCCATCACCGGAGATCATCAGTTGGCTCGAAGTAGCAGGAAATGCCGCCAAGGTTATCGCGATACTGGCAGGCGGGATTTGGAGTGTGCTGTTAGCCTGCTGGTTGCAGCAGTGGAAGCGCGGGCGGGTCGAACTTCAGAAATTCGAGCTTGAGAGCATTAAGCTTGAAGAGGAAGCCAAAAAACTCGAGCGTGAGAGCAAGAAACTTGAGCAGGACATCAATAAACTCGAGATTGATATAAAGAAGGCTGAGCTCGAGATGATTCGACAAGCGGTCCTTCATCTTTCGATACAAACGAGCCAAGTGAAGACTTCCGATGACGACGCACGGTACGTCCTCGCCAATGTGGAGATTGAGAACAAGGGGAATCGCAATACTGTTATATCGTTTGAACAGAAGCAACCACTCACGGTGAGGTCTGTACACATCAATGGTTCAGGAGAAACCGTCTACGGCGAGACGAGGCGATTCTCAGTATCTATGGGGCGCAACGATGAGGTTCAAGCAGGCTGGGTCATCCGAACTGGCAGCAAGCAACACCTACCGTTCTGCGTCAGGTTGGATGAGCCCGGTCTCTATCAACTCACCTTTCAAGCAACTCTGGACACAGCTGATAGGGATATATCTTCCACGCTCGGTAAAAATACTGGTGAGTGGTGGGTTATGACATACATCTTGGTTGTCTGAGTCATCGGGCAACCGCTGAAAAGCGCGACGGTTGTCGCTGTTGGAAGAGTTGAGTGGATATCGAACCGATGATGCTAAACCGGCACCTCGATGTCGACTATCAAGACAATCTCTTGTACACCATGCTGAACGCGTACTTTCCGGTGAGCATAGGACTATGAGATAACGAACTTTAAAAGCTCACCCACCCGGGTATTGGAGACTCAGCATTTCTATCCTTGGTAACGTCAAGAAAAAGTTGATTGCGGTAGGACTGCCAGTTGCCCGACAGCCCGCGAGAAGCAAACGTCGCCAGCGCCGCACCCGTTTTGCGATTTTATAAGCGAGGCGCGCCGGAGCAATATGATTTCACCGGCTATGAAATGCAGGGCTTCATGCAGAATGTCTACTCCGGTAATTTCGAGCCCTTTACCGGAGGACACCGAACATATAACGACTGGAAGTCGAGCACTATCCACAGTGGCTTCGGCAATGCCGATGTGCGCAATCCGCTAGGCTTCCTGCTTAATCTGACGGAGACCGCAGCCAAGGCGTCCGAAGTCAGCAACCGGCGCGACGCGCTTGCCCTCTCTTATTACGTCTACCACATCACCTACCAAGAGCAATGTGGCACAGACAAGGAAATGCCGTGGGGCGTCAGCGCACTTGAGTTTTTCCTGACTGAAAACGACGTCGAAGTCTCTGGCAGTCGGACCAAGGGGAACGTTTACGTCGTACGGGAGCCGTTTCGCGGAGCGTTCAATGAAGCCTATGGCACTGTGGGAAACACTAACAACGTCTCTCCATCGATAACACCACCGATTCAAAATGATTTCAGGAAGTTTTTGAAGCAGGAAGGATGTACTTCACCCGCAGTGCGGTTCTTTGAAACGAACCTGTACCTTGCGATGAAGTGGCAGTTGCCATTGCAGGAATTGAAAGATCATCTGAACTCTGAATTGCTCAAACCGGCTACGATACCAGTCGAGAAGCCAAGTGGACCACCGGTGCCTAAAACGAAGCCAGCCGCCAGGGAAAGTACCAGGCCGGCACCGCGCAGGAAAGGATAGTGTAGTGGCGTCTGCAAACTCACAGCTTCGACCATTGGGGCCACGCCCTTAGTCTTGCAATTCAGCGATTAGTGGTTCAGACTAGCGGCCGTAACGAGTCAACCCAACCCTCTCGAGATACACGGGCTCTTCGTGAGATTACCCGTTCCATCACAACAGTCAGGAGTCATGCCATGTCAAAAAACTCTAAAAAAGCCGACAAAGAAACGGCCCCCTCGATCGAACCCGTAGCTCCTCCAGCTAAACCCACACTCGCTGACCTGGGCGAGCAACATTCCGACGCACAACAAAAGTTCGAACGCGCTACCAGCCAGGCCAACCTGGAGGCGTACAAAACCTTGCTCGGTGCTTACCGAGACTATGCTACCGAGTTGTATAACGCACAGAATGAGTTTGAAGGATATGCGTTCGAGGCCTATCAGAATTATCTTGCCAGGCTGGCCCAGATCTCAGGCTCTGAGGAAACCAGTAACGCTCATTACTGGGAGTTCGTTCGTCTGACCACATCACTTGCGACTGAGGGCGGCTGGCGCGAGTCAGTTGAAAAAGCCTATCGCGAGCTGGTGAACTCCTTCACTGCAACGGAAAGCCAACCCGACGCACTAGTCCGGCAAACCGCTGCTTACCGCGCTTACGTCGATCAGCTTACCGCGGCGTGGAAGCAGGCCGAGCCAATACAAAGGCAAGCTGAGCAAGCCTACATGGCGTGTGCGAGGGAGCAGAAGGATGGCGCTACGAAAGCACAGACGGCTTTTGAGTCAGCTTACCAGGACTACCTCAACGATCTTAATCAAGCCTACGTTCGCAGCAACCTCGAGCAGCGCACCGCGACGGCTACCAGCAACTATCTGACAAAAGCGGAGGAATCCTGCAAACACTCGCAAACGACCTATGCCGATGCCGCGAAGGGATTGAGCGAGACGCAGGAAAACCTGGTCCGTAGTCTTCAGCCCTGAAGCAGGTTGCATCGCAATTTTTAGCCTGCGCCGCAGTAAAGCGGTTCAGGTTGGTTTAGGCTGCATCGCACTCCCGGATGTAGGAAAACTCTCACATGTCCAATCAGGCAGACATCTTTCCCGCCTCATATGCCCAGCAGCGACTGTGGGTCCTCGATCAGCTCGTACCTGGTAATCCCTTCTACAACATGTGTTCGCTGCTGCCGCTGCGAGCACAAAACGTGGCGGCCATCGAGCGCGCTCTAAACGAAATCGTTAGCCGCCACGAAACACTGCGAACTACGTTTTCTACAGTCGACGGGCAGCCTGTGCAGGTCATCGCACCCTCGCTCAAGCTAACGATCCCGGTTGTCGATTTCAGGAGTGTCCCGCAGGCAGAGCAACTCGTAAAACTGCAACGACTGACTCAGGAAGAAGCTTGCCGGCCTTTCGATCTCGCCCGCGGCCCACTGCTGCGCGCGACGCTCGTGCGGCAGAAGGAAACTGAATCTACGTTGTTATTGATCATTCATCACATCGTCAGTGATGGTTGGTCCATGACTGTTCTCTTCCGCGAGCTGACAGCGTTATATCAGTCATACCTGAGTGGAAGACCGGCCTCGTTACCGCAGCCGCGCTTGCAGTATGCCGACTTTGCAGTGTGGCAGCGCAATTGGCTCAAAGGCGAAGTGTTGGACCAGCAGCTCAATTACTGGCGCCAACAACTCGAAGGCGTACCCTTTCTACGGCTCCCCACGGATCGACCACGGCCGCTCGTAAAGAGTTATCGCGGCGCTCGCCTGCCGGTTAAGCTTCCCAACGACCTCGTGCGCCGGCTGCGGTCGTTCAGCCAGAGTGAAGGCGCGACGATGTTCATGACGCTGCTCGCGGCGTTTCAGCTTCTCCTCTACCGCTACACGGAACAGGAAGACATCGCGGTCGGATCGCCGATAGCCGGGCGCAATCGTGCCGAGATCGAAGACCTCATCGGCTTCTTTGTTAACACGCTGGTGCTTCGCACGGATCTCTCCGGCGACCCCTCGTTCCGCGAGCTGCTGCAAAGAGTCCGCCGCGTTGCAACTGCCGCTTACGAACATCAGGACCTGCCTTTTGAAATGCTGATCGAGATGTTGCAGCCGGAGCGAGACCTCGGACGAAATCCGCTCTTCCAGGTAATCTTCCAGTTACTGAATACGCCTCCATTCTCGGATGCACCCTCTTCGCAACAGGCCGACACTGCCACGATGGAAATGCACAGCGGCACTGCGAAATTCGACTTGGAGTTTAGCCTCTTCGAGACTCCTCACGGACTCCTGGGCCATCTTGAATACAGCACGGAACTCTTTGACGAAAGCACAGTCGCCCGCATGGCTGTCCACTTCGAAACTTTATTGCAGAGCATCCTCGCTAATCCCGACACCGGTATTTCGCAGCTTGGTTTTCTGACTGCCAGCGAGCGTGAGCTGGTGGTTTCGACCTGGAACCAGACCTGTAGTCAATACCCGCGCGAGCTTTGTGTACACACGATTGTAGAGTCGCAGGTTAAGCGAGCACCCGACGCGATAGCCATCGTCGATGGTGAGCAGCAATGGACGTATCGCGAGCTCGATCAGCGTGCTAACGCTTTGGCGAACCGGCTGCGATCGCTCGGCGCCGGACAAGGTTCACTCGTCGCAGTTTGCACGGAGCGCTCCGCGCGGATGATTGCTGCCCTGCTCGCCGTATTGAAGTGCGGCGCTGCATACGTGCCGCTCGATCCTGAGTATCCGAAACTAAGGATAGCTTTCATGCTCGCCGATACTGAGGCATGTGTGTTGATAACAGAACGCCAGTTTACCGCGCGCTTGCCCGAGCATCCCGCTGTGTTTTTTCTCGACGAAGCGACCAGCAGTAACGAAGAATACGCTCCAACGGAATCACCCACTGCTTCCGATCTGGCGTACGTCATGTATACCTCCGGCTCAACCGGGAGACCAAAAGGCGTTTGCATTCCGCACCGCGCGATCAGTCGCCTTGTCTTCGACACTAATTACCTCGCTCTCGGACCTGCAGATCGCCTGGGCCATATCGCCAGCCCATCGTTCGATGCTGCCACTTTTGAAATTTGGGGAGCCTTACTGCGCGGTGGAAGAATCGTTGTGATTTCTAAAGACGTGGTCCTTTCGCCGCCGGACTTTGCCGAAGAAATACGCCGGCAGGGTGTGACCGCGATGTTCCTCACGAGCGCGCTTTTCAATCAGTTGGCCGGTGAAAATCCGCGGATGTTTCAATCGATGCGTAATCTCCTCGTCGGCGGATCGGCGGTCGATCCGAACTGGGCTCGCGAGGTGCTCGAAAAAGGCGCGCCCGCCCGCTTGCTGAACGGCTATGGTCCAACCGAAAGCACAACCTTCGCCGCTTGTTATCACATAAAAGATGTGCCTGAAGGAGCGACGACGATTCCCATTGGCCGGCCAATCGCCAACACGCAACTCTACGTTCTCGATCCGCGTCTCGAGCCGGTTCCGATAGGCGTGCCGGGTGAGTTGTACATCGGCGGTGACGGCCTTGCCACCGGCTATCTGCGACGGCCTGCGCTCACGCAAGAAAAGTTCGTGTCTCACCCATTTGCGAACGATCCTGAAGCTCGGCTGTACAAGACGGGCGACCTCGTGCGCTGGCGCTCGACTGGCGACATCGAGTTTCTCGGCCGGATGGATGAACAAGTCAAGGTCAGGGGCTTCCGCGTTGAGCTGGGGGAAATCGAGGCGGATCTCGGCCAACATCCCGCGGTGCAGGAAGCGGTCGTCGTGGCCCGTCGCGACGCGCATGGAGATAAGCGATTGGTGGCCTATGTCGTGCCGAAAGCAGCAGATGGACCAACGAATGGAACAGACGTGGGAGAAATCGCTCAGCACCAGGTAAACAACTGGCAGAAGATTTTTGACGATCACGTTTACCACCAGTTCGCGGAGAACGGCGATCCGACGTTCAACATCACCGGTTGGAACAGCAGCTACACCGGCGCGCCGCTCCCTGAAACCGATATGCGCGAGTGGCTCGAGGACACGTTGGACCATCTCAACGCTCTCGCGCCCCAACGAGTGCTGGAGATTGGTTGTGGAACGGGTCTGTTGTTATTCCGACTGGCCGCGAATTGTTCCGCTTACTGGGGCACTGATTTCTCGTCGACGGCGCTTGGGTACATCCGGCAGGTGATGACGCAACCGCTTCCCCAAGTCAAGCTCTTGCAGCGCACGGCAGACGACTTCTCCGATATCGAACGAGGATCGTTTGACCTCGTCATTCTCAATTCCGTCGTCCAATACTTTCCCAACGTAGATTATTTGCAGCGCGTAATCGAAGGCGCGGTGCGTGCTACGCGCCCGGGCGGTCATATCTTCCTTGGCGACGTCCGCAGCCTGCCGCTACTCGAAGTATTGCACACGTCGATCGAGTTCTCACACGCCGGCAATTCGACCACTACAGAGGAGTTGCGGGAACGGGCCCAGACGGCGATGGCCCACGAGACTGAGCTCGTTCTGGATCCAAAGTTCTTTACCTCGATGCCGGAGCGCGTTCCTGAAGTCAGTCACGTCGAAGTGTTTCCCAAGCGTGGACAAGAGCGCAACGAGCTCACGCGCTTTCGCTATCAAGTCGTGCTTCACGTTGGGCCAGTATCTCGTCAAACTCTTCAGCCCGAATGGATCGACTGGAGGGAAAATCGATGGGACGTGGACGCAGTACGCCGCATTCTTCAACGAGAGCAGCCGACGGTGCTGGGATTGTCGCGAGTGGCAAATGCGCGCTTGTTGTCCGAGTACAACCTCGTGGAGATGGTGGAGCGTGATGATTCGCCTCCGCTGGCCGCAGATTTGTGTGAAAGGAATGCCGCGATCGATCCGCACGATCTCTGGGCCTTGGAAAATGAATTGCCTTACCACGTGGTCGTGAGCTGGGCCCGGCACCGGCGCGACGGGCAATTCGACGTCGCGTTCGTGCGTCACAATACAAATGCTTTCGTCAGCTTTCCTTTCGATCCGTTAACGCGCAAAGATCTTTCACACCTGGCCAACAACCCGTTACGCCGCGACGTCGCACGGAAGCTCGTGCCGCAACTGCGCGCTTTTTTGCAGGAACGCTTGCCGGAATTCATGGTCCCGTCCGCGTTCGTGGTGCTGGGTTCGTTGTCTCTTACGCCGAATGGCAAAGTTGATCGGAAGGCGCTGCCTGCGCCCGATCGCACACATCCGGAGCTCGAAGAGACTTACGTCGCTCCACTGACTGAGACCGAGCAGACACTCGCGCGCATCTGGTGCGACGTGCTTGGCCTCGATCGCGCCGGCATCCATGACAACTTCTTCGAGCTCGGCGGCGATTCCATTCTCAGCATTCAGATTATCGCGCGCGCACGCGCCGCTGGTCTGCAACTTACTCCGCAGCAAATCTTTCAGCACCAAACCATCGCCGAGCTCGCTACGGTCGCCAGGACGTTGCTCTCGACTGCCGCGGAACAAGGTTCGATCGCGGGTCCGGCGCCGTTGACACCCATTCAGCGATGGTTCTTCGAACAATCACTGTCGGAAGCGCATCACTTCAACCAGGCCACGTTGCTCGCCGTCAGTCCAGCGACTGACGCCAACTGCATGCGCGAAGCTGTGGGCCATGTCATGCGCCATCACGATGCATTACGACTCCGCTTCCGGCGCAGCGAGGAACAGCATCACGCTGAGTACACCGGCGGAGTACCATTCAGAGAAATTGATTTGAGATCCTCATCAAACCAGACGGTCGCGATCGAGAAGGAATGTACACTGGCCCAATCGACTCTGGATCTTGAAGAAGGGCCACTTCTCCGCGTCGTCCTCTTTCGGCTGGGCGCACCGAATCAGGATCGCCTCTTCATCGTCGTCCATCATCTCGCAATCGATGGAGTTTCCTGGCACGTTCTCATGGAAGATCTGCAAACGTGCTACCAACACTTGAGCCGCGCCGAGCCGGTGCAATTGCCCGCCAAGACCACTTCGTTCAAGAGTTGGGCGGAGTGCCTGCTCCAGTATGCCGGTTCTGCGCCTGCCTTGCAGGAATTGTCGTTCTGGCTACAAAGGCCGGTGCAAACCTTCGAGCTTCCGGTGGACCATGAACGCGGCGACAACACCGTTGCTTCCACTCACCACATCGAGGTCGCGCTCACGCCTGAAGAAACACGCTCGCTTTTGACTGAGGTGCCGAAGGTTTACCGCACCCAGGTGAATGATGCCTTGCTCGCAGCTCTCGGCCAGACGCTAGCCAAATGGACCGGCAACACGAACCTGCTATTTGACCTCGAGGGTCATGGTCGCGAGGACTTGTTCGAAGGCGTGGACTTGAGCCGCACGGTCGGCTGGTTTACCACGATCTTCCCGGTTTGCCTGACGGTCAAGCCGGAAAAGCGTGCCGCCGAAACACTGAAATCCGTCAAGGAACAGTTGCGACGAATTCCCAGGCGCGGTATCGGCTACGGCGTGCTGCGTTACTTGTCTGACGATCACTCCACGCGGCAGAGACTCAGCGACTTGCCACAGGCGCAACTGTCTTTCAACTATCTCGGGCAGTTTGGCGATTACACGGCCGTTGAGTCGATTGGTCCAACGTGTGGCCCACTCAATCGGCGGCGTTACCTGCTCGAGATCAATGGACGCGTCGAGGGCGGCGCATTGCGTGTGACCTGGACCTACAGCGAAAACCGGCATCAGCGGGAGACGATTCAACGAGTAGCAGAGGACTTTGTCGCGGAATTGCGCAGACTGGTGCTCGACTGCCGCACGCACGAGCAGAATGACTATGCACCTTCAGATTTCCCTGATGTCGAAATCAATCAGGATCAGTTGGACCAACTGCTCGCCAACGTAGACGACGTTGAAGTTGAAGACCTTTATCCATTGTCGCCGATGCAGGAAGTCATGCTCTTTCAAACGCTCTACGCGCCGAACTCCGGCGCCTACCTCGAGCAGGTGACATTTCCGTGTGGCGCAGCCACCAACACGGCGACTCTCCGCCACGCATGGGAGCAGGTCGCGCAAATCTATACCAGCCTGCGCACTTCTTTCTTTTGGGAAGAACTGGACCAGCCGGTCCAGATGGTTGTCGATCGAGTGGACCTGCCATGGACGGAACACGACCTGAGCACGCTGGCACCGGCGGCGCGGCAGGATGCGATCCGCGCTTATCTCGAAGAGGATCGTCGAAGGGGCTTCGACCTTTCGCAAGCGCCTCTAATGCGTTTTGCCTGGTTTCGACTTACTCCGAATGAACACTGGTGTATCTGGACTTTTCATCACCTTGTTCTCGATGGGTGGAGCGTGCAAATCGTCCTTCAGAAGGCGAGCGAGATTTACCGGGCACTCGATCTAAACATCGCTCCGTCGCGGGAGGTTGTTCGTCCTTTCGGCGACTACGTGCGGTGGATACGACGGCAGGACAGCCGCGAAGCTGCAGAGTTTTGGCGTCGCCGATTGGCAGGGATTACGGCACCCACGCGCTTCAACATCGATCGCGACGCGCAGGCGCCGTCACACTTCGTCGCCGGAGAAGATACGATCGTCCCCGAGCTGACCACACTGCGTTTAAAAGAACTCTGCCGGCAACACCACCTTACTTTGAACACTTGCCTGCTGGCTGTTTGGGCGCTCGCGCTTTCTCGTTACAGCAACGAAACCGACGTGCTCTTCGGGACCGTCGTCTCCGGACGGCCCGCCGATCTCTCAGGCATCGAATCGATGGTCGGAATGTTCATTAACTCGCTGCCGGTGCGCGTCAATGTCGATGCCAAGGCCGGCGTGATTCCCTGGCTGCAGGAGATTCAGGCACAGCAAGTTGAGATGCGGAAGTTTGAGCACAGCCACCTCGTTCAGGTTCAAGAGGTCAGTGATATTCCGGGCGGTACGCAGATGTTTGAAAGCGTGGTCGTGTTCGAGAATTTTCCGATCGCGAAGTTTCAGGAGAGTGTGAAAGGGCAGCAACAAGCTTCAGCCGTGTTCGAACAGAGCAATTTACCGCTCACGATCGTGGTGGTTCCTACTACGACTCAAATTCTCATCAGGCTTCTGTACAGTTGCGATCGGTTCGATGCGGCAACCGTGAAGCAGATCGCCGGGCATCTGCGCACTGCGCTTGATGCTATCGCGACGAATCCTCATTCCACAGTTGGAGAAGTAGACATCCTGACAACCTCCGAACGAAAGCAAATACTTCAGGAGTGGAATGATACCGACGAGACCGTCGCGCTCAACGAAAGTTTGACAGACCTTTTCGAGGCCCAGTGCGCGCGCACGCCGGACGCAGTCGCGCTCCAGTGCGACGGAGCACAAATCACTTACGCGGAGTTGAACGCGCGGTCCAATCATCTTGGCTGGCGACTGAAGACGTTCGGCGTTGGGCCGGAAGTATTGGTTGGTATCTGCATGGAGCGTTCCTTCGACTTTTATGTAGCGCTGTTGGCAACGCTCAAAGCGGGAGGCGCGTATCTGCCGCTGGATCCCGGTTATCCCAAAGAGCGACTCGAATTCATTCTCGAAGACGCGGGTGTCGGTTTGGTGCTGACGCAAAAGAGATTCGCACCCGCTCTCGAGGCGAAGGTGTTTTCTGTCGACACGGATGCTGCACCTCTCATGACACCCAATCTGAGGCCGCAAGTCTCCCCGGAACAACTCGCGTACGTTATCTACACGTCAGGATCGACCGGCAAGCCAAAGGGAGCACTTGGCCTGCACGGCGCCACTCTTAATCGCTTCGCCTGGATGTGGCGCAAGTATCCATTTGGCGACGACGAGGTATGCTGTCAAAAAACTTCGCTCGGCTTTGTCGACTCGATTTGGGAGACTCTTGGTCCACTCTTGCAAGGGGTGCCCATCGTGATAGTTCGCGCCGAGGAGATCAAAGACTGTGAGCAGTTCGTGGAACTATTGTCCGCCAATCGAGTTTCGCGGCTTGTGCTCGTGCCATCATTGCTGAGTGTGATGTTGGAGAGCGGTAACCTTGCAGAGCGTCTTTCTTCGTTGAGATGTTGTGTGTGCAGCGGCGAGTCGTTGCCGCTGGAGCTGGTCCATGACTTCAGGAAAAAACTTCCGCACGTGCTGCTGCTCAATCTTTACGGTTCGTCAGAGGTGGCTGGCGATGTGACCTGTTACGAAGTGTCCGGTGAGACACATTCGAGCAACGTGCCCATCGGACGTCCGATCGCAAATACTCAAATCTACATTCTCGACGCCACTCTTAAACCGGTTCCGATTGGTGTGCCCGGCGAACTGTTTGCCGGCGGGCTGGGTCTCGCGCGCGGCTATCTCAATCGTCCTGAGCTGACTGCGTTGAAATTCGTTCCCGACCCTTTCAGTGATCGGCCTGGTGCGCGCCTCTATCGCACGGGGGACATAGCTCGCTTTCTGCCGGACGGCAACGTCGAGTACATCGGCCGTGTAGATAACCAGGTGAAGATACGAGGTTACCGCATGGAGTTGGGAGAGATCGAAGCCATGCTTGCGGAACATCCCGCTGTCAACCACGTTGTCGTCATCGCGCATGGACGCAGCGCGCTTGATAAACAGCTGGTCGCTTATATCGTCGCGCGGAGCAAGCCGGCGGCCACTGCGACTGAGCTGCGACGATTTCTGAAGTCAAAGTTGCCGGACTACATGGTGCCCGGGATCTTTATCAGCCTGGACGCGATGCCGCTTACACCAAGCGGCAAGATCAACCGGCAGGCTCTTCCTCACCCTGAAGACACCGAGCCGCGCGCCGAGCGCGTAATCATCGCCGCGCGCAACGCGACGGAGCAGTCGCTCACAACCATCTGGAGTAAAGTTCTCAGCCGGAATCCGGTGCAGATCAGCATGGATGACAACTTCTTTGTCGATCTCGGCGGACACTCCTTACACGCCACGCAACTCGTCTCGCGTATCCGCACGGCGCTGAAAGTCGAGTTATCCCTACGGCAGCTCTTTGAATCCCCAACTATCGAAGCGCTGGCAGGGAAGATCGGTGGCGCATCAATCATCATCACACCGGATATTGAGGTACTCAGCCGAGAGCGCTTTCGTATCGCCACAGGCGAATAAGCCCGCTTGACAAGCACGCTACACTCGCGGCACTCTTTCCCATAGACAATCTATGCAAAGACGGACCACGACAAATAACGCGCGGGACAAGTCGGACTTGATGCCCGGCACACTGGAGTTGTTGATTCTCAAAACTCTCGAACGAAATCGCGACCCGATGCACGGTTACGGAATAGCACGCCACATTCAACGTGTCTCAAACGACGTGCTACATGTCGAGGAGGGCTCGCTCTACCCTGCGCTCCAACGGCTCAGCGTAAAGGGCTGGGTAAAAGCCGAGTGGGGAGTTTCCGACAATAACCGGCGCGCCCGTTTCTATCGATTAACGCCCGCGGGACGCAAGCAACTAGCGACAGAGATAGCGGATTTTGAGCGGCTGCTCGAGGCGATACTGCGGGTGGTACGGCCTGCGTAAGAGGTGCTTTCAGGATGAGTCAATTGTGGCGCAGACTGCTGTATTACTTGAATCGTAAGAAGTTCGATCGAGAACTCGATGAGGAGATGCGCTTTCATCTGGAGATGAAGACCGAGGAGTATCTCGCCAGTGGCATGACGAAGGAGGAAGCGCGCAACGCCGCGCGCCGGCAGTTTGGAAATGAGACTCGTCTACAGGAAATGAGTCGAGAGATGTGGAGCTTCAGTTTTATGGAAACTTTATTTCAGGACATAAGGTACGGTGTACGTGTGCTTGCAAAGCACAAGGGGTTCACTGTTGTTGCCGTGCTCACACTTGCTCTCGGCATCGGGGCAAACACGGCAATCTTTAGCGTCGTGAATGCGGTGCTGCTTCGACCTCTGCCCTTTCCAAACTCAGAGCGCCTAGTGACGATAAGGCGCGTGGACCAACGCGGCGGCAACGTGCAGGGGTTTAACTCATACCCAAACTTCACAGACTACAAAGATCGCGCGCAGAGCCTGGAACACATAGCGGCCTACAGTGACGCTTATGCATGGCTCGGTGCAGGTGATGCGCCGGAGCGCATCGAGGAGGTCTATGCTTCGGCCAGCCTCTTCGAAGCGCTTGGCGTCCGCGCCGCGCTGGGTCGCGTCTTCACCGCGGAAGAAGACAAGCCAGGTGCGCCCATCGTAGCCGTTATCAGCGATGGATTATGGCGGAAACGTTTCGGATCAGATCCGGGAGTTGTCGGGCGTGAGATTGTTCTCGATGGCGATAAGACGACTGTGATCGGCGTTATGTCTCCCGGGTTTGATTTCCCGATAAGTCAGCAAGCAAACGACGTCTGGGTGCCGCTGGGTTCTTCTGCCTATGGCGACATGCTGAAGAACAGAAGAGCGAACAACCACGCGCTGGTCGCGAGCCTGAAACCGAACGTCAGCATCGAGCAGGCACAGGCCGAACTCGATACGATCAATAATCAACTCGCGACACAATATCCGGAGGCGAATGCGGGTTCGGCCGTCCGCGTCACAAACATGCAGCGAGACATCGTCGGCGACGTTCGGCCGGCACTGCTCGTGCTGCTCGTCTCAGTCGGTTTCGTGCTCATGATCGCGTGCGTCAACGTTGCTAACCTGCTACTCGCGCGTGCGGCAACGCAGGTTCGGGAGATTGCGCTACGCACCGCGCTTGGCGCCAGCCGCGGCCGCGTGATACGGCAGATGGTGACGGAAAGCCTGCTACTCTCAGGTGCGGGTGGAGTTATCGGGCTGGTCATGGCGTTCTGGATTATGCCGGTGCTGATCGCTATAAATCCCGGCAATATTCCGCGTGTGACTGAGATTGCGATCGATATGCGTGTGCTCGTCTTCACCCTCGGTGTCTCGATACTGACGGGCTTATTCTTCGGGCTGGTGCCGGCGTTGAAAGTCTCGGGCTTCGATCTGAATGAGATGTTAAGAGAGGGTGGTCGCGGTTCTGCCGGAAGTCTTGGCCGCAGTCGAGTGCGCACTCTGTTGGTTGTCTCCGAGATCGCGCTTTCGCTTGTGCTGCTGGTAGGCGCCGGCTTGCTCATCAGAAGCTTCGTCGCGCTGCTGTCCACGCCTCCTGGTTACGATCCTTCGCGAGTTCTGACCGCAACTTTGGAAGTTCCGCCTTCCGAACACATGCAGTCTGAGCTTTTCTTCCAGCAAGTGTCGGCGCGTGTTAGAGCGCTGCCGGGCGTCGAAGCCGCAGGGCTGACGAGCCTCCTTCCACTGACAGCTATCGACACTAATATTGAGTTCAGGATCGAAGGACGTCCGGCGCCGCAACCCGGAGCAGAGGCTGTTGCCAGATCGTACGCAGTTGATCCGAACTATTTCCGCGTTATGAAGATACCAATGCTGAAGGGGCGCACGCTGAGCGAGCAGGACACGGAAAAGTCTAAGAAGGTCGTGGTCATCAACGAGAGTCTCGCACGCCGCTACTTCGCGGGTGAAAACCCTGTTGGGAAACATCTTCTCGTCTCCAACCCCTACAAAAAATCCGAAACTCTCTCTTCTGAAGTGATTGGTGTCATAAGCGACGTTCACTATCGAGGTCTCAACGTTCCTCCGTCGCCGGAGTATTACGTTCCGTTCCTGCAAATGCCGCCGGACAGAATGACGCTCGTCGTCCGCTCGAACACGCTGGACTCGGCGAGCCTGACTGCTTCTGTGCGTGCGGCAATCACAGAGGTAAACAAAGGAGCACTGGTCTGGGATGTACGGCAGATGGAAGAGCGACTTTCAGACTCCGTAGCACCGCAACGGTTCAACACCATCCTGCTCGGCCTGTTCGCAATCGTAGCGCTCGCACTGTCAGCTACGGGCATATTAGGTCTGATGAGTTACACAGTCGCCGAGCGCACGCACGAGATCGGGGTGCGTGTAGCGCTTGGCGCGCAAAGCGCTGACATTCTCAAGCTCATCGTGATTCCGGGAATGCTCCTGACAGTGTGCGGCGTCATCCTTGGATCGATCGCAGCGCTTGCGCTAACGCGCCTAATGTCAGGCCTTCTATTCGGGGTCAGTCCGACCGACCCAGCCACATTCGCAAGCATAGCCGCCCTCCTTATGATAGTGGCGCTCGCCGGTTGCTACTTCCCTGCGCGAAGAGCAATGAAAGTCGACCCCCTGATCGCATTGCGGTACGAGTGAAACGTCACGATCTAGTCTTCACCGCGCTCCTGCTCAAGGGCACGGCGCAAAGCAGCAGCAGAGACACGCGGCGCCGGCATCGTCCAAAAAGACTCTTCTAGACGGCCCTCACCCAGCCGCAACTTTCCCTGCGAGGCCAGCACCAGCAGTTCCTCGTCCTCATCTATCGAACGTACGAGCGGAACGATTCGAGCGATCGGCTGGTTGTGGTCGCGCACCAAAATCTCTTCACCAGCTTTCACATCGTTAAGGTATACGCTCAGATGGTTCTTCAATTCGGCGATGCTCTTTCCAGCACAGTGGGATCCGAAGCTTGGAATTCACGTGACTTGAAGTCGCGGCCGCACTGACCCTATAGTGAGTCGTATTAATTTAAATCATACCAACATGGTCAAATAAAACGAAAGGCTCAGTCGAAAGACTGGGCCTTTCGTTTTAATCTGATCGGCACGTAAGAGGTTCCAACTTTCACCATAATGAAATAAGATCACTACCGGGCGTATTTTTTGAGTTATCGAGATTTTCAGGAGCTAAGGAAGCTAAAATGGAGAAAAAAATCACTGGATATACCACCGTTGATATATCCCAATGGCATCGTAAAGAACATTTTGAGGCATTTCAGTCAGTTGCTCAATGTACCTATAACCAGACCGTTCAGCTGGATATTACGGCCTTTTTAAAGACCGTAAAGAAAAATAAGCACAAGTTTTATCCGGCCTTTATTCACATTCTTGCCCGCCTGATGAATGCTCATCCGGAATTTCGTATGGCAATGAAAGACGGTGAGCTGGTGATATGGGATAGTGTTCACCCTTGTTACACCGTTTTCCATGAGCAAACTGAAACGTTTTCATCGCTCTGGAGTGAATACCACGACGATTTCCGGCAGTTTCTACACATATATTCGCAAGATGTGGCGTGTTACGGTGAAAACCTGGCCTATTTCCCTAAAGGGTTTATTGAGAATATGTTTTTCGTCTCAGCCAATCCCTGGGTGAGTTTCACCAGTTTTGATTTAAACGTGGCCAATATGGACAACTTCTTCGCCCCCGTTTTCACCATGGGCAAATATTATACGCAAGGCGACAAGGTGCTGATGCCGCTGGCGATTCAGGTTCATCATGCCGTTTGTGATGGCTTCCATGTCGGCAGAATGCTTAATGAATTACAACAGTACTGCGATGAGTGGCAGGGCGGGGCGTAACCTAGGTGACAGAAGTTAAAAGCCTCCGGTCGGAGGCTTTTGACTTTCTGCTAGATCGGCCGCATCGAATATAACTTCGTATAATGTATGCTATACGAAGTTATTAGCGATGAGCTCGGACTTCCATTGTTCATTCCACGGACAAAAACAGAGAAAGGAAACGACAGAGGCCAAAAAGCTCGCTTTCAGCACCTGTCGTTTCCTTTCTTTTCAGAGGGTATTTTAAATAAAAACATTAAGTTATGACGAAGAAGAACGGAAACGCCTTAAACCGGAAAATTTTCATAAATAGCGAAAACCCGCGAGGTCGCCGCCCCGTAACCTGTCGGATCACCGGAAAGGACCCGTAAAGTGATAATGATTATCATCTACATATCACAACGTGCGTGGAGGCCATCAAACCACGTCAAATAATCAATTATGACGCAGGTATCGTATTAATTGATCTGCATCAACTTAACGTAAAAGCAACTTCAGACAATACAAATCAGCGACACTGAATACGGGGCAACCTCATGTCCGAGCTCGCGAGCTCGTCGACAGCGACACACTTGCATCGGATGCAGCCCGGTTAACGTGCCGGCACGGCCTGGGTAACCAGGTATTTTGTCCACATAACCGTGCGCAAAATGTTGTGGATAAGCAGGACACAGCAGCAATCCACAGCAGGCATACAACCGCACACCGAGGTTACTCCGTTCTACAGGTTACGACGAATGTCAATACTTGCCCTTGACAGGCATTGATGGAATCGTAGTCTCACGCTGATAGTCTGATCGACAATACAAGTGGGACCGTGGTCCCAGACCGATAATCAGACCGACAACACGAGTGGGATCGTGGTCCCAGACTAATAATCAGACCGACGATACGAGTGGGACCGTGGTCCCAGACTAATAATCAGACCGACGATACGAGTGGGACCGTGGTTCCAGACTAATAATCAGACCGACGATACGAGTGGGACCGTGGTCCCAGACTAATAATCAGACCGACGATACGAGTGGGACCGTGGTCCCAG
>JADMIO011210295.1_pt1 | contig 77052 bp, 68 predicted proteins | sample 8958161 | NCBI WGS metagenome assembly JADMIO01 (sample SAMN16585339, study PRJNA669376) | soil metagenome | isolation source: Crop rotation soil | place: USA: Cullars Rotation, Alabama | collected 2011
CGCGACAACTTGTCCACGTGGAATTCTAAGCTTAGGATCCCAATGTGCTGGAAAGGCGCCGTGGCGCGCGGCCCAGGCGGCCTGCACCAGGCACAGGACGGCGTCCAGGCTGTCGCCGCTGGCATCCTCGATCAGCGTGTCGCGCTGCGCGTTGGTGAGCTTCAGGCGCAGGGCCAGGCGCGTGGCGCCCAGCTCCAGCGCATGCAGCAGGTCCTTGCGCGCGATCAGCCGTTCCGGCGTCTGCTTGGCGCGGTCGTCGCTCTTGTAGCTGCGATTGCCGATCAGCTCGCGGGCCAGCAGGCCGGGATAAGCCTCCAGCGCCACGCGTTGCCGGTCGCCCTCGTGCAAGCCCGGCATGTGGACGCCGGCATCGAGCAGCAGCGGGAGCGCGGCATGCAGCATGTAGGCCACCGGCGGGTTCACCCACTTCATCGACGGACTGGAGCCTGCCTTGCGGTCGAAGGCGCGGTGAGCGAACTTGCCCCCCACCGGCCGCGCGTCGCAGAAGGCGGCGAAGGTGTTGCGGATGTCCTCGCGCGTCAGGCCGGCGTAGTGCGCGATGCAGTCGCGCCACTGCAGCGGCCAGCCCAGCGTCTCCACCAGTTCGCGCGGCAGGCCGAAGGGAAAGTCGAAGCCGCCGACCCAGGCCTGCGGCTGCGCCAGCCAGGCGCCGAACGCGGGCAGCGACTCCAGCCTTTCCAGCCGCGACAGGCTCACCCGTCCGGCGGCCAGCTGGCCCAGCGCCAGCACGATGGGCTTGCGCCGGGTCGGGCTGCTGGAGAAATCGCAGCCGACCAGCAGCGCTTCGGCGGCAGCCGCGTTCATCCCAGCGCGAGCGCCATCACGCCGGCGGCGATCAGCGCCGCCCCCAGGATGCGCAGCAGCCGGTCGCCTTCGCCCAGCAACTGGCCGCCGATCAGCGCGGCGAACAGCATCGACACCTCGCGCGCCGGCGCCACGTGGGACAGTGGCGCGCTCTGCATCGCATAGAGCACCATCACATAGGACACGGGGCTGATGGCGCCGACGAACAGCGCGTACTTCCATTGCGTCTTCCACATCGCGCGTGCGGCGTCGGTGTCGCGCAGGACGACCGGCGTGAGCATCACCATCCGCGCGAGGTTGCCGAAGTAATCCACCAGGATCGGCGACATCAACGCGAACTTCACCGCGTAGCCGTCGACCACCGTGTAGCCTGCAATGAACACGCCGGTGAGAAGCCCGTAGACCATGCCCTTGCGGATGCGCTGGCCCTGGGCCGGGTCGTGCGAGGCGCGCAGCAGGCCGGGACCGCCTGCGATCAGGAACACGCCTCCCACCACTCCGGCGATGCCGAAGGCGCCCAGCGCGGACAGCTGTTCGCCCAGGAACAGGATCGCGACCAGCGACGACAGCAAGGGACCGGAGCCGCGCGCCAGCGGGTAGACCACGGTGAGGTCGGCCTTGCGGTAGCCGCGCAGCAGCGCGATGAAATAGAGGCAGTGGAGCGCGGCGCTGGCGACGACCAGCAGCCACTCCAGCAGGCCCCAGCCCGGGACCTGGTCCAGGCCCAGCCAGATGCCGACCGGCGCCCAGACCAGCATGGTGACCAGTCCCGTGAAGGCAGCGAAGCGGACGTCGCCGCCGGCCTTCTTGGCCGCGATGTTCCAGCTGGCGTGGATCAGTCCGGCGAGGACGACGAGGGCGAGCGCGGTGAGCGACACGCTCGCGTCAGGGGAGCGTAGCGCCCGCCATCAGACCCGGCCGCAGATCGCTGCGGTGGCCATCAGGTCTTCCAGCAGCGCCAGCGAGACCTTGCCCGAGACCGAATAAGGATCGAGCTCGGGCTTCTCGGAGTACTTCAGCAGGATCGAGTGATTGAGCTTGGACAGGTTGACCTGGCCCATGGTCCAGCCGCCGAAGCGGCGCTCGAAGATCTCGTCGTAGTGCAGCAGGATCACGTCCTTGTGGCGCGCATCGCGCTGGATGTGGCCGAACAGGTCGCTGACCTGCTGGCGCCCGCCTTCGATGGCCTGCAGGAAGATGCCGCCGCCGTAGCAGAGGATGCCGGTGATGCCGGTCACCGGGTTGTGCTGGCGCGATTGCGCCAGGATCGATTCGATCGCCTCGGGACTGGTGTCGACGGCGCGGCTGGCGTAAAGGAGGCGGACCAACATGCTTGCTACCTTGGAATGAGGGCGAGGAATTCGCGGCGCAGCGTCGAATCCTTGAGGAAGGCGCCGCGCATCACGGAGTTGATCATCTTGCTGTCCAGGTCCTTGACGCCGCGCCAGGCCATGCAGTAATGCGTTGCCTCCATCACGATCGCCAGGCCGTCGGGCTGCGTCTTCTCCGTGATCAGGTCGGCCAGCTGCACGACGGCCTCTTCCTGGATCTGGGGCCGGCCCATCACCCATTCCGCCAGGCGGGCGTACTTGGACAGGCCGATCACGTTGGTGTGCTCGTTGGGCATGACGCCGATCCAGACCTTGCCGATCACCGGGCAGAAGTGGTGGCTGCAGGCCGAGCGCACCGTGATCGGGCCGACGATCATCAGCTCGTTGAGGTGTTCGGCGTTCGGGAATTCGGTGATCGGCGGCGCATGGACGTAGCGGCCCTTGAACACCTCCTGCAGGTACATCTTGGCGACGCGGCGGGCCGTGTCGTTGGTGTTGTGGTCGCTCTCGGTGTCGATCACCATGCTGTCCAGCACGCCCTGCATCTTGCGCTCGACTTCGTCCAGCAGCAGCGCCAGCTCGCCGGGCTCGATGAAGTCGGCGATGTTGTCGTTGGAATGGAAGCGCTTGCGAGCCGCCTGGATCCGCTCGCGGATCTTGACCGAGACCGGCGTGCCTTCGTCGAGCGGGGGGGTCGTGGGTGGAGCTTTCATGAGCATAGTAAATGCTAACACCTCAGGCGAGGCGACCTCGGCACTAGGGCCGGGGCGAGCCATGGAGCTTTTCCAGGACCTCGCGGTCGCTCATCCGCGGACCGCTGCGTGGTGCCGCGGCGCTTTCGCCCGGCCTGGGGTCGGTCCCGAACATCTTTTGCATCGAAGCATTGCAGTCCTGGTAGTCGCTGGCAGACGGTCGGGGTTTGCGGCGGGCCGCCTCGTCGCGCAGATAGCTCATCACCGACTGCGGGTCGGCGTGGTCGTGCGGCAAGCCCAGCACATGGCCCATCTCGTGCATCAGGACCGACAGCATGTGGCCATCCAGGAACCTCGGCTTGAGCGCGATCCCGTCCCGCAGGCTTCCCGTGCCGGCGATGCCGCTGCGGGCGTCGGCGGGGTGGCGCATCTGCATGTACTCGGGCGCCCAGCGGACCGGCACCGCCTCCGCCGTCCCCGGGCGCTGGGCGGGGCGCAGGCCGCCATAGCTCAGGCGCACGTCGCAACCGGCCGACCAGGCGGCCATGGCCGCCTGGAGATGGGACTCCATCTGCGCGGTCGTGACTCCGACCGGTTGTCCGGCCGGGTCGTAATAGAAGGTGATGGCGGCGACCTTCGGCGGCGTGTAGCCGGTCCACAGGCTCTTGCGCTGTTCGACGGGCGCAGCCAGCCTGTCGCGCAGCAGCACTTCGCTTTGCCGATGGTCGGCGCCGCAAGGCTCGGACTGGAAAGCGACCCTGCCCGCTGCATCGACGCAGCGGAAGGCCGTCTGGCCGGGCGGCGCCTGTCCGGCCGCCGGCGGGAGGGCGGTCGCCAGCGCAATCGCGGCGAGGATGGCTGCGGCCCGCATGGTGTCAGAGCTTCAGAAGCGCCTCCAGTTGCGCGAGTGTATCGGCCTCGTGCAGCGGCTTGTCCGGACGCATCCGCAGCATGCGCGGAAAGCGCACGGCGATGCCGCTCTTGTGGCGCGGGCTGCGGTTGATCCCCTCGAAGCCCAGCTCGAACACCATCGAGGGCCTGACGCTGCGCACCGGCCCGAACTTCTCGATCGTGGTCCTGCGGATGGCGGCGTCGACCTGCATGAATTCCTCGTCGGTCAGGCCGGAATAGGCCTTGGCGAAGGCAACGAGTTGCAAGGCGCCGGGCACGGCGGGCTCCTTGCGGGCGATGGCCTCGAGCACGGCGTCGGCTTCTTCCTTGTCCCGGGGCTGCCGGTTCCAGACCGCGAAGGTGTAGTCGGTGTACAGCGACGCCCGGCGGCCGTGGCCGGCCTGGGCGTAGACCAGCACGCAGTCGATCGTCATCGGGTCGATCTTCCACTTCCACCATAGACCGTCGGCCTTGGTCCGCCCCGTCCCGTAGGCGGCATCGAGGCGCTTGAGCATGAAGCCCTCGACGCCGCGCTCGCGCGACTGCTCGCGGCGCCGGGCGAATTCCAGCCAGCTGCGATCGACTTCGATCGGCGACAGCTGGAAGTCCGTTCCTTGCAGCAGCGCCTCCAGCCGCGCGCGGCGCTCGCGCTGCGGCAGGTGGCGGATGTCCTGCCCGTCCTGCTCCAGGATGTCGTAAGCCATGAAGCTGACGGGCGCGTCGGCCAGCACCTTCTTCGTCAACGTCTTGCGGCCGATGCGTTGCTGCAGCAGCGAGAACGCGCCAGGTTTGCCCGATTGCCCTGAGCCTGTCGAAGCGGTCCAGACCATGATCTCGCCATCGAGCACCGTGCCATCGGGCAGCGCCTGCGCCAGCGCCACGATCTCGGGGAAGCGCTCGGTCACCAGCTCCTCGCCGCGCGACCAGATCCAGCTGCGTCCCTCGCGCCGCACGACCTGGCCGCGGATGCCGTCGTACTTCCACTCCACCATCCAGTCCTCGACCGGCCCCAGCGTCGAAGCGAACAGCTCCGGCGGCGCGTCGAGCTGGTGGGCCAGGAAGAAGGGATAGGGCTGGCCGACATCCTGCACGTCGGCCACGCCCTCCTGCGCCTGCGCCACCAGGGCCTGGAAGCGCTCCGGGGTCGGCGCCACCTTGCCGTCGGTGTAGCCCATCATCCGCTGGGCGATGCGCTTGGCATCGACGCCGGAATGCGCGGCCAGCGCCCGCTGCACCAGCAGCTTGCTGACGCCGACGCGGAAGCCCCCGCCGACCAGCTTGGACAGCAGGAAGCGGCCGGTCGAATCGAGCTCGCTCCAGTAGGACTTGATGCGCAGCGCGATCTCCTCTTCCGGCATGCCGCGCAGCGGCAGCAGGCGCTGCTCCACCCAGTCCGCCAGGCCCATGTCCGAGGTGGTCGCGCCGAGCGGCAGGACGTGGGCGATGGTCTCCGCCAGGTCGCCGACGGCCTGGTAGCACTCGTCGAACAGCCAGGGCTCGATGGCCGCGACCTCGCAGGCCAGCACAGCCAGTTTCGCCATCGACACGACCTGGCGCGGCTTGCCGCCCGACAGGAAGTACACGGCCCACGCCGCATCGGCCGGTGACGCCACGGCGAAGTAGCGCTGCAGCGCCTCCACCTTGGCATTGGTCGACGTCGTCGCATCGAGTTCCGAGAACAGAAGGGAGAACTGCTTCATGCCGCCGGCTCCGCGGCCACGTCCGCTTCCACCGCATCGCCGCCGTATTCGGTCTCGAACGATTCGGCCTGCAGGCCCTGCTCGCCCAGGTAGCGGACCATCACCGGGATGCTGCCGTGCGTGACGATGACGCGCCCTGCTCCGGTCGCGGAGATTGCGCTCATCAGGCCAGGCCAGTCGGCATGGTCCGAGAGCACGAAGCCGCGGTCATAGCCCCCGCGCCGGCGGGCGCCGCGCAGCTGCATCCAGCCGCTGGCAAACGCCACGCTGGACTCGCCGAAGCGCCGCACCCAGGGGCTGGCGGCGGCGCCGGGCGGGCAGATCACCAGCGCCTTGCGCAGGTCGGCCTTGTCCGTCACCTCCGTCACCAGCCGCGTCGGCGGCAGCTGCACGCCGGCGGCGCGGTAGGCCCGGTTGAGCGGCTCCACTGCGCCATGCACGACGATGGACCCGATCGATGGATCGACGCCGCTGAGGACGCGCTGGGCCTTGCCGAAGCTGTAGCAGCACAGGATGCTGGCGACGCCCTTGTCTGCGTTGCGCTGCCACCAGGCGTTGACGCCGGCGAACAGCTCCTCGTCCGGGCACCAGCGGTAGATCGGCAGGCCGAAGGTCGATTCGGTGATGAACACATCGCACTTCACCGGCTCGAAGGCATCGCAGGTGGGATCGGGCGCCACCTTGTAGTCGCCGCTCGCCACCCAGACCTGGCCGCCGTGCTCCAGCCGAACCTGGGCCGAGCCCAGCACATGGCCGGCGGGGTGCAGCGACAGCCTGACGCCGTGGTGCTCGATCGCTTCGCCATAGGGCAACGTCTGCAGGTCGATCTCGCCCAGCCGCACCCGCAGCACGCCTTCGGCCGGCGCCGCCGCCAGGTAGCTGCCATGGCCGATGCGCGCGTGGTCGGAGTGGGCGTGGGTGATGACGGCCCGCGGCACCGGCCGCCAGGGGTCGATGTAGAAATCGCCGGGCGGGCAGTACAAGCCCTCGGGCCGTTGAACGATCAGGTCCTGCGCCATGCCGTCAAAGGTATTTCTTGCCCTGCAGCGCCAGCAGGACGCGCATCGCGCCGTAGGCGATCCATTCACCCACGCGCTGGCGCAACGGCCGCTGCGCGAAGGCGTCGGCATCCATGCGCTGGCCGGCGTGCGCGATCGCATGCAGGAGGCGAGCGCGCAAGTCCTGCGCGAATTCGTGGTCCTGCACGATCACGTTGGCCTCGCGCGCCAGCAGCAGGCTGAGCGGGTCGAGATTCGACGAGCCCACGGTGGCCCACTCGCCGTCGATCACCGCCACCTTGGCATGCAGGAAGCTCGGCGCGTATTCGTGGATCTGCACGCCGGCGGCCAGCAGCACGCCGTAGATCGGCCGCGCCGCGTAGTACTGCATGAAATATTCATAGCGGCCCTGCAGCAGGATCTGCACCGTCACCCCGCGCCGCGCGGCCTGGATCAGCGCATTGCGCATCCGGCGGCCGGGAACGAAATAGGCGTTGGCGATGATGACTTCCGAGCGCGCATGGCCGATGGCGCGCCGGTAAGCCCGCTCGATCCGCGTGCGGTTGCGCAGGTTGTCGCGCAGCGCCAGGGCGGCCTTGGCGAGATGGTGGTCTGCGGCATGCTCCGCAACCGGCGCCTGGCGGCGGCCCGGCATGCCCGCCCGCAGCGAACCGAATGCGCCGGCCAGCTGCACCTGCCTGAACTTCTGCGCCGCCTCCAGCCGCTGCCAGAGCCTGAGCATGGTGTCGCGCACCTGGGCCACCAGCGGGCCGGTCACGCGCACCGCGAAGTCCAGGCGCGGATGCTCCAGCCGGCCATGGGTCGGGTCGTGGAAGTCGTCCAGGATGTTGATGCCGCCGCAGAACGCAAGCTGCTTGTCGACCAGGCAGAGCTTGCGGTGCAGCCGGCTCCAGTTGGGCGGCCACAGCACGCCGATGCGCCCGGGCGCCGCGAACACGCGCCACTGCACCCCGGTCTGCGCGAAGCGTTCCTTCCAGGCCGGCGCCATCGGCTCGGTGCCGAAGCCGTCCACCACCACCATCACCGCCACCCCGCGGCGCGCGGCCCGCTCCAGCGCATAGGCCACGTCGGTGCCGGTGCCGGCGAAATCGAAGATATAGGTTTCCAGCCGGACCTCGGAGCGGGCGCCCTCGATGGCCTCGATCAGCGCCGGGAACAATTCGCGGCTGCCTTCCAGCAGGTCGAGACTGTGTCCCGGACGCAGCGGAGGAACACCCTGGGTCACAGCTTGAATTGCGCGATGAGGGGCAGGTGGTCCGACATGCGCCACCAGATCCTGCCCCTGGGCACTTCGATCCCCACGGGCTTGAGTCCGCGTGAGTACACGTAATCGAGCTGGGCCAGCGGCAGGCGCGCCGGATAGGTGGCGATGCGCTCGCCGATGTAGTCGCGAAAGCCCAGCGCAGCCATCGCGGGGCGCAGCTTGCCGCCCCAGTCGTTCAGGTCGCCGGCCACGATCACCGGCGCGCGCGACGGAATCTCGCGCTTGATGTACGCGCCCACCTGCTCCACCTGGCGCACCCGGCTGGCGGGAATCAGGCCAAGGTGCAGCACGATGACGTGGATGATCTTGCGCTCCACCTTCACTTCCACGTGCAGCAAACCGCGCTGCTCGAAGCGGTGGTCCGACATGTCCTCGTGGCCATGGGACACGATGGGCCAGCGCGACAGCAGGGCGTTGCCGTGCTCGCCGTGCTTGGTTGTCGCGTTGGTCTGGTAGACCGCGTTGTAGCCCTCGGGGCAGAGGAACTCCGCCTGCGGCAGCTCGGGCCAGCGCTTGAAGTATCTTTCTTCCGCCCGATGGAGCTTGCGCACCTCCTGCAGGCAGACGACGTCGGCGTCGAGCTGCTCGACGCCATGGCCGAGGTTGTGGATTTCAAGACGGCGAATCGGACCGATGCCCTGCACTCCCTTGTGGATGTTGTAGGTCGCGACCCGGAATGTACTCATTCAGCAAATTGTGGCAGCAACAGGATCGCCTCGGCGTTGGACGGAGAGAAACAGGCATCGGCCGCCTCTCGCCATGGCAACCAGCGGTAACCGGTGTGCTCGCGCGGATTGAGCACGACCGGCGTGCCGTCCGGCACGCACAGGCCGAACACATGCTCGGTATTGCGGTGCACGCCCGGCGCGTAGCGGTGCTGCCAGCGCGGGTAGATGTCGTAGACGTTCTCCAGCGCCCAGTCCCGCAGGCCGGCATGCAAGGCGCTGCCGGGCCCGCAAGCGATGCCCGTCTCCTCGGCCACCTCGCGCACCGCCGTCTGCTCGAAGGACTCGCCCTCCTCGTCCTTGCTGCCGGTGACCGATTGCCAGAACTCGGGCGCATCGGCCCGGTTGATCAGCAGCACGTCCCTTGCCGGCGTGTAAATGACGACCAGGACGGATTGGGGGATCTTGAATGGACGGACCATGAAAAAGGGCGCCGGAGCGCCCTTTCATTCTGCAGCAAGGCCGATCAGGCCTTTTCGACGTTGCGCAGCTTGATGTGCAGCTCGCGCAGCTGCTTCTCGTCGACCGGGCCCGGGGCCTGGGTCAGCAGGTCCTGCGCGCGCTGGGTCTTGGGGAAGGCGATCACGTCGCGCAGGCTTTCGGCGCCCGTCATGAGCATGACGAAACGGTCCAGGCCGATGGCGATGCCGCCGTGCGGGGGCGCACCGTACTGCAGCGCGTCCAGCAGGAAGCCGAATTTCAGCTGGGCTTCCTCGGCGTCGATCTTCAGGGCCCGGAACACCTTGCTCTGCACTTCCTCGCGGTGGATCCGCACGGAGCCGCCGCCCAGCTCGATGCCGTTGAGCACCGCGTCGTAGGCCTTGGCGACGGCCTTGCCGGGGTTGGTCTCGAGCAGGTCCTCGTGGCCGTCCTTGGGCGAGGTGAACGGGTGGTGCACCGCATTCCAGCGCTGGCCGTCCTCGTCGTACTCGAACATCGGGAAATCGACCACCCACAGCGGCTTCCACTGGCCTTCGATGAGGCCCCGCGCCTTGCCGAACTCGCTGTGGCCGACCTTGACGCGCAGCGCGCCGATGGCGTCGTTCACCACCTTGGCCTTGTCGGCGCCGAAGAAGATCAGGTCGCCGTTGGCAGCGCCGGTGCGCTTCACGATCTCGGCGATGGCGGCGTCGTGCAGGTTCTTGACGATGGGCGACTGCAGGCCATCGCGGCCCTTGGCGGCGTCATTGACCTTGATCCAGGCCAGGCCCTTGGCGCCGTAGATCTTGACGAACTCGGTGTAGCCGTCGATCTCGCCGCGGCTCATTTCACCGCCGCCGGGAACGCGCAGGGCCACGACCCGGCCGTCTTCGGCGTTGGCCGGCGTGGAGAACACCTTGAAGTCCACGTCCTTCATGACGTCGGTCATCTCGGTGAATTCCAGCTTCACGCGCAGGTCGGGCTTGTCCGAGCCGTACAAGCGCATGGCCTCGGAGTGCTTCATCACCGGGAAGGCCGGCATGTCGACGCCGATCACGTTCTTGAAGGTGCTGCGGATCATGCCCTCGAACATGGTGCGGATCTCTTCCTCGTCCAGGAACGAGGTCTCCACGTCGATCTGCGTGAATTCGGGCTGGCGGTCGGCGCGCAGGTCCTCGTCGCGGAAGCACTTGGTGATCTGGTAGTAGCGGTCGAAGCCGGAGACCATCAGCAGTTGCTTGAACAACTGGGGCGATTGGGGCAGCGCGAAGAACATGCCGTCGTGGACGCGGCTGGGCACGAGATAGTCGCGCGCGCCTTCGGGCGTGCTCTTGGTCAGCATCGGCGTCTCGATGTCGATGAAGCCGTTGGCGTCGAGGAACTTGCGCACTTCCATCGTCACCTTGTAGCGCAGCATCAGGTTGTTCTGCATGTACGGCCGGCGCAGGTCCAGCACGCGGTGCATCAGGCGCGTGGTTTCCGACAGGTTGTCGTCATCGAGCTGGAAGGGCGGCGTCACCGAGGGGTTGAGCACCGTCAGTTCCTGGCACAGGACTTCGATCTTGCCGCTCTTGAGGTTCTCGTTCACCGTGCCGGCGGGGCGCGCGCGCACCAGGCCCTTGATCTGGATGCAGAACTCGTTGCGCAGGCCTTCGGCGGCCTTGAACATGTCGGCCCGGTCCGGGTCGCACACCACCTGCACATAGCCTTCGCGGTCGCGCAGGTCGACGAAGATCACGCCGCCGTGGTCACGCCGGCGATTGACCCAGCCGCACAGGGTGACGGTCTGGCCGAGCAGCGCTTCGGTGACGAGGCCGCAATAAGTGGAACGCATTTTCTGGGTGGACATAGGCACTGACACGCGCCACCTTGCGGCGGCGCGTCCTTCTTAGGAGTTGGGGACGACCACGCCCATCGAGACCACGTACTTGAGCGCCGCATCGACGCTCATCTTGAGCTCGATGCAATCGCTCCGGCGCAGCATCACGAAGTAGCCGCCGGTGGGATTGGGGGTGGTGGGAACGTAAACGCTGAGGTATTCCCCCAGCAGGTGGTTGTTGACCTCGCCGCCGGGCGAGCCGGTGACGAAGCCGATGGTCCAGACGTCGGGGCGCGGCCACTGCACCAGCACCGCGACCCGGAAGGCGTTGCCGCCGGGCGTGAAGAGCGTGTCGGACACCTGCTTGACGCTGGTGTAGATGGAGCGCACGACCGGGATCCGGCCCAGCATCTGGTCGCCCCAGATCACCAGCTTCTTGCCGACGAAGTTGCTGGTGACGGCGCCGACCACCAGCAGGATGGCCAGCGCCAGCAGGACGCCGAAGCCTGGAATGTGAAAGTTGAGCAACTTGTCCGGATGCCAGGCCTGCGGCAGGATCAGCAGCGTCTGGTCCAGCGTCGAGACGATCCACTGGAGCACCCAGATCGTGATCGCCACCGGGACGATCACGAGCAGTCCAGCGAACAGCCATTTGCGCAGCGTGCCCATCGTGTTCTTTCAGTCGGCCTTGCCGGATGCGGGAGCGGCCGGCGCCGGGGCCGGAGCCGGAGCCGGCTTGGCGGCGCTGTCGGTGGCGGGCTTGGCGTCGGTGCCGGACTTGGCCGGTTCGGCCGCGCCGTTGCCGCCGGCGGCCGGCGCGGGCGGCGGGCTGCCCTTGAAGTCGGTGGCGTACCAGCCCGATCCCTTGAGCTGGAATCCCGCTGCCGTCAGCTGCTTTTCGAATGCAGCGGCGCCGCAGGCCGGGCAAACGGTCAGCAGCGGATCGGAAATCTTCTGCAGGACATCCTTGGCATGGCCGCAGGATGCGCACTTGTACGCGTAGATGGGCATCGCTCTAGGGGAGGTTGGGGAGAAGCAAAGCCCTCAATTATAGGCGGCGGGCCCATTTGGAACCCCCCGCCCCCTTTGCCCCTGCCTTCAGGTGCCGGCGAGGCGGTGGTGCGAGCCGTGCGCGTTGCGGATCGCCTGCGGGCCCAGCGAGCCGGCCACCATCCCCACCAGGCCCGCGATCAGGCCTGCCAGCTGCGCCGGGAACTGCTCGCCGGCCGGGGTCGCCAGGAACAGAACCCAGGCAACCAGGCCCAGGACGATCGAGAAGATCGCGCCCTGGGTGCTGGCCTTTTTCCAGTACAGGCCGAACACCAGGGGCACGAAGGCCCCGACCAGGGTCACCTGGTAGGCGCCGGACACCATGTCGTAGATCGGCTTGCCCTGGCTGAAGATCGCATAGGCCAGCACGAAGACGCTGAACACGAGCACCGTGATCCGCATCGTCATCAGCTCCTGCCGGTCGCTGGTGCGCGGGACGAACTGGCGCCAGATGTTCTCGGTGAAGGTGACGCTGGGCGCCAGCAGCGTGGCCGAGGCGGTCGACTTGATGGCCGACAGCAGCGCGCCGAAGAACAGGACCTGCATCACGAAGGGCATCTTCTCCAGCACCAGGGTGGGCAGCACCTTCTGCGGATCGTCCTTGATCAGGGCGGTGGCCTGCTCCGGCATGATGACCAGGGCGCTGGCCACCAGGAACATGGGGACGAAGGCGAACAGGATGTAGCAGATGCCACCGATCACTGGGCCCTTGCGGGCGGCGCTCACGCTGTTGGCCGACATCACCCGCTGGAACACGTCCTGCTGCGGGATCGAGCCCAGCATCATGGTGATCGCCGCGGCGAAGAAGAACACGATGTCCTTGAAGCTGGGTTCGGGGAAGAACTTGAACAGGTCCTTGCTCATGGCGAAGGCCACCACCTTGTCGGCGCCGCCCGCCATGTTGCCGGCGAAGACAGCCAGGATGGCCAGGCCCACGACCAGGATGATCATCTGGATGAAGTCGGTCACCGCCACCGACCACATGCCGCCGAACAGCGTGTAGGCCAGGATCGAGACCACCCCGATCACCATGCCGAGCGGGACGCTGATGGCGCCGGCCGACAGCACGTTGAACACCAGGCCCAGCGCCGTCACCTGCGCCGAGACCCAGCCCAGGTAACTGAGCATGATGATCAGCGAGCAGATGATCTCGACGCTGCGGCCGAAACGTTCTCGGTAATAGTCGCTGATGGTCAGCAGCGTCATCTTGTACAGCTTGCCGGCGAAGAACAGGCCCACCAGGATCAGGCAGGTGCCGGCGCCGAACGGGTCTTCCACCACGCCGTTCAGGCCGGCGTTGACGAACTTGGCCGGGATGCCCAGCACCGTCTCGGACCCGAACCAGGTCGCGAAGGTGGTCGTCACGATCATCACCAGCGGCAGGTTGCGGCCGGCGATGGCGAAATCCGCCGTGTTCTTCACCCGCTTGGCGGCGTACAGGCCGATCGCGATCGTGACCAGCAGATAGACGAAGACCAGGGTCAACAGCATGGGACGCTCCTCACTCTTTGGCGCGGATTATTCCGCATTTCCGGCTGCACCTAGTCGGTTGGGGACAGAGCCGAAGGCCTGTCCCGCAAGACCTCAGAAAAGGCGGACGCGCAGCAGGAACTGCATGGCCAGCAGGCCCAATGCAAAACCGATGCCACCGTAGATGATTCCCTGCAGCAGCTTGTTGGTGCGGCGCTGCTCGGCCAGCAGTTCGGTCAGTTCCCTGCGGTGGTCGCGCGGCGCCTGCTCCAGGTAGTCGTGCAGCAGCCGCGGCAGCTCGGGCAGCAGCTTGGCGTAGCGCGGCGCCTGGTCCTTGAGCGCCTCGAACAGCTTCTGCGGGCCGACCTGCTCCAGCATCCACTTCTCCAGGAACGGCTTGGCCGTGTTCCACAGGTCCAGCTCGGGGTCGAGCTGGCGGCCCAGGCCCTCGATGTTGAGCAGCGTCTTCTGCAGCAGCACCAGCTGCGGCTGGATCTCCACCTGGAAGCGGCGCGAGGTCTGGAACAGGCGCATCAGCACCATACCCAGCGACAGCTCCTTGAGCGGGCGGTCGAAATAGGGCTCGCAGACGCTGCGCACGGCCGCCTCGAGCTCGTCGACGCGGGTGGCCGGCGGCACCCAGCCCGATTCGATGTGCAGCTCCGCCACCCGCTTGTAGTCGCGCCGGAAAAAAGCGGTGAAGTTCTGCGCCAGGTATTCCTTGTCGTGCTCGGTGAGCGTGCCCACGATGCCGAAGTCCAGCGAGATGAAACGCCCGAAGGTCACCGGGTTCAGGCTGACCTGGATGTTGCCGGGGTGCATGTCGGCGTGGAAGAAGCCGTCGCGGAACACCTGGGTGAAGAAGATGGTGACGCCGTCCCGCGCCAGCTGGCGCAGGTCCACGCCGGCGGTGACGAGGCGGTCGAACTGGCTGATCGGCACGCCGTCCATGCGCTCCATCACGAGCACCTCGGGATGGCAGAAGTCCCACAGCATCTCGGGGATCAGCACCAGGTTCAGGCCCGCCATGTTGCGGCGCAGCTGGGCGGCGTTGGCCGCCTCGCGGATCAGGTCCAGCTCGTCGTGCAGGTACTTGTCGAACTCCCGCACCACCTCGCGCGGCTTGAGGCGCTTGCCGTCGGCCGACAGCGATTCGACCCAGCCCGCCATCATGCGCAGCAGCGCCATGTCCTTCTCGATGACCGGCAGCATGCCGGGCCGCAGCACCTTCACCGCGACGTCACGCAGGCGCCCCTGACGGTCCCGCAGCGTCGCGAAGTGCACCTGCGCGATCGACGCGCTGGCCACCGGCTCGCGCTCGAAGCTGACGAAGACGCTGGCCAGCGGCCGGCGGAACGCGCGCTCGATGGTGGCGATGGCGATGTCCGGATCGAAGGGCGGCACGCGGTCCTGCAGCCGCTCCAGTTCGTCGGCGATGTCGGTCGGCAGCAGGTCGCGCCGGGTCGACAGCACCTGGCCGAACTTCACGAAGATCGGGCCCAGGTGCTCCAGCGCCATCCGCAGGCGCTGGCCGCGCGGGGCGTCGAGGCGCCGGCCGAAGGCCAGCGTCCGGGCCAGCGTCCGCAGCCAGGGCTGCTCGAAACTGTTCAGGACCAGTTCGTCCAGTCCGTAGCGCAAGGCCACCCAGAGGATGGCGATGCCGCGCGCGTACCGCGTCATGCGGCAGGCGGGCCGGGGGGTGACGACGGTGCGGGTGTGACCGCAGCCGCGGCCTGGGCGCCCGCCGCTGCGCCGGGCATGCCGGACGCGAACTTGCGCAACGCCTGCGTCATGCGGCGCATGGCCTCGCCCACGGCATGGGCGGGGGCGTCGCCGATCAGGCGCGACAGGTCTTCTTCCAGGTCCCAGCGCACGTGGTCGACCAGCCAGTTGACTTCGGCGGCGAACTGCACGTCGCCGGCGATGCGCACCGGCGGCTTGTCGCCGCGGGCCGCGGCCTGCGCCAGCTGCCAGGGCGATTCCTCGGTGAGCGTGAGATTGAGGTCAGGCGTCGCGACGGGCGCGGCCAGGTCCAGCAGGCCCGCCGGCGTCGCCACCACCCGCATCGAGAAGCCGCGCCATTGCGCCTCCACCACCCGGCCGGTCTGGCGGGCCAGCCGCGCCTGCGCCTCGGGCTCCTGCATCAGCACGTGATTGAGCATCAGCACCAGCCGCCGCTGCACTTCCTCCACCACCCAGGCCGGGGGCTTGAGGCCATTGGAGATCTGGCGGAACAGGCCGTCCAGAAACGGAAAAGGGGACTGTGTTGCCATAGTCCCCTGATTATGCGACGCCGGCCAGGCCGGGGCGACTTACTGCAAGGCTTGCACGCCCGCCACCAGCCAGCCGGCGTTTCCGCTCTTGGACTTGGTCATGTTCCAGACCTCGCGGAACGGCGTCGGGCCGGCCGAGGGCTCCTCGCGGATCATTCCGGAGAACTCCACGCTGGCCATGTAGTCGTCGCCCAGGTCTTCGATGCCGAGCAACTGCGCATCCAGCATCACGACTTCGGTGTTGGCCGTCTCGCCCTTGCCGCCCGCTTCACGCTCGGCCAGCTGCGACTTGATCTCCGCCAGCATGTCGTCGGTCATCATCGAGCGCAGGGAAGCGATGTCGGCGCGGTCCCAGGCGCCCTGCAGCGTCACGAAATTGCGCTTGGCCGCAGTGACGAAACCTTCGGTGTCGAAACCGGCGGGGATGCCCCAGTTCTGCGATCCGGCCAGCGCCGAGCCGATCTGCACGCCGCTGCCGCCTGCCGCGGCCTTGGACGCATCGAAGGCCATGCTGTTGCGTTCCCACGGCCGGGCCGAGGCGTCGTTGCCGACCTTGTCCGGGCTGTACTGCGGCGCCGTGCGGGCCGATTCGGCGCCTGCACCGGCGCCCTGGAAGGCAAAGGGCGAGGCGGCCTGCGGCTGGCTGCCGCCGGCGCGCCGGCGCATCACATAGCCGATCACCATCATCACGACCATCGCCAGCAAGGCGAACATCAGGATGTTGCCGAAGGCGCCGCCCAGGCCCAGCGAATTCGCCAGCCAGGCCAGTCCGAGGCCGGCGGCCAGGCCGCCGAGCATGGCGCCCCACGGCCGCTTGGCCGGGGCAGCCGCCGGCGTGGCGGGCGCGGGCGTGGGCTTGGCCGCGTTGTTCGTGTTCTGGGCGTTGTTGGGCGCCGCCGGCGGGGTCGCCTGCCGCTGCGTCACGTTGCCCGACTGCTTGCCGATCGAGCCGCCGCCGCCGAGGCGGCGCGCCGCGTCGGCATCCATGCTGGAAAACGCCAGCAACATCACCAGCACCAATGACCACAGTTTCATGACCGTCTCCCGGCTCTCGCCAAATTGCTCAACACTTGATCCCGACATGCAGCGCCACGACGCCGCCGGTCAGGTTGTGATAGTCGACATGGCCGAAGCCGCCGCTCTTCATCATCGCCTTCAGTTCTTCCTGCCCGGGATGCATCCGGATCGATTCGGCCAGGTAGCGGTAGCTGTCCGCATCGCCGGCCACCAGCCGTCCCAGCCGCGGCAGCACCTTGAAGGAATACCAGTCATAGGCCTTGGAGACAGCTTGGGGCACTTTGGAAAATTCAAGCACCAGCAGCTTGCCTCCGGGCTTGAGCACCCGCCGCATCTCCGCCAGCGCCAGCTCCTTGTGCGTCATGTTGCGCAGGCCGAAGGCCACGCTGACCAGGTCGAAGCGATCCGCGGCAAACGGCAGCTTCTCGGCATCGCACACCACGGTGGGCAGGACCACGCCGGCGTCCAGCAGGCGGTCGCGGCCGCCGCGCAGCATCGCCTCGTTGATGTCGGTGTGGACCACCTGGCCCGTGGGGCCGACCTTGGCGGCGAACGCCAGCGCCAGATCGCCCGTGCCGCCGGCGATGTCCAGCACCTGCTGGCCCGGACGCACGTTCGCCACCAGCACCGTGTAGGCCTTCCAGGCGCGGTGCAGGCCCATCGACATCAGGTCGTTCATCAGGTCGTACTTCGGCGCTACCGAATCGAACACGCCGCGCACGCGGCGCGCCTTGTCGCGCTCGTCGACCGACTCGAAGCCGAAATGGGTGCTGCTCATGGGGCTATCCTAGGCTGAATGGAGGCTGACTGCACGGCAGCCCGAAAGAAAACAGGGTTTGTCGGGAGATTCCCGCCAAAGGCGGCGCGCAGGGGCGCCGGCAACCCTCAATGCGATCCGCAGGCGTGGCCGCCCTTTTCCGGCATCGGCGCGTCGCGCTCGACGCCGGCCTGCCGCAGGCGCTGGTCGTAGTCCGCCCAGAGCTTGTCCTGCTCGGTGCCCAGGAAGTACAGGTAGTCCCAGGAAAAGATGCCCGTGTCATGCCCGTCCGAGAAGGTCGGCTGGACCGCGTAGTTGCCGATCGGCTCCAGGCCGACCAGGTCGACCCCGCGCTTGCCGGTCTGCAGCACTTCCTGCCCAGGGCCATGGCCCTGGACCTCGGCCGACGGTGAATAGATCCGCATCAGCTCGAACGGAATCCGGAAATGCGCGCCATCGGAGAACGCCACCTCGAGCACGCGTGATTGGCTGTGCACGGTGATATCGGTGGGAGTGGGAGCGCCTGCCTGCAAACCTGCCATGTGGATGTCCTGCGCCGTTCAGAAGCGCACAGAGAGAGTGACGTAGAAGCGATCGTCGCCCTTCTGGGGCGCCGACGAATTGAGCGACAGCGGAACCTTGCTGCCGGTGAAGATGTACGCGTAATCCATGGCCAGCGCGAACGGCCCGCGTCCGTAGCGCAGGCCCAGGCCGGTGCTGGCCAGGTGGTCCGAGGTCGGCTTGGGCGGCGTCGGATTCGTGTTGCCCAACCAGCCGGCGTCGAGGAAGCCGATCGCCCGCAAGCCTTGCATCAGCTCCGGCGAGGTGACCTCGAGCGTGCCGGATAGGCCCCTGTCGCCCGACAGCGGACGCTCGATCGAGGGACCGCGGACCGAACCCAGGCCGCCGAGGCCGAACTGCTCGCCCGAAATCAGCACGTCCGGGCTGTACTGGAATTCGCCGCGCGCGCTCCAGATCCAGTTGTTCGTCAGCACGCCCGAATAGTTGGCGCGGCCCCGCAAGGCCTTCCAGCGCACGGTGTCGATATTGGGGTCCTCGGCCTGGTACGACGCCAGGTCGTTGCCTTTGCCGCCGGTGAGGTTGAAGGCGAAGTCGACGTTGTAGCCCCAGGCCGCCGTGTCGGTTTCGGTGCGGCTCGAATAGCCGAGGGTGAGCGGACGGCTGCGCCGGTCGACGCCGATGGTTTCGTCGTTGATCACGGCGGCGCGGAACACCTTGTCGTCGTATGCCACGGACAGGTAGCTGCGGCGCCCGCCGTCCGGCGGCAGGTAGTGCGTGTAGTTCACGCCGAAGGTGCGGCCGGCGCCGGTGCTGCTGAAGGTGCCGAAGTCGCCGACCACGTCGGAGTAGGTGTAGGTGGCGCCGACGACACCGCCCACAGAATAGAGCGGAATCTTGTACGACAGGCCCAGCTGCTTGACGTCTTCGGCCCGCTCCAGCGAGGTGGTGTAGGCGCCGACGAAGCTGTGGTCCAGGTTGAAAACGTTGGTGTGGCCGCCGGCCAGCGTCAGGCGGTCGCGCCCGGAGGATTCCGAGCCGGTGTTGGACAGGCTGGCGGCGAAGGTCCAGGGCCGCAGTTCCTTGACGGTGACGTTGGCGTCGATCTTGTCCGGCTCTTCCGATTCCTTGATGCCGACCTGGATCTGCTTGTTCGGGTTCTCGTTGGCGATGGCGGTCTGGATCGCGAGCACCTTGAAGTTGGGGGTCTCGCCTTCCTTCAGCTCCGGGATCGAGCGGCGGATGTTGCCCTCGTCGTAGACCTTCAGCGGCTCCATGGTGACGCGGCTGATGGTGAACCTGACGACGTTGAGGGTGACCCGCTCTCCCACCTCCTGCGGCGGCAAGGCCACCCGGTGCAAGCCGAAGCCGCGCTCGCGCAGCGCCGTCTCCAGCGCCACGGTGGCCTTCTGCAGGGTCTCGATGGTGGCGTCCGAGCGCAGGAAAGGCGCCAGGACGGCGGAGGTTTCGCCCTCGCCCAGCGGGTTGTCGCCCGTGACCTGGAAGCCCTTGATCGGGAAGACCGGCGAGGGCGCGGACTGGACGGGCGCGGCGGGCGTGGGCTGCTGCGCCAGGGCCGGCAACGCCGCAACGATCGCGATGCACAAGGCCAGTGGCCTGGCAGACGCAGGCAGTCCAGGCGCCGCGTGGAGCGCAAGAAACCCGTTGATCATTTTTATTGCCCTTCTCAGTCAGGCCTGATGAGGGCGGATTGTCTCATCGGCGTGTCAGGTTTGTCATTACGCCGTGCCGCTTCACTTGCACTGATTTGAGGGCTTCACGCCGGCGTCCGCGAGCACGCTCACCAACAGCGGATTCCTGCTGGTCGGCAGCGGCATCCGGTCGAAATCGAGGAACTTGGGAATCATGTTCGGTCGCAAGGTATTGCCGTTGTTGCCGGCAAAGCCCGCCTCGCCCCGGCCAAGCTGCAGGATGTCGTTGGCGGTCGCGATCTCGATGTGGCCGTCGCGCACGAAGACGAACAGGCCCTCCTCGCTTTCGGACAGGTTGTCGCTGGAAAACAGCTTGGGCGGAATGGTGACGCCGTCCGGCCGCGGGCCGTCGATCGTCGGCTCGTTGTTGATCTGGCGGATGCCATTGCGCGAGATGAACAGTCCCTGGCCCGCCTGCAGCACCTCGAGTGCCGTCGTGCCGCTGCCCTGGACGGTGACCGAGCCCAGCCAGGTGAAGACGGTCAGTCCGGAATCGTCGCCGGCCGGCGCCTCCTCGGCGCATTCGCCCGTGCACACGATGTCCAGGCCGGTGCCGCGGATGCCGATGGTGGCGGTGGCGGTGCTGAAGCCGACATTGCGGTTGTTGGACTTGGCGATCAAGCCGGTGAGCGCGCGGACCGTGCCCTTGAGCACCGACGCCAGGAAGCGGCCCTCGCCGGCGTTCTGGCTGTCGTAGACGAAGTTGTCGACCCGGAAGCGCGTGGTCTGGCCGAGCGTGATGCGGGTGTCATCGCGGAACGCCAGCACGGCGTGCGTCCCCTGGCCGGTCTCGACCACGTCACCCGGATAGACGCTGCCGCCATCGACCAGCCGGCGCCGCGTGCCGCCGGCATCCGTGGCGTTGATGACGCCCTGGGCCCCGACCACCTTCGCGCTGGCCTGCACCGCGTTGGGACGCGCGCTTTCCTGCACGCGCGACGACTCCGCGCCGCATTCGCGCACGCACAGGCGGGCGTCGAAATCGGTGCCGCGGATGCCGATGGTCGCAGTGCTGGTCCGGACCTTGGCGGCATCGGGCGAACTCTTGGAGATCAGGCCGGTGACGGCGCGAAAGCCGCCGCGCACCAGCTGCATCAGCATGCTGTTGTCGGGCGCGTTTTCCTTGAAGCTGTACTGCTGCAGCACCATCTCGGAATTCGGGCGGACCGTCATGCGCGTGCCGTCATCGAGCTTGATGATGGCCGATGCGCCCTCGGAGGTGGTGAGGCGGTCGCCTTCCTTGAGGCTCAGGCCCTTGCCCAACGTCCGTGGAACCTGGCCCGGTGTCTGTGCAAAGCCGACGCCCCGGGCGAACTCCACTTCGCCGACCTGCGCGCCGGCGGTCTGGACGGCCAGCAGCAAGCCCACGCCGAGTGCGAAGGACGCCAGCCGTTGGACACGGTGTTGCAACGTCATGATGACTTACCTCCGGATACCCGATTTTTCAGCACACCAAGAACTCCTTGGGTTATACACGGTCGCCTTCGGCAACGGTACGCCCCGCAAGGCCCCGTCACCGCGCTCGTGCCGGATTTCACATCGGACTGCCGTTTCGCGCCGCGGGCGCCACAGGTTCGCCCCCAGATCAGACGAGAACGCGCTCGATGCCGCCGTTGTTGGCCGCGGCCACATAGTCCGGCATCCAGTTCTCGCCCAGGATCTTGTTGGCCATTTCCACCACGATGTAGTCGGCTTCGAGCAGGCCGTTCTGCAGGTCCGCGCCGTAGCGCGTCAGCCCCTGCAGGCAGCTCGGGCAGCTGGTGAGGATCTTGATGTCGTCCTTGGCGCCGACCTTGCCCGAGGCACGCAAGGCCGCCTCGTCCTTGCGCAGCTCCTCCTCCTTGCGGAAGCGCACCTGCGTGGAGATGTCGGGCCGGGTGACGCCCAGGGTGCCCGACTCGCCGCAGCAGCGCTCGGACTTGCGCACGTTGTCGCCCATCAGCGCCTTGACCGTCTTCATCGGGTCCTGCAGCTTCATCGGCGTGTGGCAGGGGTCGTGGTACAGGTAGCCGGCCTGGTCCTGCAGCGTGATGCCCTTTTCCAGCAGGTACTCGTGGATGTCGATGATCCGGCAACCCGGGAAGATCTTGTCGAACTCGTAGCCTTGCAGCTGGTCGTAGCAGGTGCCGCAGCTGACCACCACCGTCTTGATGTCCAGGTAGTTGAGCGTGTTGGCGACGCGGTGGAACAGCACGCGGTTGTCGGTGATGATCTTCTCGGCCTTGTCGAACTGGCCGGAGCCGCGCTGCGGATAGCCGCAGCACAGGTATCCCGGCGGCAGCACGGTCTGCACGCCGGCATGCCAGAGCATGGCCTGCGTCGCCAGGCCGACCTGCGAGAACAGGCGCTCCGAGCCGCAGCCCGGGAAATAGAACACCGCCTCGGTCTCCGAGGTCGTGCCCTTGGGATTGCGGATGATCGGGACGTAGTCCTTGTCCTCGATGTCCAGCAGCGCCCGCGCCGTCTTCTTCGGCAGGTTGCCGGGCAGCTTCTTGTTGATGAAGTGGACGATCTGTTCCTTCACCGGCGCCCGCTCGTGGGTCGAAGGCGGTGCGCCCACTTGCTTGCGCGCGAAACCGCGCAGCAGATCATTGCCCAGGCGCTGCAGCTTGAAGCCGACGTCGACCATCGCCGAGCGCATGAACTTGATGGTCTGCGGATTGGTCGCATTGAGCATCAGCATCGCGGCGAAGTTGCCGGGACGGAAGCTCTTCTGCCCCATCTTGCGCAACAGGTTGCGCATGTTCATGGAGACGTCGCCGAAGTCGATCTTCACAGGGCAAGGCGATTCGCACTTGTGGCAGACGGTGCAGTGGTCCGCCACGTCCTCGAATTCCTCCCAGTGCTTGATCGACACGCCGCGCCGGGTCTGCTCCTCGTACAGGAAGGCCTCCACCAGCAGCGAGGTCGCCAGGATCTTGTTGCGCGGGCTGTACAGCAGGTTGGCCCGCGGGACGTGCGTCGCGCAGACCGGCTTGCACTTGCCGCAACGCAGGCAGTCCTTGATGCTGTCGGCGATGGCGCCGATGTCGGACTGCTGCATGATCAGCGACTCGTGTCCCATCAGCCCGAAGCTGGGCGTGTAGGCGTTGGTCAGGTCCGCATAGACGCCGAGCAGGGGCGCTCCGTCCGCTTCGGGCGCGGTGTCCGGCGTGGAGGCGTGGCGCAGCAGCTTGCCCTTGTTGAACCGCCCCTCCGGATCGACCCGCGCCTTGTAGTCGGCGAACGGCTGCAGTTCCTCGTCGGTCAGGAATTCAAGTTTCGTGATGCCGATGCCGTGCTCGCCCGAAATCACGCCGTTCAGCGACCTGGCCAGCGCCATGATGCGTTTCACCGCGCCATGGGCGCTTTGCAGCATCTCGTAGTCGTCGCTGTTGACGGGAATGTTGGTGTGGACGTTGCCGTCGCCGGCATGCATGTGCAGCGCCACCCACACCCGGCCCTTGAGGACGCGCTTGTGGATCGCGTTGCACTCGGCCAGGATGCCGGCGAATGCCTCGCCGGCGAAGATCTGTTGCAGCGGTGCGCGGATCTGGGTCTTCCAGCTCGCGCGCAGGCTGTGGTCCTGCAGTTGCGGGAAGAGCGGCTCGACGTCGCGCAACCAGCCTTGCCAGAGCCCGCGCACTTCGCGCACCAGCTCGAGCGCCTGCCCGACCCGGTCCTCCAGCAGCTCCGCCGACGGGATCTCGTTGGCGTCGTCGTGCTTGCCCAGCGGCAGGTTGCCGCGGCTGAAGAAGGTCTCGAGTTCGTCGGCCAGCTTGATCTTGTTCTGCAGGCTCAGCTCGATGTTGATGCGCTCGATGCCGTCGGTGTACTCGGCCATCCGCGGGAGTGGAATCACCACGTCCTCGTTGATCTTGAAGGCGTTGGTGTGCTTGCTGATGGCCGCGGTGCGCTTGCGATCGAGCCAGAACTTCTTGCGCGCCTCCGGGCTGATGGCGACGAAGCCTTCGCCGCTGCGCGAGTTCGCGATCCGCACGACTTCGGACGTCACGCGGGCGACCGCATCCGCATCGTCGCCGGAGATGTCGCCCACCAGCACCATCTTGGGCAGCGCGCCGCGCTTGGACTTGGTGGTGTAGCCGACGGCCTTCAGGTAACGGTCATCCAGGTGTTCCAGGCCGGCCAGCAGCACGCCCGAGCGCTTCTGCTCGGCGAACATGAAGTCCTTGATCTCGACGATGCTGGGCACGGCGTCGCGGGCATTGCCGAAGAATTCCATGCACACCGTTCGCGTGTGCTTGGGCATGCGGTGCACGACCCAGCGGCCGCTGGTGATCAGGCCGTCGCAGCCTTCCTTCTGGATGCCGGGCAGGCCGGACAGGAATTTGTCGGTGACGTCCTTGCCCAGGCCCTCCTTGCGGAAGGTGACGCCCGGGATCACCAGTTGCTCGGTGCGCACCGGCGTCTTGCCGTCGGCCTCGAAATACTTCAGCTCGAAGGTCGCGACCTCGGCGTCATGGATCTTGCCCATGTTGTGGTCCAGCCGCGTGACCTCCAGCCACTGCGCCTGCGGCGTCACCATGCGCCAGGAGACCAGGTTGTCCAGCGCCGTGCCCCAAAGGACGGCCTTCTTGCCGCCGGCGTTCATGGCGATGTTGCCGCCGATGCAAGATGCTTCCGCCGAGGTCGGATCGACCGCGAACACGAAGCCGCCGCGCTCGGCCGCATCCGCCACGCGCTGCGTGACGACGCCCGCCTCGGTCCACACGGTTGCCACCGGCTGATCGTGGCCGGGGATGGAGACCATCTCCACCTCGGTCATGGCCTCGAGCTTCTCGGTGTTGATCACCGCGCTCTTCCAGGTCAACGGAATCGCGCCACCGGTGTAGCCGGTGCCGCCTCCGCGCGGAATGATCGTCAGGCCCAGGTCGATGCAGCCCTTGACCAGGCCGGCCATCTCCGCCTCGGTGTCGGGCGTCAGCACCACGAACGGGTATTCGACGCGCCAGTCGGTCGCGTCCGTCACATGCGAGACACGCGACAAACCGTCGAACTTGATGTTGTCTTTCGCGGTATAGCGGCGAAGCATGCGCGTCGTGCGCCGCCGAAGTTCGGCGGCCGACGTGAAGCTGGCGTCGAAGTCGCGCACGGCCCGCGTCGCGCCTTGCAGCAGCTCTCCGACCACGGCGTCGCGCGCCGGATCTGCCTGCGGCGTGCGGCGCTTTTCCACTTCGGCGAGCCGGTGCCGCAAGGCGTCGACCAGCAGGCGGCGGCGCCTGGGGTTGTCCAGCAGGTCGTCCTGCAGGTAGGGATTGCGCTGAACCACCCAGATGTCGCCGAGCACCTCGTACAGCATCCGGGCCGAGCGACCGGTGCTGCGCTCTTCGCGCAACTGGATCAAGACCTCCCAGGCGCGCGCGCCAAGCAATCGGATCACGATCTCGCGATCGGAGAACGAGGTGTAGTTGTAGGGAATCTCACGCAGTCGGGGCGCATCGCCCGGAACCGCGGCCATGAGTTGGTTGAGCGTTGTGGGTGCGTTCATCGGGTGGGTTTGTCAGCCGGATGAAAGCATCTGGAGGGCTGAGAGGTGATGTTACCGCAGTGCAGCATGAATTTGCCCTTATGCTCGCCCGGCCCGAGCGGGGCATCGCCTCATGGAAACCCCGCTTGCGAGGCCAAGCGGCTGCCGGCCAAATCTGCTGTCACAAAAGCCCGGCAAGCTTGCATCTTTCATCCAGGAGCATTCATGAAACTAAAACGATATGCCGTCGCACTCGCGGCGGTCCTTTCCCTGTCCGCCCAGGCCGAGACCGAAGTGCAGTGGTGGCATTCGATGGGCGGCGCGCTCGGCGAATGGGTCAACGACCTCGCCAAGGACTTCAACGCCAGCCAGAAGGACTACAAGATCACGCCGACCTTCAAGGGCAGCTACGCCGAGTCGATGACGGCCGGCATCGCCGCCTACCGCGCCGGCAATGCACCGCACATGATCCAGGTGTTCGAGGTGGGCACCGCGACGATGATGGCCGCCAAGGGCGCGATCGTGCCGGTGGCCAAGGTGATGACCGACGCCGGCCTGAAGTTCGATCCCAGCATCTACGTGCCGGCAGTGGCGGGCTACTACACGGCTCCCAACGGCCAGATGCTGAGCTACCCCTTCAACAGCTCGACCCCGGTGTTCCACTACAACAAGGACGCCTTCAAGGCCGCTGGCCTGGACCCCGAGAAGCCGCCGACCACCTGGCCCGAAGTGGCGCTGGTTGCCGCCAAGCTGAAGGCCTCCGGCCACAAGTGCCCGTTCACCACCAGCTGGATCAGCTGGACCCAGCTGGAGAGCTTCTCGGCCTGGCACAACGTGCTGTATTCGACCAAGAACAACGGCTTCGGCGGCCTCGACACGCGCCTGGCCTTCAACACGCCGCTGCACGTTCGCCACATCGAGAACCTGGCCAACATGGCCAAGAACGGCCTGTTCGTCTACAAGGGCCGCGAGAACAAGGCCGATGCCACCTTCGTCTCGGGCGAGTGCGCGATGGCCACCGCTTCGTCGGCCCTGGCCGGCAGCGTCAACCGCAACGGCAAGTTCGCCTACGGCATCGGCACCCTGCCCTACTACCCGGACGTTCCCGGCGCGCCGCAGAACACCGTGATCGGCGGCGCCAGCATCTGGGTGATGGCAGGCAAGAAGCCCGAGGAATACAAGGCAGTGGCCGCGTTCCTGAACTACCTGTCCAAGCCTGAAGTGGCGGCCGCCAGCCACCAGCGCACCGGCTACCTGCCGGTGACGAAGGCCTCGTTCGACATGACCGAAAAGTCCGGCTTCTACAAGAAGAACCCCGGCTACGACGTCTCGGTGAACCAGATGGTCCGCAAGACCACCGACAAGTCGCGCGGCGTGCGACTGGGCAACTTCGTGCAGATCCGCACGATCATCGACGAGGAACTCGAAGGCGTGTGGCAGGGCAGCAAGCAGCCCAAGGAAGCGCTGGACAATGCCGTGAAGCGCGGCAACGAGCAACTCGAACGCTTCCAGTCCGCAAACAAGGGCTGAGCAAGGTCCACCGGAAAACGAGGGGGCTTCGGCCCCCTTTCTTCATACACAATAGGCCGCCATGGAGAAGAGAGTCTTATTCAAGTCGGCATGGCTGCCGTGGGTGCTGATCGCGCCCCAGATGGCCATCATCCTGGTGTTCTTTTTCTGGCCGGCGGGGCGCGCCCTGTACCAGAGCGTGCTGCGGGAAGACGCCTTCGGCTCCAGCAGCGAATTCGTCGGCTTCGAGAATTTCGCGCGCCTGTTCGCCGACCCGGGCTACCTCGACTCCTTCCGCATCACCGCCATCTTCTCTGGGCTGGTGGCCGTGGGCGGGCTTGCGCTCTCCCTGTTGCTGGCCGTGATGGCCAACCGCGTGGTGCGCGCTGCCGGCATCTACAAGACCCTGCTGATCTGGCCGTACGCGGTGGCGCCGGTCGTCGCCGGCGTGCTGTGGCTGATGATGTTCGCCTCGCCCTATGGCGTGATCCGCTACGCGCTGATCGAGCTGGGCTTCGACTGGAACCATGTGCTCAACGGCAGGCATGCGATGGCGCTGATCGTCATGGCCGCGATCTGGAAGCACATCTCCTACAACTTCCTGTTCTTCCTGGCCGGCCTGCAGTCGATCCCGCATTCGCTGATCGAGGCGGCCACCATCGACGGCGCCGGGCCGTGGCGGCGCTTCTGGACCATCGTCTGGCCGCTGCTCTCGCCCACGACGTTCTTCCTGCTCGTGATCAACGTGGTCTACGCCTTCTTCGAGACCTTCGCCATCGTCGACGCCGCCACCAACGGCGGACCGGGCAAGGACACCTCGATCCTGGTCTACAAGGTCTACTACGACGGCTTCAAGGCGATGGACATCAACGGCTCGGCCGCGCAGTCGGTGGTCCTGATGGTGGTCGTCGTCGCGCTGACGGTGATCCAGTTCAAGTTCGTCGAGAAGAAGGTGCATTACTAACCATGATCCAGCGCAGCCCCGTCCTCGACTTCTTCTCGCACCTGATCCTGATCATCGGTGTGGTGGTGGTATTCTTCCCGATCTACGTCACCTTCATCGGCTCCACGCAGACCGCGGCGCAGATCCTGTCAAGCAATCCGATCTCGCTGCTGCCCGGCACCAACATCGTCGAGAGCTACCGCTTCGCCCTGTTCGGCGGCAAGACCGAAGCGGGCGCCTCGGTGGCGCCGGCGCTGCCGATGATGGGCATCAGCCTGGCCAGCGCCCTGATCATCGCCATCGGCAAGATCTCGATCTCCATCCTGTCGGCCTTCGCCATCGTCTACTTCCGTTTCCCGGCCAGGAACATCGTGTTCTGGATGGTGTTCGTCACCCTCATGCTGCCGGTGGAGGTGCGCATCGGTCCGACGTACGAGGTGATCTCGGACCTGCACATGCTCAATTCGATGTCGGGCCTGACGGTCCCGCTGATCGCGTCCGCCACCGCCACCTTCCTGTTCCGGCAGTTCTTCATGACCGTGCCGGACGAACTGGTGGAGGCCGCCCGCATGGACGGCGCCGGGCCGATGCGCTTCTTCAAGGACGTGCTGCTGCCGCTGTCCAAGACCTCGATGGCGGCGCTGTTCGTCATCCAGTTCATCTACGGCTGGAACCAGTACCTGTGGCCGCTGCTGGTGACCACCGACGAAAAGATGTACCCCATCGTGATGGGCATCAAGCGGCTGATCTTCGGCGAGGTGTACATCGAGTGGAACGTGGTGATGGCCACGGCCATCCTGGCCATGCTGCCGCCGGCGGTGGTGGTGATCCTGATGCAGAAGTGGTTCGTCAAGGGCCTTGTCGATACTGAGAAATAAATATGGCAGCGATTCAACTCAAGAACGTCATCAAGAAGTACGGCAAGGGCAAGGCGGAGCTGCAGGTGATCCACGGCGTCAGCGCCGACATCGCGGACCACGAGTTCATCGTCATCGTCGGCCCGTCGGGTTGCGGCAAGTCGACGCTGCTGCGCATGGTCGCGGGCCTGGAGGAAATCTCCGGCGGCGAGGTCTGGATCGGCGACCGGGTCGTCAACAACCTCGAGCCGGCCGAGCGCGACATCGCGATGGTGTTCCAGAACTACGCGCTCTATCCGCACATGACGGTCTTCGACAACATGGCCTATGGCCTGAAGATCAAGAAGATGCCGATCGCCGAGATCAAGCAGCGCGTGGACAAGGCCGCCGGCATCCTGGAGCTGGGCCACCTGCTGGAGCGCAAGCCGCGCCAGCTGTCCGGCGGCCAGCGCCAGCGCGTCGCCATGGGCCGCGCCATCGTGCGCCAGCCGCAGGTGTTCCTGTTCGACGAGCCGCTGTCCAACCTCGACGCCAAGCTGCGGGCCCAGACCCGGCTGGAGATCCAGAAGCTGCATGCGGAGCTGGGCATCACCTCGCTGTTCGTCACGCACGACCAGGTGGAGGCGATGACGCTGGCCCAACGCACGATCGTGATGAACGCCGGCAGGATGGAGCAGTTCGGCACGCCCGAAGAGGTCTATCACACGCCTGCGTCCACCTTCGTCGCGAGCTTCATCGGCTCGCCGCCCATGAACCTGCTGAAGAACGCCCCGGGCGGCCGACCCGGCGCCTTGCTGGGCATCCGGCCGGAGCACCTGGATGTCGGCCAGGACGGCTGGGCGGTCAAGGTGGAGACGGTGGAACTGCTGGGCGCCGAGCGCCTGGTTTACACGCGGCTCGGCGACGAGCAGATCATCGTGCGCACCGACGAAGAAAAGCCGGCGCCGGCCAACGGTTCGGTCATCCACGTCAAGCCCCGCGAGGAGCGCCTGCACTGGTTCAACGCCGAGACCGGCAAGCGGATCTGAACGGCGAGGGGACGCGATGAAGGATTGGCAGTACCCACGCTGGATCGCCCACCGCGGCGCCGGCAAGCTGGCGCCGGAGAACACGCTGGCCGCATTCCGTTTCGGCGCCGCCCACGGCTACCGCATGTTCGAATGCGACGCCAAGCTTTCCGCGGATGGCGTTCCCTTCCTGATGCATGACGCGACGCTGTCCCGCACGACCAACGGACGCGAGATCTTCGGCCCGGCCGCCAGCGACGTCGGCGGCGACCACGCGTGGAGCGAACTGGCCAAGCTCGACGCCGGCAGCTGGCACAGCCGCGGCTACGCGGGAGAGCCATTGCCCACGCTGGAAAACATTTCTCGCTGGTGCATGGCCAATGGCCACCTGCTCAACATCGAGATCAAGCCGACGCCGGGCGTCGAACGCCGCACCGGCGAAGTCGTCGCGCGCCATGCCGACCGGCTCTGGAACAACGCGCCCATCCCGCCGTTGCTCACGTCCTTCCGTCCCGAAGCGCTGGATGGCGCCCGCTCGACCGCGGCCCACCTGCCGCGCGGCCTGCTGCTCGACACGCTGTGGGATGGCTGGCTGGAGCAGGCCACCGCCCTCGAGTGCGTCGCGATCGTTTGCAACCACGGCCTGTGGGACGCGGCCACCGTGGCCGCGGTGCACGGCGCGGGGATGAAATGCCTGAGCTACACGGTCAACGACGAATGGGCTGCGCAGCGCCTGCTGCAACTGGGCACCGACGGCATCATCACCGACCGGGTCGACCTGTTTTCACCGGCCTGAAACGCCACAAAAGAATCCGCCGGCGCTAGCATCTGCCGATGCGCGCTCGGTGGACGCAACTCGTCTTCAGCCTGCTCGCCGCAGCCCTGCTTGCCTGCGGCGGAGGCGCCGGTGCGCCAGCGACATCCGAGGCTCCGGCGCCGTCGCCAGCCGCGCCGCCTGCACCGGCACCCGCGCCGGCGCCCGTCACCCTGATCGCCGGCGTGACCACCGACAACCCGAGCGTGCGAACCGCCGACCAGATGGACGCCCTGGCCTCGCTGTCGCGCCGCGTCATGGCGCGGGTGGTGCTGGATGTCGGGACGCCGCCGTCCGACTACCTCGCATCGATCGCGGAGATCGCCAAGGCCGCAGAGGTGATGGCCGAGCCTCTCGATTCGTCGGAGATGCCCCGGCTGAGCGTGGCCGGCGTCCGGACGCGCATCGAGCAGTTCATCGCCATCCTCGGCGACCGCGTCGCGGCGTGGGAGGTCGGAAATGAAATCAACGGCAACTGGGTCGGGGCCGATCCGGTGGCCAAGGTCGAGGCGATGTTCGACGCCGCCAGGAGCGCGGGTCGTCGCACCGCCCTGACTCTCTATTACGAAAACCCGGCCACGCCGGGCTTCGACATGCTTCCCTGGATCGACCTGCATATTCCGGCGGGCCACCGGCTGCGCTCGGGGCTGGACTATGTGTTCGTGAGCTACTACGAGGACCAGAACGCCGGCCGCCGCCTGACCCAGGCCGAGCTGGACGCGATCTTCGGAGGTCTGGCCCAGCGCTTTCCCAACGCCAAGGTGGGCTTCGGTGAATTCGGCTGGGGCGACGCCATCCCCTCCTCCGACAGCGCGCGGGCAGAGATGATCCGGCGCTTCTACGGTTATCGCGTGCCCACGGTTCCCAGCTATGTCGGGGGCGGGTTCTACTGGCACTTCCGCCAGACCATGGCACCGAAGACCCGGCCGGACTGGGGCGTGCTCAACGAGGCGCTCGGCGCCTACCCCTAGGCCAGGTCGCCGGCGAGCGAGGCCAGCGTCTCCGGCGCGATCGTCGTGTGGGCTGGGTAATTCGTGTGGTCGCATCCCAGCTTGACGCTGGCGCCGGCCTTGATCGCCGACACCATGGACGGCGTGAATTCGAAGCGTACAAAGTGGACCGCCGAGGTCTTCTCGTCGTTCTCCCGGTCCAGGTCTTCGTCGGCGATCGCGTAGACGCGCTCGTGGCCTTCCACCTCGACGAACATCCGGTCCTCCACGCCGATCAGCCGCGACAACTCGCGCTTGCGCTCGTTGACGTCGGGATACTCGATCAGCATCGTGGCCTTCCAGTTGCTGCCGTCGGGCATGAGCGGCGCATAGGCCTCGATTTCGTCCTGGATGCCCTCTTCCTCGAAGATCTTCTCGATCCGCAGCATCTCCTGGATCTGGTAGCGGATCGTCAGCTCGCTCTCGAACTGCAGGTTGATGTGCTCCGCCAGGTGCACGCTGCGCAGCTTTCGGTGGGCGATGACGTCGGCCTTGCGCTCCTTGCGGTACTTGCTGTACGCCTCCAGCGTCATCAGGCTGTCGCGGGTGATCTTGCCGGTGAGGTTCATGTCAGTCGATTCCATAGGCGATGCGCACGAGCGTCAGCGGATGTTCCAGCCGCGGCGCACCGAGCGCGTTGACGTCGAAGCCCTGGTCGATGTGGTGGCCGCCCAGCGGGCAGTCCGAGCTGATGAAATCCGGCAGGCCGCCTTGCGGGTGCTCCGCCATCTTCTTGAACAAGGGCTTGCCGATTTTCATCGCGACCTCGTGCGTGGGCTTCTTCACGCCGTAGGTGCCGGCATGGCCGGAGCAGCGCTCGTTGGTGTGGACGAATGTCTCCGGCACCATCTTGAGCATCTCCTCGGTCTTCTTGCCGATGTTCTGCACCCGCGAGTGGCAGGGGATCTGGTAGCTGATCTTGCCCAGCGGCTTGCTGAAGTCCGTCTTGAGCAGGCCATCGCGCTTGCGCTGCATGAGGTATTCGAAGGGATCCCACATCGCTTCCTTGACCGCCTGCACGTCGGCGTCATCGGGGTACATGAGCGGGATCTCCTGCTTGAACATCAGCGTGCAGCTGGGCACGGCGGTGATGATGGCGTAGCCCTCGTTCGCGTACTTCACCAGCACCGGGATATTCGCCTGCTTGCTCTCGTCGACCGATTCGAGGTCGCCGAGTTCGAGCTTGGGCATGCCGCAGCACTTCTCCTTGCTCACGATCACGTAGGGCACTTCGTTGTGCTCCAGCACCTTGAGCAGGTCCAGCCCGATGCCGGGCTCGTTGTAGTTGATGTAGCAGGTGGAGAAGATCGCGACCTTGCCCGGCGTCTTGGCGCCGTCCCTGATGCTGAAGTCCTTCGACTTCGGCGCGCCCGAGCGGAACTTGCGCTTGGCCAGCGCCGGCAACCACGCGTTCTCGTCGACGTGCAGCGCCTTTTCCATCAGCGCGCGCGCCGGTTTGGTCTGGTTCACCGCGTTCGCGAGCTGCGTGACGATGGGGATGCCGGCGAACTGCCCATGGACGTCGGTGGACGACAGGAATTTCTCGCCGAAGCCGACCCCGCCCTGCTTGAACTTGATCGCCTTGGCGCGGAGCATTGTGTGCGGGTAGTCCACGTTCCACTCGTGCGGCGGCACGTACGGACACTTGGTCATGTAGCAGAGGTCGCACATGTAGCACTGGTCGACCACCTTCCAGTAGTCCTTGCGGTCGACGCCGTCGACCTCGCCGGTCTTGCTCTCGTCGATCAGGTCGAACAGCGTCGGGAAGGAAGCGCAGAGGCTGACGCAGCGCCGGCAGCCATGGCAGATGTCGAAGATGCGTTCCAGTTCGTCGAACGTCTTCTTTTCGTCGTAGTACTCGGGGTTCTTCCAGTCGATCGGGTGACGGGTCGGCGCTTCGAGGTTGCCTTCGCGTGCTGCGGCCATATTGTCTTGGTCTCCATGACGCGCCTACGGCGCATGACGCTCACCCGTCCGGGCTGTGCATGACAGATGACCAAGAATGCTCCCGGTCATTTGTCATGCATCAGGCGCCAAGCGCCTGATGCAGTCATCCGGCGCAAGGCGCCGGGTCATTCTTCAGTCGACCAGCTCGTTCAGCGCGCGGGTATAGCGGTTGGCGTGCGAGCGCTCGGCCTTGGCCAGGGTCTCGAACCAGTCCGCCACTTCGTCGTGGCCTTCTTCGCGAGCGGTCTTCGCCATGCCCGGGTACATGTCGGTGTACTCGTGGGTCTCGCCGGCAACGGCGGACTTCAGGTTGTCGCGGGTGGCGCCGATCGGCATGCCGGTGGCCGGGTCGCCGCACTGCTCGAGCCACTCGAGATGGCCGTGCGCGTGTCCGGTCTCGCCTTCCGCGGTGGAGCGGAACAGCGCCGCCACATCGTTCTGGCCTTCGACGTCGGCCTTGTTTGCGAAGTACAGGTAACGGCGGTTGGCCTGGGACTCGCCTGCGAAGGCGGCCTTGAGGTTTTCTTCCGTCTTGGAGCCTTTGAGTGCTGCCATTTGGAAATCTCCTGGTGGGTTGATGAAGTCGGAAAGCGCCTTGAACACGGGGTAGAAGACGCACTGAGAGTAGCCCCGCGCCAAGTCTGCGTCTAATTGGCTGCGTCAATGCAATTAATCGCTTTTGACTATCGATGTGATAGCAACAATAACTCAGCGCTATTCACCGCCTCGCCTGGCGCGTTCGACCGCACGATTACGCTATAGTAAATGCGTTACGCATACGTAAATCCTCTCGCACCTTCCAGGACCATCGGAGACTTCAATGGCCGCCGTTCTCAGAGACCCCAAGACGCTGCCCGCACCGGCGCCGATCCACCAGTTGCACCATTACGCGTACCGCGCCAAGGATGCAGAGGAAACACGGCACTTCTACGAGGACATCCTGGGGCTGCCGCTGTACCACATCATCCAGAGCGACGTCGTGCCGAGCACGGGCGAGTACTGCCCCTACACGCACTTCTTCTTCCGCCTGCAGGACGGCTCGTTCATCGCCTTCTTCGACCTCGGCAACGATGAGGCAGCCCTGCCCTCGCCCAACACACCTGCGTGGGTGAACCACATCTCCTTCCGGGTGGATTCGCAGCAGGCGTTGCGCGACATGAAGGAGCGGCTGGAGGCCAACGGCATCGAGGTGCTGGGCATCACCGACCACCACATCTTCCACAGCATCTACTTCTTCGACCCGAACGGCGTCCGCCTCGAGTTGACGGCCCAGTTGGCCGACGAATTCCAGATGCTGCAGGAGAGCAAGACGGCGCATGCGCGGCTGGACGAGTGGACTGCGCGCAAGGAGCAGTGGCGCAAGGACCGCGCGTCCGGCAAGGCGGCCGAGCCGCTCAAGCCGCAGCGCAACGACCGCCCCGAGCTCGCGGCGAAGAAGTGATGGCCGCGCCCGGCTACGCCGAGACGGCGTTCAGCAACGGCTACCAGTTCACCCAGGGCAAGGGCTATGCCCTGCCCGAATATCCGTTCGTCGAGCCGCCCGAGATCGCTGCCGGCGGGGTCGGGGAGCATCCGATCGTTATCGTCGGCGGCGGCCTGGCCGGCCTGACGCTGGCCTGCGCGCTGGCACGCTACGGCGTCGACGCGGTGCTGCTGGACGAGGACAACACGGTCGGCGTCAAGGGCGCATCCTCGCGCGGCATCTGCTACACGCAGCGCTCGCTGGAGATCTTCGAGCGGCTCGGCGTCTACGAGCGCATCGCGGCCAAGGGCATCCAGTGGAGCGTGGGCCGCACCTTCGCCGGCAAGGACGAGGTCTATTCCTTCGACCTGCGCCAGCAGAGCGCCTACAACCTGTCCAGCCAGCCGCCATTCATCAACATCCAGCAGTTCTACATCGAGGGCTTCCTGGTCGAGCGGATCGGAGAACTGGGCCACGTCGACATCCGCTGGAAGAACCGGGTCACGGCCTTCGAGCAGGATGACGACGGCGCCACCCTGTCGGTCACCACGCCGGCGGGCGACTACCGCATCCGGGCAAGGCACGTGATCGACGCCAGCGGCTCGCACAGCCCCTTCCGCAAGTGGGTCGGCGCGTCGGTGACGGCGAGGAAGGGCGACGACCGCTGGTGCATCGCCGATGTGCGCTTCGACAAGCGGCCGCCGACCGAGCGGCATACCTGGATCGAGGCGCCGTTCAACGAGAACCGGGCGGTCTGGCAGCACCTGATGGGCGACGACGTCTGGCGCATCGATTACCAGATGCCGCCCGATGCCGATCCGGAACACGTCAGCCGGGAGGAAGTCGTGCGCGAACGGCTGGCCCGGCAGTTCGGCGCCGACACGCCGGTCGAGATCGTCTGGGTCGGTCCCTACGCCTACAAGAGCGAGTGCGTGGACCGCATGCGGCACGGCCGGCTGTTCTTCATGGGCGACGCCGCCAAGGTGGTGAGCCCCTTCGGCGCGCGCGGCGGCAACACCGGCATCGCCGATGCCGACAACCTGGCCTGGAAGCTGGCGGCCGTGGTCAATGGCACGGCTTCGCCCTCACTGCTGGACAGCTACCACGAGGAACGCCACGAGGCGGCGACGCAGAACGTGCTGGTCACCAACCGGACCGGACGCTTCCTGCGGCCGGCGCCCGGAGTCGAGAAGACATTCCGCGACGCAGTCCTGGGCCTGGCGCGCCAGCACCCGTTCGCCCGCCAGCTGGTCAACACCGGCCGGATGGCGATTGCCAACCCCTACTCGCGCTCCAGCGCCTGCGAGCGCACCGGCGGGCTGCCGGTGCAGAACGTCTCGTTCGCCTGGCCCGACGGCTCGCGCGGCACCGTCAACGAACTGCTGCAGTGGGCCGACGGCAAGCTGCTGGTGCTGCTGTTCGGCGACGCCAGTCGCGGCAGCCTGGAACGGCTCCAGGCCCTGGCCGAGAGCGCGCCAGTGTGCTGCGTGCAGGTGCTGGGCGCCGAAGGCCGACCGGGGGCGCTGGAGCACATCCGCGACCCGCAAGGCCATCTGCAGGGTGCCTGCCACGTGTTCGGCCACGCCTGGGCCCTGATCCGCCCGGACAGCTACGTGGCTGCCACCGGCGAGAGCGTCGACGCCGCCCTGGTGCACGCCGTCGGCCGCTCGCTCGGCGCGTCGCTGCAAGGAGAAACCGAATGAAGACAGCGCTGAACCTGCAGGATGCCGACAGCTTCTACGAGCAGTTGCTGGACGCGCACCAGGGCCTGAGTCCGCAGCAATCCGAGCTTCTCAATGCCCGCCTGATCCTGCTGCTGGCCAACCAGGTCGGCGACGCCAGGGTGCTGCGCGAATGCATCGAAGCGGCGGCAAATGTCGCCGCCGTGTCCTGACGGGACGCACCCGGTAAAATCGCCGCTCCCCCACCCGGTCATCCAGCGGCACCTTCGGGTGCCGCTTTTCATTCTTCGATTGCCCCGCAATGAGCGACACCCCGCAGCAACCCGGCCTCGACAGCCTGTCCAAATCCTTCGAACCGCAGGCCATCGAGGCCAAGTGGGGACCGCTTTGGGAAGAACGCGGCTACGGCCGCGCCGGCTACCGCGGCACGGGGCAGCCAGCCGAGGGCGAGCCCTCGTTCGCGATCCAGCTGCCGCCGCCCAACGTCACCGGCACGCTGCACATGGGGCACGCGTTCAACCAGACCATCATGGACAGCCTGACGCGCTACCACCGGATGCGCGGCTTCAACACGGTGTGGGTGCCGGGTACGGACCATGCGGGCATCGCGACCCAGATCGTGGTGGAGCGCCAGCTGCAGGAGCAGGGCCAGTCGCGCCACGATCTCGGACGCAAGAACTTCGTCGCCAAGGTGTGGGAGTGGAAGGAGAAGTCCGGCAACATCATCACCAGCCAGATGCGCCGCATGGGCGACAGCGTGGACTGGTCGCGCGAATACTTCACGATGGACGACAAGCTGTCGAAGATCGTCACCGAGACCTTCGTGCGGCTGTACGAGCAGGGCCTGATCTACCGCGGCAAGCGGCTGGTGAACTGGGACCCCGAACTCAAGACCGCCGTCAGCGACCTGGAGGTGGAAAGCGAGGAGGAAGACGGCTTCCTCTGGCACATCTCCTATCCGCTGAGCGACGGGTCGGGCTCGCTGGTGGTTGCGACGACCCGTCCCGAGACCATGCTGGGTGACACCGCCGCCATGGTCCATCCGGAGGATGAGCGCTACAAGCACCTGATCGGCAAGACCGTGACGCTACCGTTGGTCGGCCGCGAGATTCCGATCATTGCCGACGAGTACGTGGACCGCGAGTTCGGCACCGGCGTGGTCAAGGTCACGCCGGCCCACGACACCAACGACTACGCCGTCGGCCAGCGCCACAAGCTGCCGATCATCGGCGTGCTGACGCTGGACGCGAAGATCAACGAGCACGCACCGGCCAAGTACCAGGGCATGGATCGCTTCGTCGCCCGCAAGGCGATCGTGAAGGACCTGGAGGAGCTGGGCCTGCTGGTGGAGACCAAGAAGCACAAGCTGATGGTGCCGCGCTGCGGCCGCACCGGCCAGATCGTGGAACCGATGCTGACGGACCAGTGGTTCGTCGCCGTCAGCAAGGTGAGCGAGCAGGATCCGACGGGCAAGTCGATCGCGCAGAAAGCCATCGACGCGGTCGACAGCGGCGCAGTGAAGTTCGTGCCCGAGAACTGGGTCAACACCTACAACCAGTGGATGAACAACATCCAGGACTGGTGCATCTCGCGCCAGCTGTGGTGGGGCCACCAGATCCCGGCCTGGTACGACGAGGACGGCAAGGTCTACGTCGCGCGCGACGAAGCCCACGCCCAGTCGCAGGCGCCGGGCAAGCAGCTCCGCCGCGACGAGGACGTGCTGGACACCTGGTACTCGTCCGCGCTCGTGCCCTTCTCCACGATGGGCTGGCCGGAGCAGACCAAGGACATGAGCCTGTACCTGCCGTCCACGGTGCTGGTGACCGGCTACGAGATCATCTTCTTCTGGGTCGCCCGGATGATCATGATGACCACGCACTTCACCGGCCAGGTGCCGTTCCGCGACGTCTACATCCACGGCATGGTGCGCGACAGCGAAGGCAAGAAGATGAGCAAGTCGGAGGGCAACGTCGTTGACCCGGTCGACCTGATCGAGGGAGCCGACGTCGAGACCCTGGTGCACAAGGGCACCGTCGGCCTGCGGCGGCCGGAAACCGCGCCCAAGGTCGCTGCCCGGGTGCGCAAGGAATTTCCACAAGGCATGCCGGCCTACGGTGCCGACGCGCTGCGCTTCACCATGGCCAGCTACGCCAGCCTGGGACGCAACATCAACTTCGACACCAAGCGCAGCGAGGGCTACCGCAACTTCTGCAACAAGCTCTGGAACGCCACCCGCTTCACCTTGATGAACACCGAGGGCCAGGACCTGGCCGAAGCGGGCGCGACGCTGACGGCGGCGGACCGCTGGATCATCTCCACGCTGCAGCGCGTGGAAGCCGAGATGGCCAAGGGCTTCGGCGAATACCGGCTGGACAACGTCGCCAACACGATCTACCAGTTCGTCTGGGACGAGTTCTGCGACTGGTACCTGGAAATCGCGAAGGTGCAGATCCAGACCGGCGATGCAGCGCAGCAGCGCGGCACGCGTCGCACACTGATCCGCGTGCTGGAAGCCATCCTGCGCCTGGCCCATCCCGTCATTCCCTTCATCACCGAGGAGCTGTGGCAGAAGGTGGCGCCGGTCGCCGGCAAGAGCGGCGAATCGATCAGCATCGCGCCGTATCCGGTGAGCAATCCCGCCGCCATCGACCTGGAAGCCGAAGCGTATGTCGGCAAGCTCAAGGCCGTGGTCGATGCGTCGCGCACCCTGCGCGGCGAGATGAACGTCTCCCCCGCCATCAAGCTGCCTCTGTTCTCCGTCGGCGACGCCGCGTTCATGCGCCAGGCGGCGCCGGTCCTGCAGGCGCTGGCCAAGCTGAACGAAGTGAAGGTGTTCGACGACGAAGCGGCCTGGACGGCGGCTGCACAAGCCGCCCCCGTGGCCGTGGTGGGCGACGCGCGCCTGTGCCTGTTCATGGAAGTCGACGTGGCCGCAGAGAAGATCCGCATCGGCAAGGAAATCGCGCGGATCGAAGATCAGATCGCCAAGGCCAACGCCAAGCTGTCGAACGAAGCCTTCGTCGCCAAGGCGCCGCCGGCCGTGATCGATCAGGAACGCAAGCGGATCGCGGAGTTCAGCGCCACGCTGGACAAGCTGCGCGAGCAGCTCGCCCGGCTGGGTTGATCGCTAGTTTTCGTTGAGGCTGGCCGGGCCGCTCAGCGGCCCCAGGCTGCTGACGGGGCCGTCCAGGTCCATCGGCCCTGAAATCCCCGGCTCGTGGCCCTGCATCGGACCGGCCAGGGCCTCGTGCAGGCGGTGCGCCACGTACCAGCTGGCGCGGATCCTGGCTTCCACGGTGAAGGAGCCGAGGCGCGGGGTCAGCGTCAGGTTGGGCAGTCCGTGCAAGGGCGATCCCTTGGCGGCGAAAGTTTGCTGGGCGCCGTCCAGCACGAAGGCCTCGATCCGCCCGTCCGTGAGCGCCCGCGCCAGGGCGGCCGGGTCGAACAGGTGCGAGCGGCTGATGCCCACCCACACCTGGCCCGGTTTGCAGTGCGCCAGCATGTTGTCGTTGATGAAGCCAAGGTAGCGCGAGGCGAACATCACCTGGACCGAGACGCCGTCTGCCTGCGACAGCAGTTCCTGCAGCGACACGGGCTGGATCTGTAGCTTGCCCCAGATCGGCGCCGTGCTGTGGATCGCCGGGTCATAGCCGATCAGCTTCACGCCCATCGCAGACAGCAGCGGCGCCAGCGTGTGCGCCGTGGGAGCCAGCCCGAAGATGCCGACCGTGCTTCCGAGCAGTTCGCGGCCCGGACGGATGTCCGATTGGTCGACGCCCGCCTGGCTGGCGCCGAGGCCACGCCGATAGAGAAGGAGCAGGCTCGCCAGCAGGAATTCGGCATTGGCGCGGACGTTGGCGGTCGTCGCCTGGATCACGCGGACCTTGCGCTCCCGGCAGGCTTCCAGGTCTGTGTTGTCGCCGCCCGATTGCATGCGGGCCACCGCCTTGAGCACCGGGGCGAAGTCCAGCATTTCGCGCGTGACCGGCAGCTTGCGCGGAAGGACCACGGCGGCGGCGTTGTAGAGGGCCTTGCGGGCCGCGCTCGCATCGTTGGCGAGGTCGAGCCGGCTCACGACGTGATGGCGCTCTTCGAGCCAGGCGAGTGCCTCTGGGACGAGCCGTTCGAGAAGTAAGATGTCCAACGAATGCTTCCTGTCTGAGGTGCGGGCGAGATGACCTAAACCCATCTTCGCTGACACCCTTAGGTAAATTCCTTACACGTTGCAACGATATCCTTTTTTCGACCACCCGATGCAATTCAAGAAGATAACTAAAGCAGTATTTCCAGTGGCCGGACTCGGTACGCGCTTCCTTCCGGCCACCAAGGCGCAGCCCAAGGAGATGCTTCCGGTCGTGGACAAGCCGCTCATCCAGTACGCGGTGGAAGAGGCATACGGAGCAGGCATCCGCCACATGATCTTCGTCACCGGCCGCAGCAAGCGCGCCATCGAGGACCACTTCGACACCGCCTACGAACTGGAAACCGAACTGGAAGCCAGCGACAAGCAGGAGCTGCTGGCGCTGGTGCGCTCAATCAAGCCGGACGACATGGATTGCACCTACGTTCGCCAATCGCGATCGCTGGGGCTGGGACATGCCGTGCTGTGCGCCGAACCGCTGGTCGGCAACGACGCATTCGCCGTGCTGCTGGCCGACGACCTGATGATGGGCGAGGATGGCGGCCCCTCCGTCACCAGGCAGCTGGTGGACAAGTTCCTGGAGGTCCAGACCTCGCTGCTGGCAGTGCAGGAGGTGCCGCTGGAACACGTCAATCGCTACGGCATCGTGGCGGGCGCCAGCGCCGGCGATCGTCTCATCAAGGTTGAGGGGATGGTGGAAAAACCGCAGCCCGCTGTTGCGCCCTCGCGAATGGGCGTGGCGGGCCGTTACGTGCTGACGCCCTCGGTGTTCGACAGCATCCGCAACCAGGAACGCGGCGCGGGAGGCGAGATCCAGCTGACCGACGGGATCGCGGCCCTGATCAAGACCGAAGGCGTGCACGCCCTTCAGTACATGGGCCGGCGCTACGACTGCGGCAGCAAGGAAGGCTTCCTGGAAGCGACGGTGGAGCTGGCGCTCAGGCACCCCGATGTCGGGGCGGCGTTCCGGGACTATCTGGGGAAACTGGTCTTATAGGGCCTGAAGCCCTGGATTCCCGCCTGCGCGGGAATGACGGTGGGCGCCTAGCGCCGGCGCAGCACGTGGATGAATTCCTGGCCGGCGTTCTGCTGCTCGACCAGCTCGTTGCCGGTCTGCTTGGCGAACGCCTGGAAATCCCGCACCGACCCGGCGTCGGTTGCGATCACCTTCAGCAGCTCCCCTGTATGCATGTCCGTCAGGGCCTTCTTGGCCTTGAGGATGGGCAGCGGGCAATTCAGGCCGCGGGTGTCGATTTCCTTGTCGATCTTCATCAGTGACTCCTCTGGAGGCCGGCCGACTGCCGGTCCTGGTAGTTCGATTCGATCCACTGGCGGTAGGCGCCGCTCTGGACATTCTCCACCCAAGCGGCGTGATCGAGATACCACTGGACTGTCTTGCGGATGCCGCTGTCGAATGTCTCGGCCGGCTTCCAGCCCAGCTCGCGTTCGATCTTGCTCGCGTCGATAGCATAGCGCCGGTCATGGCCAGGGCGGTCGGTGACGTACGTGATCTGGTCGCGGTAGCTGCGGCCGCCTGCGGCGGGACGCAGTTCGTCCAGCAGCGCGCAGATGCTGTGGACGATCTCGATGTTGGGCTTTTCGTTCCAGCCGCCGATGTTGTAGACCTCGCCCGGCCGGCCTGCTTCCAGCACCCGGCGGATCGCGCTGCAGTGGTCCCGCACGTACAGCCAGTCGCGCACCTGCTGGCCGTCGCCGTACACCGGCAGCGGCTTGCCGGCGAGCGCGTTGACGATCATCAGCGGGATCAGTTTTTCCGGGAAGTGGTACGGCCCGTAGTTGTTGGAGCAGTTGGTCGTCAGCACCGGCAGGCCGTAGGTGTGGTGATACGCCCGCACCAGGTGGTCGCTCGCTGCCTTGCTGGCCGAATACGGGCTGTTGGGCTCGTAGCGGTGGGTTTCCGTGAAGGCCGGATCTGTCTTGGCCAGCGAGCCGTAAACCTCGTCGGTCGACACATGGACGAAGCGGAAGCGGCTCTTCGCATCGCCTTCCAGCGCATTGAAGTAGGCCCGCACCGTTTCCAGCAAATGAAAGGTCCCGACGATGTTGGTCTGGATGAACGCTTCCGGTCCGTGGATCGAGCGGTCGACGTGGGATTCGGCGGCGAAGTTGATGACCGCGCGCGGCTTGTGCTTCTCCAGCAGGCCGCGGACCAGGTCCACGTCGCCGATGTCGCCCTGCACGAACACATGGCCGCTGTCGCCTGTGAGCTCGCGCAGGTTGTCGCGGTTGCCGGCGTAAGTGAGCTTGTCGAGGTTGATGACCGGCTCGCCGCTGGCACCCAGCCAGTCGAGCACGAAGTTCGAGCCGATGAAGCCGGCGCCGCCGGTGACCAGGATCATTCGAAGACCTCCGCTGTGGATAGTTTCACGCCCGCCTGGTCCTTGGCGGAAAGGCTGGGTGACTGGCCGCCCAGCGGCCATTCGATGCCGATCGCCGGGTCATCCCAGGCGATGCAGCGTTCGTGCTCGGGCGCGTAGTAATCGGTGGCCTTGTAGAGGAAATCGGCGGACTCGCTGGTGGTGATGAAGCCGTGGGCGAAGCCCGGCGGCACCCAGAGCTGGAGTTGGTTCTCTTCACTCAACTCGACGCCCACCCACTTGCCGAAGGTCGGCGAGCTCTTGCGAACATCGACCGCAACGTCATAGGCCGAGCCGCGTACCACGCGCACCAGCTTGCCCTGGGGCTGACGGATCTGGTAGTGGAGGCCGCGCAGGACGCCCTTGACGCTTCGGCTGTGGTTGTCCTGGACGAAGTTCGGGCGAAGTCCAGTCGCCAGATGAAAGGCCTTCTCGTTGTAGCTCTCGAAGAAGAAGCCGCGGGCGTCGCCGAAGACCTTCGGCTCGATGATCACCACCTCGGGGATCGAGGTCTGGATCGCCTTCATCCGTGCGCCTCTTCCCGGAGGATGCGCAGCAGGTATTGCCCGTAGGCGTTCTTGATCAGGGGCTGGGCCAGGCGCTCGCATTGCTCCGCGGTGATGAAGCCGCTGCGCCATGCGATTTCTTCCGGGCAGGCGATCTTGAGTCCCTGGCGGTGCTCCAGCGTCGCGATGAACTGGCTCGCCTCCAGCAGGCTGTCATGGGTGCCGGTGTCGAGCCAGGCATAGCCACGCTTCATGATCTGGACATTCAGTTGGCCCATCTCGAGATAGGTCTGGTTCACGGCGGTGATTTCCAGCTCGCCACGCGCGCTCGGACGGATCGCCTTGGCGATTTCGACCACCTGGTTGTCGTAGAAGTACAGGCCAGTCACCGCATAGCTGCTCTTGGGCGAGGCGGGCTTCTCTTCGATGCTGCTGGCCCGGCCATGCTGGTCGAACGCCACCACGCCATAGCGCTCCGGGTCATTCACGTGATAGGCAAAGACCGTTGCCCCGCCGTCCTGCTTGTCCGCCTGGCCCAGCAACTGCACGAAGTCGTGGCCGTGGAACACGTTGTCGCCAAGGACCAGGGCGCTGGGAGCGGAGCCGATGAACTTGTCGCCGATGATGAAAGCCTGGGCCAGGCCATCCGGGCTGGGCTGGACCGCGTACTGCAGGTTCATGCCCCACTGGCTGCCGTCGCCGAGCAGCTGCTCGAAGCGCGGCGTGTCCTGCGGCGTGCTGATCACGAGCACGTCGCGAATCCCCGACAGCATCAAGGTGCTGAGCGGGTAATAGATCATCGGCTTGTCGTAGACGGGAAGCAGCTGCTTGCTGATCGCCAGGGTGGCTGGATGCAGGCGGGTGCCCGAACCTCCGGCGAGGATGATGCCTTTGCGGGGAAGCATTGCGATTTCGTTTTCTGGCATCAGTCGTGCGACTGGCGCAATTACAGGATTTCAGCGAGGACCCGGTCGACTCCCTGCTGCCAGGGCGGCAGGGTCAAACCAAAGCTTTCCCTGAGTTTAGTCGTGTCCAGGCGGGAGTTTAGAGGACGCCGGGCAGCGGTTACAAAGGCATCGGAGGACACAGGCACCACCTCGCTGGCCTTGAACTGCAGGTCCGGCTTCAGCCTCGCCGCCTCGGCCAGCACGTGGCTTGCATACCCATGCCATGTTGTCTCGCCCGCCGCAACGGCATGGTAGATGCCGGCGAGGGCCTGACTGCCGCTGGACGTGTCGGTGACTTTGGCGATGACTTGCGCAGTCACATCCGCCAACAACTCGGCCCCGGTTGGAGCGCCATGCTGGTCGTCGATGACCGTCAGCTTCTCCCGCTCCTGCGCCAGGCGCAGCATGGTTCGCATGAAGTTACCGCCGCGGGCTGCGTACACCCAGCTCGTTCGCAGGACGATGTGCCGTTCGCAGTTCGCAGCGACTGCTCTCTCCCCTTCGAGCTTGGTGCGTCCGTAGACGCTCAGCGGCGCCGGCGGATCCGTTTCCTGCCAGGGCCGGCTGCCGGAGCCGTCGAAGACATAGTCCGTGCTGTAGTGAACCATCCACGCGCCAAGGCGTTGGGCCTCACTGGCCAACACGCCAGGCGCGGTGCCATTCAGCAGGCCCGCAAGTTCGCTTTCACTCTCCGCCTTGTCCACCGCCGTGTGGGCCGCCGCATTGACGATCACGTCCGGACGCACTTCGCGGACTGTGCGCGCGATGCCTGCGACGTCGGTCAGGTCCCCGCAATGGCCTTGCGAATCGAAATCGAGCGCAACAAGCTCTCCCAGGACGGACAGGCTGCGTTGCAGCTCCCAGCCGACCTGGCCGTTCTTGCCAAACAGAAGGATCTTCATCAGGGACGCCTGAATTCAATGAACTCAGGTTCGATGCCGCGGCCGCGCAGCCAGTCAGCCAGTGCGTAGCCGGTGCCCGCCGGCCAGCACTTGACCTTGTCGTAGTCGTAAAGCTGGTAGTCCACCAGCTCCGGCGACAGCTTGACCTCGCCGTCGGCCACGGCGTGGTAGGCGATGATCACCTGGTTCATCCGCTGGAAGTCATAGACCCCGATCAGGTTGAGTTCCGTCGCGTCCAGGTTGGTCTCTTCCTTGATCTCGCGCGCGATCCCCTCTTTGGGCGACTCTCCGGCCTCCATGAAGCCGGTGATCAGCGCGTACATCTTGTGGGTCCATGCTGCATTGCGGGCGAGCAGGATCTGGTCCCGGTACTGAATGACCGCGGCGAGGACCGGCGTCGGGTTGTTCCAGTGGGTCCAGCCGCAGGAGACGCAGCGCAGGCGCTGCTTTTCGCCGCCATCCTCCAGCGAAGCAATCAGCTCCAGCGCCGTTGCACAGCTCGGGCAAAACCTGAATTCGTGCGTCACGCCGGGAACACTCCGGTGGACAGGTAGCGGTCGCCACGATCGCACACGACGAAGACGATGGCGGCGTTCTCCACCGTCTTTGCAATCTGTTGCGCGACCCAGCAGGCCCCCGCCGCGGAGATGCCGGCGAAGATGCCCTCCTCGCGCGCCAGCCGCCGGCACATCTCCTCGGCATCGTCCTGGCTCACGGCGACCATCTGGTCGACGGCCGACGGATCGTGGATCTTGGGCAGGTACTCCACCGGCCATTTCCGGATACCCGGAATGCGGGAGCCCTCGCTCGGCTCGGCTCCGATGATCTGCACCGCGGGGTTCTTTTCCTTCAGGAAATGGGACACGCCGGTGATGGTGCCGGTGGTGCCCATGGCGCTGACGAAGTGGGTGATCTTGCCCTTGGTGTCCGCCCAGATTTCGGGGCCCGTCGTCTCGTAATGGATGCGCGGGTTGTCCTGGTTGGCGAACTGGTCGAGCACCCGCCCTTTGCCTTCGCGCTGCATGTTCTCGGCGAGGTCGCGCGCGTATTCCATGCCGCCGCTTTTGGGGGTGAGCATCAGCTCGGCCCCGAACGCCTTCATGGTCTGGGCCCGCTCGATCGACAGGTCCTCCGGCATGATCAGGACCATGCGGTAGCCCTTGATCGCTGCGGCCATGGCCAGGGCGATGCCGGTATTTCCCGAGGTCGCTTCGATCAGCGTATCGCCCGGCTTGATCTCGCCGCGCTCCTCGGCTCGCTTGATCATCGACAGCGCGGGACGGTCCTTCACCGAGCCGGCGGGGTTGTTGCCTTCGAGCTTGCCCAGGATGACATTGCCCCGCCTGGCGTTTTCCGCCGAGCCAATCCGCTGCAGCGCCACCAGCGGCGTCCTGCCGATCGCGTCCTCGATGGTTGGGTAGTTCATGGGTGGCACTGTGCCATAATTTCCGGCTTCGCTTTCCCGTTGCCGGAGTGGTGAAATTGGTAGACGCAGGGGACTCAAAATCCCCCGCCTGAAAGGGCGTGCCGGTTCGATTCCGGCCTCCGGCACCACTCTAAAAGTTGCCGACGCAACTCAGAGTTGATGCATCTTTGGCGGTGTCGCCTTGCTTCCGTAGAGGGCGCGTTCCACCGGCCTCAATAGCCTTTTCACGGTGAAAACGCCTACCAAGCCCATTGTGAAAACGGCGAGTTGCAGGCCAATGGGCAACTGCGTCGGGTCATCAATCAGATGCAGAATGCCCGCGATCTCCAATGCCAAGCTGATTGCAGCGCCAGTGCAAAGCAGACCTGAGATCAGAAGAAGCAGAATGAGAACCGCGCGTAGCAGGCGTTGACCCGACCGCCCCAGGGTGGCGAGGAATTTGTTCTCGCGGCGCCGCCGGCGCCGTGATCTGGTCACATGGGGGCCATCAGTATCAGCCGACACTTCGATGGCCGCTTGCGTCGCAGTCGCAAGATTGGCCCGAGCCAGGGCCAATTCATTAGCGGCAAGAGCGGCGGCCACTTCATCAATCAACTCGGGAGATGGCTTGTCTGCGCCCATCTCAAAATGACGTTTCCACGCATCGGCCAAAGCTTGTGCGGACGCAATTGAAGCCGCGCTTGCGGCCAGATAGGCCGCGACGGCCTCAGTGGCTTCCTCACTCCTGGTGGCGGCTTTGTCCATATTTCCCGGTTGGTTGAGTCAGAATGGTAACGGCCGCGCAGGCCGTCTTTACCGGGCGTTATCGACCTGCCGCAGTAAAATTGAGCTTTTGGGGTTGTCCATGGTCTCCCTGCTTTACCGTGCTTTTTTTATGGCGGTGACACTGTCGGTCTCAACAATCTGCATCGGGCAGACCGTGCAGGGCGCCACCGCCTCTACCGCGCAGCCGATCGATCCAAGGTACGGGGTCTTCCAGCCGGCGGCGCAAGACATGCCCGTGACCGGGACGGACCCGAAAGCGTCTGCGCCCGCAGGGATGACGCCGATCAGCCTGGCTAAGGATTACAAGGTCGGCGCCAACGACCTGCTGGACATCGAGGTGCTGGAACTCGAGAATTCCAAGCGCACGGTTCGGGTGAATGCGGCCGGGGCCATCACCCTGCCGCTGATCGGCGCGGTCGTCGTGGCTGGAATGACCGCACAGCAGGTCGAAGCGCTCCTTGCCTCCAAGTACGGCGAAAAGTACCTCCAGAACCCCCAGATTTCCGTCTTCATCAAGGAATTCACGACCGAGCGGATCAGCATCGATGGCGCCGTCGCCAAGCCGGGCATCTATCCCTTGACGGGGCAGATCACCCTGCTCCGCGCCCTTGCAATTGCCGGTGGCTTCGGCGCGATCGCAGATCCCACGCAAGTGATGCTCTTTCGCGTCAATGAGAAAGGCGAGCGCCAAGTGGCAACCTTCGACGTCAACCTGATCCGGGCCGGCAAGGCGGAAGACCCCATTATCAAGGGAGATGATCTGATCGTGGCTCAGCGCAGCTCCAGTCGCGTGCTGTTCCGGGACTCGCTGTTCAAGGACATCGTCGATACCATCAACCCGTTTTCCATCTTCAAGAACTGACAGGGCAGGGCGTTACTGCTGCGCCACCTTGTCCCACTTCCGAATCTATGTCCAGTTCTGATCTCTCGCGCGCAACCCAACCGGACTTCGAGCCGACCGCCAACATGGCAGTGGCGCTGCGCCAGCCCTACCGGCTGCAGACAGCCATAGAAAGGCAGCAAGAGGAGCAGATCACCGACGAATCACTGACCCTGACCGATCTACTTCGGATCGTCATGAAGCACAAGTGGACGCTGCTGACGGTGATCCTCCTTGCCTGCGCCGTTGCCGCCGTGCGGACGTTTCTGAGCACGCCGATCTACCGCTCCACCGTCATCCTGCAGATCGACCGGGCCGCGCAACGCGTCGTCAGCTTCAACAATGACGTCGACCGGGAGCAGCCGAGCGAAGAGCCGAACTCGCTGACCACCCAGGTGGAGTTGCTCAAGAGCCGCTCGCTGGCTGAGCGGGTGATCGACGAATTACGCCTGGACCAATCCATGCCAGCCGCGGCTCCCAAGGCCGCGGAAGGAGCGGCCCCGGGTGCCGAACGTGCGCCCGCACCCGAAACAGCGGCAAAGGGTGACTACCTCGAGAGAATCGTGCTGGGCTATCGCAAGCTCACGAATCCGTCCACACGCAATACCGAAGTGCTGGGCCGCGAGGCCGTGCTTCGCAGCTTTCTGGACTCCCTGACGGTCGAACCCGTGCGCAACTCGCGGCTGATCAAGCTCCACGTGGAGAACACAAGCCCTGAGCTGGCCGCGAGGATTGCGAATTCGACGGTGCAGGCCTATATCGCAATGGGCCTGGAACGCAAGATGGAAGCGTCCTCCTATGCCAAGACCTTCCTCGAAGACCAGATCAAGCAGATCAAGGCCAAGCTCGAGGAGTCCGAACGCAAGCTCAACCGCTTCGCCCAGGAAAAGCAGATCCTGACGCTCGACGAAAAGACCAGCGTGGTCAACCAGACCTACACGGAGTACGCGTCCGCGCTGTCGAAGGCCGAGCAGGAGCGCATCAAGATCGAAGCCCTGTACAACGAGATCAAGAAGAACCCGGACAACGTGGCGATGGTCGGCGAGAACAAGACCGTCCAGTCGTACAAGGAGCAAAAGGCCAAGCTCGAGATCGAGTACCAGCAGAACCTGCGCATCTACAAGCCCGACTTCCCGAAGATGCAGCAGATCAAGGCCCAGATCACGGAAGTCGACTCGCAGATCAAGAAAGAGATCGGTTCGATCGCCGCAACCGTCCAGGCCCAATACCAGTCCGCGCAACAACAGGAGTCGCTCATCCGCGACAAGCTGGGCCAGACGCGCAAACAGGTCTTGAGCACGCAAGACAGCAGCATCGACCTGAACCTGCTCAAGCGCGAAGTGGACACGAACCGGCAGCTCTACGACGGCCTGCTGCAGCGGATCAAGCAGTTGGGCGTCTCCGGCGGCGTCGTGACGAACAACATCTCGGTCGTCGACCCGGCCGAAGCGTCGCTCTTCCCCTTCAAGCCCAATCTGGCCCGTAACCTGTTGATCGGCCTCGGGGCGGGCTTGTTCCTCGGTCTTTGCATCGTGTTCGTCCTGGAGTTCATCGACGACTCGATCAAGTTCCCGGACGAAGTGGAACGGACGCTCGGCCTGCCCTTGATGGGCATCATCCCGAGAGTCAACCGCAAGCGCGGCGAGAACAAATCGGTCGCCCTCGACGTGCATTCGGATCCGAGGTCCACGCTCGCCGAGGCCTATCGATCGGTGCGAACAGCGCTGCAGTTCTCGACGCCTGAAGGCGCCCCAAAGAGGCTTGTCGTCACCAGCACAACACGTAACGAGGGCAAGAGCACGACCGCATTGGCGCTGGCGATCAACTTTGCTCAGATGGGCCAGCGGGTGCTCCTGATCGACGGCGACATGCGCAATCCGTCGGTGCACAAGCTGCTGGACATTCCCAACGAGTACGGCCTGTCTAACCTTCTGTCCAGCGACAGCCGCGGCGAGAAAATGATCATGCGCACGACGGTTCCCAACCTGTCGGTTCTGACTGCCGGACCCGTTCCGCCCAATCCGGTCGACCTGCTGATGGGACCGAAGCTGCTCCTGCTACTGAACGTCGCAGCCACCCTGGGGATCGAATACGTAATCGTCGACGCCCCACCGCTGCTGGGCATCGCCGACTCGATCGTGCTGGGCAACCAACTGCAGAACATACTTTTCGTGGTCCAAGCAAGCCGAACGCGCAAGAGCCACATCAAGAACGGCCTGCGCCGACTGCGCTTGGCCGGATTGATGCCCAGGGGCGTGGTGCTGACCCAAACCCTGAGGGGTTCGTTGCCGCAAGACTACGAGTCGTACTACGGATACGGCCCGAATGAGGAAGCACCAGGCAAGACGGCTTTGCCCAACGCGAGCTGACAGATACGATCACGCCATGCAAGAGCCTGCCAGTCCCGCCGGAGCCTCCAGCGCCGCGCTGAGGGCGGCGCTTCTCGACTACAGCCAGTCGCCGGGCAAGTACCGGGTGACACTGCGCCAGCCCCTGGTGCTGTTCGCCGCATTGCGGGAGGTTCTGCAGATCGCGGTCGGCCGTGACGGCGAAGCCTCGAACGTGACTGAAGACGCAGCGGCAACGCGCGATGCCGCGCGCTTCTTTGTGCGGACCGCGCTGTTGTTTCCGGGAGCGGACCACTACGCGCTTCTCGGCGTGGAACGGACGGTGGACAACTCCGACCTGAAGGACCGTTATCGGCTGATGATGCGTCTTCTGCACCCGGACTTTTCCGGTCCGGGCGCCGGGTCCTGGCCGGCCGACTCGGCGGTGAGAGTCAACCGGGCTTATGACACCCTATCCTCGGCAGTCCAGCGGCGCCTCTATGACGAGAGCCTGGTCCAGGTGCCCGGAAGCGCGCCAGTCAGCAGCCCGGAACTCAGGCGCTCCCGCCCTGCCGTCGTGCGTTCCGATGGGGACGCGCGGCAGTCGCACTTCAAGGTGCTGGCAGTTGTCTGCGCCTTGGCTGGAATCGGCCTCGTCGTCCTGATCGTCTCCAGCACAAGCTCTCCAGAGTCCGTTCACCTGGTACAGCGAGCGCCCGCCCCGAAAGAGCCAGTGCCTGCAGCGCCCAAAGAGCCCGATTCCGCGACGCTCACTTCCCCGGTCGCCAGGTTGCAGGAAGCGCTGGCGCAGTTGCGTCCCGCCCCCGCACCCTCGCCTGCCCCATCCAAGGCTGTCGATTCCCCGGTCGCTCGAGCCGCTCCCCCACTTGCTGGCAAGCGCACGGAAGGTCCTCACGCAGTCGCAGAATCCACCCCGCGAGCCGCGCCATCGCTGCCTCCTGAGGCGCGTGCACCCTTGAACCCGGCCACGCCTCAAGCGCCTGAGCCGAAACAAGAAATCATGCTGGCCGCTGCCGCCACGCTCGCACCGCCAGCGCCTGCGCCGATTCCCGCGCCGGCATCGGCACCGCCTGGGCCATTGGCCACCGCCATGGCGGCCCCGGCACCAGCCCCTGCCTGGCGGCCAGCGACGAGACCCGGGCCGACACTGATGGAGGCACAGCCCCTGCTGTCCCAACTCCTGCAGGTCATGGAGAGCGGACGGGGCGACCGCATCCTCAATCTGTTGGACGCGGAAGCGCGCAGCAAACCCTCGGCCCAGGCCCTGTCACGCCAATACGACAGCATCGTCGACGGAGCACGGCCCGTCCGCGTGTCCCATGTGGAGTTCAAGGCCGAACCCGGGGACGGCAGGCTGCTGGTTGTGGGCCACGTTCGCGTCCTGGCGGGGGAACAGGCCATTGGCGCCATGGGCAAGAGGATGGTGCTTCGAGCCGAGTTCGCCTCGCGCGAAGGCAATGTGGTGATCACCGGCCTGAGCGGCGGCGCGGCCAACTGACCATGGCGTTCGGCCGGCCGGAAGGAGCGCAATCCGGACCCTCCCTCACGGTGCGTTTGATTCTTGCGGGCTTAGCCGTGGCAGTCGCGGCCTGGCTAATGTGGACCGGAGTGCGGGTCCACATGGGACGCGCCTGCATTCTGCAGGACACGCCCTATCTCCCGCTTTGCGACGATCCGGCAGGGAAGCCAGATCCAGAGAGGCGCCAACAGCTTCGTGATCGCCTGGCAAGCAACCCGGCCGAAGCGGACAGCTGGATTCGGCTGACGCATATCGAAAGCGGCAAGTACGAACGACCCTTGTTGCGCGCCGTGTCGGCGCTTGCACCGAACGACCCGAATGTCCTGCTGTGGCGGGCGGGGGATCTGCTGGCGCGAAACCAAGGGCCACAAGCTGTCGACCTACTGGTGCAACTCGTGGCGTACCGCAAGAGGGGCGAAGCCGTCGAGGCTCTGGCGCGGATCCTGGCGTCCGGTCAAGGGACGGCTTTGCTGCGCCCCCACCTCGCCACCGGGGATCGATGGTTACCCCAGGTCCTCGCCCGCCTCATCGCCCTCAAGCTCCCCTTGTCCCCGGCCTTGCCGCTGATGGGAGAAGCATCGTCCAGCGGAACGGTCCAACGACAGACCATCCAAACATTTATACGAGCGCTCAGGGAAGCCGGGCTCTGGGCCGATGCTTACAGCCTGTGGTTGGCGCAACAGCGAGGACCCACTCCGCTCCTGCACAACGGGCGTTTTGACCAGGCTTTCGAGCAGGACGGTTTCGACTGGGAGGTGACGCCAGTACTGCCCAGCAAGGCCGGCGCCATTGTCAGCCAGCGGCCCAGCGGCAACAGGGGCCAAGTGCTCGACATCGAGTTCACCGGACGGCCGTTGGCGACTCCCCTCATCCGCCAATACATCTTTGCGCCGCCCGGGAAATACCAGCTTCGCGGTCAGTACATGGGCTCGAGATTGCGACTGGAGGAAGGACTGGCGTGGGCCGCGCGCTGCACGAATGGAGACTCCGCTGTGCCAGCCGGCCGCTCGGAGGGCTTGAACGACACAGCCGGGGCTTGGCAAGCCTTCCAGTTTGCGATCACCGTCCCGGCCAATTGCGGCCTGGTTTTCAGCCTGCAACTGGAGACCTTGGCGCCTTCGGCGGCGTCCGGCGGCGCCAAAGGGCGAGCTGCGTTCGACTCTCTCGAGTTGGTCCGCCAGGGTGTGTAGGACCAAGCCTCGTTGCGGCCCCGTCCATTGACGTTGCAGCCCCTTTCCCCTATAGTCCAACGCTATTCATCTGCCTTTGGAGGCCGTCGTGTCCATCAAGTCTTGTTTCATCATCGGGTCGGCATTTTTGAGCTCGTTGGCGTTCGGGCAAGGCGCTGTCCTCGGCACCGTTGGCAACGTCCAGGGCCTAGTCACCGATATTGACGGCGCATCCGTCAGCTCCACTGTTCCCGGCGAGGTGATTCGCGACGGCGAGAGTTTCGTGACCTCATCCAGCGGCTCCGTCACCCTGCAGTTGAACAACGGCTGCACCTTGACTCTGCAGCCCAACCAGAAGGTCACCATCGATAGCCGCATGACCTGTCGCGAACTGACTTCGTCGATCACGCCGGCCGGCGCAGCCACTGCTGGCGTCGGCGCAGGTGGTGCTGGTGGTGGCGGCTCCGCAGCCATGGGCTTGCTTGGCATCGCTGCCTTGGGCGCCGGCTTCGCCATCGTGTCGAACACCGTGCTGGACAACAATCCCGCTCTGAGCGGCGGCCAATAGGCTTGACCAGCGGGTCCACTGGATCGAGGATCGACACGGGGCCCATGGGCCCCGTTTCCGTTTCGGTGGCTGCTGTCCTGTTTTGCGTATCTCCGCTCATGCGGGGAGGCAACAAGCAGATCGCCTTGATCGGACTCGAAGCAATCGCCCTGCTGTTCTTGGTCAGTCTCTCCCTTCGTTCGGTATTCGGCGGACGGCTAAGCCCGCTCGGGGAGCACGAATCCCGCCCCAGACTGCTCCTGCTTTCGTTCCTGCTGCTCAGTCCGTGCTGGCTCGCTATCGTCTACCTCGTGCCGTTGCAGGGCACATTCTGGGAGTCACTTCCCACCCGGGCGATCTATGGACACCTGATGACCGACGCAGGAGTCCCTGTCTCGTCCAGGATGCCTCTTTCACTCGTTCCCGAGGCGACAAAAGCTTCGCTGCTTGCCGGCATCCCGGTCGTCGCAGCCTTCCTTGCCGGTTATGCAGCGCGCATCCCGCACCTCAGAGTCTTGCTCGGAGCGGTCGCCGCAATCGCACTCCTCGAAGTCTTGTTGGGGCTGTTGCAGGCAGCGGGCGGCAGCGGCTCGACGCTCTACTTTGCAACACAGTTCGCCAACCGGCCTTTCGGCACCTTCGCCAACTCGAATCACTACGCGAACTACATCGGCATGGCGCTCGCGGGGTACATCTGGCTGGCGTGGAGCAGCGGCTTTGCATCGGAAGACTCTTGGCAGGAGAGCGGAGGGCGTGTTGGACGACGGCGCATGGCACTGTGGGCAGCCGGTGGCCTGGTCCTCGTCCTCGGCATCGTCATGACGCTGTCGCGGGGCGCAGCAGTGTCGGTGTTGCCCGCCGCAATGCTGGCCGCCGGGGTAGCCTACGTCGCCAGCGGACACGCGCGCACCTGGCGGATACCGCTCGTGGTCATTGCCCTGGTTGTGTTCGGCGCCGCTGCCCTTGTTGGGGTAAGCGCCTTGCTGTCGAGATTCGATTTCGGTCGCCTCGCGGCAGATGCGTCCTTTCGAACGCTGTTGGCTGCCAGCACGATCAATGGCGCACGCGAGCTCTGGCCCTGGGGCGCGGGATGGGGGACGTATGCATCCGCCTATCCGCGATTCCAGCCGATCACAGTCGACGGCTTCGCGGGCCACGCTCATCAGGATTACGCTCAAATGCTCTTCGAAGGCGGGGTGTTTGCTGTTCTTCTGGCAGCCGCGTTTGTCTGGCTGGCCGTGAGCCGCTCCATCCATCTCGCAAGGATCCTGCTCGGCGATCGAATGCTGGGACCTGAAGAATTCGCGGCCGCGATCTGTGGGGTGGGGTTATTGGGCTTCCTCGTTCACTCGTTGGTAGAGTTCAACATGCACATTCCGGCCAACGCGATCCTTGCAGCGCTGCTGGCTGGCGTCTATCTCCGCCCCTTGCGCACTCGTGCCAGTACCCCATGATCGACCTGCATAGCCACATCCTCCCCGGCATCGACGACGGCTCGAAGAACCTGGAGATGTCGCTGGCGATGGCACGCATGGCCGTGGACGACGGGATCAAGGTGATGGCTTGCACGCCGCACATCTATCCCGGCCTGTACATGAACGATGCAGCCGGCATCGCGGCGGCACGCGATGCGCTTCAAGCTTCTCTCGACGAGCACGGGATTCCGCTAAAACTGACCACCGGGGCCGACGTCCACCTCGTGCCAGGCCTGCTCGATCGGCTGCGCGCCGGCACCGTGCCCTGCCTGCACAACACGCGCTACCTCCTGCTGGAGCCGTCGCACCACGTTGCACCTCCCCGGTTTGCAGAATCGGTGTTCCAACTGGTCGCGGCCGGCTACGTTCCGGTGATCACGCACCCCGAGCGCCTGACGTGGGTCGAGGACCACTTTCAGGTCTTCGTGGACCTGACGAAGCAAGGAGCGTGGATGCAGATCACCGCGGGCGCGCTGACCGGCGCCTTCGGCCCGCGCGCGAAGTATTGGGGCGAACGTTTCCTCGGAGAGGGCCTGACCCACATCCTGGCCACAGATGCGCACTCCACGGGGCGCCGCGCGCCGCTGCTTTCCCAGGCCAGAGCGATTGCGGAACGCATGCTGGGTCCGGAGGAAGCGCTGTTGCTCGTGGAGGGTCGGCAGACGGCGCTGATGAACGACGCATCTCCCGCCAACGTGCCGCCGCTCCCCGCCCGCAAGGCCTCGAAAGGCTGGTGGAAGGGCTTGTTTTGACCCGGGCGGTCCGGGCGCTGGCAGCCTGCGCGGCAATCACACTGGCGATTTCCGGCCCGGTCCGGGCCCAGCTTGCAGGGAAGCCAGCCCTGGACAATCTGCTGATCGTCCAGGACGGCAAGGCGCTTGCACCGATCATCCTTTCAGCCGACAGCGGGGAAATGGAGAGGATCGCAGCGGACGACCTGTCGAAGTACATCGAGATGATGAGCGGCACCCGACCGAACCTGCTCGTCCTGCCCAAAGGCGCGGCCGTCCCGAGCGGCCCTTCGATCATCATCGGCACGGCAGCCCTGTCCGCGGATCCGTCCTTGCAGCGGGCGCTCGACGGCGCCGCGAAGAAGAAGCCCCTCACCGAAGCCGACGCCATCGCGCTGCGGCGCACTGGCAACCGTGTCTACCTCGCCGGGAGCAATGACAGGGCGCACTACTTTGCTGTCTCGAAGCTGTTGCAGGAGTGGGGCTGCCGCTGGTACATGCCAACGGAATTCGGCGAAGTCATTCCTGAGCACCGGACGCTTTCCGTAGGGACACTGGAGCATGTCCATGGCTCGCCCTTCGAAATCCGCAATTACTGGCTGAGTTGGCTCGGAGACAACTCGGGCCAACTGGACTTTCAGCGCCGCAATTTCGCCTCCGCGTCTTCCCTCCCTTTGTTCGGGCACGCGCTCGGACGGTACACAAAGAAGCTCATTCCACCGGGACAAACCGCATACAACGTCCCGCTCTCCGAAGATGCGACCGCCGTCGAAGTAGCGGCACAGATCGAGGAGCAGTATGCCAAGGGTGTTCCCGGCATCTCGCTGGCGATCGACGATGGCATCTACACCAGCGAATCGCAGAGCGACGCCGACCTGCAGGCGCGGATCCTGGACAAGTACATGCTCGCCCCATCCAACACGGACGCGGTGCTGACCTTGTACAACAAGGTCGCGGCGATCCTTCGCGCGAAATATCCGGATAGCCCGACGAAGATCGGCGGACTGGCCTATGCGAACGTCACGATTCCACCGCAACGCGTGCTCAAGACGGAACCCAATGTCGTGATGTGGCTCGCGCCGATCGACATCGACCCGAACCACGGGATGGACGATCCGAGGTCGCCGCCCAAGCAGGAGTACAAGGGAATGATGTACCGGTGGTCCCAGGTCCTGCAGGGCCGCCTGGCGATCCACGACTATGACCAAGGCCAGCTGGTCTGGCGAGACCTTCCCAACCCCTCTCACCACGTGTTTGCACAGGACGTCCAGCATTACCGCAAGGCCGGAATCCTTGGCCTGTCCACCGAAAGCCGTGGCGCGCTGGCGACGACTTTCCTGAACCTTTATTTCCGCCTGCAACTCATGTGGGATCCGGATGCCGACGTCGACGCGATGCTGGCGGAGTTCTACCCGAAGTTCTATGGACCGGCGGCCGAGCCGATGGCGGTCTACTGGAATGCGATTTTCGACGCGTGGAAGCGGACGATCGTCACCGAGCACGAATACTTCGTCGCTCCCGCGATCTACACACCGGAGTTGATCGCCACGCTCCGGACGAACCTGGCGGCCGCGCAGTTGGCCGTCGCCCCGCTTCGGGAAAAGCTTCAGCGAACGCGCAATGAACAAATCCTGCTCGACCGGATGCAGTTCACCGCCTTGTCTTTCGAAGTCATCGACAACTACCTCGCGATGGTGCGCGCCGGCGCGGGGGAAGTCGACTACAAGGCGGCGGTTGCCGCCGGCGAGCGTGCCTTTGCCGCGCGCGAAAGGCTCACGGAGATGCATCCCATCTTCACCACGTCCAGGAAGATGGGCGAGAAGGGAAATTCATGGCTGCCTGGCGAGGTCCAGCAGATGAAGGACCTTGCCGCACTCACGGATGGCAGCAAGGGAATGCTGGTCGCCAAGACGCCGCTCGAGTGGGCGTTCCGGCGGGACGCGCGGGACACGGGGCTGGCGCGGGGATGGGCCTACAGTGCGGCCGATCTGTCGGAGTGGAACGCTGTCGGCCGTTTGACTTCCGCTGCACGGAAAGACTACGGAGATGCCTGGGAGGTGCTGCGGACGGACCTCTACGTGCAGGCTCAGGGCGTCCGCCATCCCGACAGCCAGAGCTTCACCGGGTTCTACTGGTACCAGACCGGGCTCGTCCTGGACCGGGCACGCACGACCGGCAGCATCCGCATGATGTTTCCGGGGCTATTCAACGAATGCTGGTTGTACGTGAACGGCGAACTGGTCGCCAACCGGCCCTCCCTGGCGCGCTGGTGGAACACGGATTACAGGTTCGAGTGGGATGTGGATCTGACCGGCAAACTCAAGCCTGGCGACAACCTAGTCGTCCTCAGGGGGGCGAATCCTCACCATTTCGGTGGAATATTCCGCCGGCCGTTTCTCTATCGACCGAACGCCGGCTAGCTGACCTCAGCTGCTCCCGGCCCGCTTGCCCTGGGCCGCTCGCCCGCGCGAAGCAAGTCGCGTAGCGATGACAGCAACCGTCTTCAGGTAGCGGTCCAGCACTCCGTGCTCGTCGAAATTCCGCTCGACAAAGACGCGGCCACCCTGCCCCATCGCGAGGCGTTCTTCCTGCGGCAAGGCGATGAAAGCAAGCATCTTGGCGGCAAGGTCCGCGGCGTCCGCCGTCCGGCACACGTACCCCGTTTCACCGTCCACGACCGTCTCACGGCAGCCCGGCGCATCTGTCGTGATCACCGGTCGGGCCATCGCGGCCGCCTCCAGCAGCACCCGCGGCACCCCCTCACGGTACGACGGCAACACCACGCAATCTGCATCGGCCAGGTAGGGACGAACATCATCCGTCGGGCCCAGGTAAGTCACGACACCTTCACGGACCCATTCGTTGACTTGCTCCCACGGAATGGCCGATGGGTTGTCGCTGGCCATGAATCCGAGCAGCCGGAAGGTCGCACGCGGGTGCACCTTTCGCACCTCCCGGGCAGCGGCAACGTATTCGCCGACGCCCTTGTCCCAGAGCATGCGTGCGACGAGCAGATACGCCGGCGCGTCAGCCGGGTTGACCGGAAGAGGAGCCGGGGAAAACCGCACCAGGTCGACACCCGATCCGGGAAGGCGCTCAGCGCGTTCGGCGGGCACAAATCCTGCGTCCACAAACACGGCCATGTCGTCAGGGTTCTGGAAAAAGACCCGCTGCGCGCGCCGAAAGGTCAGGCGATACAGTGCCTGGGCAATCCAGGTGACGGGCGAACGGCGGATAAAGGCGCGCCCCAGTCCCGACACGTTGGGCAGGAACGGCACGCCCAACTGCATGCAGGCGAGAGCCGAGTAGAGGTTTCCCTTTGGCGTGTAGCTCAGGACCAAGTCGACCCTCTGGCGCCGGAAAAGGGACCGCAGCCTGATGACGGACAGCGCTTCGGTCACCGGATTCACGCCTCCACCCGAAATCCGCACCGGCTCGAATGTCACGCCCGCGACGCGCAAGCGGTCCGAATACGCATCGGCTGGCGCGGCAGCGATGACAGTGTGACCGGCTGCCTGCAAGGCATGCATCAAATTCAACCGGAAGTTGAACAGGTACCAGGCCGTGTTGGAAACGACCGCGATACGAAGGCCCGTTCCGGTCAATCCCATAGCATCACCCATGGATAGAACTGATACGGCACCCAGGAATGCGCGTTGTCCGCGAACGAAAGCCAAACAAAAAGCACACTGGCGCTATAGGCCACGATGAGGCAAACCCAGAGATCGTTGCGACCGGTCGGTGCTCCCATCGCATTCGGGAGACGGCACAGCACGAACAACTGCAGCGGAATCCAGTACAAGGCCATTCTGTCGACGGCTGTTGACGAAGGCGATGCGATCAGCATGGCCACGAAAACCAGTGCCACGATCGACATCCAGGTCCAGAAGCTTCGGTCGCTCGCACTCATGGCGAATCGACGGCGAAATATCAGGAACAGCAGCGCAGGGATCGTATTCATCGCGATCCGGATTGCCGCCCCGGAAGACGCGTACTCGGCTTCAATGTAGCCGTAGGTCAGGGTGGCCACTGAATCCTGAAGCAGCAGCACATAGAAGAGGCCGGACGAAACCGCAACCCACAGCAGAGTCAATCCGCGTCGCTTGCTCCCTGCGAGCACCGCCAGGGGCATCAGGATGACCGCCGACTTGTGAAAGGTTGCCGCCAAGCCCACAAAGACGATGAATCGGAGGATCTTCTGGTTCGACAGGGCGACCAGCCCCAGCATTGCAAATCCGATCGCCGCGCCTTGCCGCGTATATCCCATGGCCACCACGGTGACGAGATAAGGGAGAGCCACCACCATCGCCAGCCAGGGACGAGGTTGAGTACGGCAAAACGCAACCAGTCCCCAGCTGAAGACGATCGCGCACATGGTGTTGACGAAGTACACGCCGAGGCCCAGCGGCGCAGCCAGCCAATTGAGCACGCTGTAAGCCGGGTCCCCGGTGGCCAGCGCCTCGAAAAACGTGAGACTGCTCGCGGTGTCGAGATGCCTCAGATAGTTGAACCAGTCGCCGCCGACCTCGTGGCGCAGCCCGATTGCCAGGACCAAGACCACGAACATCACACGCCAAAGCAGCGGAAGCCGGGTGGGCGCGACTGCCATTGCCGGCCTGGGCGGTGAAGTCGCCAGGCAAGCGGGGAGCAGAAAGAGGAACCAGTAAGGCAACATAAGTCAGGCCACGCTTTCCAGCCACGACTGGAACATCAGGACTGCCCACAATGAAGCTGTGTGATCGCGTGCACCGTTCAAATGTTCAGCCCATCGGCGCCGGATCGGTTCGGAATGGAAATATCCTTCCTGTTGCAGGCGCTTTTCTGCCAACAAGTTCTCAGACCAGGCCCTCATGGGGCCACGCAGCCATTGCCCCAGCGGCAGTGCAAAGCCCGCCTTGGGACGCTCGATCAAATCTCGGGGAACGTGCCTGTCCAACACTTGGCGCAATGCCCACTTGCCCTGGTGACTGCGAATTTTCATGTCCAGCGGCAATTGCCAGGCCGCTTCCGCCACACGATGGTCGAGAAACGGTACGCGGGTCTCGAGGCCGATCGCCATTGCGGCCCGGTCCACCTTGCACAGGATGTCGTCAGGAAGATAGGTCACGCTGTCGCGATACATCATTCGCAGCGATGCATTCTCAACTCCAGTGCGTGGCACCTCGTCACTCAGAATGCTCGGCGGCACGCGAACGTGCTCCGATTCGCCGACCACAACCTCGGCCGGATCCTGCCATTCCGACACTAGGCTGAGGTACAGGTCGTCGGCATCTCGCACAACACCCATGCTGCCCGCCAACTTGTGGGCCTTTTCGCCCAACCGAACGACGCCTCTGCTTCCTCCGAGCAGCGCGTTCACGGGTCGAGCCAAGGCGTCCCATCCGCCCTGTGGCAGGGCAAGAATTGCCGCGCCGAGCGCTTGCCGCACCTGGTGGGGGAGCCAATTGACACGCGCCCATATCTCCGGGCCCCAGAAATAGCGGTTGTATCCGCCGAACATCTCATCCCCACCGTCACCCGAGAGGGCGACCGTGACATGCGCGCGTGCCGCAGCACAGACTACATGCGTGGAGACTTGGGACGAATCCGCAAACGGCTCGTCGTAAATAGAAGGCAGCTTGGCGATGACTGCTTGCGCTTGCGCGGCGGAGACAAGGATCTCCGTGTGATCGGTCCCCAGGTGGCGGGCGACCGCGCGCGCATGCGGCGATTCGTCAAATCCGACTTCCTCGAAGCCGACAGTGAACGTTCTGACCGGCTGGGTGGCCTGCCGCTGCATGAGCGCGACGATCGTCGATGAATCGACACCGCCGGAGAGAAAGGCGCCGAGGGGTACATCGGCAAGCGATTGCAGCTTCACGGCCTCCGACAGCCGTTCCTCCAGGAGGTTGACAGCGTCGAATTCGTTGGTCACCTTGTTCCCCGCACCGGCCTCGACGACGTCTTTCAGCGCCCACCAACGCGTCCACGTCATGCTCTCATAGACCGCAGGCGGACGGACCGGCTGTGGCGGCGCGACCGGCGGCGGCGCCACCTTGACGCTGAGCATGCAACCGGGTTCAAGCTTGTAGATCCCCTGGTAGATGCTGCGAGGCGCCGGAACGTACATGAAGCGCATGTATTGCGCCAACGCCTCGCGGCAGACCGCGTTCGTGAACCCCGGAAATGCGCGAAGCGCTTTCAGTTCGGAACCGAACGCGAAAGCGCGGTCGCGCCCCTCTCCGACCCAGCCGTAATACAGGGGCTTTTCGCCGAACCGGTCCCGAGCCAGGTGCAAAGTGCGCTCCTGCCGATCCCACAACGCGATCGCGAACATGCCCACGGTGCGGCATAGAGCCGCGTGCACGCCCCAATGCTCGATCGCCGCCAGCAAGACTTCGGTGTCGGAATGGCCCCGCCAGGCGGGAACGGCGCCCGCGGCCTCCAGCTCGGCTCGAAGGACGGCATGGTTGTAGATCTCGCCATTGAAGACGATGACGAAGCGCTCACCTGCCGAGGCCATCGGCTGATGCCCGGCCGGCGACAGGTCGACAATGGACAACCGCCGAAATCCGAAGGCCACGCCGTCCCGCGAGTCGGCCCAGGTGCCCGCGTCGTCCGGCCCCCTATGTGCAATTGCCAAGGCCATCCGCTCGGCAAGTTCGTGGAGCTTGCCGTCGGGTTGGCCAGTGCTGCCGGACCAGAAGCCCGCGATGCCGCACATTAGCTCAACTCCGAATAGAGATGCGCCAGCTGGCCCGCCAGCGTCGGGAAGCTGAACGCCTTGACGCGTTCGTTTCCATATTCGATCAGACGGGCCTGTTCGCTGCTGGACGAGAGGACGCGCTCCATAGACTGCGCCATCGCATCGACATCGTCGTATGGGAAGTAGACGCCCGCGTCTTCCGTGATTTCACTGAAGACGGAGATGTCGCTCAACACCATTGGTCGTCTCGCTGCCATTGCTTCTAGCACCGGGATTCCGAATCCTTCGTAGGAGGACGGAAAAACGAACAGGCTGCAAAGCTTGTATGCGCAGCGTACTTCCAGGTCGCTGAGGCCGCTTAAGATTTTTACGTGCCCGGTCAGGTTGGCGGCCGCGACCCGCTCCTCGATCGCAGCGCGCTCTCCGCTGTCGTTACCGACGACGACGAGGCTGCACGCGCGGCCGCGATCACGCAGGAGGGCCACTGCATCGATCAGTCGCAGGTAGTTTTTTCGCTTTTCGAAATGGCCAACTGCAAGCACGAACTCACTGGCAAACCCGTACTTTTGCCGTACCGTCTCCATCTGATCGTCAGTCACAGCCTCGAAGTCGGCCGCGTTCAGTCCGTTATAGATGACCGAAATCGGGACATTCGGAAAAAAGCCATGGATCTCCTTCTTCATGGACTCGGAGACCGTGATCACGTGGTCGGCAGAATTGAGCGCCCTTTCGAGGGCGACCTTGTACACGAGGTGCTCCAGCCCGCCCCATTCCGAATGCATCCTGCGGATGTCATGGATCGTGAGAAGCGTCTTGCCGGTGGGCGCCTTGATCAGGGGTTGATTGAATCCCTCGAACAGGTCGAAGCGCTCGCCCCGCAAGGCCGGACCCCAGTAGCCCAAGCCTGCCAGGAACTTGCGAATCCGGCCCTCGCTTGGCAAGGCAGTATGCCGCGTCGTCACGTTTCCGGCACCACTGAACCAGTTGCTCATGAAGCAATCGGCAGGCTCGTAAACAACGAACTCGACGTCTGGAACGCGCTTGACGACCTCGCTGTAGATTCCGATGAAGCGTTGCTTTGCGCCCGAAGGACGGTCGTTGATGCAAGTGGCGTTCAGTCCGATTTTCAAGGCATCATCCTGTCGTCTTCATGCACTCTTGAGGCCCAGGACCTCAAAGTGTCTCGCAAGCACAGCATTCTCCTCGAACGGCTTCACGCCTTCGGCGAGCAACTCGCTTGCCACGGGACGGTCCAGAGCAAGTTCGATGCCCGCCGCCAGCGCCTCGACATCACCAACGGGCACAAGGTACCCGCATTTGCCATTCTGCAGCACTTCTCGCGGCCCGGTCGGGCAGTCGGTGGAGACCGGCGTGCAACCGCACATCATCGCCTCGACCAGCACGTTTGGAAGGCCCTCGACCCGGGAGGAGAGCACGAAGACATCCGCCTTCGCAAAGTACTTCAGGGGATTCTCGACGTACCCGGGCAATTCCACCATCGTCGTCAACCCCAAATCGGCGACCAGACGCTCGAGCTCGAGCCGGAGCGGCCCGTCCCCAAGGAGAAGCAGCCGGACTTTCCTTCTTTGCGATACCACCCCGATCGCGCGAATGAGGTCGGAGAAGCCTTTCCAGGGCGCGAGTCGTCCCGCCGCAACGATCACGGGGACGTTCTTGCGGACCAGCCAATCGTGATCGACCGTTTCGGCCATTCGCGCGCGCGAGTGCTTGTCATCGACGATGTTGTAGACGTCCACATGCGACTGCCCCTTGAAGACGTTGCGGTACTGGTCGACCATATCCTTCGACACGCAGGTCAGGGCGTCGGCACGCCAGCTGAGAGCGCGCATCACCTGCTTGAGGATCCAGCGCTTCGTGAAGGGCTTGTTGGAGTACGTGTCAAACGGGGTCACGCGCGACGAGCCGCTGATCTTTGCTTTCGACCCCGCAGCCAGAGCCGCCAAGAGGACGGTCGCGTTCAGATGGTCCTCCGCAGAAAAGACGACGTCAGGGCGTTCTGTCCGCAGATATCTGAACAGCGGAATGAACATGCCGCGAACCTTCTCGCGGTTCAAGACCCGGATCTTGATGCCGGGAAGTGCCGGCAGCTTGTACTGCGGTCCAACCCAACCGATGAGGAGATCGACCTGGTGGCCCTTGTCGGCAAGGGCGCGCGCGAATCGAAGCTGGGCCAATGGCACACCGGCGATCGCGTACAGAGGCGTGACAACACAGATCTTCATTGCAACGACGCCCCGACAAGATCAGCGTATTCACCCCGATCCATCCGGCTCCTGTGAAGGAAGAGGAAGTTGTTGATGTATGGCCTGCCCCCCACTCCGAAGTTGGCCATCGACTGGTGTCGCGACAAGTCGAACTTTTCCAGAATGGTCAGCTGGCCAGCTTCCAGGAAGAACCCCTGATAGCCGAGACCGCGGATCCGATCGAATACCTCGTCCACGGGCCGGCCGTTGTGGCGTTGTTCGATCTCCACGAGCAGTGCCGGCTGGCTCGCCGCGATCGTGCCGAGGGCTCCACCGAGCACGCTGTACTCATGCCCCTCGACGTCGATCTTGATCAGAGAAACGTCGCGCATTTGGTAGCTGTCGAGGGTTCGCAGACGCACCGTTTGACCACGCGATTGCGGGAACCCTGTATGTTCGATGGATGCCGACGCGTCGTGCTCGACGCCGGCGCCGTCCACCGGGATGTGCAGGCTCGCCGAGCCCGTATGGTCCGACAAGGCGTCGGCGTGCAAATGCACGCCGCGCTTGCCAACTGCCCATGCGGAAAGGATGCTGAAACAGGTCGGGTTCGGCTCGAAGACCTCCACGCGCGCACCAAGCTTCCACAGACGGTAGGCGTACACGCCGCGATTGGCGCCGACATCGACGACGCGATCCTCAGGCCTGACCAGCGCATCCAAGAACCTCATCTCGGCCTCGAGCGCGCCCCGAAGCCGGCCGTACCAATACTTGACGGGGACCTGGCAGCTTTTGGGCAGGAGATCCCGCACGACCGTCTTCACGGACTTCACCATAATTGCGACCTCATTGGCAAACTTGAAAGAGTGGCTTGCAGTATTTTTTCGAACCGGGAGCGGGCTGCGTCGAACGAATACTTACCTTCGTACAGTGCACGCAGTTCCGGAAGAAAAGGTCTTGGCGGGTCGATCTGCGCGGCAGCGATCGCATCCACGAACTCTGGCGCGGTGGCGCACACCCAGCCGGCCTTCGCAGCGACGTCTTCGTACCCTGAAAAAGCCTCCGGGGTTCCGATGATCTTTTTCCCATGCATGAGCGCTTCGGCCACCTTAGTCTTCATGCCGGAGCCGTCGAAAATTGGCGCTATGACAAACCGCGCGTCCCTGTACCAGCAGGAAAGGTCATCGACGGCGCCGACGACCTCGACTTTCCCGGGCCGTTCCAGTTGGGCCCTCATTGCCTCGAATCCCTTTCCAACGATGACAGTCTTGATGCGGATGTGTGGCACGACGTTCTCGACGAACCACGCGATTCCGTCGCGGTTGGCGTAGAACACACCGCCGACGAAAAGGGCGAACTCTTCGGCAAGCGCACCATCGCGTCCCTCCCCCTCTGGTCGACCTCGATCCTGCAAAGCCATGGGTGACACGTCTGTCGCAGCCTTCCCGTACAGCCGCGCGAGCAAATCGCTGTCGCGTGCGCTCAGGCAAATCCGCCTGTCGCTGTGGCGGACAGATTTTCTCTCTGCCAGGTAGTTCGCCAGCAGCACCCCGAACGCGCGAAGGCTGCGTGAACGCTTCAGTGCACCCCAGAAAAAGCGCGCCTCGACGTTGTGAAAGAAGACAAGCGTCCGGACGGCCGGAAACCGCACCTTGACGGCCTTGGCGAGCTGTCCGAAGTTCGAACCATCGATGAACAGCGTATGGATTCGACTGGACTCGATCGTTGCAAGGATCGCGCTGCACTGTCCCTGGTCGAGCCCGTCGATGTGGCCACGGAAGGCAACTGCCATAGATCCCAGTCCGCGTACGGGCTTCTTTTCCACTTCCACAACGACCAGCCCGGGCCCGACAAGTCGCTTCAGAACGTCGTGATTGAGCCTGCAAAGCATCTCGCGCCCCCCCGACGGATGCTCTTGCAGCTTGTTGGTCACCAGCATGACAGCCGCCGGCGAAGCGCTGCCTGATACACGGGCCATCATGTCATTCCGAGGTTCTCTTCACCATGACACAGTCGTATTCGATGACCGCCAGCGACTTGTCGCGGTTGATCGGGTACATGCCGCTGATGAAGTAGCCGCAGCTGTTGTATTCCTTCAAGACCTCGTAGACCTCGGCCATGCCGTCGTAGACGGGAATCAGGGACAACTCCGATTGCAGGACGGAAATCGCGTCAAGACAGCCAAGCGCGCCCTCGAACGCGAACTTGTCGAAGCCCTGCGTGTCCAGCTTGAGCATGTAGCTCTTGCAGCCGAGATCGGTGGTCACCTCACTCCAGATGCTCTCTAGCCTGCGCACTTCCACAGTTTCGGGTGCGACATCTTCCAGTGAATGCCAGATGTTCTTTGAGTAATCGTTCGCGGCCAGGAACGACGAGAAGACGGTGCTCTTGTAGACGTTGATGACCTTCTGCTCATTCTTATCCCCGAGCGCGTAGGCATGGCAGTGCCACTTGGGATCCGCTTTCGAGGTCTCCTGGAGCTTGGCGAACACAGAACTGACCGGCTCGAAAGAGACGATGTGCCCTTGGTATCCAAGCGCCCTCAGAAAGAGGCCGTACTGGCCCGAATTTGCGCCCACGTCAAGGATGCAGTCGATCTGCCTGTCGCGCAGGACATTGGCGAGGTGTTTGCCTAAGTCATCATGAGCATTCTTCGTTCGAATCAGGTCGAAGCCGCACTTGTTCAACGCATTCCGCAGGAGCTTCTTCATGATGTCGCTATGTGAGTATTTGATGGATGTTGCGTAGAGGAGCTCAGCACTTGCTCACCGTTTCCTCACCCGAAACAACTCTTAGAATTTCCTTGACTGCCTCATGATCCAGGTCAATCGACGGGTTTGGCGGCAATCTGGCGTCCTGACCTGACCCAGTCCTGTTGGGCCCACCTTCTGCAAGGCTGTGCATCGCGTTTCGGGCGCGACGCAACCAAGGGACGGCATTCGTCAATGACCGAAGAAATCTCTTCCTATCATTCCGTTTGAGAGCTTCTATCTCTGCGCGGTAGGCCTTGTTAACAAGGGTGACCGCCGTATGAGAGTCATAGCCGGCGTGCTGCACGAGCATGCTTGCTGAAACGTTCATTAAATCGGGCAACTGTCGGCAGAGTGTCTCGAAGGAGTAGGGTGGTCGTTGCTCATCACATAGCTGCCTGCTCAGACCAATAGCGTCGAGTTTTCTCGTCTTGCCAAGAGCCGCCTGACAAAAGATGAGCAAACGTTCGAAATAATAGCCTTCCAAGCCGTTTTCCCATGCAGCGCCGGCGATGGTCCTGAGAAGGTCCGTCCTCTGCAAGGCATACCATCCCGTAGTCGCCCAATTGGAGCGTCCCAATTGTTCGAGGCGCTCAGCGGCACTCACGCCCTCGAGCCATCTGATCGGCGGGTTGGGATTGTTGAATCCAAAGCTCAGGAGCTTCGAGTACGGCACGTATTCCTCAAGCTGGAATCTGATCGTATGGCCGTAGACAACTCCATACGACGGATCGGATTCAAGAAGAGCCACCGCCGGTTCCAGCCACCGCGAAAAGAAGAAGTCGTCATCCGCTGCAAGCATCACATAGGGGGTCGCAACGTGTGATAGCACGTCCAGGAACCGCCTGGAAAACAGTGTGGATGGGTCGTGGTGCAAAAGCCGCACGTTCACGGCGAGCTGGGTCTCTTCGATCCAGCCGCAGATCCTTTCGTAATGCTCCAGATCGCTCGCGTCCAGGATGAAGATGGAGATGCCGCTTGCACCGAAAGTCCGGTCGTAGTACGTAAGCAACCGGAACAGGAAATCCGGTCTGTTGCGCGTGTGAATGATGATTGAGATGGAGCTCAGATGATTCATTTCTGCTGGCACTGTCTTTGTTCTAGCGCGTCACGATGCGTACTGCTTGCCTGAGGCTGTCTACCAACGCCGGCAGCGTAGAGAGGATCCTCTTCCTTACGACTGACGCGGCGCAGCACGTCGCCATCAGCACCACGATCGAACTCGCGGCAATGACCAGGCAGGCTTCGATTCTTCCGGTCGCTGCAGGCGCCACCGCGCGGCACGCCAGCGCGGCGACGGCGGCCACCACGAGCGGGAGCATGACATCGGCCACGTACCAGTTGCCCCGTTCGGCTCGCAGGATGCGCCCGTACATGAAGTGCGTCCCGAGGGCCAAGTAACCTACGTTGAGCACCACCCATATCCAAGCGGCACCCATCGCGCCGTAGCGAGGCACAATCCACGCGATCGCGGGCACCAGGAGCACGACGGCGACAGTGTTGGTCCTGACAGCAAGGGACGTCCAGCCATGGGCGAGTTGTATCCGGTAAGGCATGCCCATCAAACCGTTGATGACGGTTCCGAGCGCTAGTACTGCCATCAATGGCGCGGTGCCGCGCGTCAATTCCTTGTCGCCAGTCCAACCAAAGAGAACGTCGTCGGCAAACACGATCAGGACCGCAGCCGCCGCTCCCGTCAGGACGGAAACGAGCTGCGAACCGTCGTGATACTTGCGTTTCAGACCGGCATCATCCCCTTTTGCCAAGAGCTCAACGAACAGCGGATGGTAAGCAGCCTGCACGGGGTAGCTGAGCGCGTAGAGCGCGCCGGATGCAACGCTAGCGAGCGCGTAGTAGCCGAACGACTCTAGCGGGAGAATTCCCGAGAGCAGGACCTTGTCCGCATGCGTAAGCAGCAATGCAAGCAGCGTGATCCCCAGCATTCCAGCCGCATAGCGCCAGATGCCCAGGAGTTCAGCCTTGTCGAAGCGAGGAGGCCGCGCGGGCCGCGGCAGGCTCCTATACGTAAGGAACCGGTAGACAGCAACGTTGCACGCGGAGATGAGCGCCTGCCATGCAAAGAAAGCGTCAACCGTCGGCGACAACCACATCAGCACGCCCACCGCACCCAGGCCGCGGACTGTCGCCGTTGCACTGGTCGCCAAGTTCTGAAGCACCTGACGCTGCAGCCCGCTCATGCTGCTGATGTAGACGCTCTCGACGAACTGGAACGCCGTCACGATGCCCATAATCGCAAACGCGCGGCCGACCGTATGCTCATCCAGGGTGGCGGCACGCACCCATTCGGACGAAAGCCAGTCAGAGCTGGCCCAGAGAACGAGCGCCATCAAGCAGGCGATCCCGACCGTCGCCAGCTCAATCGACCTCAACAGATCCCAGATCGACTGGGTATCGCGCGCGCCACCGGTAAAGCGTGCCATTTCGCGGGCAAGCGCCGGCTTCATGCCGGCGTCCAACAGGTTCAGCCCTGCCTGCAGCGTCGCGTAGATGCCCATCAGACCGTACGCCTCCACACCCAGTAACTTGACATACACCGGAACGAAAGCGAGCGACATGAGCAGGCGCCAACCTTGCCCCAGGAAGTTCGCCAGGATGTTCCTTCGCAGCGTCACGGAAGGCTCAGGCGATGCGTTTGAGGTATCCGTCCGGCGCGACAGTGATCAACAGTTTGTCTTCCACAGCCTTGTCGATCTCATATCTGAGCGAGGCGCCATCTGAGCCGAGACGGCCATCGCATTCCAGGCGACGCAAAAACTCCCACACCGCCGTCTTCGGATTATTTCCCTTGCCCCACGGCCGATGCGATGGATCCTTCGGGGGAACATCCTCAACGACTGTGTCAAAGATGCAGCAGTAACTATTGACACTTACGAGGGGAGCATAAGCTTCCAGTTCACTTAGGACATGCTCATGAGTGTGGTTCGAATCGAGACATACAAGCACACGCTTATATGCGCTGGCTTTGGCATGTGTCTTGGCCACGATGTCCGGTGCGATTGAGGAACCCTGAATCATTTCGATCATGTGTGACATCGGATGGCTCTGAATGGCCGCCAGATTGTGCGGTCGAATATCTATGTCGATGCCAAGTACTCTGCGAGACGTGTCACGCGGATCAAACGCCCCGCCCTTCTGTACTGCATCGCAGTAGTCCAACAACGCGAGCATGGATGCGCTGAAAATGAGCGACCCGCCGTGTGCGATCCCAGTTTCGATGATGAGGTCCGGCCTCGTCTTCCAAATTATCTCCTGCATCGCCACCATATCTTGAGGTAGCTGGATGATCGGTCGACCCAGCATGTCGAAGTTGTATTCGTAGTCTCGGTCGATCAAGTCACTCAAGAATCCGCGATACGAATCCCGGGCCTTCGAGTAACCGGCGACGCGAGTGGCGCGCTCTTCGTAGAAACGATCAATCTCATTCGCCGACATAGAAATCCTTGGCAGTTAAAATCACAATTGGGTAAGGGAATATCGCGGCAATTTCCCTCGCATAGTGCTCGTTCAGCACGATCAGGGCATCGGGGTGCAACGAGACGCACTCGTCAGGGGACAAGATCTTTTGACCAGAAAACGGAACATACTTCCCCTGCTTCTTCGGATCGATGTCGACTGCGAACGCTACGCATTCGAGTTCTTGGACATAGTTGGTGAGGAAATGGATAGATCTTCCCGAAATTCCCCATATATGGACATTTTTGTACCCTGCAAGTTTCTTGAAAGATGCTCTGCGGGCGGCACGTGCGTTCTTCCGCCTCGCAATTACTCCGGAAATGTCGCCATCGAAAAAGTGTCGAATGCAGTGGACATACATCCCCATCCTCTCGAACAACACACCTAGGGCGGTTTCGGAAAAGTACTGCGCGTATTCGTGATACAGCGTCACTGTCGCACCTTGTTCGATGATGCGACGTGAATTGGTGAACTCGACATAGATCAACCCGTCGCTTCTTAGCTTCTGCGCCACATCGAAGAGCAACTGTTCAAATGCCGGAATGCCTTCGAGTGTGTGCCGGAACAAGACGGCGTCGTATGCCCTCTCAGAGGGTCGCCAAATGTCCTGTTTGACATATGGCAGACCTTCTGCGTGGGCTGGGTCGTAGCCTTCCACCTCGAATCCATGATCGCGCAACATGCTGAGCACAAGGCCATTTCCGCACCCAATCTCAAGAACCGTGCTCTTCTTTTCGAGCGCTTCGGAAACCAATGACGCCACTGCGCGAACGTGTTCGCGGTAAGTCGATGAGAGGCTCTGGTCGTTGTTGTACTTTCTGGAGTAAGGAGCCTCGACGAATCTGGGGTTGAACAGCAGTGAACAATTCTCGCAAGCCAGGAACTCAGCTTCAACCGTATGCGCGTTCTCGGCCAAGGTCTGGGTTTCGTACAGCACATTCTGAAGCGACGGCGAATTCTTGACCTGAAAATACACATGGGTTGCGGCCGATGAACACGCTGGGCACACGATCTTATGCATCAAGTGTCTCCATTCCACACACCCTTGCGGTCACCACCGTATGCCATCTTTGAGAATGGCGATGACTCTATCCATGTCCTTCTCCGCCAGGTCGTGATAGGTGGGCAGGTTGATCGCGCATTTGAACAGCCCATAGCTGACAACGTTCTCAGGCCTTTCCTCGAACATCGGGAGCATGCTCAGCGGCCAGAAAAACACGCGTCCATCGATGCTTGCCTCCTTGAAGTCCGTAAGCACCGCCTCCCTGTCAAAGCTGACTTTCGGGTCCACCACAATGCTCGGCATCCAGTAGCCATTCTCCGTGCCCGGCGGCTCGGGATTCATGCGCAGGGGAAGATCACGCAGCGCGCGCTCGTAATACTGGAACACCCGGCGTTTGCCGGCAATGAGTTCCTCGATCCGTTCCATCTGGGCGCAGCCGATGGCGGCTTGCGGATTCGACATCTTGTACTTAAATCCGACCATGTCCGGCCAGAACTGCCGGGTCTGGGTTCGCGAGCGTCCATGGTTGCTAAGCGTGCGCACGATCTCCGCGAGCTGGTCGTCTTGCGTGACGAACATACCGCCTTCACCGGTCGTGATTGTCTTGGTGCCGTGAAAGGAGAAGCTGCCGAAGGCACCGACGGAGCCCGCCTTCTTGCCATGCCATTTGGAGCCAATGGCCTCAGCCGCGTCTTCGACCACGGGGATGCCACGGCGTTCCCCAATGTCCCGCAATGCGTCTAGGTCGCACAAATTGCCATACAGGTGGACGGCAAGGATCGCCTTCGTTCGTGGCGTGATCGCGGCCTCAACCTTGGCCGGATCGAGACACCACGTGTCCGGCAGCACATCCACCAGCACTGGCTTGGCGCCGAGATATGTAATGGGCGCAGCCGACGCGATCCAATTGGTGTCGCCGAGGATCACCTCATCGCCTGCGCCGACCCCCAACCCCGCAAGGCCCATGTGGAGGGCGCCGGTGCAACTGGATGTGGCGATGGCGTGCTTGACCCCAAGGTGTTCCCGGAACATCCGCTCGAAGCGATCGATGTATTCGTAGCAGCGCTCGCCCCACCCGTTGGTGACGGCGTCCGTCGCGTACCGGATTTCCAGGTCCGTGATGGAGGGCTTCGTATAGTAAATGCGCGACATAAGGCCTCTCTGTGCGTCAGACCAATTTGATCTCGGGGACAGCCGTGAGGAATTTCCCCCCCCAGTCCCTAGCATGGCTGTTCTGGGCCATAACTTCCTCTGCGATGTTCCACGGTAGGATCACCACGACGTCGGGCCGCCGCACCGTGAGCCCTGCTGGTGCGACGATCGGAATGTGAGAGCCCGGAAGATATTTGCCTTGCTTGGCGGGCGCCGCGTCGAACACGGCGGAGATCAGGTCAGGCTTGATGCCGCCGTAGTTCAGCAGCGTATTGCCTTTGGCCGCGGCGCCATAAGCGACGACGCACTTGCCTTGTCGCTTCTGTTCAATCAGGAAAGCCACGAAGTCGTTCTTGACGCGATCGGCACGCTGCTGGAAGCTGCTGTAGACGGCCATGTCCAACAGCCCAAAACTCTTTTCCACGTCGATCAACGCGGCCACTGCCGGAGAGTCTGCGCGCGCATCGTCCGAATGACAGCCGAAAACTCGCAGACTACCTCCATGGGTGGGGAGTTCCTCCACATTCCATATGCGCAAATCGGCCGCGCGGAACAAGCGATCCACCACTGCGAGTGAAAGATAGGAAAAGTGCTCGTGATAGACAGTGTCGAATTGGCACTTTTCGATCAGGCGCATCACATGCGGGAACTCCAGGGTGATGGTCCCTTGCGGCTTCAGGACGGCCTTCAGGCCCCTTGTGAAGTCATTGATGTCAGGTACGTGGGCATAGACATTGTTGCCGGCGATCAGGTCCGCTCGCTTGCCTTCGGCGGCGAGCCGTCTCGCCAATGTCTCGCCGAAGAACTCGCGCAGGACCGGGACGCCGAGCGCCTCGGCTGCCGCAGCCGTGCTCGCGGTCGGCTCGATCCCCAGACACGGAATCCCCGCGCCGACGAAGTTCTTCAGCAGGTAGCCATCGTTGGAAGCCACTTCGATCACAAAACTATCGCCACTGAGTCCAAGCTGGGCTGTCATGTCGGTTACGTACTTTTCGGCATGCTTAAGCCACCCGATGGAGGTGCTGGAGAAGTAGGCATAGAGCGGGCTGAACAGCTCGCCGGCCTGTGCGTAGTCTTCAGTTTGCACGAGCCAGCACCGATCGCAGACCAGGACGCGAAGCGGGTAGTACTTTTCGGGCCGCTTCAGGTCCTCCATCGTCAGATAGGCATTCGACGGCGGTGCGAAGCCAAGATCGAGAAACGTGTGCGCCAGCGGCACAGCGCAATGGCGGCATCTCATACGACAACTCCCGCAAATTCTGTGGTCAGCAAGGGATGCCCTGCATCACGGGCCGACAGTTCCGTGATTGGCAAGGGCCATCGAATTGAATACATGACGTCCGTCGGGCTCACTCCCGCCTCGGCGGCGGCCACGTAGGGCTCGGAGTGGCAATACAACAGTTCCGCATCATCGGTCAGGGTCTGGAACCCGTGCGCGAAACCTTCCGGAATGACCATTGCGCGACCGTTCTCTGGTGAGAGTCGCTCGGCATGCCATTGCAGAAACGTGGGGGAACCGCTCCGCAAGTCAAGCGCCACGTCCCAGACTTCACCGCGAAGGCAGGTCACCAGTTTCATCTCGGCGTGGGGCGGGCGTTGAAAGTGCATGCCGCGCACGGTGCCGCGATGCGCAGTGAATGTGTGGTTGATCTGGGCGATCGGCTTGACCCAACCGCCGGCCGACAGGTCTTCGGCGCAAAAGATGCGAGCCAGAAATCCGCGACTGTCGCCCACCTTTCGGCGGTCTGCCGCGTAGAGGCCGGGCAGAGGGAGCTGGGTGATTGTGAAGCGGCTCATGTACCGCACTCGTACTGTTCGATCTCGGCGTCGCAAAGAGCACGTGCATCCGCACCTTCGTGCTGCTGGCGGTACCAGCGCATCGACCGTGCTACGGCTTCAGACAATGGCCACTTTGGTAAGACTCCCAAGATCGTCCGTGCCTTGGCAGTCTCGAGCGCGAGCCACCCCGCTTCGTGCGGACCTTCCGGCTCCAAGTCGTAGAGAACTTCGCCGGAACGCCATTCCGCCAGCGCCAGGTTCACCACGGTGCGTACCGTCGCTGCCTCGTGGGTCAGCGGTCCAAAGTTCCAGGCACCCGAAAGCCCGGGCCGCGCACACAGGTGCTCGGCGAGCCTCAGATACCCGGCCAGCGGATCCAACACATGCTGCCAGGGACGGATCGCGTCCGGCCTGCGTATTCTTAATGGGACGCCTCCAGTCCAGGCCCGCACTGCATCCGGGATGAGTCGATCGGTCGACCAGTCCGCACCGCCGATCACATTGCCGGCCCGCGCTGTCGCCACCGAAACTCCCTGTTCTTTCAGAAACGAATCGCGATAGCTTGCCACCACGAGTTCGCTTGCAGCCTTGCTCGCGCTGTAGGGATCGTGCCCCCCTAGCGAGTCGTCCTCGCGATACGGGTAGGGCTGCTCCAGATTGCGATAGACCTTGTCCGTGGTGATGACTACGGCCCCCCGCACGCTCGACACCCCACGCAGGGCATCCAACACGTTGGCGGTGCCCATAAGGTTAGTCGAGAACGTGTCCAGCGGCCGCGCGTAGCTCTCTCGCACAAGGGCCTGGGCAGCCAAGTGAAACACGATCTCGGGCTGGGCAAACCTCACTAGGGCGCTGACGGCAGATGCGTCACGAATGTCGACAATGTGGCTGGCCACCGCCGTTTCCAGTCGGCCGAGTGAAAACAGGTTCGGCGTGGTCGCAGGAGCAAGACCGATGCCGGTCACCTTGGCGCCCATGCGATGGAGCCACAGTGCCAACCACGATCCCTTGAAACCCGTATGGCCCGTCAGGAGAACGCGCTTGTCATGCCAGAAGCCGTGGTCCGGCTTGGTCGGCCCGTTCAACGCCAGATCTTCCATGGCGCTTTGCCCGAGGCCCAAAGTTCCTCAAGCAGGTTCTTGTCCCGCAGCGTGTCCATCGGCTGCCAGAAGCCGTGGTGCTCGAACGCCATCATCTCGCCCATCGCAGCCAGCCGCGTCAGCGGCGCACCCTCCCACGACGTGGTATCGCCATCGACCAGTTCCAGGCACTTGGGCGAAATCACGAAGAAGCCACCGTTGATCATTCCGCCATCGCCACGTGGCTTCTCGGTAAAGCCAGTCACGACCTGCCCATTGCGCTCCAGCGCGCCGTATCTTCCGGGCGGTAGCACGGCGGTCACTGTGGCGAGTTTTCCATGCGATCGATGGAATTCGATGGACTCACGGATGTTGACATCGCTCACCCCGTCCCCGTAGGTGAAACAGATCGCCTCATCGTCCTTGATGTAATAGCCGACCCTCTTGAGGCGCCCGCCGGTCAAAGTTTCGTCTCCGGTATCGACCAAAGTTACACGCCAAGGCTCCGCCTTTCGCTGGTGAACTTCCATCCGGTTGTCGCTCATGTCAAACGTGACGTCGGACATGTGCAGGAAGTAATTGGCGAAGTACTCCTTTATCACGTACCCCTTGTAGCCGCAGCAGATGATGAAGTCGTTGACCCCGTGTGTGGAGTACAGCTTCATGATGTGCCACAAGATCGGCTTGCCGCCGATCTCGATCATTGGCTTTGGCTTGAGGTGCGTTTCTTCCGAAATCCGCGTCCCAAGGCCACCGGCCAGAATGACTGCTTTGAGTGTCATCGTCTATAGATCGTCCGTTAAGTGATCACGCCTGCCGCAAGGATTCGACATACCAAGGCATCGCACTCCGAATGCCAGACCGGATGTCGTGCGTAGGCTGGTAGCCAAGTAAGTCGCGCGCCTTGCCGACGTCGGCTTGCGAGTGGCGGACATCGCCGGCGCGGAAGTCCCGGTACACCGGTGCCTTGCCGTAACTTTCCAGCACAGTGGGATCCGAAGCTTGGAATTCACGTGACTTGAAGTCGCGGC
>JADMIO011053062.1_pt1 | contig 77046 bp, 65 predicted proteins | sample 8958161 | NCBI WGS metagenome assembly JADMIO01 (sample SAMN16585339, study PRJNA669376) | soil metagenome | isolation source: Crop rotation soil | place: USA: Cullars Rotation, Alabama | collected 2011
GCCGCGACTTCAAGTCACGTGAATTCCAAGCTTCGGATCCCACTGTGCTGGAAAGTGGAAAGCGTAATGGGGCAAAGGCATCGCCGGGTAACCGTGCGGCACGACGGCCATTGCTTCGGCCAACTTAAAATCCGCGAGTTGAGTCTCGGCCGCGCCGGCCAGGGGCAAAGCGCTCTTACCGATGGCGAGCACGCGAATCTTGCTGTAACGCTCCAACGGCCGGGCCGTGAGTGACGCCAAGGGCTGGCGCTCAAGCAGCGTGCGGGCGGCGGCGCCCGCCAGCGCCTTGCGAAAGATCTGGACGGCAACCTGATTCAGTTCCTCCTGGCGCATGCTTCAATTCTTTCCGCCGATTGCTTCAAATCCATTTACAAAACCTGTCTTCCGGTCAAGATTGGAGGCCATTGTCGTCCATTGGATTGGTTACAAATGCAACGCAAGCTTCGCATGGGCATGGTGGGGGGCAGCCGGGGCTCGTTCATTGGCAACGTCCATCGAATGGCGGCCGCCCTCGACGGCCAGTTCGAGCTGGTTTGCGGCGCGTTCAGTAGCGATCCCGCACGCGCGATCGAACGTGGGGCCGAATGGTTCATTCGACGCGAGCGCGTCTATGCTTCGTATGCCGAAATGTTCGACGCCGAGCGGAAGCTTGAGGCGCGTGAACGCATGGACTTTGTTTCCATTGTCACACCCAACCATTTGCACTTTCCGATTGCGAGCGCCGCGTTTGAAGCCGGCTTTCACGTGGTCTGCGACAAACCGCTCGCCCACAATGTGAAAGAAGCCACGGCGCTCGTCAAGCAGGCAGAACGGCGCGACCTGCTCTGCTGCGTCACTTACAATTACACTGGGTATCCGATGATCAGGCAAGCGCGCGCCTTGGCGCGCGGCGGCAAGCTGGGCAAATTACGCAAGATAATCGTCGAATATGCGCAGGGCTGGTTGGCCACTCGCATCGAAGCGGCTGGACAGAAGCAAGCGCTGTGGCGGACCGATCCGTCCCAGAGCGGCGCGGCTGGTTGCATCGGCGACATTGGAAGTCACGCCCAAAACCTCGCCGAATATGTGACCGGGCTGCGCATCACCGAACTGTGTGCCGATTTAACGACTTTTGTTCACGGGCGCAAGCTGGATGACGACGGCAATATCCTTTTGCGTTTCAATGAGGGGGCCCGGGGGGTTCTGCTTTCCAGCCAAGTCGCTGTCGGCGAGGAAAACCGGCTGGCTTTGCGCATTTATGGTGAACGCGGAGCGCTCGAGTGGCAGCAACAGGAACCCAACACGCTCGTGGTGAATTGGGTTGATCAGCCGGGCCAGATATTGCGGACCGGCGCCGATCATGGATTTGCGCAACCAGCAAAGGACGCTACACGGCTTCCGGCCGGTCACCCCGAAGGCTTTGTGGAGGCATTCGCGAATATCTACCGTGAATTTGGATTGGCCCTCGACGCGCGGCTGCATGGAAAGAAAAAACTGCGCGGCGGGCATGATTTCCCAACGGCGCACGATGGTTTGCGTGGCATGAAGTTTATTGAGGCGGCTGTTCGCAGCGCGGCGACCGGCCGAAAGTGGATCTCCCTTAGATAAGCATTGATTTGGACCAGCCAATGCAAAATGGTGGTGGGGTGCGGCGAGATTCCGCGCGACAGCAGAATTTTTTATTTGGAGCCATTCTGATCCGCTCGCGGTGGATAGTGCCTTGCCTGGTGGCTGCTTTGCTGAGCCTGGTGCTGCGCGCGGCGTGGCTCGGTGACGACGCGTATATCACCTTGCGCGTGGTCGATAATTTCATCAACGGCTATGGCCTGCGCTGGAACGTCGCTGAACGCGTTCAAGTCTATACTCATCCGCTCTGGATGCTTCTGCTCAGCGTTGCTTATTTTTTTACTCGCGAAGCTTATTACACCACGATTTTCGCTGGAATCGCCGTCACATGCGCAGCCTTTGCGTTGCTGCTGCTGGCGGGTTGGGCGCACCGCCCCACAGTGTGGTGCGTGGGCCTGGGGTTGCTATGCTCCAAGGCCTTCATCGAGTTCTCAACGGCCGGCCTGGAAAACCCCCTCGCGCACCTGCTGATCGTACTGTTTTTTTCAGCATGGCTGAGCGACCGAATACCGACCGGCAGGCGAGTCGGATTCTGCTGGCTAATCGCTTCGCTCGCGACGCTTACGCGCCCCGATCATCTGCCGCTTTACATCCCGGCATTGACGTTGATGTCTTTCGGTGAGGCCCGGCGCAAAACCATCATCGCCGCGGCACTCGGCTTAACACCGCTGGTTGCGTGGGAGCTATTCAGCCTCATCTATTATGGCGCGTTGGCGCCCAATACTGCGCTGGCAAAAGTTATGGTCGGCACCATTCCCGCTTCCGTGATTTGGAAGCAGGGCGGATATTACTTCCTCGACATCTTGCGCACCGACCCGCTCACCCTGGTGCTGATCATCGGCGCGATTGCGTTTGGTTTCGCATCGCGCGATCGCCGAAAGATCGCGATCGCTTGCGGCATCGCGCTGTATCTTCTTTATCTCCTGTTCATCGGCGGCGATTTCATGAGCGGCCGGCTGTTTACAGCCCCGCTGATGATGGCGGCGTGCCTGCTGTCCACCCTACGTTGGCGGCTCCGCACGGGTTGGGCCTGGGTGCCGGTGCCGGTCTGCCTGGCGGTTGCCTGGATCCTGCCGCGCAGCCCGCTTCACATCCCGACCGACGCCTCTTTCCAGAAAATCTGGCACGGGGTCGCCGAAGAACGCCGCTATTACGTGCACGGCGCAGGGATCTGGAGCAAGACGCCGGAGCACCCCGCGAACATGCTGGTTGATGATGGAAAACGAATGCGCCGGCAAGCGGCCGGTTATGAATTTCAGTGGATTGCGAATGGTCAACCGGCCGAGAAGGGGGCAACTTCCGAAAAGGGATATCCTGTCGAAACGATAGAAAGTATCGGGTTTCGGGGTTACTACGCCGGGCCGGCTGTTTATCTGATCGACTCGCTGGGGTTGAGCGATCCATTGCTGGCCAGGTTGCCTCCGCTTCCGCGGGGCGAATTCAGACCGGGTCACGTCCCCCGTTTTACTCCCGCCGGATATTATGAATCACTGCGCCAAAATCAAAATCAGCTTCGCGACCCCGTTCTTCGTGAGTTCTACGATCAGTTACGGCTCGTTACGATGGGATTGGTTTGGACGCCCCAGCGCTGGCGCGCCATTTGGAATATAAATTTCGGCTCCTTGCATCGCGCGCTGAAACGGCACGACCCTTTCGCCGAGCTGGCGCGCAGCGGGGTGCCGGCCGATGCGGTGCTCGGCGCGGATCACGGGAACGGGCTGGGCGATTGGCGCAATGTCTGGTTTGGGCCCGCCGGGCTGCGCATTTGTTTCAATGCGCCGTGCCATGCCGCCTTGATCAAGATTAAAGCCGAGAATAATGATTTTTACCGGGTGCAATTGCTTAAGAGCGGTTGGATCATCGCCCAAACGCAATGCCCGCCCAAAGGCGCGCCCCCGCTCTCAACTCGCTCGCTCGATCTTCCGCCGATCGCGCTCAATGAAGGTTTTGATCAAATTTTTCTGCTCCCGTTGAGCCGCCAACCGCGTTACATTCTCGGCGGGATCGAATTGCCCGGCGCCCGCTTTGAAAAAGCAACCCCATCCCAACGGGTGCTTTCGTCATCCTAAACGCCCAAATTGCCGGTCCAGGTGATCGCGTGTGAGAAGCATCGCCGTGGGCCGGCCATGAGGACACCGCAGCGCCTCCGCCGTTTGCAGCAGTTGCTCAACGAGCCGCTGCATTTCCGGAATCGTAAGTCGGTCGCCCGATTTGACCGCCGCGCGGCAGGCCGCGCGCGCGCAGATTCGTTCGCGCAAACGCCGCAATTCACACAACAAGTCTCCTTGTCCCAAATCATCTACAAGGTCACGCAAAAATGCCGGGATATCGAGCCGCTCCAGCAGGGCGGGAAGCGCCTGCACCAGGTAGGTGCGGTCGCCGAACGGTTCGATCTCGAAACCGGTTTGCGCGAGCATCGGCAGCACCGGTTCCAGCGCGGCGGCTTCCATTGCAGAGAGTTCAAGCTGGTGCGGAATCAGCAGCGGTTGAACGGGTATGCTTTGCCGCGCGTCGGCCGCCTGCCCCATGAATTGCATGTAGAGAATCTTTTCGTGCGCGGCATGTTGATCGACCACCAGCACACCGCCTTGGTCGCTCGCGCCAAATCCGGCGGGCGCTTCGGCCACGATATACGTCAGAGCGATTTGCGTCAGAATTTTCGGCGCGCTGGGGGCCGCTCCAAGTTCGAGCAGCAAGCGCGCTTCCTTGCGCGCCTCGCCCGACGCGGCTTCAAATCCAGCCGGTTGCACGCCCGGCGCCTCAGTTTCCGATCGCACCTGCGTTTGCCCGTTTGAGGGCGAAACAGCGTAAAGCGGCTCCGTTCGCGGCGGCGCGTTGAAGGCAAATGCCGGCGTGAAATCGGGCTGTTGAGGCATGTTGCCGGTCACAGTGTTTGCGGGCAGGGCGGCCAAGGCGTTCATTGCGATTTGGCGCATTTCCGGAGCTCCCGAACCACTTTCGATCTGGCCTTGGGGTGGCCTCTGCGCGGGCCCACTCGACCCCGGGTCGAGTTTTCGGTCGGCGAGTTTTAATGACGCTTCTTTCGAAGGGTTGCTCCCAACCCGCAGCAGAGGGATCAGATTAGCTCCCCTTAACGCTTCGCCGACAGCGCGGTGCACGGCCCCACTGACCAGCGCTTCCTGCTGAAAGCGCACTTCGTCTTTGGTCGGATGCACGTTGACATCGACCATTTCTCCGGGAAGTTCAATGAGCAGCCCCCCCATCGGGTAATGTTGCGTCATAATCAATCCGCGATATGCCTCTTCAAACGCAAAGCCGAGCGGACGCCAATAGATCGGGCGGCCGTTCGCGAAAAAATATTGATGGCGCCGGTCGCGGCGCGTTGTTTTAGGCCCCGAGATGGCGCCGTGGACACGCACCTCATGTAACGTGTGATCCACATGCAACAAGTCGGCCTGGGCTCCGGGCAGGATCAGCGCGAGCCGATCGGCGACACCCTGGCGGGCCGGCAAATCGAGATAGGGCCGGCCGCGCCAGCGGATGGCGAAGCCGACGTCAGGCCGGGCCAGCGCCTGGCGTACGATGGCCTGGAGCATGTGCCCCCATTCCGCAACCGGATTTTTTAGAAATTTCAGGCGCGCGGGCGTGTTAAAAAATAAATCGCGCACCGTCACGGTCGTCCCCGGGTTGGCCGCCGCCGCCGCAATTCGAGGATTGCTGCCACCGCTGGTCTTGAGTTTTAAACCGTTCGGCGCATCATGGCCCCGCGTCACAATCTCAAGGCGGGAGACGGCGGCGATCGCGGCCAGCGCTTCGCCGCGAAAACCCCGTGTTTGCAGCGAGAGCAGGTCGGCCAATTCGCGAATTTTGCTCGTGGCGTAGCGCTCGACGCAAAGGCGCAGGTTCTCCTCATCCATGCCCGCGCCGTCGTCGCGGACGCTGAACCCTAATGCGTCATCAGCCACGCTGATTTCGAGCCGCGAAGCGCCCGCGTCCAGCGCGTTTTCGATGATCTCCTTGAGCGCCGCCGCGGGACGGGTCACGACCTCCCCGGCGGCGATCTGGTTGATCAGCCGGCTTTCGAGACGCGCAATCCGCGCCGGCGCGGTGATGGAGATATTCATGATGCGATGGTAACCACGCCTTCCCCGCAGGGCAAGGCAGTTGCGTTTCTCGAAAACTGCTTTCGCAAATTTCCGCGCGTCCGCCTATGATATGGCGGCCCGTGTTCCTGAACAAGGCAACCGAGCGGAATGAGTATCTGCCTCACCGGGGTATAGCATTGGAATCAGCCAAGCCGCTGCTGGATAAGGAATATTGGCGGGCGCACGCGAAAACGATTCGCAGGCAAATGGCCCCCGCTGAACGCGCAGCCGCCGCCGAAAAAGTCAGGGATTTCTTGCTAAACAACCCCGCTGTCCAACGCGCGAAAATCATTTCGCTATACGCCAGTTTTGGCCCGGAATTGCGCACGCACGAGCTTATCCACGAACTATTGCGCGCCGGCAAAACGCTCGCTCTACCGCGGATTGTACACTGGCGCAAGGTGATCGAAATGCACGCCATTGATCGCTTTCCGGACGGCTTTGATTCAGGCGATTTCGGGATTTTCGAGCCGAACCCAACCGCTTTCCCCAGAATCGTCCAGCCTTCTGAAATGGACCTTGTTTTTGTTCCGGCCCTGATTTTCGACCGAGCGCATTACCGGATCGGTTATGGCGCGGGGTATTACGATCGATTGCTCAGCCTGCCGCACCAGGCCAAGACGGTCGGGCTCGCCTATCAATGCCAGATCATCGAAAAATTCGAACACGACCCCTGGGATAAGCCGGTCGATGCCATTTGCACCGAAGCGGGGCTTGTCGCCGGCGATACACTGGATTAAGTTTCCCCGCGCTTGTTCCGACACGCTCAAATCGGCAATGCTGCGGCAATTGATCCTTGCATTGCCCTGCCATTCACATGATGATGATGGCCATGCCGCTGGGCATGAACGGTTCCCTCGGTGTGTACCGTTCAAATCGCGCGGATACGCAATCCGTCCGATAGTTGCAGTTGCGAGGCCGTGGGGCTACACCGTATGTCCACTGCATATCCATATACAATTGATGTCGCCTCGGCTTCAGGCGCGACTCATCCCCTGCTGCGGGTCGCCAGGTCTTCTTGCCTCGCGGGTTTCGTGGGCTGGCTGGGAATTTTGCTTGGTTGCGCGCACGGCAAGCGCGCCCCGCAACAATCCGGGGCGGCCAACGCGGCTGCAACGGAGTCGATGGCCGTGAACTTCGGCGCGACCCCCGGCCCTGTCGTGCTTGATTATGGGAACGGCTGGTACCACCCGGCCACCGGATATGAAACGCTGCGGGACGTCGCGGCGATTTACAAAAAAGATGCGCAGCTCGTCGCTGAATTAAACCACGCGGCGGCCGACGCAATTCCCGCGCGCGGAACAATGGTTTACATCCCGCCGGTGTGCAATCGCGAGCGATTGCGGCCGGTGCTGGCCCGGATTCATGAACACCCTGAGTTGATTCCGCGCAAGCCATGGAATGCCGACACGAAATTGGCCGATGCGGATTTGAAGACGAAGTTCATGGTCAAGCAGGCGGATCCGTGGATCGCCAAACGGATCAAGCTGCCCCCCATCGTTGAGTCGGAGCATCAGGTTGCGGCATCGGCCCCCGCGCGTTCCTACCTGAAGCCAACCGTCCAAGCCAAAGCGCGCCAGCATCCAAACAGTTCCGGCGGGAATGCACCATGGCAAGCGCGTGCCGGTGAACCAGCCCGGGCCGAAGAACCGCAAGTGCAGGTTGCTTCGCTTACGGGCGAGGCTTCTTTGCCCTCCGCCGCGCTGAAAAAAAGCGACGCGATGCTGCACGAAATCGCCGACAAACTCACCGAGACGCGTTCGCATCTGACATCCACGCCGCCTCCGGCTGCCGCTGCTGAAACGGCGCTGGCATCCTTCGGCAATTCCAACGCGTGGGCTTGGCCATTGAATGGACAGGTGATCACGAAATACAACGCCGGTTGGCATCAGGCCTGTCACGGCATCGAGATTGCCGCGGCCACCGGGACGCCGGTCCGCGCATCGCGCCCTGGACGGGTTCTGATGGCTCAGGAATTCATTACGTACGGAAAGCTGATCGTGATCGACCATGGCGACGGTTACGCCACAGCCTACGGCTACAACCAGGATCTCAAGGTGCGCGCCGGCGATCGGGTCGCCGCCGGCCAGGTCATCTCCACGGTCGGAACCGCTCCGCATTACGGCCCCGAAGGCAAGCTGTTCTTTCAGGTGCGTCATAATGGGTTGCCTGTTGATCCGTTGCAATATTTGGAGAAGGGCCGCTAATGCGCCGGCGCCGGCCGCGGCGGCTTTTTTGGTTCATCCTGTTCGTGATGGGCGCGAGCCTGTGCGCCGCTGGCGTAGCAGCCTGGGTCACGCGTTTCAATGTCGGCGCGCAGCGGGCCAGAGCCTCTGAAACAAATACGGCCTCGGCTCCGAGTTCAGTTGAACCTCGCGCCGCGCTGCGGCCCGAGCAATTGGCGAAACTGTCGCGCCAGCAACTTGAAGCCGAAGTTGTGCGCCTGGATGCGGCCGTGGCCGATCGCGACCGCAGCCTCGACGAGCTGAAAATCCAACTCAAGCTCGCAAACGAGGGCTCGCGATCGCCGCGCTGATCGGTCCCAAAGGACCTGCTATTTGCCGGGGCTTTCATGCAGGACCCGATCAATGGCTTCCCCGATCCGCGCGCCGCGCAAGCCGGTTTCCCGAATGATTCCGTCTGGTCCTATTAAGATCAATTGCGGGATGGCGTGAACCCCGAAAAGCTCCGCCACGGCACTGTGCCACCCGGTCCCATCAAAGACTTGCGGCCACTTTATTTCGGGGTGCTGTTTTAAAAAGCCCTCGAGCCTGGCCGGTGAGTTGTCCAGGCTTATTCCAATAATCTCGATCCCCAGCGGGTGATATTTCTCATAATGCCTGGCGACGTTCGGAAGTTCGCCGACGCACGGTCCACACCAGGTTGCCCAAAAGTCCAGCAGCACGATTTTGTTGCGGTAATCTGAAAATACTATGCTCTGGCCTTTGATTGTTTTTCCCGTGAATTCGGGCGCGCTCTGGCCAGGTTTATACTTGATTTGCAGGCTGGCCGCCCCGCTTCCACCCCCGCCCAGTTGCGCCATTTTTAATGGCGATCCAGCGGGGACATGCCACACGAAATCGTCTTTTTTCAATTTCTCGTCGATTTGGATGTTCTGAAATTCCTCAGTACAAGTCAGGCGTTCCCTGCCTGCGGCTTTGGACGCCGTTTTCAGGATATTCTGGACGGTTTGCAGACTGCTGGTCGTGCCCGAGCCATTGCTCGCGTGTGCCAGCTCATTTTTGAACACAGCGGGCGCGGCCAGCGCGTCATTCACGCGGCGATCCCGCAGAATCACGAAACGCTCGCGCGAAATCCAAAACTCATGGTTGCTCGAGACCGGCGACTGGCCCGCGATGACGAAACATTCTTCTCCCGCGACCGCTTCGTGGCGCGCGATACGCGGGCGTTCAAGCTGCGATAGCATGCTTGGGCCGGCAAACAGCCCAAAAAACAGCGCCGGGAGCGTCGCCGTGGCGCCGGACGATACTTGCGCCGCTCCGCTCAGCGCTTGGGCGTCGCTGCTTCCGGCCTGGTAGCACGGGCCATACCCCGGATATAGAAAAGCCCCTCCCCCGGCGTTAAGAACGGCTCCATGCGTCGGCGCTTTCGCTTGGGAATGCGACCAGACGATCTGATAAAGATTGGGACGGCTGAGGCGCAGAGAAAATGAGGTCTCTCCGATTTGCCGCCCGGCCTCATCCTGTTCGCGCATTGTTCCCGTGCAGGCACAGCTTGACATCCAACGGTAACGCGAGAGCGTTTTTTGGATCACATCCTCCGCGGTGGGTCCGGCCCCATGCGGTGATGACGTAGCGAAATAAAGCAGCCAGCAAAACAGGCGCATGCTCTTCATCGGGGTCCCTCCCGCAGTTCACTCCGGCTGAATCAGCGCTGGTAAATTGGTAGCAATTGGTAGGGCGTACTGAGCGCCAGGACCATGAGAGCCGTCGTATAGGCATTTCCGAAAATGTCGTCGTGTCCGTTGTTCTCAGGCGCCCACGCTCCTTCGGGATTTTGATTTGCGAGCAACGTCCGCACGACGCGGGGATAAAACTCCGCCCAAAATTTTCCCCCGAGTTGAAACATGGCCTGGGAGCAATAATAAAGTCCGTAATGATAGCGCTCATGTTGAAAGGTTGTGTGATTGTAATTATCAAACGGATAGCGCAGCAACCAGGCGCCCGCTGAACGGGCCATCGCCGTTTGATGCAGGCCTCCCAGAGAGAGGGACAAAATACCCGCGCCGGCCATGCCGCGCGTGACCCGGTGCTCGTCGCCGTATAAGCCATAGAGGAAAGTGCCGCTTTGCGCATCAAAACAGCGGCGCGTGTAATCCATCGCTTCCTCAATCCAGCCCGGCGGAATTTCAAACCCCGCGTTCTTTGCGGATCGCAAAAACATGAGCTGCCACGCTGTCAACGAGATATCCGAATCGCTCGATCCATTCTGGATGTAATACCGCCAGCCGCCCTGGTCACCCGCATTGCGTTTTGGGAGCGTCTGGCGATAACGCGTGTACTGCACCGCCTTTTCGAGCGCCCCCCGCACGCGCGCCGCTTCTCTGGCACCGGTCATCCCATATACTTCGCCGAGCATCACGCCGCAAATCGGATGGTTATATGCTCCTTCGGAAAGCGCCGGCGAACCGGGCGAATCGGTCGGCAGCGGAACGGCCAGCAGAAGGCCGTCGGGATGCTGGCAAGCCACCGCAAAATCGATACCGGCCTCGATCCGCGCGCCGTATGGTCCCCGCCCAGGCAGATAGCCGGCCGCCAGGTAAGCCATGACGCACAGACTCGTGATTGCCGGCTGGGCATGATCAACTCCGCCCCGGAAGCGCCCGTTCGGTTCCTGCTGGGTGGCGAGCCATGCCAGCGCGCGCTCGATCGAACGGCGGACCTGTTGCCACTGCTCCGGCGTGAGCACTTCGGCTGCTTCGGGGGCCGGCAGGTTCGGGGCATTGAGCGCGTCTGGATTCTGTCCTCGTGCCAAGAAAGGAACTGTCGCCACGATCATCAGCCAGCAAGCCGTTGAACGGAGGGCACGCCACCTGTCAGGTCTGCTCACAATTGTCGTCCTCGCTCTCAGCGCAGACCGAATGCCGCGCGCTCGAGCGCCAGCAGCGTATAGGCGGTGACCAGGTTCGGATCGCCCTCCCACCAGCGGTTATTCTCATTGCGCCAGAATCCCGCGCCATCTTCGGGCCGCAGTTTCTGCAATTCCACCAGTTTCGCCGCCAATGCGGCGCGCCAGCCGATCGTGCGCCCATCCGCCAGCGCCAGATCTTCCTGTCCCATCAGATCCAGCGCCTTGGCCATCGTATGGTAATTGTAATAGAGTCCCTGGACGCCCATTCCGGGATTTTCGTCCAGCGTCCAGCGGCGCAATATCCATTCGTCCGCGGCCTTGACGCGCGGATCGCTTCGGTTGAGGTCGGCATAGATGAAGCTGAGCAGGCCGGCGTAGGTCATCGTGCCATATGAGTGGAGCGCCTGGGCCGCCGTTCCCGTTGTCTTCGCCTCTCCGGCCATGCTCTTGCCCGGATAGTAAACAAACCCGCCGCGCTCTTCGGGGGCGTCGCTGACCCACCGCGCTTTGTTTGTTTCGCGCAAATTCTGGCAGCGCGAAACGAATTCAATCGCGGCGCGCCAATCCAATTCTTTCTCTCCGCTTTGTTCAGCCGGTTCGGTCCGGCGCAGCGCTTCGAGCGCCATCATTGTATTGGAAAGATCGGCGTAAGCGCGGCCGGAGTGCGCATCATAGCCCATCCCGCCGTGAAAGTCCCCCTCCCCCAGATATTGTGAACTGATCAAATAAGCGCGTGCCCGCCGGATCAGCTCATTATAAGTGGGGTCATTCGCGTCGGCCAAGGCCATCAGGCAGAGCGCCGTATTGTAATTGGGCAATCCCCCTTCCTTCGGGGTTTGCACATAGATGCCCCCATCGGGAGCCGCGCACGCGGTGATGCGCGCCAACCCGCGCTTGACGGCGTCGGGACGTTCATGGCCGGCCGCCAGGTCGGGGCTGTGCAGGATGGCTGAAACGACCAATGCCGTGACCGCCGGAAAATCGGGGCTGGACCACGATCCATCGGGCTGCTGCGTCTTTTCCAAGTATTGCACTCCGAGGCGAATCGCGCGGAGGGCATCTTTGGCAAGTGAATCCTCGACCAATTTTCGTGGCCTCGCTTGATTGTCCTCGTTCGTGCCACAACGCGATGTTGGGCTGCCCGCCAGCAATGCCATCGCGCAAATGAGCATCCACCCGAAAAGACCGCTTCTACTTTGCATTCTTTTTCTCCGCTCCATGGCTTTCATCGGATAATGCGCGGATGCGTATTTCGACCGGAGTCCCGCGCTCCGGCAGCACCCTGCGATTGGCAACCGTGTAATCGTCGCTTCGGCCCGCCTCCAAAGGAAGGTCGAGCACGGAATACACATCATGATAATTTGTCATTAGCGAGCCGGTTTGGTCTGCCTCGTATGCGCCGCCATTGTTGACGTATGATCCCACGAACACCCAGGGAGTGCGCGGCAGCGACTGGCTGGTCCGCAAGTCGAGCAGTGCGTGTTCGGCGCGAAGCGATTTCTCGCGCCCGGCAGCCGACCAGCATATTGATACGTCCACCAGCGAGCCGGGCGGGACTTGAAGCATCTCCGCGCGCGCCTTAGGGTCCTCCGGGGGACGCCACGCCGGGTTAATCCCCGGATGTAAACCGAGCAGCAGCAGAGCCAGATGCAGGTCCATCGGCCGGACCTTCGACCAGAGCACGCTCTCGTGCCGTTTGCCATAGCCGGTGCAGATCACCACTTCGATGAGTCCGTTATTTAAGTTTACCCATCCCGGAAAACGAATCTGGCGAGCGGCAGCGTCAACCGTAACGGCTCCGACGCGATACAGGTTGGCGCCAATTTTTTCGATTTTTTTTGGATCGGGCCGCAAATAGCCCTGCTGATCTCCCCTCGGCAACGTGGCCGAAGTTACCGAAACAGCGTGCGTGGATGCGCCGCTCCACAGCAAAAAGAACCACATCAGCATAGCGCATTTGGGCCGTTTGGTTCGGAGCGGTCTCATGGTAAGAATCCGACGCGATAGATATCTCCGCTGCTCACGCTGCCGTTTGTTGGATCATAATCGATCTGCTCAAATTCCATTTTTCTGTCCGGTCCATAGCTCATCAGCACCCACGTCTCGTTCACGATCACGTCGGAGATGTAATGCAGGAACGGACCTCCAGGGCCATACGGACCTCCGAGTTCGCCAAAGGCTTGCGGCTGGAAAAAGATCTCGCGCGGGACCCCTGCGACATACGCTACCGGCGTCGTCACGCGCCAGCTTTCGACAAGCGCATCGTTGTGAACGAAGGGACTCAGCCCCGGCGGGTAATGCTGGTTATCGGTCTTGTAGGCTTCGAGCGCGACGGCCATGACGCGCTCGTGTTCCCGCGTGGCCGAAACCTTCGAGCGTGTTTGGGCTTCGAGCAGGTTCGGCACGGCGATCGCCGCAAGCACGCCGATGATTCCGACGACGATAAGCAATTCGACCAGGGTAAATGCGCGATGGATCACGGCTTGCTCTTCAGCGTTGGTAGATTGGCAATAACTGGTAGGGAGTGCTCAATGCGAGGATCGCAAATGCGGATGTCATGCATTGCCCGTATTGCGCATCATCCTGGCTGCTTTCGGGCGCCCAGCAGCCCTCGGGGTTTTGGTTGAGCAGCAGCGTCCTGACCGCGCCGGGATAAAATTGGCGCCAGTAATCTGCGCCGAGCTGAAACATGGCCTGTGAACAATAGTAAATTCCGTAGTGGTAGCGCTCGTCGCGCCAAAAACATGAATTGTAATTATCAAATGGGTAGCGAAGCAGCCATTGGCCGGCGGTGCGGGCCATTGGCGTGGCATGAAGTCCGCCCAGGGAGAGCGCCAGAATGCCCGCTCCCGTGATGCAGCGCGTGGTGCGGTGGTCGGCCTCGCCGTAAATGGCGTAAATGAATGTGCCGAGCTGCGGATCGAAGCAGCGCTGAATGTATGCCATTGCGTCATCGATCCATTCGGCCGGAACCTGGAACCCCGCATTTTTGGCCGACCGCAGGAACATCAAATTCCAGGCGGTGATGAGCAGGTCGGAATCCGCTTCGGCGACCCTTAGAAGGTATCGCCAGCCGCCGTGATCACCGGCAAAGCGCTTGGGAGCGGTTTGGCGCTCGCGCGTGAAGTGAATTGAGCGTTCGATCGCTTCGCGAATGCGCCGGGCGCGTTCCTTGCGCGTGATCCCATACGTCTCGCCCAGCATCACCGAGCTGATCGCGTGGTTATAGATTCCGCTGAATCCCGCGGCTGTGATCGGCGGATAATCGAGCGTGTCGTAGGTCGCGTTGTTGATCGCGTACCGGCAGATGAGGCCATTGGGCTGTTGCGAAGCCAGCACATAGTCAATTGCGCGGTTGATCTGCTCTCCGTAGGTCGCCTCATCAGGCAGATGCCCGGCCGCCAGAAAAGCCATGACTGATAAACTCGTGATCGCAGGCTGGCCCCCTTCGCCGCAGGGGAACGAGCCGTCGGCCTGTTGCTGCCGTGACATCCACGCCAGCCCTCGCTCAATGGACTTATTCACCGCGAGCCATTGGCTCGGCGCAAGCACCTCGCTGGCGGCCGGTTCGGGTAATTGGACGGCGGGCGCCGCCGTCGGGGTCCCCTGCCCATGGCTCAATGCGCAGCAGCACCACAATCCGCATGCGAGGGCAACGGTTCGGCCCGTCCCCCACAATCCGCCACAGATTTTTCCGATGCTCAGTTCAGGAGTCATTCACTCGGCCTGCTAATTTCCGCTCGCGGCGTTTTGGCGCGCCGCTTCGGTATAAATTGCGCGGAAATATTCATCAATGGCTTGGCGATATTGCTCCGGTGGCACGGTGCCCCGCCCTTGCTGCAAATCCTTTTGCAGTTTCGAGACCAGAACGTTCCAATCTCGTCCTGCCGGAGCGTTGGGCGAGGGATCAACACCCGCCACTGATCCTGCGCCTTTATCGGGCCGCTTGCCTCCGAGCGCCTGAGCCAGGCGCGCCTGCGCGCTTTGATTTGTCTGTTCCATGCCCTTAAGCGCCTGCTGCAGGGCCGCCTGGGCCTCGCGCATCTGCTGCTGCAATTCCTGCAAACGCGGGTTTCCCCGGCCTTCCGAGGCTTGGCCGCGTCCCATCGGGTTGCCCGAGCTGCCGGAACCGCTTGAACCCGTCCCGCTTCCGCTGCCACTGCCGCTACCCGCACCCGCTCCTTCGCCCGGCAGCAGCCAGTCAAAGTTCATCGCCACATTGAGCGGCAGGGGGGCGTTTCCCAATTTCTCGCACGCTTCCAATTCTTTCTGCAGCATTGCGAGAATATCTTTCAGCGTCGGCAGGTCATCGGGCTCGGCCGGGGGCTTGGCGTTGGCCGCCAGATCGCGATCCACCAAGTCCAGCAATTCATTGAACAACTGCTCGGCCCGGGCAAATGAATCGACAGTTTGTTTTTCTCGGTCGCGCGCTTCCATCAGGTTTTCATGGCTCAGCGCCTTGCCCGCGGTCATTTGCTTGCCCACCGCATCGGTTTTAACCTGCTCGGTCAGCTCGCGCCCTTTTTGAGCGATCTGCTCGGAGCGGCCCGCCAGAAAATCCATGACCCGCTCCAACTTTTCGGCGTAGGCCGAAGTGTCCATCATCAGCGCGTATTGATCCAGTTCGCCGACATGGCCGAATCGTCCCTCGCGGGCGGCCTTGACTTTCTCTCCCCAGCTCGCCTCGCGGGCGCGCAATTTGCGCGTTTCATCAAGCCGTTTGCCCACGAACGCGAATAGCTGCGGAGAATCTCCGCCGGCCAAGGCAAGCTCGTTGATTTGCGCGTCCAGCGCATCGAGCTGATCGAGCAACTGCGTCGCGCGCTGGGCGGCCGCGTCGGGCGCGCCTGTCTGCAATTCGCGCGCCGCCTCAAAACCGTTCACCGCGATTGCCTGGCTGGCGTCGCGGGTTTTGAGCAGCAGGGTGCTTGTTGACAATTCATGCGGGGCCCACGTTTGGAAATTCTGAGCCAGCGCGGCCGCCGCTTCGGCCAGTTCGGCCTGTTCCGCCGCGTGTTGACCGGCGAGTTGCTGTTGCAGTTCGCCCGCCGCCGTCGCGCGCCGCTCGGCCCAGTTGCGCACGTTTTCGGCGAGCGCCCCCTGCCGGCGCGCGAGCAGCGTAAGCTGGTCGCGTATCGTGGTTCCCTGCTTGCGCATGGCGGCCATCATGCGCCGCATCAGATCGGGGTCCTGCGCCAGCGCCTTCGCAAGCTCCTCTTCCAATTTCTTCAGTTTTTCCGCTTGTTCCTTAAGTTTTTTGACGTATTCGTCCGAGACCTCCAGCATCTTCTTCGGATCGCGCGGGTTTAGCCGCGGCTTGATCGACTTGAGCAGCGCGTACATGTCTTCCACGAAAATCTGATGCATCTTGGCGACATGATCGAGCGCGTCAGCCGCTTTTTCCTTGGCCCGGACCGCCTCGTATTGCTTGTTCAGCGCTTCCAGCTGCGCCAACGCCTGCACGATGTGGAAATCCGCTTCATCCAATTTTTTGAGCTGGTCCGGCGGATTTTGCGCAAGCCGCGCCGCGCCGATCAGGACCGCCACCGCCGGGGAAATATGAGACCGGCTGATGTCAAGAATTTGAAAGCCAATGAACGCATAAGGAGTTTTTTCGGAAATCGTGTTCAATTGTGTGGAAGTTTGCTCGGCCTGCCGCACCGCATCGGTCGCCGTCCTCAATCCCTGCTCCTGCGGTCCCGCCCATTGCTGGTTGGCGTGCGCCCCCGCGCTTAAAGCCTCGGTCCCGGTGCGCCCTTCGTTTAACTGCCGTTTGATGGTTTCGAGATATTTGGCGATGTCGATCTGGAGCTTCTCGCGAGCCTGCCCCTCGAACGATCCATTCCAATCATCCACGCGAATCGAATGCGACGCCGAAACGGTCGTGAGCGGCAAGGACCGATACCTCATGCTGTTGGGCGGCGGCGGATTGCCCTGCTGGTCCTGGGGCTCACCCGGTTTGGCGGCCGACGCTGTCTGCGTTTGCTTATTCGCCTGCTGCTGACTCGGCCCGTTCTTTTGCTGCTCCTCTTTTTTTCCGTCAGCATTCTTTTTCTCGGAGGGACTCTCGTTTTGAGCCGGCTCAGGCTTTTGATCGCCCGCATTCTGCGGCTGCGCCGCTTCACTGCCGTTTTGCGCTTGCTGGTTCTGATTGTCGGCGCCTTTCTGCTGTGCCTTAGCATTGCTGGGATCCTGAGTCGCCGAGTCTTGGCTTTCATTCCGCGTCTGAGACGTGTTCGTCTGCTGCTGGCGAGAGTTGTTGGCATCCGCAACCTGAACCTGCTGCTGCCGATTTTCCGCCTGCGCCGGCTTCGTATTTTCGCTCCGCTTCACATCCAGCGGTTGGTTCTGTTGAGTTGAGCCCGCCGGCTTGGGCTGGCTGCCGGGGTCCCCGCTGTCCGATTTCTGATTTAACGCATGCTGATTTGGGGTCGGATTTTGTGACTGCTTTTCATTTTGGGGCTGTTCCCTATCCTTCCCGGGCCGATTATCGGCTGGGCTCTCGGACTGTGCGGCGGCGCCGTCGTTGGGCCGCTGTTCCGCATCCCGCGCCGGGGATCGCTTTTGCTGGTCCCACTCGCGCGTGCTGAGCGCGCTGACTTCCCGCGTGTCCGTCACGCGTATCGCATAATTCAATTCGCTCCCGCTCTTAAGATTGTACTTCTTCAGATCGAGCTCCACTTGCCCCGCGACATTTTTGATATTCGGGCTGTCCTTCAGCGGGATCGGAATCACCTCCAGCGCCTTGCTGCCGGTCTGGTCGCTCGATTTGACGACTAATTCCGCCTTGGAAAGCCCGAAATCATCGCTCGCTTGGAAGTTGATTGTCAGCTTGTCGTCCGGGCGGGCCTGGATTTGGTCTGTGGGTGACACAATTTGCGCCTGCGGCGCCTGATCCTGATAAACCTCGATATTGCAGATCGGCGGGGCGGGGTTGGTCAGCCCGTATTGATCTTTCATCAGCGGCGTCAGCGTCAGGTTTTCGTGCAATTCCGCTCCAAACCGATACCAACGGTCATGCGCCTGGGTGAGTGTGCGGCTTGTTTTGTCGGTCAATTTCAAATTCATCAGCGTCAGCGGTTTATTGGGCAGGAGCGCCAATTCGAGCCGGCTCCCCTCCAATGCCTGATAGCCGGCCGGTAATGTTTTGAAATCGGCTGGCGGCAATTTGCTGTATGCTGGCGGGACAATTCGCATTTCGGCGTTGGCAAGATCGGGCCGGTCCACCGCCTTCACCACGTGCCAGGGCGTTTCGCCATCGCCACAGCGGAACTGATAGGCAAAATCATCTTTCACCGCGTTCAGCTTCCAGGTTATGGACTCCCCTGTTTTTTCGGGGCATGCCAATTCGAGCGATTCTTCCGCTTTGGGTCCGCGCAGCAACAGGGTGGCCGTAGGGCGATGCCGCCCCGTGACGCTGGCCTTGAGCTCAAGCGGCTCTCCTTTGGCGATAATTCGATCTCCGGTTAACGCCTTGACGGTCGTAAGCGAAACATTCGCCCAGGGCGCCCAAAACCGCCGCAACAGCGTGACCGTCTGTAGGGGCGCCAGCGCCGCAGTCGCGGCCAACACAATAAAGATGGCGGCAAGGCCCAATGCGCTCCAACGGAGTTTGCCGGCCGGCATAATTTGCGACGGGATCACCTGCTGGTGCGCATCTTGCGCTTCGCGCGCCACCTGGGCGATCAATGGTCGCGCTCCTACGATCTCGGGCGGATCTTCGCTGCGCGAAAGTTCGGTAACGGTTGACCAGCGTTCCTCCAGTTTCGGCACCGCTCGATCCACCGTTTCGGCAACCTGTTCCAACCGGCGGCTGCGGGCGAGCGGTATTAATCCCGCGATAAACGCGATCGCGGCGGCCAAACTCAAAATCGAAACGGTCAAGGCCGCGCGCAACTCGTGGTTGAAAAACACAAACTGCCAATCGAGCGCGATCGCAACCAGCATCATTGCGATCAAGGCTGCCGCGGCGAGCATCATTCCTCGGGCGAACTCGATCAGCCCCGCTCGCCGGCGCACTGCGCGCAACTTGCGTTTTACTTCCTCAGGCAGTTCGATCGCGGGCTTTGGCCGTGCCATACTGCGCCTCCTCGGAAATCATTGCGACTCAAGGCAATCCCGTGCGTTTGCGCGCCACCCACTCCACCGTCAGGCAACCTAGAAAGATCCAAAAATAGCTCCAGCGATCCCAGACCGGCCGCCGGCTGCGTGTTTCGGAAACCTCGGGCGCGAGGTCCAATTCTTTGAGCGCCGCAGCCAACCCCGTCGGCGGGATGATGCGACCGCCCGAGGCTTCGGCAATTTTTTGCAACAGCGGCAGATTGCACCGTGTATTGCGCAATTCCAACGCCACCTGCGGTTCGACCCTCAACCGGCTCTCGACAGAGCCCTTGAACCCTTCGGCTGCAAGCAGGTCATGTACTTGCTGCCCTTCGACTCCGATACTTAGTTCGCCCAGCGGCAAACCTTTCAGAGTTCCCCGGTAGCTGCCGGGAACGTTCGGGTCCGCTTCGAGCTCGACCTCTCCCGCAGGTGTCCGATCCTGTTTGCGCGCGATCGCCCGCGGGCGGGCATTCGCGACCGGCGCGCCGTCGGGTTGCGAAAGTCGCGCGCTTACCTGTACCTCGTCACCGATCAGATAACGCGCCTTGTCGGTCGTCACGCGCAGCGTTTTGGATCCGCTTGCGATGTCGCGCGCAATCGCCCACCGCATGAGCTGACCCCAAAAGCGATGGTGGTAAAAATCGCCATGCAAATAGCGCAGCCGGTGCGTGAGCGGCGCCGAAAGGTAAATCACCCGCCCGCTGCCGACCTGCTGCCAGCATAAGAACGCGACGGGAGCCGTTGCCGCCTGCTGTGCCTGGCGCGGCGCGGCGCCGATCAAGAGATGGCTCGTTCTTTTGGGGCGCGCCCAATTGGACACTCCAAAAATCGGAAGCTGCTCGCGCCAGAGCCTCTCGCTGACCAGGGGGTCATCCGCGAGCTGTGTCATCGAGAGCGCCGAGCCCTCATTTGTGAGGTAAAGGGTATATCCCGCGGGACTAGCGGCCTGCGCCCCGCTCTCGACCGGCAGCATTTCCCCGAGGGGCTGCGTCAAATAAGCGGCGGGCATGTAATCGTCACCCGCGATCAGAATCAAAGTTCCGCCGCGGCGGCTGACGTATTCCTTTAAATCTTTCTGCATCTGCTCGGTCAACACCGCCGGATCGATATCGCCTAAAATAACGACCTGATATCGGTTCCAGCCCTCCACATTGGCCGGGAACCCCGGCCCCTCCGCCGGCCCGTGCCCGTCGGGCGGGCGGGGCTCGAACAAAACTTCGGTGTGTTCCAAATGCTCATCGCGTTTGAATAGATTACGCAGGTAGCGGTATTCCCAGCGCGGCATGTCGTCGGCGAGCAGGACGTGGATTTTGTCCTCCACCACGGCCACGCTAAGTCCGGCGCGATTGTTATCCGCCAGCGCTTCGCCCGCGATCTGCTCCGCCCGCAGCGTAAATTCATGCACTCCGAGCGATGCGGCCTGTGGCGTAAAGACAATCCTTTCCGAAAAATTATCGCCCGTGATCTTGACCTCTTTGCGGTCGATCACCCGGTCACGCTCCAGCAGCTCCACCGCGGTCTCCTCTCCGTTGCATAGATACGCGTCTACTGTCGCTTCGATCGCGATGGAATCTTTCAGAAAGACAGAGCGCGGCGCCTGGGCCTGGTAGAGCACAACATCGCGCAGCGGTTCCGTGTTGCCTATCGGAACGATGAACAGGGGCAACCCGCCGCCCGTGGAAGACAGTTTGACTGGGTCGCGCGCATCATTGTGGCCGCCGTCGGTAAAAAGCAGCGCCGCCGCCAGGGGTTCGCCCGCGGCATCGCGGTGTATCTGCTCGAGGGGCGCGGCCAGGTTGGTTGAGAGCGTCGCATCGCTATCGGCGGCCGGCAAAGCGTCTGTCACGGTGTGCCAGTTTTCCTCAAGCGGAGCCACTGTACTGTCAAAACGGTAACGGCGAATCTGGGCGCTATTTCCCAGGTCCTTGATGCCTGAGCCATGTTCCTGAGCTAACAGCGCGGCGACTTTATCGAGCCTGCCCAGTGATGGATTTTTGGCCATGATCGCTCGGATCGGAGTTCCCTTCGCCTCTGAACAATGCGCGGCCGCTTCGTCCGCCACGTGATTCAGCCGGTCCGCCACCCTGCCGGCCTCTTCGCCCGCATCGCGCAGGCGGTCAAGCCGCTCTGGCGTAAGCAGCGACTTTCCGGTGAAACCACTGCTTGCCTGGTCCAAAATTTTTGGCAGATTGGACAACGCGCTTTCTATGGAACTCAACTCTGTTTCAGAACCGGGCGCGACGGTCTTGAATGCCGGCCCGTATTGCCGCAGCGCGTGTTCGACCGAGCCGGCGCAATCGCTCAAATGCATCGCCGCCTCTTTGATCCGCTCGCTTTTTCCGCTGCGTTCGGCCGCCGCCAAAATCTGCTCATATAGCGTCTGCGAGACGGCGAGTTGGCTTGCGTTCTCGTCGAGCCATTTGAGCGGCTCAAGCTCCGGCCTGCTTTCGCTCTGCGCCGCCCATCGCACGGCATTTCCCCCCTTGTCGATACCATCGCTCACGCTCATGCTCGCGCTGGTGTCCACGAGCACATCGATAAGCCGCTGCCGCTGGTGTTTCACTGTGGTTTCGATCACCGGTCCGGCCAACATCCACAGCGCGGCCGCGACGGCCCCCATGCGCAATGGAACCAAGGCATAAAGCCAGCCGCGGCGCGAAGCCCGAACTTCCCGCCAGGCCAGCCAGACAATTCCGGCGAGCAACACGCAGCTTAAAATCAGGAGGCTTCGGGGCGCTATATTGCTCGCCCACACCAGCTTTTCGGTCGGTGGCAAATCGTTGATCGGCATCACTCGCCCGCCTGGTCAATCGGCATGCGGATCGTGGGCATTCCCATCATCCGGTTGCGGGTCAACATACCCGCAATCAGGGGCTCGAGCATGAGCAACGCGATAAGGATCATCAGCAGCAGCGGCCAGACCGGCTCGGGCCGCGGAGCCCGCCCGGCCCCGGGCCGCTCGGCCAATGGATCAGTGGTGAATTCAATGCCGCTCGCTGCGGCCAGCGCCTTTTTTTGCTGTTGCGTGACCCGCGTCAGCTCCGATTCCTTGAGATTGCGCTGGACCTCGAACGGGACCGCGACCTTTTTCTTGTCCTTGTCGGTTAATTCGAGCTGCCAGCTTCCGGGCCACAAGGTTCGCGAGAAAAGATATGCGGTCTGTTTCCCGCGCGGTTCGCCCGTTATGGCGAACGCGTGTCGCTGCGGATTGATCGCGCGCGCATTCGCATGCCACAACCCCGCGGGAAATGACGCTTCGAGCGTTTCGCCCAAATTTAAGTTCCAGTTCGGGACGGAAGGTTCGGCCAGATACCACAACCACTCGTTCATCCACACGACGAACGCCTGATTAAGCGGCAAGTTGCTCCAATCGGCGCCCAACGGAATCGCCTGGACGATCACGCGCCCCCGCCCCAGCGCCCGTTCAACCGCCAGCGGCGCTCCCGAACCGGTGCTCAGCAAAACGTTCACGCGGGCATCGCTCCGGGTCGTGGCGAATTGATGCCTCCGATAAATCCGCACTCGATCCAGATCGAGTTTTTGCGCATCGGCCAGCAGGCGCGTGGCCGAATGCTGTGCCGCGGCGGGGTGGATGGCTTCGGCTTTGTCGTGATTTGCGGCGTCGCCGGTCGGGGCGGCCAGCGCGAGAGGCGCCAAGCCCTGCGCCTGGTTAAAAAATGCCTGGTTAAAAAGGGCCGGATCGATTTGATCGCCCAGCGCCAACCAGAGGCCTCCACCTTTTTTCACGAAATCGGCCAGTTTGCCCAGCATTTCGCCATCGGGGATTAATGTGTTCACGAGCACGATTGCGCCGTAATCGCCCAGCTCCTCCGGGCCTAGTCCATTTAAGTCGATCACTTTTGGCCGAAAAATCGCATGCCAGGCGCCACCCGTTGGCGCGGTGGATTGCCCGGGAGCATATCCCAACGCCGCTAGCAGACAGCCGGTCCCATTGATCGGGGCCGCAATCTGGGGCGCACCATCCACCACCAGCACGGGTAATTCACCGCTGACCTGCACCGCCAAACTCGCCTTGTTGTCCAGCGGTAAATCGTCGCTTCCAATCGCTTCGCAGCTGACTTCGCACACACCGGCCGCGGCGAAGGCGTGTTCTATGTTCACGGTCGCGCTCTGGCCCGGTTGCAGCCCTTGCAGGGGGCTCGTTCCGAAGGCTTCTTCACCGTCGCGCCATTGCAGCATCATCGGCGCGGTCGGCGCCGCGCCGGTGTTGCGAGCCTGAGCCGTCAAGACGAGCGGCTCGCCGGGGCCGGTCACCGACCGATTTGCCGTGATTGATTCAACCGAAATCGTGGCAGGCGCCGGAACAGCATCCGCCAGGTTCATTGAGTTGATCGCGACGGCATAAGGCAGCGCTTTGATCTTCTCCGCGAGCGATTTCCAGCCATCGATTTGCTGGGGTTGCCAGCTCAGCGTTTGGTCATCGCTCAAAACCGCAATGAGCCGCACCGCTTGTCGGTCTGCGGGTTCGACTTCCAGAGCGCTGTTGAAGCATGCGAGCAAATCCGCGCAGCCCAGCGTTGGGCTAAGCAGCCGGATCTGCGCTCGCACTTCCTTCTTGGCGGCCTCATTCGCCTCGACCCAGCCTGGCGTCAGCCACTCGGGCACGGGTCCCGCCAACAAAACGCGAAGGGCATCGTGCGCGCTGAGCCGTTGGATAAGTTCGTCCGCGCGCGTCAATGCCCGCTGAAACAGGGACTGCTGTCCCGCGTTTTCGGCCATCGAGAGCGAAGTATCCAGGATCACGATCACATCGCGCGGCGCGCCGCTTGCCAGGGCTTTGGTTTTGAACAGCGGTTGCGCCAGGGCGAGCACGATCGCCGCGACCGCCGCAAGTCGCAGGATCATCAAAAGCACATCGGCCAGCCGCCAGAGCCTGCGCCTGCGCGTGAGCGCCGCGTTTAGGAAGTGCATGGCTCCCCATGCAATGCGCACGCGCCTGCGACGATGAAAAAGGTGAATCAACACTGGGACGGCGGCCAAAGGCAGCGCGGCTAAGAAAGCGGCATTAAGAAAGCTGAACATCCTAGCGTGCCCTCAGACTGCGGCGATTCAGATACCAGGCGAGCGATTCTCCGAGCGGCCGATCGGTTCGCAGGGACATGTATTCGCAGCCGATCTCGTGACATGCATCGGCGATTCCGTCCATGAACTCCTGAACACGCTCCAGATACCCCTTGCGAATGGCCGCGGGATCCAGATCTATGACGCGGCCCGATTCCTCCAGGCACTCGAACCGGGACCATCCATCAAATTTGAAGTCGATCTCCTCGGGCGCCATCACGTGCAGCAGCATGATCTCGTGCCCGCGATGATGCAGATGGCCCAGCCCCTGGCGCAACGGCTCGATCTCGTCGAAGCAATCCGAAATCAGAATGATCAATCCCCTTCGGCGCATGCGGCCGGCCATCTCGTGGAGTATATTCGCGACCGACGTCTCGCCACCCGGCTTGATGGTCTCCAGTTCGTGCAGGATCGCGCGCAGATGCCCCGCCCGCGACCTCGGCGGCATGAAGGTCCTGATCCGATCATTGAACGTTATCAATCCCACGCCATCTCGCTGTTGCAGCATCAGCCGGGCGAGCGCGGCCGCGGCCATTTGGCCATAGCGGAGCTTGCTCACGGTCGAGAGGGCGAAATTCATGGACCCGCTTGCGTCCAGCACCAGTATCGCTTGCAGGTTCGTCTCTTCATCGAACTGCTTGATGTAGTAGCGGTCACTGCGCGCATAGACGCGCCAATCGATGCTGCGCAACTCATCACCCGGCGTGTAGGGGCGGTGCTGCGCAAATTCGATGCTCAGCCCCTTGAAGGGCGAGCGATGCAGCCCCGCCATGTGCCCTTCGACCACGCGCGTGGAAATAACCTCCAGTTCGCCCAGCCGCGATACATCGCGCGGGTCAAGCAGCGCCGTGGATTCGTCGAGCTTCGCCATCGGCCAAACCTTTCCGAAACACGATCAGAACCGGTCCGAAGCAGAACAGTAATCGGGCTTACGTGCGTGACTGAAACAGGCGTTCGGCCAACCCCTTGGCGTTCTTGAGCGCATTACCGTCGCTTCGAGGCTTCAGCGGCGGCGGCCCTTGCGGTGTCAGCAGTTTGCGGATGATATCATCCGTGCTCAACCCGGCCGCTTCGGCCTTGAATGTTGGGATCACGCGATGGCGCAGAACGGGCGCGGCCAGCGCCGCGACGTCCTCCGTCGTCGCGTGGAACCGGCCGCGCAGCACCGCGCGCGCCTTGGCTGCCAACAGCAGATAAATGCTGCCGCGCGGGCCGGCGCCCCAACTCACCATTTCGTTGATAAATGTGGATTGATGTTCCTGACCGGGCCGGGTCAGACGCGCCAGGCGGATCGCAAAACTATAAACGTGATCTGCAAGCGGCACTTTGCGCACAATTTCCTGCATGCGCGAAATCGTCTCGCCTGCGAAGATTTGGGCCGTCTCGAAGCGATAATCGGTGGTAACCCGCTTGGCAATGTCGATTTCCTGCGCCTCAGAGGGATAACCGATCCGGATTTTCATCATAAACCGGTCGAGCTGCGCCTCCGGCAGCGGATACGTTCCCTCCTGCTCGATCGGGTTTTGCGTCGCCAGCACGAAGAAGGGCTCGGGCAGCTTATAGGTCTGGCCCGCGATCGTGACCTGCCGCTCCTGCATGGCTTCCAGCAGCGCGCTTTGTGTTTTGGGAGGTGTGCGGTTGATTTCATCGGCGAGGATCAGATTGGCGAACAGCGGCCCCTCGATGAAACGAAAAAACCGTTTCCCGGTCGCGTGATCTTCCTCCAGAATTTCCGATCCCAAAATGTCCGCCGGCATCAGGTCCGGCGTAAACTGGATTCGCCGAAAACTCAGCTTCAGCATCGAGGCCAGTTGCGAGATCAACAGCGTTTTGGCCAACCCGGGCACCCCTTCCAGGATGCAGTGCCCACGGCAGATCAGCGCGATAAAAAGCTGCTCGATCACCTCGTCCATCCCCACGATCACGCCGCGTATTTGTCGGAGCATCGCCGCGTAATTTTCGTGGATCAATTTCACGTCGGCCAGGATTTGGCCGTCATCCACGCTGGTTGATGATAAATCCGCCACGGGCAGGCTCCTCAATATAGGATGTCCTTCAGCGACATAAAAAGACGCGCAATGTTCCCGCCGAAACAAATTGCCTTATCCGCGACTCGCTGAATCCCTCAACCGGAAGAACAATAGGCTCGATGCCGCGACAAAGCAATGCAAAAGTGCAGATGTTTCTGCATGAAGGTGCGCCGCGCCGGATTGACGCGAAAACCAGGGAGAAGACCCACGCGCGGTGCGAACCTTAAAGGCCGGCTCGGAGCGCACCATCTCCACACCGGATCACGCTGCTCTCCTCAATTAAAGACGTCCCAAGGGGCAAAAAGGTGCACAATTTTTTTTCTACGATTTTTTCAGAGCGATTCGCGGCGGTCTATCCTTCAGGCGTGTCGATCAACTCTTGCAAGCGCCCTCCCAGCTCGGGCGCGAACCGGCTGGTCCAACTGGAATCAATTAAACCAACCTCCAGCATGTCCACCAAATGAACCTGATCCTTGCGGCGGAACGAAGTCAACTTCATCCGCACCAACGCTTCCAGCGCGATCACGCGTATGGGCGCTTCTCCCAGGCTTTGCGCTTCGTTCACGTCCGGGGCGGGCGCCAGATAATCGGGACGTACTTTCTCGCCAGCGAAAACCACATGCACCGCATCGCGGGCGGTCGCTGTCGGTCCGTCCAGAAACATGTCTATCCCGGCGATATGCCGGCGCAAAAAACCGGTAGCTCCCAGCGCGCCGGAAGCCGCATCCAGATCGGCCCGACGCAATAAGATATCCACATCTTGCGTAGTGCGCACGGCCGCCGCGTCGATTGTGGCGACCCAGGCCGCCACGGCATTCCCGCCTGCAACGGCATAAGGTACGCCCGCGCTTTCCAACGCCGCGGCCGCTCGCAGCAATCGATCGCGCACCCGTTCCACGGCCAGCACCATCCTGTCCAAAACCGTCATGTCAGGCGAAATGGGCAGCATAAACTATAATCGCGGGCGGCCAGCGCTCATAAGGCAGCCTCGCCGCGTTTGCGGTGGATCAGCGTGTCCAAACTCCACGGGCCGCCGCCGTGTGCTGCAAAAAACAGAAAAATGAAGCAGAGCAGCACCGCCGGCAGACCATTATTTTGCAACGGCCAGGTGCCATGCGGCTGGTGAAACTGAAAATACGCGACAGCCATTTCACCCGAGATGATAAACGCCACCGGCCTGGTGAAAAGGCCCAGAATCATCGCAATCCCGCCCACAAATTCAAGGATGCCGCCGATCCCGGTCTGCGACACGATTTGGAGTTTCGCCCCGCCGGGCATTCCTCCGAACCAGCCGAACAGGATGACGCTGCCTGCCTGCCAAAACAGAAACCCCGAGACGACTCGCAGCAAAAAGTAGGTGATCGGAGCAACCCGACTCATGTTCATTTGCTGCCTCCCTGCTCGGCCCTTAAATATCCATCAAGCTGATCCAGCGTGCCGCCCCACGCCATGCGCATGCTCTCATGGTTTTCGTCGAATGTCGCGCGCTCTTCCGCGCTCGGATTCAGCGGAGCCCAGCGCACGGTCACGGTCGTCTTCCCGTTGTTTTCGGTCAATGTTGTTGTCGAGAGCAATTCGCGCGGCCAGCTAGGCCGCATAGGATGGCGCGCGATGCCGCCGTTTTCATCCGAAAACGAATTGACCAACACGATGCGCTCGGGGGCTGCGATCTCGCGATAGACAAACTTCCCCCAGATTTGCATGCCGTCGGGCGCAGTAAGGCCGTAGTGGAAAGACCCGCCCGGCCGCAGGTCAAGCTTTGCGGTCGTCATTTTGAACCCCTTGGGGCCGAACCATTGCATCAGCCGGTCACGCTCGGTCCACGCTTTCCAGACCAGTTCGCGCGGCGCGTCGAACTCGCGCGAAATCACGAACTCTTTTTCGGCCGAAGCCGGGGCTGTGCTCATACTGCACTCCTGTCGGTCGTGAAGGCTGAAGGCGATTATTCGTAGTAAGCGCCTTTCGCGCGTTGGAAAGGCTATCTTCAAATGGCGCTCGATTCAGCCTAATTGCCCGCTCGCTGAAGCTTGCGCGCGTTTCCTCTCAAGCTCCCACATATACCATCCACGACACACCGAACCGATCCGCAAGCATGCCGAAACTCGACGAGAAGAACGTCTTTCCAAGCGGCATTTGAACCTGTCCGCCTTCGCTCAACCCCCGGAACAGCCGCTCGGCCTCGGCATCGTCCGCAACGGTCAGCGACAGCGCGAAACCATCGAATTTGGGCTTGCTCTCGCAGCGGCCATCTGACAGCAAGACCGTCGTTGTGCCGATGTTCAAGCGCGCGTGCATCACCTTGTCGCCGTTTCCCGCCGAGTTCATGGCCGGATCCGGACTATCCTTCCAGCGCATCAGCATGGCAAGCTCGGCCCCCAAGACCCGGCGATAAAATTCAATAGCCTCATCGCAGCGTCCATCGAAAAACAGATAGGGCTGAATTTCCATGATTCTCTCTCCTGCTCGCGTCCTTAAGCCTGATGCTTGAGGAAAAGGGCGGCCAATGGGGGCAACGTGATATTAATCGAGGCCGGCCGGCCGTGGTGCTCGATACCTTCGGAATGAGCGCCGCCGCCATTGCCCAGTCCGCTGCCCCCATACCCGGCGGCGTCGCTGTTGAGCAGTTCGCGCCACCAACCCGCGCGCGGGACTCCGACCCGATAGTTTTCACGTGGGATCGGCGTAAAATTCATAACCACCAAGATAACCTCGTCGGGAGGTGTTTTCGACAAGCGAATGAAGCTGATCGTGCTCGAATCGGCGTCGTTGCAATCGATCCATTCAAACCCGGTCATGTTCAGGTCATGCTCGTGGAGCGCTGCCTCTTCTCGATACACTTTGTTCAGATCGCGGAACCATGCGGCCAGTTGCTGGTGCGGCTCGTATTGCAGCAGATGCCAGTCGATGCTGTGATCCAGCTTCCATTCGTCCCACTGGCCGAACTCGCCTCCCATAAAAATAAGCTTTTTGCCCGCCTGCCCGAACATATCGGCATATAGCAGCCGCAGGTTGGCAAATTTTTGCCAGTTGTCGCCCGGCATTTTACCCAGCAGCGAGCCTTTGCCATGCACCACCTCGTCATGCGACAGCGAGAGGACGAAATTTTCGGTAAACGCATACAGCATGCGGAAGGTCAGATTATTATGGTGATAGCGCCGGTAGATGGGATCGCGGCTGAAATAGAGCAGCGTATCGTGCATCCAGCCCATGTCCCATTTGAGCCCGAACCCCAGCCCCCCCAAATAAGTCGGCCGGCTGACCATCGGCCAGGCAGTGGATTCTTCCGCGATCATCTGAACGTCGGGAAACTGCCGATAGACTTCCTCATTCAGCCTGCGCAGGAAGTACACCGCTTCGAGATTTTCGCGCCCGCCGAATTGGTTCGCGATCCATTCTCCATCTTTCCGCGAGTAATCGAGGTATAGCATCGACGCCACAGCATCCACGCGCAAGCCATCGACGTGGAACTTATCCAGCCAGAAAAGGGCGCTTGAGATCAGAAAATTGCGCACCTCGTTGCGCCCATAATTAAAAATATAGCTGCCCCAGTCGGGATGATAGCCCTGGCGCGGATCGGCGTGTTCGAACAAATGCGTCCCGTCGAAATATGACAGCCCAATCTCATCGGTGGGAAAATGCGACGGGACCCAGTCGAGGATCACGCCGATGCCGGCGCGATGTAGGCAATCCACAAGGTACATAAAATCCTGCGGTGAACCGAAGCGCGATGTGGGCGCAAAAAAACCGGTAACCTGGTAGCCCCATGAGCCGTAAAACGGGTGCTCCATCACCGGCATGAACTCAACGTGCGTGAAGCCCATCTCCTTGACGTAATCGGCCAGCGCGCTGGCTAATTCCCGATACGAAAGTGACTGATTCATCTCGCCGGGATTGTGCCGCCACGAACCGAGATGAACCTCGTAGATCGAAATCGGAGCGTCGAGCGCATTGGACCGGTGGCGCGAGGACATCCATTCCTGATCGTGCCATTCAAACGCGTGATCCCAGACGATGGAAGCGGTCCGCGGCGGGATTTCCGCGTAAAAGGCAAATGGATCGGCCTTTTCCACGCGATAACCGTGATATCGCGAGTGGATATAGAACTTGTAATGCGTCCCTTTGCCGATTTCGGCGATGAAGCCTTCCCACAGTCCCGAGCTACCTCTCGCCTTCAGCGGATGCGATTCCTTATTCCAATGGTTAAACTCGCCCATCACGAATACAGAATCCGCGTTGGGCGCCCAGACCGTAAACTGCGTTCCCCACCGGCCATCGACTTGCACAATTTGCGCGCCAAGTTTGCCGTAGAGATTGAAATGGGAGCCTTCGTTAAACAGATAAACGTCTTCGTCGCTCATCAGCGATTTGTCGTAAACCACCGGACAGTGCGCCGGAGGAAGAGGCTCTGCCACGGCCGGCGCGATGGACTCTGCTGAAGCCGTAACGCCCGTCATGGGATTTTCATTGTTGGTCACGAGCGCTTCCGCCTCGTTTGCGGCCGCCCCGGAGTAAGGGGGTGGCGCAGTCGGAGCCTCGCTCGCCGGACCTGCGGGCTCATGCTTATTTGTTTCTGCGCGTGGGCGAGGCTTCCGTGCCTGTGTGGTGCGGTTTAGATCATGGGGATTAATTTTGCGCTTGGCCATCCTTGCACCTCGTCATCAGTTCACCTTCACTTCCGTTCGCGCCGCGCCCGGTTGAATTGCTCAAGTACTTCCAGAACCTCGGGATGATTTGTAAACTCCTCAAAAGTCAATGCGGCTTTGCGGCGCCAGTTCGGGCGCTCGCGCCACGTCCCCGGCACATTCTGCGGCTGCTTTTCCAACCACAAATCCTCCAGCGTCAAAATCGCGAGTCCCGCCGGGCTTGCTCCCAGGTGGCACGTCACATGTTGCATAATTTCCCAACAAGCCCGTCCTTCATCAGCGTTTTCGAGGCCAAAATGTTTGCGCATGGCCCATTTGGTCTTGTTGCGCGTCTGCCATTCCTTCTGGTGCGCTTCATCCGAGAGGAAGCCCAAATCGTGCATCACATCGATGTCGATTCCATACCACAGGCCGGCAAATGTGGGCAGGTCATGGGTGTTCAGGCTCGCCACGGTGCCGGGCAGCGCCGAAACGAGCGGCTGATCGGGATTATCGGTCAGCCCAAACATCTGGACGAACATGCGATGCACCTGGTGCCGATCCATCGCGTTTCGCACATAAAGCGGAATCGTCCCCAGATCCTCGCCGACCACGATCGTGCGCGTGCGGTGCGATTCAAGGCAGAGAATGGCATACATTTCCTCGCCATGATAATGCACATACACCCCTTCGGTGGGCTTAAGCCCGTGGGGAACCCAATACAGCCGGTGCAGTCCGGCCACGTGATCGATCCGCAGGATGCCCGCCAGACGCATCAGTTTTTGCAAAAATGAAATGAAATAACGGTAACCCTGTTCACGGTCGCGTTCGGGATGCATCGGCGGGAAACCCCAATCCTGGCCTCCGCTGAAAAAACTGTCCGGCGGAGCGCCCGCCGACGCGGTGCGGGCAAACAACCCGCGCCCGCGCCACACGTCGTAACTGTCGGGGTGAACCCCCAACGGCATGTCGAGATAAAATCCCAGGCCGCCTTCCTTGGCGCGCCGGCTTAGAGCGGCAATCTGCTCAAACGCGATCCACTGAACATATTGATGATATTGCGCTACGGCCGGATCGTAATCGCCCGTGCTTAGCGTACCGTTTTGCGCCGCTTCGGGCCACATGACCCACGGTAACCCCTGCTTTTCATTGGTCGCGCGAAATGTCGCATAATCTTCGAGCGACGGATTGCTCTTCACAAAATTCTTAAACTCCGTCAGGCGAGGCCCTGGCGAGGCAAAGAACGCCTTAGCCAGTAATTCCAGGACCCGGCGCTTGATAGCCATGGCGCGCGCATACTCAACAAATTCGGAGTTGCGCAGTGCTTCGCGCTCGTGTTGCAGTTCGTCGCTTGCCAGCAGGACGCGCGCTTCAGCACTGGCCTCCAATTCCGGCACGCGATCCAAGTCGATAAATAATTCGTTCCAGAACAAACGCGTCGCGGGAGCATAGGGGCTTGGCTCAAATTGCCCATCTTCGGGCCGCAGGAAGCACGCCATCAGCGGCAAGGTTGATGTCAAGGATGCCCCCTTCGAATACAGCCAATCTTGGAACGCATCCAAATCGCCAAAATCTCCGCAACCCCACCCATCGGCCGTGCGCAACGCATACAGCGGCAAAAAAGCGCCCCAAGCGTGCGGCGGAAGGCCCTCTGCCGGTTCCCATGCCTTGGCCGGAGCCGATATCAGCAGGAGCGATTTCTTCCAGGCTGGCATTTCCAATGAAAGCCTGTGATAGCCCCACGGCAATTGGCCCGCCAATTCCAGCCGCGCGACCAGATACTCGTTCCCCTCCACCTGAACGCGGCGCAGAATCGACAACTGTTCAGCCAAATAATAGCCGGTGCGCGCGTGCTGTCCGTCCTCCGTGCGCAGTTCGTAATTGATTCGCTCGCTCATCAACGTAGTCGGGATCTTGAGCAATAACCTGATCGCTTCGCCATCCCATGCGATCTTTACGGGAGGCACGCCGCGCTGCCAGTGCGCATGCCGCACCGCGGTGATGCTCGCGCAGGCCTGATCGCTCGAATCAATGTCGTGCCCCAGCGCGCGCACGGCACCGAGCAGTTCATTGGGCTGGGCTTGTTTCCATTGGCCCGCGGTTGTGAAATAGCTGGGTTGCACCCCGCTGATTCGAGCCAACCTAAGGAGAGGGTCTATTTGTCCCTTGGGCACTGATGAGCTGAGTTTCTTAGGCTTATGCCGCTGATGCCGGCGGCTTGGGTCCGGCGCAATCACGGCCGCGGATTATTTGGCAGATCATCCTACGAACCGTCTTTTCGGGCCGCAAGCGGCGACTTGCCCGGCCTCCCATTTTTTGTAGGCTTTACAGGCTTTCAAAACAGATACACAGCAAAATGCGGCTCAGCAAACGCTGAAATTTGACCGATACGCAAACGGGGCCGCGATTTAGCGGTCCGGGGAACTGCGCATGACGAACTGCCTGAATTGCGGCGCTCAAAATCTGCTCGAAGCGGACCGTTGCGCAAAATGCGGTCAATCCCTGGCCGTCGCGCCCGGGAGTGGTGATCCCGAGCTGCTGGTCACCGCCGGTAAGGTTTATACGGCCGCCCCATCGCCCGAGATGCTCGTCTGTGCGCGGCGCGCGCGCTACTTCGTGCTGCTTTTCGTACTTGCTCTGTTGATCGTGGCGGCGGTCCCGGTATTGCGCTGGAGCTACGGCATCGATCTGCTGGGCCGTATGCAATCCGGCATTCCGCTGGCGGCCTGGGCTGCCGTTTATGGCTGGCTCTTGCATGCATACCTGGTTGGCTCGACCGCTCAATCAACGGGAATGAGCTTTTGGCCTTCCTTCTTGCTCGCCCTGGTGCCGCCGCTGGTGCCCACCGCCTGGGCGCGGATTGGTCAAGCGCGCTGGTGGAAACCGTATGTTTTTCTGGCCGTTACGTTGGGGTTCAGCGCGCTGTTTACATCACTGGCCCATGGCGCTGAATGGGCCATTCAGGTGGCCTGCATGGCCGCCATCCCTTTCCTGATCTCCATTTGGTTTGGCGGGTCGGTCACGCTGATTACGCGCATTCTCGGCATTAATCCTTATTTGGGCGGGTTATGGCTTTGCATCATTCCCGCGCTGCTCGGCGGCTTTGTCCTCGCGGATTTGGATTTTATATCCATCTTTGAAAATGTCCGGAAGGCCGGAACAAGCTTCGGCCAATCTCTTACGACGGTCGTTCAATATCTCGATTTTCAAAGTTTGCCCGCGGAACTCTTGATTCTATGCGCAATCTGGTCCGGCCTGACCTTGCTGCTGTGGATCAAGGCCATTCACGACAATCTGCGCTTCCCAATTTTTAATTAGTTATTTCTTTTTGCCGCTGCTGGAAGGGCCGACGTGGCGTGGCCGAGCAGTCCCCGTGGAGCACCCGTCGCATCCTGCTGCAACAGCCGCACCGGCCTTTGGTGCAGCGGTAAAGAGATTATAAATTGCGTTCCCTCGCCCGGCTGCGTATCGACGTGCAGTGTTCCCCGATGCTCCGTCACGATGCGATAGACGACCATGAGCCCAAGCCCCGTGCCGTTGAATTTTGTCGTGAAATAAGGCTCAAATACATGTTCCAACGCAGTCTCGGGGATACCGATGCCATTGTCCGCCACCCGTATATTCACGTGATCTTCCGCGAGCTCCGCGCTCAAGCGCACCCACGGTTCGAATTCCGCCCCTTCGGTTGCGGCCCGCTCGGCTTTCTCGCTCACTGCCTCGACGGCATTGCGCACCAGATTGCGGATGGCCTGCAGCAGCAAATGTTCGTCGATCATAACGGGCGGCACATCCGAGTCGCAGCTTACGGAAAGCGCGATCCCGGCGCGTTCGCATTCGGGGCAGAACAGACGCTCCGCGCGATCGAACAGGTCTTGTAGATTTGTAAGCTCAAGGCGCGGACTGCGCGGGCGCGCGGCCTGAAGAAACTCTTCGATCACGCGCCCCAGGCGCGCGGTCTCCTCGAGGATGACGTCAACGGCGCGTTCGGCTTTGTCGGGATTGACCCCGCGCCGCTCGGCATGAGCTTCCCGAACTTCTTCCTGCAGTAATTGCGCGTGAATGTTCAGAGAATTCAGCGGATTCTTAATTTCGTGCGCGATGCCGCTGGTCAAGGTCGCCAGCGAAGCAAGCCGACGCGCGCGGGCCTGCTCACTCATGCGCCGCCGCCGCTCGGTGACGTCGCTCATGAGCAGGATTAAGCGTGCCTCGCCCGTGGCGGACGCTTCGTTGTCGCTTTGCTCCGGCTCTGCCGCCGGCCCCGGCATAACGACCACCGACAGGCTCAGCACTCGCTCGTGCTTGCGGCCAAACGGCAATTCGATCGGCTCAATCTCACGCGGGACGGCGGCGAGAGTTTCCAAAGCCGGCCTCAGCAGATGGTCCGTCTCCAAAAGCTCGAGCATCTTCTCGCCGATGTAGTCCCGGCCACGTGGCCAGCCGAGCATCTGCCGCGCCCGCCGATTGATAAATTGTATTCGCAATCCATCACCCGTTACGATGACACCTTCATTCACTCGGTCGAAGATTGCCTGGTAAAAATTTTTCTGAGCGACCAGCCGAGTCACGTATTCGCGCAGCTGGGCCGGATCCAGCCGGGAGAGGCGAGCTAATAATTTGTCATCAAACCCGGCGGCCGGCTTCATTGCGCATGCTCCTCGGTCCATTTATCCGCCCGTAGCCCCGCTCGGGTCAAGCCGGTGGGTTTCGGAAATTCTGAGCTTGGCATTTGCGCTTATTGGCGAGATACTTGCCGCAAACAGAATCTCCCGGCGGGCGTGGATCGAAACAGTCCCATGCTGGAACAGTTTGTGCAAAACTGGAGTTCAAGAATGCGGAATCCCGCTTTCGTATTGTTTACCTTGGCATTGACAGCTCGGGCCTGGGGCGGCGGCTATCTCGGCCTCGACGATTTCGGCGCCCCTTCGCATTGGGGCTCGATGCCGATCACGCTCAATCTCGATCAGGGTACCCTCGGCAAGCTTTCCAATTCCGAGGCGAATGCGCTCGTCATGGATGCGGCGAATCATTGGTCAACGTCGCAAATCTCGACCAGCGCGGTTTCCTTCAGCCAGGGTTCGCAACTTGCCGTTGACCAAACAGGCGCCGAGCACAGCCTCTATTTAGACGATTCCGATGGCATCAATGCTGTGGCCTACGACACCGACGGCAGCATCATCGAGGCGGAATTCGGGTTGGGAAATAGTTTCGTGATTGTCGGCGCGGCGGGGTTTGTGCGAACCGACGCGACCAGCACGATCATTCTGGAAGGGCGCGCCATTCTTAACGGCCTTTTTATTGATAATGGTTCGAGTCCGCAGGACATCCCGCAGGCGAACTACACTGGGGTGGTGGTGCATGAACTGGGTCATATGCTCAATATGGACCATTCCCAATTCAACGTTTCCCAATTAAGCGATGTCACGGGGCACGCGGCGAATGCCGACGTTTTGCCGACCATGTATCCCATTGTGCACGACGGCATCGACACCCTGACAACCGATGACAAAGCTTGGATCAGTAATTTGTATCCCAGCGCCGCGTTCACAAATGGCACCTCCGCCTTCGCCGGGGTGGTGCGCGATACCGGGGGCAGCGCGATGGATGGCGTAAATATCGTCGCGCATTCCACCACCGATCCTATCGGCCAGGCGATTTCATGTGTTTCCGGCTACCTCGATACAAACCCATCGCTCACGCAAACGGGAACTTACAAAATCCCCGGCTTGACACCTGACACAACGTGGGTCATCGACTTCGAACAAATTCATACCGGATTTACCGGCGGATCGGGCGTAGGACGTGTTCATCCGCCGCCGACCATTGGCTCGCCCCCCGAATATGTAAACGACACCGGTGAAAACACAGCCGACGACGTAAAGCACTCGACGACTTTCGTCGCGCCAGCCGCCACCGGAACGCTTGGCGGTCTCGATCTGCGCCTCAATACGCCGGTTTCCAATGAAATCGTCAGCGAGTCCGATGCTGGGGTGGATATCTTCACCCCGCAACTGCTTACGCCCACGCCGGGTGTGCCCATGCAGGTCAATGGCTCGATCGATCCCAACGAAAGCGGCACTAAAATCAGCCTCGGCGCATTTTCGATTGAAGATTGGTATGCCATTGCCCCGCCGGCCGGCCAGGAACTCACTTCAGTTTCAGTCGCGCCCAGCGCGGGCGTGGATGTCAGTCTGTTCATTGTCTCTTTTGATGAAGCCGGGTTGGGAGTCGAATCCCCCGCTTCGAGCACAAGCGGCGGCGCCGGCGCGACCGAGACGATCAGTAACATTAATTTCGATACGACACGCTTTGGCACCGGTGCGGCGGCCGGACGCATCTATCTCGGCATTTCCGCCGAGGGCGCTACGGCCGGAACTTACGTTCTTACCCTGAAGACCAGCGTGGGCGACAGCAGTGCCTTGATGGTCAGCGGTATCGGTTCCGCCGACGTCAATGTAGCTTCCGGAACAGTAACTATCCTCGGCAACGGCTTCAGCGCGGCGGGGGGCGGCCCCGCGGTGGCTTTTTCCGACCCCAACATCACGGTCAATAACGTCACCGTCGATAATTCAAGCCAGCTCACTGTCTCAATTTCCGCCCAGCCCGGATTTACGCCTGGTTCTTCGGATGTGACTGTCACAAACAGCGCGTCGGCGGGCGCATATTCCGGTAAAAGGTTGGCCCTGCCTACCGTTCCTGTCGAATTGTCAGATTTCACGTCTCAATGATACAACCCGCAAAGGAATAAGAATCGTGATTAATCCCAGAGGACTTATGCGTTGCGCCCCGGTGATTTATTTGATGGGCGTCTTTTTGTTTGCGGGCAAGGCGCAGGCTACCAGCATGGTTGCCATCAACCTGGCCCAGACGGTTGAATGGTCGCGGCAGGGATTTGTGTGCCAGGTCCGGGATGTGACCACAACGCATACGAGCCGGGGATGGGGCGAGCTCGTCAGGTGCGATGTGCTCGAGAACGTCTTCGGAACGTCGGTGGGCCAGACAATTTCCTGGATTCAAGTTCGCGGCGGCGAAAAGGATCCGATACCTGGCATGCCGCAATTTAAACCGGGCGAAACGCATCTGATTTTTTTGACGGGGGCCGCCCCGGGAAGCAAGTTTCAAGCGCCGCTTGGGCTCGGCCAGGGCGATTTCATAGTGGTTCCAGATCCCCGTTCCAAGAGGTCCCTTGCGGTCAATGGGTACGGGAACTCTTTTTTGTTCCGCGGGCTCGACACGCAAAAAATCGCCGCCGCAGTCTCTGCTCGCGAAAAGGCCGCAAACAACTCGACGGCGGAACCCCTGCAATTCAATGCCGCGGAACGCCGGGGGAACGATCTCAAATCGCTTGTGCGCATTGCCCGCGCGTTGCGCGCCGAAGTGGAAGCCGGCGCGAAGCCATCGGAAAAGTTCGCCGGAGGCGATTCTGCGAGCTTTACGGCGCATGTGAAGCGCCCGCCGCAAAAATAAGCTCGGATTTGCGCCAGCGTTTATTTTTTGATATGCGCATTCGTGCAGACGGGCAATCCCGTTTTGGCGCAGACGTTTTTTAGCTCAGCGCGCCAGCGGAATCGTTGATCCGCATTGCTGCACGGGCGTGATTTTGTTGAATTCGTCGGCCGGAATCGATGGTCCCTGCCGCGAGCAAAATTTATCGAACGCCTCGGCGAGGTTTTGCGCGATCATGCCGGCGTTCATCATTTCGATATGGCTGCGCTGCAACGCATGTACCAACTCGCCATCTTTGAACAGCGCGATAAAGGGCGAACTTGGCGGGATCCCTTCCAGATGACCGCGTGCGGCTTCGACCGCTTCGCGATCGACGCCCGCGAACACAGTCACGCTGCGATCGGGTATTTTATCATGCTGAAGCGCGAGCATTGCGCCCGGACGCGCTCCCCCGGCGGCGCAGCCGCAGACGGAATTGATTATGAGCAGAACAGTCCCTGTTTTTTGGTTAAGAACCTCATCCACCTGCTCGGGGGTGTTTAGTGATTCCACACCAACTCTGGTCAGCTCCTGCCACATCGGCTTGACGGCTTCGCGATCATACATTGACATTTTCGTTCTCCAACATTGACGCGGTCGGTTCTTGCATGGCCTGCATGTGCGCCGAACGGTTGACCTGCTCTCACGCACCCCCTTAGTTTACAACCGGGCGCTTCACGGCGTCAAAAGCTGAATTCCCGCCCAAAAGCGCCTCGCCACGTTCCTGATTGAGCCTGTATTTGAATTCTGGCAAGATCAAAAGCCCCTGCTGCCGGGGGCCGCTGAGCTTAAAGTGAAGGAATGCCATGAGCCGCCAACGGCGCGTCGTCGTCACCGGGATGGGCGTCGTGACCCCCATCGGGCACACGGTGGAGGCATTTTGGTCAGGCTTGAAAGCGGGCCAAAGCGGCATAGGCACAATCTCAAAGTTCGATCCGGCCGATTGCGTTTGCAGGATCGCGGCCGAAGTGCGGGGGCTTGATTTCGACCAGCATTTCGATAAGAAGGAGCAACGCAAAAACGAGGATTTCAGTAAATATTCACTGATTGCGGGACGCGAAGCCGTCAAACACAGCGGAATTCTCGATTCGGGCCTGGCCAGCGACGAAATCGGCTGCGTCATGGGCATCGGAATCGGCGGCATCGGCTACATTGAGGAACAGGTTAAGTCGATGAGCGACAAAGGTCCGCGGCGCGTCAGCCCGATGCTTATCCCCAAAATTATCGCCAACATCGCTCCCGGCGTGATGTCGATCGAATTTGGATTGCGCGGCCCCTCGCTTTCGGTCGTGACCGCCTGCGCGGCGGGCACTCACGCTATCGGGGAAGCGGCTGAAATGATTAAGCGCGGGGACGCGACAGCGATGGTTGCGGGGGGTGCGGAGGCTGCCATTTGCCAACTTGCCATTGCCGGGTTCGGCAATATGCAGGCGCTAACCACGGATTTTAATCAAGAACCGGCCCGCGCGAGCCGGCCTTTTGATTCCAAACGTTCCGGTTTTGTAATGGGCGAAGGGGCGGGCATCCTGATTCTTGAGGATTATGAACACGCCAAGGCGCGGGGCGCGCAGGTGCTCGCTGAAGTTAAAGGTTACGGACTTTCCAGCGATGCATTTCACATAACAGCGCCAGCGCCCGATGGAGAGGGGGGCGCCCGCGCGATGACATTGGCGTTAAAGCACGCCGGAATCGCTCCGACGGAAGTCCAATACGTCAATGCGCACGGCACCAGTACACCTCTCAACGACAAAAATGAAACGGCGGCGATCAAGACGGTGTTTGGCGAGCATGCGAAAAAAATAGCCATCAGTTCCAATAAGTCAATGATCGGGCATTTGCTGGGCGCGGCCGGAGCTGTTGAAGCGGTGGCAACGGTGATGAGCTTGCGCGACCAGGTTGCCCCGCCCACGATTAACTACGAAAATCCAGACCCGGAATGTGATCTGGATTATGTCCCAAACACCGCGCGGCCGATGCAAATGGAATACGCGATTAGCAATTCGCTCGGTTTCGGCGGTCACAACTGCACATTGGTCTTCGCGCGTAACGGAAACGCCTGACCGAAGACCATCCGCGCGCAAAGTTCGATTTTCGCTCGAATAAGAAATTTAGAAAAAAAAGATTGAAAATGGAATGCGACCGGCCTAAGTAGTAGGTCGATTTTAGCCTTTAAGGATTTGTCGGATGAACTTTCGGTTCAAGGCCATTGTTTCGTTGTTGTCGGTCCTGTGCGCTTGCAAAACGGAATATATCCAGCACGACAGCGGCTTGAACGATACACCCGGCCAGCCGGTCCGCGAAATCTCGCCTTCGCGAGCCGGAATCGCGCGTGGAACCGGACCGGAATCGCAGGATGTGCTTTCCCTTGCGGATAAAATGCTTCGGTCAATCTTGGCCGCGCCCGCCATTGCGAACGCCCCGCATCCGCCAACGATCGTCCTACTGCCCCTCACAAATAAAACCCGCTTCATGATCGAGTCGGACATCTTCACAAAAAAATTGCGAGCCGAACTCAACACGAAAGCTACGGGAAGAGCCATTTTCCTGGGGCGTGAACGCATGCCCGCCATACAAGCTGAACGCGAATTAAAACGCGAAGAAGGGTTCACCAGCGATCCGGCTTTGCACCAAAAAGGTCCAGCGGGCGCCGACTATTTCCTTTCCGGCGACATGACGGGACTGTCCAAAAACAGCACCTCCGGAGCAGAGGATTACATCCTATACACGTTCCAACTGATCGATGCCGAGTCTTCGGCGATCGTTTGGGAGGACGAGTGGGAAATGAAACGAGTAGGGCAGGATGATGTCGTGTATCGCTAATTGGTCTTTTGCGGTGTCTCTCCTATGCGCGCTGGCTTTGCCGTGCGCCTGTACGCGCGTGGTCGATTTGCCAGCCCGCGGCGAGGGTGCCTACGCGGCGCGCAGCACCCCCGAATATGCCGAGGACCGCCACACGTTCGTCCATTACGATCCCGAACTCGTCGGCAAACTATCCATCGATCACCACGCCGCCGACCGCGACGAAAATGGCAGGCTCGTGCTGCAGATCGAGGTCCGGAACAGGACCAGCTATGCTCAAGCAGTCGATCTTCAAGTTGCGTTCAAAGATAACCACGGCATGGACATCAACGACACAACCGCCTGGCAACGGCTGACGTTCGAGCCCAATGCTTCACTGGCCCATACGGTCCGGTCGGTGGACGGCAGGGCTGCCGCCTACATCGTCCGGTTTAGGGCTGGGTCGTGAAATTCTGAAATCGGCTAAGGTGATTCGAATGAAGAATTGGTGCGCATGCATACTCTGCTTCTTAATCGCCGCGTGCAGCGAATACCATCGAGTGCAGCGTGATGATTCGGCTCCTCCGGCTGCGGAACCGCTTTCCGCATCGATCGTCGCCCCTGCTACCGGTTTGCAACTGGACACGGCCCGCATGGCTCACCGGCAACTCGAAGTGCCGGCCGTCGGGGTCCGCGCCGGCTCTGCGGCTGCAATTCCGGCAGGAGCGGCGCCTCGGGTTATTATCTTGGTAAATCGCGCTTTTTCGGCCGATGACGCCCAATTCCGGGCCGATTCACGCCTGGTCTTGCGATACAACGGCGTGCATAGCGAGGCCGAAGCAGGCCGCGGCAGTATGCCCCGTCAGCTCAAGGACAAACAAGATTCGGATCAGGCCGTCGCGCAACATGAACAGCGCGTCGAAGGCGGCCTCGCGCTTTCGCAAGGCGAAGTTGATGAGATTCGGCGCGGGTTCAGCCGTCCGTTTTTGAAGGCACGCGTGGCCCTCGTCGATCCCGGGGCCTCGACCCGTCTGCAAGCCTTGAGCGATTCGGAGAAAACGCAGCCGGCCATGCGCAAAGATGCACAAAACATCGAAGCGGCGGCATACCGCAACCGTGCCGACATACTGGTCGAAATCCTTGCCGTGAATGGACGCGAACAGCCGGTTGTTCTGACCGCGAAGGCGGTGGATCTGAAATCGGGAGACCTGCTGAGCGTGATTTCTTCAGCCGACGCACTCTCCATCCCAGGCGCTCCGGAACCCGAGAACGCATCCCTTGAGGCCGATGCGGAAGGGCTCGGGCACCGGATGATTCGGGTGATTGCTCCGTAATGCGAGGAAGGCTGATGCGTTATCAATATCCCCGCCAATCCCGTTCCAAGTGGCTTGTGCTCTGTGTCGGCCTCGGGCTGGCGGCCTGCGCGCGCTCACGGCCCTTGCCCCAACTTCCCGTCGCGCTGGACTCGCCCGACCTGCCGGTAGAATGCAGGCCTTACCTGGCCGACTTACACGCTTCGGGCGAGCGCAATGCTGTCATGAATTACGAATGCCTCGCCATGGAAGCATTGTTCAACCCGAAACTGATGCCCGCCCAAACGCGACGGCAACTCGTAGAGCATTCGCTGGACGAAGCGATCCGCCGCATGGACATGATCGTGACGGACACAGCCGAAGCCCGCAAGGCGCGCTCGCTTTGGTTCAAGGAGAGTTCGAAAGATTTCAAGGGAGAACCTTACGAGCGCGCGATGGCTTACTTTGTGCGGGGCTGGCTCTTAATGGCTGGCGGCGATTTTCAGAATGCGCGCGCCTGCTTCAAAAGCGGCATGTTGCAGGATGCCGTCACCGAAGAAGATCAAAACAAAGGTGATTTTTATTCAATGGATTTTTCGCAGGCGCTCGCCGATTGGGGCGCGGGCGACCGGGATCAAGGCCAGACCCTTTTGGTTGCGGCCCGGGACGGGCGAGCCTCCTTACCCGCGGCCAGTCAACAAGCCAATTTGCGGCTGCTCTTTTTAGTCGGAAACGGCCCGACCAAGCTGGCCATGGGAGAGTATCAGGAACTACTGAAAATCAACCCGGGACTATCGCGCCCGGCCGGTATTTTCGTTTATCCGCTGGGCAAAGAGCGTGCCTCTGAGAACGCGCAGGACGTCGCGGAAATTGAAAACGTATCCTTCCAGGCGGTTACCCGCGGGGGTCGCCAGGTTGATCTTATTAATAAACATAAGGCGGTATGGAAAGCCACCGCGCAGCAACTCGGCACGGGGTTGATGCTGGCTGGAGGAACCGTGGCCGCGACTTCCAATGATAACAATACCCGCGATGCTGGGGCGATCATTGCCTTGGCCGGGCTGGCCGTATGGACCGCCGCAGCGATGATGGCTACTCAGGCCGATACTCGTGTGTGGTCCAACCTGCCGGACCGTATTTGTTACTGGGAAGCGCATGTTTCGGAAGCTACCCGGGCCGTCCTGTTGAAATTCCAGGACCAGGCCGGCGAAGTTTTGGCTTATCACCTGATGCCGGTGACTCCAGCCCCGCAAAATGGGCCGCCTGCGACGTATTTCCTGAAGGTATGGTGAAAATGCAGCGCTTGCGCCTGCGATCATTCGCGTTCCTCACGCAAGCATGCCCGCTTTTTTTATTCGCGGCCTGCACGGTCGGGCCGCGCCGCATCGGGTGCGAACTGCAACAGGCGAGCGCGGGGCCGCAGAAGCGCGGTGAAATTATTCTCGCGCTGAGCGCTTGGACTTTTCCGGGCGCGACGCCGCCGGTCTCGAAACGGGCCGGAATTATCGATCCGATTCTATCGACGGAGCAGGGCTTGTCCGCGGCGGATTTGCCTTTTGCCCAGGAACTGACGTGGCGCCTCGCAGGGCAGTTGCAGAGGCAAGCCGCTATACACCAGGTGCGTGTGCTTGGCAATGCGGTGAACATGGATCCCGGCGCTGATTTTGTGATTACGGAAGAGATGCTTTCATGCCGTAGAATTGTCCATAACTACACTTATGGATTATCGGTTTTCGGAATGCTGCTGGGCCTTACGGGTCTGCCGTTCAGCAGGACGGGCTACGAAGCGGATGCGCGCTGGACTGTATGGGACATGAGGACGCAAAAAATCGTGTTTTCCAAAGACGCGCACCTTTCGGGTTGGGAACCAGTCAATGGTTTGCCGCCTGTCGCGTGGCTTTATGGACGGCCATCCGCCACAGCGCATCCGGGAGATGCACTCGCTGAAGTCGCGACGACGATTATTCCTGATGTGAGCGCCGGGTTGGTGGAAGCTTGCGTTAAACATCCGGGCACAGTCCAAAGCCGGCCTGAACGGCAGAAGGCCTATATCCAGGCGGCCGCGCTTGTGCCGGAGTTCATGGAAAATCCGGGCCGTCCGGCTGTGCTAAACGTGCGTTGGAGCGAGTGGCCACCGCATGAGTAGGATTGGAAAAAACTTCGTGCGCTGCGTGGCGTTGCTCATGCTGCTGGCCGGTTGCGCGCACCGTTTGCCTCCCTCCGGGTATCATCCATCCAAACCTATCGCAATCCCGGCTTTGCAAGGGCGCTTGGTCGAAATCCAAACGCTGCCGCAAAGTTTCGCCGAGTTAGGGCATCCCGATCCGCTTTATTTGTCGGTCCTGCCGGTGTGGCCGCTGGCGCACAGGCACTCGTGGCAATTTCAGGATCAAACCGATGCGCCGGAGCTGCTCGCGCCAGTTGGCGCGCAGACTCCGGCGGACCCGCTGTGCGCCGCGGGAGCGGAATATTTTGCGGAAGCCTTCAAAGCGTCGGCTCCCGCGCAAATCCTCAGCCGTTCGCAAATCGGTCCTTCGCTGGCGCAATACACGTTGATCTTGCGTAACCTCGGTTCGCGCGATGTGCTGGATGATTACCTGTACTGCACCTCGTTTCTGGCTTATTTGTACACGACTTTTCTGCCCCTGCCGCAAAGCCGTCTGGCGGTGCACCATCGCTTGCGCGTCGAACTATGGGAGCAATCGCCGGAACGGCTCATTTTCGCCAAACAATATGATTATCGCCACGCGCAGGATTATGGATTGCTGGTCGCGCGCCACGCGGACGACCAATGGCGAAGTTCGATCAGTGCCTTTTACGACGCGGTCCTGAAGGATCTGGCCCCCATACCGCAACTGGCTTCGCCCTGGGCGGAGCCACGCGTGCAGCAATTCTTTTCCGCGCGCAAGCAACTGCTGGAGGACAAACCGGCTGCCCTGGCCGCATATTTTATTCTAGGCCTGGACCAGCAACTTTCGCTCGGGGATGCGCTCACCGCTATGTCCAAACCGGCTCTCCTGAGCCTGGCAACTTTTTTGCAACAGGCGAATCCTTTCTCACAAAACCAAAGCACGTATCGCAGCGCCCTGCATATGGTGGCGCTGCAATTAGGTCAATAACGAGCCAACCGGCAAGGGTGCGCTTCCGCCAGTTGCCGCAGGCGTGCTGTTTCTCCTCTTCGCGCTATGCAATGGTCCCTCCTTGCTGTTTAATATCCGGTTTGCCCGGGGCGTGCGGCCCCGCGGGGCACCCCGAACGGAGTGATGTGAGTGGCCGGACAATACATTTTTACCATGCTGCGCATGACCAAACGCTATGCGCAAAAAGTTGTGCTCGACAATATTAATCTGTGTTTCTACCCGGGGGCCAAAATCGGCGTGGTCGGGGACAACGGCTCGGGAAAATCGACGCTGCTGCGCATCATGGCCGGGGCGGACAAGGAATTCGATGGGCAGGCATTTCCGGATAAAGGGGTCAAGATCGGCTGGGTGCCGCAGGAGCCGCAGCTTGCGCCGGGTACGACGGTCCGGGCCAACATCGAGGCGGCTTTTGGCGAGATCAAGGCGATGCTGACCGAATTCGACGAGGTTTCCAACAGCCTCGGAGAACCGCACGAGGACGCCGCGATGGACAAGCTGATGGCCCGCATGGGGGAATTGCAGGACAAGATCGAGGCGGCCAACGGCTGGGAACTCGACCGGGTGCTCGACCAGGCAGCCGATGCGCTGGTGCTGCCGCCTGATGAACAGCCCGTCGAAACGCTTTCGGGCGGCGAGCGGCGGCGCGTGGCGGTGTGCCGCGCGCTGCTTGAAAAGCCGGACATGCTGCTGCTGGATGAGCCGACCAATCATCTTGATGCCGAAACGGTGGAGTGGCTGGAAGAGCAACTGCGCGATTTCGCCGGAACGGTGATCATTGTGACGCACGACAGGTATTTTCTGGATCACGTTACGAAATGGATCCTGGAGTTGGAAAACACGAAGGGGTTGCCTTTCGAGGGAAACTACAGTTCGTGGATTGCCCAGAAACTGGACATATTGGCCAAACAGGAAAAGGGTGAATCGCCGCGGCGCAAGTCGCTCGATCGGGAGCTCAAATGGATAAAAATGAGCACCGCCGACCGGCACCAACTCAGTCACGCGCGCATCCAGGAATATGAGCAACTGCTCGTGAGCGAACGCGCGCGCAGCGAACGGGCGCCGGGCGAGGCGGCCGGTGTGATCGAAATTCCGCCCGGCGACAGGCTGGGCGATGAAGTGCTGAGTTTTAAGAACGTGACGAAGGGATATGGGGACAATTTGCTGATCAAGGATTTGTCCTTCGATTTGCCGCGCGGGGCGGTGGTGGGAGTGATCGGCCCGAACGGGGCGGGCAAGACGACGCTGTTTCGGATGATTACGGGGCAGGAGCAGCCCGATGCCGGCGAGGTGAAGCTCGGGGACACGGTGCAGCTCGCGTATGTCGATCAGCACCGCGAGGAACTGAATGATGAGCGGACGGTGTATGACGAAATCAGCGACGGGCTGGACGAAATCAAGCTTGGGACGCGGACGGTGAACGCGCGCAGCTACGTCAGCCGGTTCAATTTCAAGGGAACCGATCAGCAAAAGCTGGTGGGCAAATTGAGCGGGGGCGAGCGCAATCGGGTGCATCTGGCGAAATTGATCAAGCGCGGGGGCAATTTTTTGCTGCTGGATGAGCCGACGAACGACCTCGATGTCAATGCGTTAAGAATGCTGGAGGACGCGATCAATACGTTCCCCGGAAACATGCTGATCATCAGCCATGACCGGTTTTTTCTGGACCGCGTCTGCACGCATTTGCTGGTGTTCGAGGGGGAGGGCAAGGTGGCGTGGTTCGAGGGGAATTTCCAGGATTACGAGGCGCAAAGGCGCGCGCAATTGGGGGACGGAGCGTTCAGCGGGAGAAGAAAGAAGTATCGGAAGCTGAATTTGTAGATTGAGAGAGAAGGGGTTTAGCGTTTCGAAAAAGATGATGTGTCCGCAAAAACGGCGGTCACGTGTTCTTAGTCTCGCCGCTGACGTAGTGACCATGGTTCAGAGCATAATCGGGTGGTGCAGCCGTCCCTGCGGGACTTGCAATTCACTCGGTTGCTGCCCCACCACTAAAAGTGGTGGGCTGAAAGCATTCGTCCCTTCGGGACTCTTTCATCGAGCCTGCTAAGTATAAATTTTGGCTTGGTCTCGCACGGTCGAAACCGTGGGTTACTTAATGGTCGGCCGTGGCGGTCCGGGTTTATTATAGAAATTATTTTCGGGGAACTAGCCGGTGTGGGCCAGGAGGGGAGGTTTGGTCTCGTCCGGGGGCAGAGGGGGTTTTCAGGCGCCAGAGCGTTTCGACGGCGCTATCGAGGGATTTCCAATCGGAGGGCGCGGCGGGGTTGGCGCGGTGGGCCGCGCGCAAACGCTCAACAAATTCATCGACGAGCGCGTTGACGTTGGCGGCGGAGGCGCGGAGGTTATCGAGGGAAAGGAAAGGCATGGGTTTAAACCAGGGAGATGCGAAGAACGCAAAAGAAAGAGAAAGTTTGAGTGAAGATTGGCCGCGCGGGCACTAAGTTTCACTAAGGCGAAATAAGGAGATGCGGTGGCCAGCGGGTGGCCGCGGGGGAAAGATTTTGGCGGAAAGGACGCTACAGATGCGAGGAGGGATGCGGAGCGCGGACCCAGCCGCGTCGTGGGAAGGAGCGTAGGGGAAAAGGGGAAAGGCGCCAAGGATTATATTCGTATTTTATTCGCCACTTTCCTAATGGTAAGAAGGACTACAGATGTGCAAATTGAAAAGGTGGACCAACGCAGTGTGTAAGTTTAAGCTAAAAAAGTGGATTCGGAAAAATTAGGGGTGAAGGTGATGAACTGGACGGCAGTAATCAAGCAAGATGGAAAATGGTGGATTGGCTGGATCGAAGAAATCCCGGGTGTGAATTCGCAGGGCAAAACGCGGGAGGAATTAGTTGAGAATCTGCGGTCGGCGCTGCGCGAAGCCATTGAGATGAACCGGTCGGAAGCGATTAACGCGACCGGAGGCGAATATACCGAAATGACTGTGGCCGTGTGAAGCGCAGGGACCTAATCAAACATTTAAGCGCGCAAGGCTGCCAATTGGTTCGTGAAGGCGCCAAACATTCGTGGTGGGAAAACCCAGCCGCTGGACGGTGCTCCTCTATTCCAAGCCATGCCGAAATAGACGATTTCCTGGCGCGGAAGATTTTTCGTGATCCGGAGATAAAGGCCCCTTCTAAGTCATGTTGATGAGCTATCTCAATGTTTGCTAATCTGGAAGCAGCATCATCGAGGATATTTTTATGACTACGGCTCGCTTACTACTCTGGTGAAAATGCTGGAACACCTGCCCGAGAATACCGCGGACAAAATTGTTGAGCACATTCGAGACTACCTGGCCAATATGAAAGACGGCTAGCAATGGAATGCGGCCTTTCGGCGGACAGAAGGGTCTTGGGCAAGCGCCGCGCGCGGGGCAAAACAGAAAATTTAAGGGAGCATGGCCGAATCGATGTTACAGGCTTGAAACTATCCAATGAGTCGAGGAACACCGAGATCATTTCTGGCCTATGACAGAGCAGGGTTTTTGGGCCGTTTTTTTGCGCACTCTCATGGATGCTGTCCACAGGACTCAAACTATGACTTCAATGACCTTATTCGGGACTGGCGAGAAAAACGTGTCGCGATCGATCATAAATATTATATTGAAGATCTTTTATGGGATTTTGAAACCGAGTCGATTTACCCAGACGCATATAGGAAAACATTCGTCGTTTGTGAAAAAGAGATATTATCGGGCGGCATTACATTGGAGCATCCGATGCCTGTTGAATGCGGTGTATTAGGGGCTATAACTCTTAAGAAAACGGCTATAGAAAAGTTTTTAGAAGATGGGGAAATTATAAGAGCTTTTGGAAGTGATGTCTTCCATGATTTGGGGATTGATCCCTATAGTGTAGACTGGCGTTGGGGTTTATTTAGGTTTGAACATGATAAGAGCCATGAAGCGGCAAATTTAGGGGGATTTTTTTTGAAAACAAGAATCCCTCCTGATCCACTAACACTCAGCGACGTGACTCTTGGAAGAAATCTTATTTCCTGCTTTCCTGGGTTTTTTAATGAGATGCCAAAGATTTTACCCCAAAAATATTGGCTGGTTGAAAATGATCATTCACCACACATTTTGGATAAGGCTGGCAACCTCATAATGAATACGGGCATCTACCCTGATCCGCATTATTCGTTTGAATCGCACGGCAGGCCATGAATTTGTTCTAGGTCTCACGTTCGGCGGAGTTCAATTATATTCAGGTGAAAGCCCCACGATGGGAATAGTCGTTTACTCGAGCGCTCTGTAAAATTGATATCACAAATTACCGAAGTCGCTTGACCACTGGAACGCATATGAATTCAGAACCAGCTTGGCTTTTCATACTATGTTCTGCAAAGTCGCTCCCGTAGCGGATCGGAAAGAGTCTCGCCGCCAGTTTTTTGATAAATCTTCACGTAAATTCAATACGCCCTTGCAAACAGCACCTTGTACTTCGCAGGTTGGGCGGATTTGATGTCTTTTAGAGTTGCATCCGTCGTGTCCGGCGCCGCGAGGTTGGAATCGAGGGGGATGCAGCGGATGGTAGCCTTGGTTTCTTCCTTGATGGCGGCTTCGGTTTCGGCGGTGCCGTCCCAGCCGCAGCGCAGATAGCCGCGTTTGTTTTCGAGGATCGTCTTGAAATCTTCCCAGTTGGTGACGTCGGTGGTGTTTTCGGCGACGAACTGCTGCGCCTGGCGGAGCATGTTGGCCTGAATTTCATCGAGCAGCGCGTTGATTTTGTGGGGCAATTCATCGAGCGCGATGGAGATTTTATCCTTCGCGTCACGGCGGGCGACGAAGGCGGCGTTTTTTTCCAGGTCCTTGGGGCCGATCTCGATCCGGACCGGCACGCCGCGCAGTTCCCAGTCGAAGCGCTTGAAGCCCGCGTTGTGCCATTCGCGGTCGTCGAGCTTCACGCGAATGCCCGCGCCGCGCAGGTTCTCCTCGATTTGTTTCGCCGCCGTGAGCACCTGCGTTTTGGAGTCCTCGTAAATAATCGGGACAATGACGGCCTGAATGGGGGCGATGCGCGGCGGAAGGCGCAGCCCCTGCTGGTCGCCATGCGCCATGATGAGCGCGCCGATCAGGCGAGTGGTCATGCCCCAGCTTGTCTGCCACGCGAATTTTTCGGAGTTGTCCTCGTCGAGGAATTTGATGCCGAAGGCTTTGGCGAAGTTCTGCCCGAGGAAATGCGAAGTGCCGGCCTGAAGCGCCCAACCGTCGCCCATCAGGGCCTCAACGCAATAGGTCTCAACGGCGCCGGCGAACTTTTCGCTTTCCGTTTTGAGGCCCATGACCGTCGGCAGCGCCAATTCGTCGCGCAGGAAATCGTGATAAACTTTCAGCATTTTCACGGTTTCCTCGCGGGCTTCGGCCTCGGTGCGGTGGACGGTGTGGCCCTCCTGCCACAGGAATTCGGTCGTGCGCAGGAAAAGGCGGGTGCGCTTTTCCCAGCGCACCACGTTGGCCCACTGATTGATGAGGATCGGCAGATCGCGGTAGCTCTGCACCCATTTGGCGTAGGTCGCACAGATAACCGTTTCGCTGGTGGGGCGGATGGCGAGGCGCTCTTCGAGTTTTTCCGCGCCGACGTGCGTGACCCAGGGGACTTCGGGCGCGAAGCCCTCGACGTGCTCGGCCTCTTTTTTCAGATACGACTCGGGAATAAAAAGCGGAAAATAGGCGTTCACATGGCCGGTCAGCTTGAAGCGGCGGTCGAGTCCGTCGCGGATGTTTTCCCAAAGCGTATAGCCATAGGGCTTGATAACCATGCAGCCGCGGATATCGGAGTAGTCGGCGAGGTCGGCCTTGCGCACGAGGTCGATGTACCATTCCGAGAAATTTTCATCGCGCGAGGTGAGCGCGCCTTCAAATTGGGGTTTTTGTTTGGCCATTTTTGTTCGCTTTCGGGCTTGGCGCGGCTTCGGCGCCATCGCGGGCGCGCGAAAAGAATGCACGGGAGTTTAGACGATTAGAAGAGGCGTTTAAAGGCGGGAATGCGGTTGGATCAGTGACAATAATCGGCCAGCGCGAGCAGAATGAAAAGAGCGATCAAGCTCAATTGCAACCAGCCCCATGAGCGGAAGAAATTGCGGTCGCGCCGAGACATGTGATTCGGCCAGAGGGCATTCTGATTTGGAGAAAGGTGCAACTTTTCAATAATTTTGCGCGCCCGTGGGGCGCATGGAGCAGGGACCTTGATCAAGTAGAGCATGCCCGGAGAAATCGGAGTCAGAGCCGGTTGGGCGAATTCAATGCCGCCGGACCATGTGCGCCGATAGAACGGAACGCGCGCCCGTTGCAGCGCCTCGGCGATCATTTCGGCTTCGAAGGGAAGCGCGGATGAAAAGACCTCGACGTCGGGCAAGTCTTGCGGCGCGGTCATAGATGAATTTAGCATCCGACAGGCCAGGTTTCAAAGGCCTGCAAGGCATGTTGAAGCAGGTTCGGACGTCGATTCGCACTGAACCCGAAGCGTTTTGACGGTGGGTGCGGCGTGTGATTGAATGCCGCATGAGACGGCGTTTCTCTCCTTGTTTTTCCGTCCGGACAATTCTAATCGCATGGATTGTGGCGCTCGCCGGCCTGCTGGCGGGGTGTTATTCGCCTAATCCGATTATTGAAATCCGGGTGGCGCCGAACGGCGCGCGCGCGGCGGTGCTGCGCGAGGATGGCCGGCTCGGCGTGACCGCGCTGGACCGACCCGACCGGCTGCACCTCGTTTCGCGCGCAGCGAGAATGGGGATTTCATGGAGCCCGGGTAGCGGGCAGCTCGCGTGGGTGGAGCATCCGGCGGACGAGCCGATGGCGCTTTGCGTAGCGGAGGGGGACAGGCCATGGAGCAGGCGAGTGCTATTGCGCGACGCAAATTTCAAGGGCTCGCCCGTGTGGCTGACGAACGGCACGATCGCGTTTCTGAGCGATCGGGAAAGTCAACATGTCAATGTGTGGACGTTCGGATTAGCGCGCCGCGAAGAGATCAAATTGATTGATGCGGCGGGGGAGGTGCGCGGAGTGTGTGCATCGCCGGCCGGAGGATTGCTCGCGTATGAATGCGACGATGACGAGGGTGGGGGGCTGTATGTATGGAACGCGAAGACGGATCGGCCGCTGAGGCTGAGCCACGGTTTTTCCGAGGGTGAAGAGAAGCGGCCCGTGTCGTTCAGCCCGAATGGGAGGTGGCTGGTTTACGGCGACTCGGGCGACACAACGCATGCTTTGGTCTTGCGGGAATTGGCAACTTCGCAGGCGCGGACACTCCCCATGGGCGTGCCGGTTGAAAACGTGGCCGTGTGGGATGATGGGGGAGTGGCGGCGCGCGTCGGCACTCAAATTAGCTGGTGGCAACCGACGCGTGACCAGTTGATTGGAGAGAAGCGACGCGAAATTCAGTTTGATGGGGGCGTGCCGATCGGGCCAATTCAGGCCTGGGGACGAAGGGGGGTCGTTTGCGCGATCAATCAGAATTTACTGTGCATGGCACCCGACCTTGCGCGGCTCGGGAAAGGGCAACTCAATGCGCAACGGGATGAGGATTGGATCGCGCTGGCGAGCGCGGAGCACAGGCTGGGGCGCGATCGCGCAGCGCACGCGATCCTGAAAACGCTGGCGACGCGGATTGACAACTCGCAGGCGGGGCTGTTGGCCGATCTCGCATTGGCTAGATTTGAACGTGAACGCGGTCATCCAGGGCGAGCCATAAGGCATCTTGAGTACGCGGTGGAACGGCCGGGAATTGCGGCGGATTTGGTAGAACAGATCGATGCAGAGCGGGTGGCGCTTATATTTTTCGAGCAGCGCGAGCCTAGGGAAGCGGTGGCTCTGGCTCGTGCTGATCGGAAAGGATCGTCCGAAACCGAAGCGGGCGAGTTAGGGAGGTGGATTGCGGGTCTGGCGCCGACGCACAGTTCACCTGAGTGCGCGGCATGGCAAAGGGCGGGCGCGGCGACGCGCGCGGGGCATCACCGGCAGGCGGCGCACGCGCTTGTGCCGCTGTTTAATGCGAATTCGATTTCGACGGGGACTCTCAATGGGTTGGGATTGTTATTGGGGAACGGCTTTGAGCCGCTAGGGCAGGCCGACGGAGCCGATCAGGCACATATCACGGGGATGTTGCGCCAACCGCTGTTTCAGCGCGCGCTGCTGTTTGCCGCGGAATATCTTGCGGCGCATGTGCAAGGAGCGGCGGGGGCCAAGGCCAAGCTGAGCAGGGGCGAAACGCCGGATGCGGCCGACCTGCTGGGGTTGCTGCTCCAGCAATGGAGCGACCAGGGAAATCTCGATGCGGCGCGGGAGCTTGTGCGCAGAGACCTGCGGCGCGGCGGTGGGCCGCTCCTGAATTACGCGGACATTTTGGAGCAGACGCTAACGGTCGAGGAAAACGCGGGGTGGGTGCGGGTTCTGGCGGGCAAAGTTCTGTTCGCGCCGGAAGTCAGTGATTTGCTGGCGAAACAGCTTACCTCGCCGCAAGATGCGCTGATGCTGCGGCTGGCGCGGGTGAAAGCGGACCTGATCGCGGGCAAGAGGGTGGATGGCGCTGAAATTGCGAGCGGGTTGCGTAGCGTCGAACTGAACCAGCTTGCGCCAGCGGCGCGGGAGCAAGCGCGCTGCCTATTGCCGCTGTTGGGGGCCAAAGCGTTTGAGGCGCAGGGGCAGTACGAAAATGCACTCCCGTTATATCAAGATGCCTTGGCTGGGCTGTCGCCGGCTCTCGAAAAATGGGAGGAAATCGCGCCGGAACTGGTCAAGCAGATCGCGGTGATCAGGATCGGAAGCAGCCATCGCGAGGCGCTGGCGAGTTATCTGCGAGTGGAGCGCGGGATGGGCGATGCGCTCCTGAGTCCCTCGCGCGAGGCGGACACGTTGCGGATCGCGGCGACGAATTTTAAGACGCTGTTGCGCTATGAGAGCGAGCCGGCGATGCAGCCGTTTATTTGGGCGGACCTGGGAATCGTTGCCTCCATGGGCGGGCAAAAACAAGCTGCGCTCGGCTACCTGCGGCGTGCCAAGCGGGGAGCCCAACTATCGCCCTTTCTGATGCAACGGATCTTGCTCGAGGAAGCCGCCGTTCGCGACGCGCTGGATCAGCACGCGCTGGCGGCGCGGCTGTATGGCCGCATCATCGCTGCGCGCGAACTGCCGGATGCAGTGCGTGTCGCGGCAATCCTGGCGCAAACTCAGGCGCAAAGAGCGGCCGGCGAGATCAGCGATTTCAGGGCTGAATTGCGGCGCAAAGCCGCCGCCGAGGAAGGCCACTGCGCGAAAATCTGGTTGGACTGGCTAAGATTACAAGCTGGTGAGTGAGGTAGGTAGCTGCTTGCGGGCGGAATGTAACTTGCGGCGGAAGGTGATCTGGATTGGTACACATAATCTTATTTTGGCTTGCCGCTGGCAGCGTGTGTTTCTACCTCCTTTTTGCCTTAGATATGATCGCCGGGGGGCGGCACTTAAAGAAACTGAGGGAAGAAGCGCCCTGGCCATCCGATGCTGAAATTGGCGATGGATGCACACCAGCCGAAATCCCGCTCGTTTCTGTTATTATCCCCGCGCGCAACGAGCAGCGCAACATTGCGGCAGCGCTGCGGTCCGTGTTGGCCCAGGATTATCCAAATCTCGAATTCATGCTGATCAATGATCGCTCGACGGACCACACGGGTGAAATCATGCGCCAAATCGCGGCGCACGAGGCGCGTTTGCGCGTGCTCGATGTTTCTGAATTACCGGCCGGGTGGCTGGGAAAGAACCACGCATTGTGGTTGGGGGCGGCGCGCGCGGATGGCGAACTGCTGTTGTTCGCGGACGCGGACGTCATCATGGAGCCAACGGTCATTCGGCGCGCCGTGGCGCACTTGCGAAGTCGCGCGGCGGACAATGTAACGATCTCCCCAGTTATGATTTGTTCTTCGATTTTACTCCGCGCGATGCTTGGCGCATTCGCCATGTTCATTTGTTTTTACGCGATTCCGTGGCGGGCGCGGCGGCCGCGCAGCCGGGCGCATGTGGGGATCGGCGCGTTTAATCTTCTTCGCCGTGAGGTGTATGAAAGCGTGGGGACGCATCACGCGATCGCCATGCGGCCGGACGACGACATGAAACTTGGCAAACTGGTCAAACGAGCCGGTTTTCGCCAGGAGTTCATGATAGGAGGGGCATTGCTACAAATAGAATGGTACGCATCGGTCCGGGAGCTTGTTGAGGGCCTAATGAAAAATGCGTACGCGGGACTCGATTACAGCCTGCTTCAACTCGCCGGTTCAGTGTTGGGCATGGCTGTGGGGATGATTTGGCCCTTTATGGCGCTGTTCCTAACGCACGGTCCGGCTTTGTGGCTCAATGCCGCGGTAGTTATGATTCTTGCGGGAATTTATAGGGCGATTGCGCCGCAGTCGGGGATTCCAGCGCGATATGTCCTTTTCCTGCCTCTGGGAGCGTTGCTCATGATTTACATCATGCTGCGCGCCACATGGCTTACCCATAAGGATAACGGCATTTCGTGGCGGGGAACGCATTATCCGTTATCGCAACTGCGCGCAAATAAAGTTTAAAACGGGTTTTGGGCGGAGGCGCGGAAACCCGACGTAACACGCCTTGCACTGATCGAGCCGTAAATGGATGATCATGCGCGGCTGGGCGTCGGTGCCATTTTATTGTTTGCGAGCCGGGAGATGCGGAAAGCGATGAGCGGCAAGGTGCTGCTCGCATTTATCACAGTTAGCATCGCGTGGGGCACCACTTACGGCGCCATTCGCGTGGCCGTCGAAAGCTTTCCCCCTTTTTTCCTGGCGGCAGTGCGGTTCGTTTTTGCCGGCGCGGTGCTGCTCGTGGGACTTAGAATTTATGGCCTTCAGTGGCCGAGTTGGCGCGATTGGGGCCGCATCGCGGTGGGCGGGTTTCTGTTGCTCAGCGTGGCCAATGCATTTCTGGCGTGGGGCGAACAATATTTGCCCAGCGTTGTTTCCGCATTGCTGATCAACGTCGGTCCACTGATGTATGTGAGCCTGGCATGGATGCTCGGGGAACGGGTGGCGCCGCGTGCCTGGGTGGGGCTGGCCGTTGGGTTTATGGGGGTTGTGGTGATGATCGCCCCCCGGCTGCGCGATCTTTTGCGCGGGGAGGTCGCCGGCGAAGCTCGTTTTTGGCCGGCGGTGGGGATTACGCTGCTTGGGCCATGCGTGTGGTCGTGCGGCAGCGTTTACGTCGCGCGGCGGCGAACAGGGTGCAACCCGCTGATGACCGCCGCGGGCCAGAACGTGATGGGCGGTTTGGGGGCTGGGGTGATCGCATTGGCGCTGCGCGATTTCCAGCACCTGCCGCCCGTTTCAATGCGTTCCTGGCTGGCATTGGCGTGGCTCGTGGTTGTGGGGTCGTGGCTCGGTTACATGGCATATATTTATTGTGTCCTGAAGCTGCCCTCGGCGCGCGTGGCCGTCACCGTTTACCTCAATACCGTGACGGCGCTGCTGATTGGGACGCTGCTGCTGGGAGAAAAATTGACGCCTGCGATGCTGATGGGAGGCATCGTGCTGCTGATCGGCGTAGCGCTCGTGCAATCGGCACGGCTGCCCCGGCGGGCGCTGGCGAAGAAAAACCCGCACGAGGAATCTTAGGCGAGCGGCATTGGCCCCGAGAGCAGGTTACGCGGAACCTTGTTTGATCCGGCGATCTTCGCGCTTGACCGTCGGCGCAAAAAGTCCAGGGCGCGCCACACACGGCAAACCCAACAGCTCCCGCGCGCGATTGAGCGCATCGTCAATATTGCCTAACGCGTTCTCGGCGCCCAAGCGCCGCAGAAAACCGTTTTTTTCGATCGCCAGCAGTGGTTGCGCGTGCACACCGGATAAGATTAAATGGGTGCCATCGCGGCGGCATAGATTGCGAAATTCATCAAGCGCGTGCAATCCGGTAGCATCGATGGCCGGAACGGCCCGCATGCGCAAAATAGCCACCTTCGGCGGTTTCTCCAGCAAATGCATCGTTTGCTTAAATGCGTCGGCCGCCCCGAAGAAAAACGGGCCCTCGATCTCAAAGACTTCAACCCCGGGCGGAATGTCGCGCAATCCGATTGCGTTCGGATCAAATGGCTCTTGATCAGACATCTCGAATTCGCGCGTAACGATGCCGATGTTTGTGACTTCCGCCATACGGCGAATAAATAACAATGCTGAAAGCACGATGCCCACCTCCACGGCGACCGTCAAGTCAACCAGCACGGTCAGCATGAATGTGCTGAGCAAAACCATCACATCGCTGCGCGGCGCCTTCAGCAAACCCCGGAAGTGATTTACCTCGCTCATATTATAGCTGACCAGAACGAGAATTGCGGCAAGCACAGCCAATGGGATATACCCGGCCAGTGGAGCGAATAAAACAAGCAGCAGCAAAAGAGTAATGGCGTGGATCATGCCGGCAAGCGGTGTTTTTGCGCCGCTGCGAATGTTCGTGGCCGTGCGCGCGATCGCTCCCGTGGCCGGAATTCCGCCGAAAATTGCCGATGCGATATTCGCGATTCCCTGGCCGATCAATTCCACATTGGAGTTATGCCGGCCGCCGATCATTCCATCGGCAACCGTCGCGGAAAGCAGCGATTCAATGGCGGCCAAAAGGCCCACTGTGAAGGCGGAAGGCACGAGCGCGCGCAACTGATAAGGACTGATCAGGGGCAAATGAGGCCGGGGCAAGGCGCGTGGAAGTTCGCCGAAACGCTGGCTGATTGTTTCGACATTCAAATGCAACATGCGCGCAAGCACGGCGGCAGCGACCATAACGATAAGCATTGCCGGGCTGCGTGGTTTGTATTTGCGAATGGCGACGATGGCCGCAATGGACCCGATGCCCAGCGCCGCCGCGCTCGGGTTCATCGAGCGCAAATGCGCCCCATAAGCGCGCCATTTCTCCAAAAAGCCAGCCGGCGGCTGTCCCATCGAAATTCCGAGTAAATCTTTAATTTGTGTGGAGAAGATGACCAGCGCGATGCCGGTCGTGAACCCGGTCACAACGGGAAAAGGAATAAACCGAATGAGCGCGCCCATGCGGAAAAACCCCAAAGCGATGAGGAACCCCCCCGCCAACAACGTGCAATACACCAATCCATCATAACCAAAGCGCGCCTGAATTCCGGCGACAATGACAATAAACGCCCCGGTTGGGCCTCCGATCTGGACGCGACTGCCCCCCAAGGCTGAGATGAGAAAGCCCGCCACCACCGCGGTATAAATTCCCCGCTCGGGCGGGGCGCCGCTGGCGATCGCGAAGGCCATGGCCAAAGGCAACGCGACAATCCCGACGGTCAATCCGGCAAACAGATCGCTTACCAATGTCTGACGATTATAATTTCTGAGGCATTCCCATGACCTGGGAGTAAACACGCCGTGGTGGTTCAATTCTGGTATTTTTGGCTATGGCGGGTTAACGAAACCCACCGATGAATACCGGAAGGCGATCTTTATTTCCACCCAAATCAAAATGAACGCGCCATATTGAGCACTGCTATTCCTGTTGGACGCTACTTTTATTATTTTTTAACTGGCCCGAATCACGGCGCATCGGCGAAGATCGGAGATGCGCCCGCAAATGGGAATTTTTCAATAGCAAAAGAGGATGCGCGTGATGTTGGACATTAAAAAATTCCAGAAGATGAGCAAAGACCTGCAGGCCGGCATGGAGAGTATGAAGGACGAACTCGCCCACAAGACCACCGAAGGGCAGGCCGGCGGCGGAGCGGTCAGCGTTACGGTCAACGGGAATCAGGAGATGGTGGCGATTAAAATTTCCAAGGAAGCGGTCGATCCGGATGACATTGAAATGCTGCAGGATTTGATCATCGCGGCGACGAACCAGGCGGTGCAGAAGTCGAAGGACATGCAGCAGGAGAGCATCAACCAGCTTACGGGCGGGCTGAAACTGCCGAACCTGCCGTTTTTATGAGCCATAACTCGGAACCATGAACACATTCAGAACGGCACGTGCCGCATTCATAATCATATCTCCTGGCCTATTTTCTGTGTTCATTGTTTATCGTTCATAGTTCAGCTTTTCTCATGCCCCTGCCTCCCGCGCTTGAAGCACTTGTCCGTGAGTTGATGCGCCTTCCCTCGATCGGGCGGCGCGGAGCCGAGCGGCTGGCATTGCACTTACTCGAGAGCCCGGCCGAACAGGCGCGTGGCTTGGCAGAGGTACTTGCCAGTTTGCACAGCGAAGTTCGCCGCTGCTCCGAGTGCGGCAACTGGAGCGCCATGGAGCTCTGCCCGATTTGTTGCGATCCAGCCCGAGACCCCGGTGTGCTCTGCGTTGTGGAAAAACCGGCCGATCTTTGGGCCTTTGAGGAAGCGCGTTTTTTTAATGGAAAATATCATGTGCTCGGCGGTGCGCTTTCTCCATTAGCCGGAACAACGGCCGAGGACCTGCGCATTGAACAGCTTGAAACCCGGATTAATGAAGGTCATGTTCGCGAGGTGATCCTGGCAACCAACCCCAGCGTCGAAGGAGACGCAACGGCCCACTACCTCGCGCAGCGGCTTGCGCGCGAGGGTTTGGCCATCTCGCGCATCGCCCAGGGTGTACCGCTGGGAGGCGCGCTGGGTTATGCGGACGCCGGCACGCTTAAGCTCGCGCTGGAAGGGCGGCGGAGCTTCGGCAAATAGCCAATCGGTCCAAAGGCTTGCATTTGACCGCCAGATATCATATAGCCTGATACTTACCGGTTTTTCGGCCCGAACACAGCGTTCGGACCGGACGCGCACGGAAGGGATGATCCGATGCATCAACGGCGCCAATATATCGTGGCATGCCTGGCCTTGATCGCGACAGCCATGACGTTTTCGATCCGAGCCGATATTATCCCATTATTGAAAACGGAGTTCGGCTTTACCGACACACAAATCGGACAAGCGGTCGGGCCTTCACAATGGGCCTTTGCGATTACGATATTTTGCGGGGCGTTCCTGTTGGACCACCTGGGCATGGGACGGATGTTGTGGCTGGCGTTCATCGGGCATGTGGCGGGCACGATCATGATCATATACACCCGCAACATCTCGACGTTGTTTTGGGGGTGCTTGGTCACGGGGTTGGCCAACGGCATTGTGGAATGCGTGATCAACCCATTGACGGCGACACTCTATCCGCAGAGGAAGACATATTTTCTGAACCTGTTGCATTCGTGGTGGCCGGGCGGGCTTGTGATCGGCGGGGTGATGGCTTTCGCCTTAACCAAAATTATGAACCTCACCGATCCAAATACTCCAGTAGCCGTGCTCAGCCATGCCTGGAAAATCAAAATGGCGTTTATCCTGATCCCGACTGCGATATATGGCGTACTGATGATCGGACAGAAATTCCCACAGACTGAACGGGTCGCCAGCGGGCTGACGTATGGGCAAATGTTTGCGGAACTGCGGCGGCCGCTTTTCTGGTTTCTTACCTTCCTGATGATGTTCACGGCGGCCACCGAGCTTGGGCCTGACCAATGGATGGCCAACATCATGGAAAAGCTGCTGAACATGAAGCGCGAGGGAATCTTGTTTCTGATCTACACCTCGGGGCTGATGTTTATGTTCCGGGGATTCCTTTCGGGGCCGCTGCTGAAGCTCGTGTCACCGATCGGATTGTTGATTTTCGCTTCCATCTTTTCCGCCATTGGGTTGTTCAGCTTGAGCCACGTCCAGACCGCCTTGTGGGCCTTCGCGGCCGCCACCATTTTCGGTATGGGCAAGTCGTATTTCTGGCCGACCATGATGGGCTTTACGGCCGAGCGGTTCCCGCGCGGCGGCGCGCTGGTATTGGGCATTATCGGCGCGTTCGGGGTTTTTTCGGTAGGATACATCGCGCTGCCGGCGATGGGAAAATTGCAGGATCACTATGCGGTGCAAAAACTGCAAGCCACGGCGCCAGCGTTGTTTGCCAGAGTAGCTACCGAAGGGAATAAAGGCATCGATGAGAAGAAGGTGCTCAGCCTGCCCCAAATCGAGCGGACTCAGGTCGAGGCGGCTCAGAATTATTCGGCCGTGATGACGTTCCGTTGGGTGTCGCTGATTCCGGCGTGCCTGGCGATCTGCTTTATCGCGCTCAGCCTGGGATTCAAAGCGCGTGGAGGCTATCAAGCGGTCAGCATCGAGCAGCAGGCGCAAGCGCCCACGGTGGAATTGTAGCCAGCCGGTTTCATTACCTAACCTGAATAACGAAATTTCATGGCCAAATCACTCAGAACCGCAACGCCCGAGTTTAAATTTATCCAACCGAAGCGCTACCTCTATCAGGCGGCGCAGGAGGCGATCAAAAATTATATTATTGAAAACGGACTCAAGCCGGGCGATCCGCTGCCGCCCGAAATTGAGCTGACGCGGGTATTCAAGGTAAGCCGCACATCGGTGCGTGAGGCGGTCAAGTCGCTCGAATCCTTGGGGATGATCGAGGCGAGGTCGGGATCGGGCCTGTTCGTCAAAAGCTTTTCATTCGAGACGCTGCTCGATCACTTCGCGTATGGATTGGCCATTGAAGCGCAGGACCTTGCGGATATTCTTCAAGTTCGCTTTCAACTGGAATATGGGATGATTCCAATGGCCGTCGAGAAGCAAACCCCGGCGCAGATGGAACGGCTGCGGCAAATCGTGAAGCGGATGAAACAGGGGATTAAAAAGGAGAAGTATTCGGCCGAAGATGACCGGCTGTTTCACCAGACCCTCTGGGAAAACGTCGACAACAAGCTGATGCAGAAAATCCTGGATATCTTCTGGATGATTTTCTACCAGGCGCGCAAGCGCGCCGCGATCCCGGAGCCGCCGAACTTGCAACAGATGCATGACCTGCATTTTGAAATCGTCGAGGCCTTGAAGGAACACGACGTCGAGAAGGCGCAGCGGAGCATGCTCACACATATGAAAGTGCTTGAGCAACGCCTGAAAACGCCCAAGCCGGAGGCGATGAGAAAAACGGTGCTTGAGGCGGGGCGATAAGTCGCGCGCGGTGCCAGCTATTTGCTCAAAGCCGCTCTGACATCACTGGCCATCGGCCCGACGCGCTGGACCGTTTCGCGCAGCTTTTGTTCGCTCACGCCAAGCTCTTGCGTCCAGTAGCGGAGCTCGTAACCTTCATTCACATTGATGCGCTTTGCGTCCTGCGGGCGGCGCTTGGTGGGATCGTCAGCCATGGGTCACCTCCCATAAAAGTCTGGTACTCACGATGGCAAGCTAAATGCCAATTTGTTATTCCATCGTCGTATCCGTTTAGAATTTGGTTGGCTATCAGGGGCTGGGATTACCACGCCAGCGGCTTGTCGGCGACGAAGCGCTCGCGCTGGATGATTGGAGCCTCGCCCGAGCGCATCTGCTCGCGGTCAAAGAGAGGCTCATAAAACCCTTTTGGATCGATGCCGATGATCGTGCTGCCTCTCAATGTCAGTTCGCAGGGCAGATCCGCGATGGTTTGGCGCACCGTCTGTTCGGGAACGGCAAAAGTGAAAGCAACCCGATCGCCCGAATGCAATCCGCTCAACGAGGCGTAGCGCCCCGACCAGCGCAATCCTTTAAGACTGTCATTCACGCGGCAGCGCACCTGGCCCGGCTTGCCGCCCCATTTGGGAATGCGGACGGCGAGCGGGTAATCGCCTTTCATCTTGATATCCACGCGTCCGGTATAAGGAAGATAGCTGTTCACATCGGCCCATTTCGACGCGCGATTCAAAAGCAGGTTGACGCGCACCCCTTCTTTCTCATCGCCGTTCATGATCCCTTCCCAAAGATAGTAGAGTCCGCGCGAACCATTGCCCAGACAGCACGCGACAACGCCGGGCGCGCGGGGGTATTCCGTAAACCAGTCATTGGCGGTTCCGTAGGAAGTGAACCAGCCGAGCATGCGATGATACACATCGCGCGTGGCGTCGCAATTCGGGTCGAGCGGAACCGCGCGCTGTTCATCATTTTGCAGTAATTTTTCAATCCAGCCGGTCTCGCGCAGTTGGTTTTGGGAATAGGTATTGCGGATATAGCGATCGGCGTCGTCCCAGTAGTCGCCCACACCGGCGGCGCTGAGCTTGACCGCGAGCGCAGTCATTTCGGCCACCTCGCACGTTTCGCAGGCGGCCGGTTTTTGCCCGACCCCTTCGGGATAGAAGCCGCACATCGGCCAACCCTTGGTGCGGGCGTACTCATAGGCTTTGGCAACGAATTCCATCAACGCGCGATCGTGTGTGATCCACGCATAGTCGAGCATCGCCAGCAGCGCGAACGTCATGGTGTGGAAATGCGTCGTGAAATGCCCCTGCGGATCGAAATTGCCCGATTCATCCTTCATGAATTTCACCAGGCGCGCGGCCTGGTCGAGCGCGGGCTTGTAATTGAGCAGCCGGTAGCAGCAGGTGAGCCCCTGAATCAGCGCGCCGACACCGATGGGGTGCGCCTTCATGGCCGCTTCAACGCCTCCCGATTGGATCAATCCATCCACAAGCAGGCGCATGTCCGCGGCCAGGGCCTCGTCTTTTGTGACAGCATACCATGAGCCGAGCGCCAGCAGCAGGCGCCCCGGCATTAATCCCACATAAGGACTTCCCCCTCTTTCCGCCAATTGCCCCTCCTGAATACGCGGATCGAAGGGGTTCGATCCGCTGAAGCAGAACAAGCCCCATGGGCGGCCCTGTTGCGGGTGATATAGAACGCCATCCTTACCGATCATTTTGCGCATCCATTGCAGCATCTGTTCGCCGGTGCGGCGACCTTCGTCGCTGCCGCAGGCAAGGCGCATCAGTGGGATCGCCTCGACGACTTTGGGCTGCAAGACGTCGTCGCCGAAATCGTGGACCATCACCGGCAGGCGTTTTTCGACGTCAGGATTGTAATAATTGGCGTCGTAACACGACCAACCGTGCGGGCTGAACAGCACCATGCCATAGATTTCGCCATCGGCGGTTGGGTCGGCGCTACCGATCAGGGAGTTCAGCGCGAGCTTGCAAACCTCGGCAAGATCGAGCGTATCCGGAACTTGTTCGGTCCAGCGCTTGCCGTGCGTTTCGTTGCCGGGCTTGAGGGGCGAGACGTCGGGCCGCACGTAATTGGGCGGCCCGGGGGGGTCGAACCGGAAGGGAGCGCCCGCGAACGTGGCATATTCGAAACCGACCGTCACATCGTCGCCCGTGACTTCGAGGTTATGCATACCTTGCACGGAGCCGTTGTATAAGCCGAGGTCTTCGGCCCATTGCACCGGCGCGGCGAGTTGCGCAGTGGGCGACCAGGTCCAAGGGTCCGTCTCGGCCGCGCGAATACCCATCCGGATGCTGCGCTGGTCGTCGCCGACGCCTTCGATGCGCAGCCATACGCGATCGGCGCGATCGATCTTGTCGCCGACCCAATCGGCTTGCTGTTTGCCGGGCGCGGTGATCGACGGCATCTGGCTCTCGGGAAAATAGTGCTTTTTCGCCCAGTCGTCCTCGCCCATGCCGGGCATGCGATAGAAGGCCCAATCGGCCCCGAACCCGCCGACGCGGCCGACGCGCGCCTCGGCCTTCAGCCCCTTCTCATTGCAAAATGTGGCGCCCAAGGCACCACAATAAGGGATCTTGCGTCCGGCTTGTTTCAGAGGGAGGTCGACGCATGTCTCCACGGCCCAGGGCCACTTTAAATAAACTTTTCGCGGTTGAAACGGCCCCTTGAGGCTGATCGATCCGGTCACGCCGTTGCTGTTGGTCAGCAGCGCGCGTCCGGAGTCGATCTTGACGGCGGTGTCGTGGATAAACCAGCGGCGTTTCAGGTATGTGCCGTCGAAATCGTCGCGTGCATACGCGTTCCAATCGAAGCCACCGGCCAGCGCCCGTGAGGCGAGCACGGCGAACAGCAAAATCACGGCGCATGCAGCGGTGAATCTAATCAGCCTGTCTGCTAAGTTTTGTGTCGAATATTCAGATGTCATGGTTTGGCCCTCTCCGCGCGGTCATATCGAGTTAATCAGATTAAAACAAAAGCATCGGTCAAAATGATGCGCTCCGCTGCCTGTGCCGTCGAGGCGTTTTTACGCGGGGCGCGTGCCAACAGCAGCATGCATGTGCCCGAACTTTGACGGCCCGATGCCGTGTGATAAGATGGCGCGATTTGACGGAAGTCATGCCTTGAAGAATAATTTGTCCACGCGCCTCACGCCGCCGTTTCTGAAAGAAATCCGGTTCGATTGGGCCCCCCGGGCTCATTCGGATTATCCATTTAATATTCCATGCCTGCGCGCCAAAAAAAAACTCACATTCAAGCGACCCGTCACCTTTTTGGTTGGAGAAAACGGGAGTGGAAAATCGACGCTGCTGGAAAGCATCGCCATCTTTGCGGATTCAACTTGCAGGGGGGCAATCGCAACCATTTGATGCGGAATCAAGATGCGGATTCAGGGGCCGGTTTGGCCCCCATCATGAAATGCGTGTGACTGCCGCGCATCAACCACGGCCTATTTCTGCGGGCCGAAAGTTTCTTTAACCTTGCGCAGTACATGGATGAAGATCCCTCTCCAATCGATCCGCAATTCCTCAAAATATCGCATGGCGAAGGGTACTTTCACCTGTTCGCAAGCCGCTTCACGAAGGGGGTATTTATCTGCTGGACGAACCGGAGGCCGCCTTATCGCCCCAGCGGCAACTTGCCTTCCTGCGGCTGCTGTTCGATCTGGAGCGGCAGGAGCGCGCGCAATTCATCATGGCGACGCATTCTCCCATACTGCTGGCGTTCCCGGGGGCGGCGATTTTCAATCTTGACGTTGCGCCCCTGCGCGAAATCGCGTATGAATCGACAGAACATTACCGGCTGACGCGCGATTTTCTGAATCATCGCGAGCGTTACTTGGCCGAACTGTTCGACAACGACGCGCGCACGGGAACACGCCCGGACTCGCCCCAGTTTTTTTAAAGATAAAATTATTATGCGCATCGCATTGATCAATGGGCCGAATTTGAACCTGCTTGGCCTGCGCGAGCCCGAGGTTTACGGGCGAGAAACGTTGCAGGATCTGGAAAACATGGCGCGCCGCCACGCGCAGACGCTCGGGATCGAAATTGAATGTTATCAAAGCAATGGCGAGGGGCACCTGATCGACGCGCTGCACCGGGCCCGCCTGCGCTGCCAGGGAGTGATTTTTAATCCGGCGGGATACACGCATACGTCGGTGGCGCTGCGCGATGCGATCCTGGCCATCGGCCTGCCCGTGATCGAAGTACATCTGAGCAACCCCCACAAGCGCGAGGATTTTCGGCAGACGATGCTCACCACGGCCGCCTGCGTTGGCCAGGTCAGTGGGGTGGGGCTGATCGGCTATGAGATTGCAATCACGGCTTTGGTGAAATTGCTGAAGGCCGGGATCGGCGCTCGACCGGGGGCGCCAGCCCCGCAAGCGGCCCCGCAACCGGCCGCCCCGGCGGTGGCCGAACGGGACGCGCGCGGCGGTTTCGATGACGATCGCGAAGGGCGCCGCGGACGCAGGCGCGGGCGGCGCGGCGGACGAGGGCGCCGGCGCGACGGAGAATTCCTGGACGGCGAAGGGCGCGACGAGGCCACGGGCGAGACTCAAGACGAAACGAGCCAGCAGCCCGAGGATATCGCGGCCAAATATGCTCACCTGCGGGGGGCGACCGTGCGGCGCGGAATGGACGTGCTGGCCGAAGGCGAAAGCGAACCGGCGGGTGCGCAGGCCGGCAGCGGCAGCGTCAATTTCAGCGAGGCTCCGGACGAAGAAGAAACGGCCGAAGTTTCAGCGGTGGGCCCGGAGACAAGCGCACGGCCCGAACGGTCCATGGCGCCCGATACAACTTCGCGGGTCGAGCCGCTGCGCCGGCCGGAACCCTTATATGGCCGGAATTGGCGCCCCACGGGGGAACCCGAGGCACAACCGGGCGCGGCGGCGGGGGCGGAAACGCACGCGGAGAGCGGCGAAAAACCGTCAACGCCACCTCCTGACCAAATGGGCGCGGAACCGGCGATGACGGAGGAACAAGCGGAGGGCGCCGGGGCCGCCGGTCCGAAAGGCCGCAAGGGCGCCAAGGGCCGGGCCACAAAATCCGCGGCAAAGACTCCGCGCAAGGCGGCGGGCCGCCCGCGCAAGTCCTCCAAATAAACAGGATTATATTCTGATGCGAAGGTGGGCAAACGTGCGAACCGGCAGCGGATGGTTGTGCATCGGCGTGGCGTTGGCGCTCGCGCTCGCGGTCGGTTGCGGCGAGCCGCCGCCGGCCACCGGCACCGCCGAAAAAAGCCGGGCGCCGGCACTAGCTCTTTATACCCCGAAAGCGTGGCCGGAGCTCACGACCGAGGCGCTGCGCGCCGCTCGCGCGAAGTTGCCCAAAGACGCGCCTGAAGACGCGATGATCGACGGGAAAATCACGCCGGGCAAACGGGGCGGGAAGCTGGTTTATGGATATGCCAGCGAAATTAAAAGTTTTAATCCCGTCTTTACGGACAGCGCCTCCGATGACGAAGCGCAGGCGCTAATGTACGCGGGCCTGATCGGCTATGACCGATATGAACAAAAGGACATGCCCGGTCTGGCCAAAACGTGGTCATATGACGAGGCAACCCGCACATGGACGTTTAATTTGCGGAAAGGCATCAAATGGAGCGACGGGCAGCCGCTGACATCGGATGATTTCATTTTTTTCACGCAGGTTATCTTCGATCCAAAGATACCGAACCAGCTCCATTTTTATTTGCGCCAGGAACCGAAGGAAAATAGTCCGCCATACGTGTTTTCGGCACCCGACGCATGGACGCTGAAGGTGCAAATCCCGTCCGTGGATTCCTTCTCTTACGTGAATGTTAGAGGTTTAATGCCCCTACCTCGACATGCCCTAGAGAATGCATGGAAAAGCGGAAAGTTCCTGGAGACGTGGCTTCAAAACGTGAATCCACGCGATTTGGTCGTGAGCGGTCCATATAAACTAAAAACGCTGCGCCAGGGAGAATCGATGATCTTTGAGCGGAACCCCTATTATTGGGTTTACGATGGGGAAGGTGGGCAGTTGCCATACCTTGACGAAATCGTGATGGAATACGTTTCCGACCAGCAAGCCGAGCATGTCAAGTTCTTGGCCGGCGAACTGGATATGATGGAAGAAAATATCGGGATTTTCCCGGAGATGCTGCCCAAATTCATAGATTCAGCCAAACAGGGCAACTTCACCGTCTATGCACTAGGGCCCAGTCTCAATATCGACCATTATTTCTTCAATCTGAACCGTGGGGGAACGCACACAGATAGCAACGGCAAGAAAGCGACATGGAACCCGTCGCGTCCCGACGAGAAACCAGGTCCCGAGCTCAAAAATTTCAAACCCTTTGTTGATCCAATCAAGCTTAACTGGTTTACCAACGTGGAGTTCCGGCGGGCATGCAGCGAGGCCACCGATCGGCAGCGCATGATCGACACCGTATTATTTGGCCAGGGTCAGCCGCTTTACGGGGCCGAATCCGCGGCCAATAAGGTGTGGTTCAATCCCGAAGCCAGCAAATACCGTTATGATCCAGCGGCAGCCAAGGCGCGGCTGGACAAATTGGGCTGGGTTGACCATGACGGAGACGGAATCCGCGAAGATTCTCAAGGTCATCCGATTCGCTTTACGATCGCAACCAACAAAGATAATAACATTCGGCTCAAAGTGCAGCAGTTGCTGGTCGAAAATTTGCGCGCGGTCGGACTTGGGGCCGAACAGCAAGTGCTTGAGTTTAATAACCTCGTGACGCGTTTGCGCGATACTTATGACTTTGATGCGGCGATGCTTGGGCTCGCGACAAGCGTTCCGCCGCATCCGGCCGGTGGCGCAAATGTGTGGCCCAGCACAGGGGAAAACCATTTGGGTTATCCCAAGCAGAAAGCCCCCATGAGCGACTGGGAAGCGCAAATCGATAATCTGTTCGCTCAAATGAAACAAACGTTCAATGTAGATGAGCAGAAGCGGATATTTTTCGAGATGCAGCGGATCTTTAACGAAGAACAACCAGCAATCGGATTGTTCACGCGCAACGGCTTTGCGGCGGCAAGAAATAGAGTGGGCAATTTAAAACCGACCATCATGCGCGTTTCCGTGACGCACAATATTGATGAACTCTATATAAAGTAGCGGAAAAACATAGGCCATAGGCAGCGGTCGATTGTGTCGAAGGGGAGCCTGGGCTCATCCCACAAGCGCCGGGCTTTTCTCGGATTACCCATTTCGTTCTTCATCGTTGCGCGTGCATGTTCCATGATGCCCGCATGCGCTGGCTGCTGCTGAATCACAATCTGCGTGGGCGAGGCACATGGCACCGGGTGTGGGGGATTGCGCGCGAGCTGGCGCGCCGCGACGAACAGGTTGAACTTTGGACGGCCGCGCCCAGCCATTTTTACCGCTCCGCGCGTGAGTTGGTTGAGGGCGTGAACATCGTTGAAACACCGAGCTGGGCGCCACTGGCGGAAGCGGATGATGGCTGGGGGCCGTTCGATGTGATGTATCGCGCCGCGCGCGCCCCATTTTCGGATTGCGATGTGGCTTACGCATTTGCGCATCCGCCCAATAACTTTGTGCCGGCGTGGTTGCTCAAAAAAGTTCGCAGTAAAGCGCTGCTCTACGACTGGTGCGATTGGTATGCTGGGGGAATTTTCCCCAAACGCGAGGAATTGCGCCGCGCCGGCCTGAGCGCGGCGGCCCCAAAACCCTTGCAATGCTGGGCCGAGCGGCGCGAACGAGCGCTGGAACGCGCGCTGCCCCGGCTCGCCGATGGCGTCACGGTAATTTCGGAAAAACTCCGCGAATTAGCGATCGAGCTTGGCTGCGCGGCTGAGCGCGTGCTGTTGCTGCCGAACGGCGCAGCGCTCGCTGACGTGAAGCCGCTGGACCGGGCGGCTTGCCGAAGCGAGTTAAATCTGCCGCCGACGGGTGAATTTCTTGCATATACGGCTAATTACCACCCGGATGAAAATTTTCTTCTGCGGGCGCTTCACAACGCTGCGGCGAAGCGTCCTAAACTTAAATTGCTGAAAACCGGTCCGCCTTTTTCAACGAGCCTCATTGCGGAGCTTGGTTTGGCGGCGCGCATCATCGACTTCGGCCACGTCGCGGCGGAAACGTTACCACTTATTCTGGGAGCAGCCGACGCGCTGGCGCTTCCGCTCGAAAACAACGCGAGCAACATCGCGCGCCTGCCATTCAAGTTTACGGAATACCTGGCGGCGGGGCGGCCGGTTGTAACTTGCCGGGTTGGCGATGTGGCGGTTTATTGTGATCGCGCGGCCGGCACAATCGGCCCGATCGGCCTGGCGGCGGAAGCGCAGATACAAAGTTATGGAGCGGCGCTGGCCGCTGTTTTCGCGCCGGAGTGCGATCGGGCCGCGATGGGCCGCAATGCGCGGGCATTCGCGGAATCAGAATTCAACTGGGCTGAGCTGGTTAGACGCATTCTGGTTCACTTTCAAGCCGTGCTCCCAAATGATTTGCATCAGCGGCCCCCACTGCTAAGCTGATGCGCAGCGATGAATCCCGAAGAAACAAGCAATAAGAATTTGTGCCTGCCGGCGCCCGGAACACGCGTGCTGATCACGGGCATCACTGGTCAGGATGGCTATTACCTGGCCCGCCTGCTGCTAGCCCAAGGGTGCCACGTAACCGGGGGCTTACACCCCTCCGACCTGCGAGCGGGCGATGCGCTCCGAACGGAATTTCCAAATTTAATTCTGCTGCCGTGCGATTTAGAGAACGATGGCGCCGTGGCCGAGTTGGTGGCGGCGGCGCAGCCCGGAATAATTTATCATCTTGCGGCTCAGAGCTCGGTTCGACGATCGTGGGAGGCGCCGCTCGGAACGGCGCGCGCCAACGCGCTTGGCACGCTGGCGCTGCTGGACGGGATGCGCGCGCACTCGCCCGACGCGGCCTTCATCATCGCCGGATCGTGCGATTGCTATGACCACGCGGCCGCGGGCGCGAAGGGGGTCACGCCCGAAACGCCGTTCTGGGTGACGAATCCATATGCCGCGAGCAAGGTTTTCGCCCAGCAGTTGACGCGCTGCTATCGTGACGAATATGGTTTGCGCGCGGCGGTGGCGATTTTTTTTAATCATACCTCGCCGCGCCGGCATGAAATGTTTGTCGAACGTGGAATCGTGCGCAACGCGGCGCGCGTGAAGCTGGGGCTGGCTCGCGCGATCACGATCGGCAGTTGGGAGACGGTGCGCGACTGGTCGTGGGCGCCGGAACTGATGGAAGCGTTTGCCGCGATGGGAGCGCTCGATCAGCCGCGCGACCTGGTGCTGGCCAGCGGACGCGCGCTGACGGTGCGCGACTGGGTGGAGCAGGCGCTAAGGCAGTTGGATCTCAAGCCGGAGCAGGTGCAGGTGGATGCTTCGCGATTGCATGCGGGGGACCGGCCCCACACATTCGGGAACATCGAGCGCACGCGTGCGGTGCTGGGGTGGTCGCCGCGGGTCGGTCTGGCCGAAATGGTGCGCCTGCTGATCGCGCATGATCTGCGAGAGTTAGGCGATTCGGTCAGAACTCAAACCTGATCCCCTCGATCCGCTCTTTCAATTCGCGCATGAGTTGATCTTCCCCGGCTTCGCCGTTCACGACGTAGGTGGCCGAAAACCTGAGCATTTCCCCTTCGGAATAAGGCACGGTGCAGATCATTTTTTCGCGGATGAGCCATTGGCTGGCGGCTTCGGCGTCGGAGAATTCGGCCCCCCCGGCGACGCGCCGCGGCGCCTTGACCATCAAGAAATAGGTTCCTCCCGGCATACTCGCCGCGAATCCGAGCTCGTTCAAGGCGCGGACCAGTTTGCGCAGCCGGCGCTCGTACTTGACGCGCACCGCGACCGGAATGGACGCGTCATCCAGGGCTACGACCGAGGCGTTCTGGATCGCTTTGAACTGGCCTGAATCGGTATTGTCCTTCATATCGGCGAAGGCGGCGACCAGCCGCTTGTGCCCGGCGACGAAACCGAGCCGCCAGCCGATCATGTTATATCCCTTGCTCATGGAATGGATTTCCGCCCCGACCTCGCGCGCGCCATCGACCGCCAAAAAACTTAGCGGCGGACGGCCATAAGTCAGCACCAAATGGGCTGCATCGTTGATGACGACGAGTTCGTGCCGATGCGCGAAATCAATGACGCGCTTGTAAAACTCTTCCGTGGCGAGCGCGCCGGTGGGGCTATTGGGGTAATTCAGAACGAGCAATTTCGCCCGGCGCGCGGCGTCGGGGGGTATGCTTCCCAAGTCGGGCAAGAAGTTGTTGGCAGCCTCGAGCGTAAGATTATGGACTTCACCGCCGAAATATTTCGTCCAAGTGCCTGCGACCGGATATCCGGGGACGGTCATAAGCGTCACGTCGCCGGGGTTGATGAATAATCCGGGCAGCAGCGCCAGTCCTGGCTTGCTTCCGATGCAGTGATTGATTTCCTTCTCGGCGTCGAGTTGGACGCCGTATTCGCGAAGCATGTAGCGGGCCGCCGCCTGCTTGTATTCGGCAATGCCATTATCGGCATAGCCGCGGTTTTCGGAGTCGTTGATTTCCTTCGCCATCGAGGCGCGGACCACCTCGGGCGCCATTTCGTCATTTTCGCCGATGCCGAAATCGAGCAGCTTCACTTTCGGGAATGCGGCAAGCGCCGCGCGCTTGGCCCGCTTTATTTTTTCGAACTTGTAGATTGCGGTGCTCTTGCCGTAATTCGCGCCGCCGATGCGGTCGGCGAAAAGGCGCTGGAAATATGGATCATCGGTCATATTGCAGGAGTGCCCCGCTTGTGTGTGAAATCTCCCCAGTGGGGGATGCGCATACGCGGCGATACTTTACAGGATAATGAGGCCGGTTGCGAAAGGGTTTGAATGGCTCGTGCTTTAAAAACTTTATTTAATGGCGAGCTTCGCGAGCGCGTCGGCATCCGCCACCGGATATTTCAATTTCAATGCGTCGAGTTTTGAAGTCAGCAGCCGAGCGACCACCGCGTTGCGATACCACTTCTTGTCCGAAGGGATCACATACCAGGGCGCGGTGTGGGTCGCCGTGGCCCGGAACGCCTCCTCATAGGCGTGCATGTAATCATCCCAGCGCTCGCGTTCAGCCAGGTCCCCCGCCGAAAATTTCCAATTCTTGGCCGGGTTGCTGAGCCGTTTTTCCATGCGCTGCTTCTGCTCCTCACGCGAGATGTGCAGAAAACATTTCACGACCAGAATATTGTTGTGGCTGAGCAGTTTTTCGAAATCGTTGATTTGCTGATAGCGTTCTTGCCAGAGGCCCTTGCGACCGGCCGCCCAGGCGGGCAAGAGCTGATCGGCATGCACTTTGGCGACAATCACCTCCTCATAATGGGAACGATTAAAGACGCCGAACTCGCCGCGGGCGGGGGTGGCGGCATGCACGCGCCACAGGAAGTCATGTTTCGCCTCGTCGAGCGACGGCACTTTGAAGCTCGTCACACGCACGCCTTGAGGGTTCACGCCGCTCAAAACGCTGCGGATCGTGCCATCCTTGCCGCCTCCATCCATCGCCTGAAGCACGAGCAGGAGGCCATGTTGCCCATCCGCGTAGAGCCGGCGCTGCTGTTCGATAAGCTGCTGTTTGTATTTCGCAAGCAGATCCGCGGCCTGCGCACGGTCACGAACGCCGGGGGTCGCCGCCGGATCGTGGCGGGCCAGCGAAAATTTTGGATCCCGAACAACTTCGAATTGTTTAAGGTTGATCATCTTCCGCCCTTTATCACCGCGGCTGCGTTTCCTTGGCAATCCGGGGGCAATTGATTATCGTGATGCCACGAGCCGGGCACAATGGTTCTGAATACGGAAAACACGCTCCTGCGCATATTTGTCGATTCGCTACGGCGGCACCAGCATGAGCCGGTTTACGAGGCCGTAATCGCGCTCGCGCGCCGGCGCGGGCTCGCCGGGGGCACCGCGCTCGCAGCGATCGAAGGCTTCGGCCAGAACGGCGAATTGCACAAGCGCCAAAACTGGCGGCTGGCCGAAGAGCGCGAGATCGTGATTGAATTCGTGGACACGCGGGCAAATCTCGATGCATTTCTTGCCGAAGCCGCCCCGATGCTATCGGGCTGCATTGCAACGCTGGAGCGCGCGCGCCTCGTCGGCAAGCGCGCGGTGGAAAAAGCGTGAGCGGCGCTTTTACCAACGCCGCGCCCCCCCAGCCGCTCGAAGGGACGCTCCTGCGCATTTTCCTGGGCGAATCAGACCGATGGGACGGCCGTCCACTCTATGAAGCATTGGTGCTGCGGGCGCGAGAAATGAACCTGGCTGGCGCGACGGTGCTGCGCGGAGTGCTGGGGTTCGGTCGGCATAGCCATTTGCGCAGTGCGCACCTGCTGGAGCTTTCGACCGATTTACCGGTGATTGTCGAGATCATCGACAGCTCGGCCGTTATCGAGAGCTTTTTGCCGGAGGTCGAGCGGATGGTTGCAGGCGGACTCGTCACGCTCGAGCAGGTGCAGGTGATCAAGTATGCGGCGGACGGGGGCGAATGAAAACGCTGAGCGATTGCCTGCTGGTCGGCGCGGGTGGATTTTTCGGCGCCATCGCGCGCTACGGCATCGCGCGGCTCTGCGCGCATTTGTTCGGCATCGCCTTTCCATGGGGCACGTTCGTGATCAATGTTAGCGGATCGTTTCTGCTGGGGCTGATCGCGACGCTCGCGTCGGAGCGAATCCTGGCGCATTCGGACCAACTGCGGCTGGCCATTGCGATCGGATTCCTTGGCGCCTACACCACCTTTTCGACGTTTGAATATGAAACGCACGGGCTGGTGCTGGATGGCAAATGGATGTATGCCTTGGCGAATATCGCCGGTAGCGTGCTGCTCGGGTTCCTGGCGATCCGGCTCGGTATTCTGCTCGTGCGGCGCGGGACATAGGACGCGCTTTACTTTACCAGGCCATACTTCTCAATTTTGCGATAAAGCGTCGCGGGGGAGATTTCGAGCTTGCGCGCGGCGTCCTGCACGTTGCCGCGGCAGATGTCCAGCGCGCGCTGGATTTCGTTGCGCTCGGTTTGCCAGAACGGATGAATATCGTTGGACATGCGCAGCGCGGCCGTTTCGCGCAACGCCGTCTCTCCGGCGGTCGAGGCCTGCGCGGGCCGGCCATCCATCGCTACCCGGAACTGCCGGATATGGGCCGGGAGCATTTCGAGCGTCACGCGTTCTCCATCATTCAACACCACGACCTGTTCAACCATATTGCGCAGCTCGCGGACGTTGCCGGCCCAAGGGTAGCGTTCCATCGCGGCGAGCGCTTCGAGCTCGAATCCCTGAAAGGCGCGGCCATTCATTTGCGAGTATTCCAGCAGGAATTTGGCTGCGATCAGGCCGATATCCTCGCGGCGCTCGCGCAGGGCGGGCAGGCGGATCGGCACGACATTCAGACGGTAAAAAAGGTCTTCGCGAAACTTGCCGGCGCGCACCGCCTCGGCCGGATCCTTGTTGGTGGCCGCCACGATGCGCACATCGACCCGGATGGGTTGCGTGCCGCCAATGCGGTAGAAGACCTGCTCCTGCAGCAGCCTCAGCAATTTGGCCTGCAGGCCGAGGTCCATCTCGGCGATTTCGTCCATGAACAGGGTGCCGCGGTTGGCTCGTTCGAAACAACCGGGCCGCCGCTCGATGGCGCCGGTGAACGACCCTTCCTCGTGGCCGAACAGTTCGCTTTCGAGCAGCTCGCGCGGTATGGCGGCGCAATTGAGAGCCAAAAAAGGATGATCGGACCGACCGGAAAGGTCATGCACTCCGCGAGCGACCAATTCTTTGCCCGTGCCACTTTCGCCCGTGATCATGACGGTTGCCTTGGTCGGAGCGACCGACTCGATCATATTATAAATTTCGACCATCGGCTCGCTGCTCCCGACCATGCCGTGAAACTCGCGCGGGGGATCGAGCCGGCGGCGCAGGGTCCTGACTTCCTTGCGCAGCCGGTGCTGTTCGACCGCGTTGCGGACCAGTGCGTTGAGCCGGTCGATATCAACGGGCTTGGCCACGAAATCGAACGCCCCGGCCTTCATCGCCGCGACTGCCTTGTCGATCGTGCCGTAAGCGGTGATCAATATGATCGGCAGGCTGGGGTATTGCGCGTGAATCTCGTCGAGCAGGTCGAGTCCGTTGGCGTCGGGCAGCATCAGGTCGAGCAGGACCGTTGCAAATTCGTGTTCGCCGATCAAACGGCGCAGATCGGCCCCGGCCTCGCCGGTAAATACCTCAAAACCCTGCCCTTTGATGTTGTATTCAAAAAAGCGGAGCAGGTGCGTTTCATCGTCAATGACTAAAATTTTCTCGGCCATGGGTCAACCAACACATCCCAACTTCTATGTGTTAAAAATCCGCGCCAGCGCACGTTTTCCACCATCATCTTTTAATTCGTAAGCGCGCGCAAGGGGGCAGAGTTTGAAACGCGATCAGGAAAACGGAGTGGACACTCGGGCCACGTTCTTTATGGCCGCGGCCGTTGGGAAAGCCGCTCGCGCGGAAATGCCATTGGATAATGATACCAGACGCTATCGCCCGCCGCGCTGCGATCATCGAATTGGCTCAACGCCACGCGCTGGCTTTCAGCGAGGGCGTCGAACAGGGGTTGGCTCGGATCGCTCAAATCGAGAAGGGCATAACCGCGGCGCAACAAAATCGCGTTCACGAATTCATTCTCGCCGCGCGATGCATCGCCACTGAGCGGCCGGAGCAGGTAAACCGGCATGGGGAGCCGCGCGCCGAGTGGCTTTCCAGCACATTGGGATCCTAAGCTTAGAATTCCACGTGGACAAGTTGTCGCG
>JADMIO010845920.1_pt1 | contig 77043 bp, 65 predicted proteins | sample 8958161 | NCBI WGS metagenome assembly JADMIO01 (sample SAMN16585339, study PRJNA669376) | soil metagenome | isolation source: Crop rotation soil | place: USA: Cullars Rotation, Alabama | collected 2011
GTCGAAGAACACCAGGAACTTCGCCTCAGCCTTCGGCTGCGGCGGCGGGGCCGGCGGCGGCGGAGGCGGCGGCGGCGGCGGCGGCGGCGGCGGTGCCGCTGCCATCTTCGGAGCTTCCGGCGCGCCGAAGGCATATCGCAGGCCGAGCATCAGTCGGTTTGCGCTTGCGTCGTAATGCGCCAGGGTCACGCCGGGCGGGGTGCTGGTGTAGTTATGCTTGCCCGAACCCTTGTAGCGATACTCGAGGGTGATATCGGTCTGCGGGCCGACGGAGTAGGAGAGGCCTGCGATCGCCTGCCAGCTGAACTTGCCGCTGGTGTCGCTGAAAAACGTCGAACTGTTCGGCTGCGCGACACGGTCGAGCTGCAGGAACGCGACGCCGAAGCCGCCGCCGATGTAAGGCGTCAGCTTGCTGCCGTGGGTCAGATCCAAGAGCGCGTTGAACATCACAGATTTGTCGCGCTGCTTGCCGACGAGCGGCTGGGTGTTGGCGCCGATGTCTTTCAGCTTGGCGTCGCCATAGCTGAGTTCGAGTTCGGTGCGAACGTTCGACGCCCACTTGTAGCCGCCTGAAAGCGACAGCGCCAAACCGTTCTTGAACTTGACGTCGGCGGTCCTCGTGCCGCCGGAGTCAGAACTCGTGATCGCGCGCGGCTCCGGCGCATTCAAGCCGGCACCGCCGGCGATGTACCAGCCCGGTGCGGTTTCTGCGGAAGCCGCCGAAGCGACGGCCAATACGGCCGCGCTGGCGACCATCGCGTAAATTGATCTCATGAGATTCTCCTGAAAGTCGGCCCCCCGACAGGCCCACCATGGCCCAAGCGTACCGGACCGTTCAAGAGAGGCCGAGAAAACCCAATGAAAACAATCAGGAAGTGTTGCAATAAAACCATAAATGGCAGGGTTTTGGGGTCCCCACACCCAGGCGGCGCGCCTTGTTAAGGCGCTAAGGCCGGACGACCTTGCCCGGATTCATGAGATTGGCCGGGTCGAGGGCGGTTTTCAGCCGGCGCATCAGGTCGATCTCCACTGCATCCTTGTAGTGGACGATCTCCTCGACCTTGAGCTGGCCGACGCCGTGCTCGGCCGAGATCGAACCGTTCATCGCCGCCACCAGATCGTGGATCACGCGGTTCATCGCGTCCCACTGCTTCAGGTAGGCGGCTTTGTCCGCCGCCGTAGGCTGCGACACATTGAAGTGCACATTGCCGTCGCCGACATGGCCGAAGGGCACGCAGCGCGCACCGGGATAATGTTTCGCGATCAGCGCCATGCCGCGGTCGATGAACTCCGGGATGCGGTTCACCGGTACGGCGACGTCGTGCTTGATGCTGCCGCCTTCGTGCTTCTGCGCCTCGGGAAGCGTCTCCCGCAGACGCCACAGCGATTTCGCCTGCTCGAGACTTTCCGCGATCACCGCGTCGGCGATGATGCTTTCCTCGAAGCTCGTCTCGAGGAGTTTGTCGAACGCCGCGCGCAAGCCTGAGTCAGCCCGCGAGGTGGAGAACTCGATCAGCACGTACCAGGGATAAGGGTTGCCGAACGGATCGCTGCAGCCGGCGATGTGCTTCGTGCACATCTCGATGCCGATGCGCGGCAGCAGCTCGAACGCGGTCACCGCATCGCCGGAGATCGCGCGCGCGCGGTTCAAGAGCCGCGTGACGGCTTCGAGATCGCTGAGCGCGCACATCGCCGTCGCGGTCTCGCGCGGCCGCGGATAGAGCTTCAGCACCGCCGCGGTGATGATGCCGAGCGTGCCCTCGGCGCCGACGAAGATCTGGCGCAGCGCGTAGCCCGTGTTGTCCTTGCCGAGTGCGCGCAGACCGTTCCAGATGCGGCCGTCCGGCAGCACGACCTCGAGCCCGAGCACCAGCTCGCGCGCACTGCCGTAGCGCAGCACGCTGATGCCGCCGGCGTTGGTCGAGAGATTGCCGCCGATCTGGCAGCTGCCTTCCGCGGCGAGGCTGAGCGGGAACAGGCAATCCTCCGCCGCCGCTTTTGCCTGGATGTCGGCCAGAACGCATCCGGCCTCCACCGTCATGGTGAAATTCGTAGGATCGATCGCGCGCACCTTGTTCATGCGGCCGAGGCTCAGCACCACCTCGCTCGCATCCGCATGCGGCGAGGCGCCGCCGCAGAGGCCGGTGTTGCCGCCCTGGGGCACGATCGGCATTTTGGCCGCAGCGCAGGTGCGCACGATTTCCGCGACCTCGGCGGTGTTCGCCGGCCGCAGCACGAGCGACGTGCGCCCCTGATAGAGCCCGCGCTCCTCATGCAGATATGGCGCCATGGCGGCTGGGTCGGCGATATAGCCGCTGGGGCCGACAACGGCGGCAAGGCGGTCGAACAGGGCCTGGTCGAGCGGCACGGCGGTTGGCTCCAAATGGCTCAGGCGTATCAACATACCCTGGATCGCCGGGTCAAGCCCGGCGATGACGAAAGGGGGATTTACCCACGCGGCGCCGCGGCGCGGCGCAGGCGGTCGTTGATGGCGAGGCCGATGCCGGTCTCCGGCACGGCCATCACGGCAATGGCGCGGAAGCGGTTGGGATCGTCGAGCGCGCGCAGCATGGCGAACAGGTTCGCCGCCGCCTCGATCAGATCGCCGCGCGCACTCAGGTTCAGGGTGGCTGCGTCGGCGGCGCCGAAACCGAGCAGGGCTTCGCCGCTCCGGGCTTCATGCGCGCCGAGGCGCACCGGCAGGCTGGGGGCGTAATGGCTCGCAAGCTGGCCCGGCGATTTCACATGCGCGGGATCGGGCGTCGCGAGGGTCACGCGGCCGATCACGGCGCTGAGTTCCTCGGCGGTGATCGCGCCGGGGCGCAGGATCTCCGGCACGTCGCCGGTGAGATCGAGCACGGTCGATTCCAATCCGACCCGACAGGCGCCGCCGTCGAGCACCAGCGCGACCTTATCGCCGAGGGATTCGTGCACGTGCGCGGCCGTTGTTGGGCTAACGCGGCCCGAGGGGTTTGCGCTGGGCGCGGCGAGGGGGCGGCGCACGGCGGTCAGCAGCGCCTGGGCGACGGGGTGATCGGGCGCGCGCACCGCAATCGTGTCGAGCCCGCCCGAAACCAACTCCGCCACCGGCGTGTCGGCGCGCCGGCGCAGCACCATGGTCAGCGGTCCGGGCCAGAAGGTGCGGGCGAGCTTGTCGAAGCGTCCGTCGGGCTGCGCCATGCCGAGCACCCAGCGCGCATGCGCTACGTGCACGATCAGCGGATTGAACGACGGCCGGCCCTTGGCGGCATAGACGCGCGCGACGGATTCCGCATGCGTCGCGTCGCCACCGAGGCCGTAGACAGTCTCGGTCGGGAAGGCGACCAGTTCGCCGGCGCGCAGATGTTCCGCGGCCTGGGCAATTGCATCGGGCGAAGCTGCAAGGATGCGGGTCACGCCGCCTTCGTTTTCGCTGCTTGGATCGCCTGCCACACCTTGAGCGGTGTCAGCGGCATGTCGAGATGGGTGATGCCGAGGGGGCTGAGCGCGTCGATCACGGCGTTCACCGCCGCCGGCGTCGCGCCGATGGTGCCGGCTTCGCCCGCGCCCTTGGCGCCGAGGGAATTGCGCGGCGTCGGGACTTCGGTATAGGCGAAGTCGAAGGACGGCGTGTTGTCGGCCCGCGGCATGCAGTAGTCCATGAACGAGCCGGTGAGGAGCTGGCCGTTGTCGTCGTAAACCGATTCCTCGAACAGCGCCTGGCCGATGCCCTGCACCGCGCCGCCGTAGATCTGGCCCGTCATGGTGAGCGGGTTGATGGCGACGCCGAGATCGTCCTGGATGGTGTAGCGCACGAATTCGATGGTGCCGGTCTCGGGATCGACGTCGACCTCGCACAGATGGCAGCCGTTGGGGAAGGTCGAGCCGTTGGCCTTGAAGGTCTCTGCGGCGTAAAGCCCCTCCGCGGTTCCTTGCGGACGTTTGTTGGCATCGAACGAGGCGGCGATCACGTCCTTCAGGTTCACCGCGCGGTCGGTGCCGGCGACGCGGAATTTTCCTTCGCTGAGTTCAACGTCGACGGCGGCGACTTCCAGCAGCTCGGCGGCAATCGCTTTGCCCTGTTCGATCATCTTGACGACCGTCTGCTGCACGGCGCTGCCGCCGACCGGGATCGAGCGCGAGCCGCCGGTGCCGTCGCCCGTCGGCACGATGTCCGTGTCGCCCTGGATGACGGTGATGTCCTCGATTGGGATGCCGAACTCCGCGGCGGCAATTTGGGCGTAGACCGTCTCGTGGCCTTGGCCGTTCGACTGGGTGCCGATCTTGATGGTCAATTTTCCGGCGCGATCGAAGGCGATATGCGGCTGCTCCTGTCCGATGCCGGCGCAGGCTTCGATGTAATAGCAAACGCCAAGCCCGCGCAGCTTGCCGCGCTTGGCGGCCTCAGCTTTGCGTGCGGCCAAACCTGCGACATCGGCGCGCTTCAGGGCGGCGTCCATCACTTCTTCGTAGCGGCCGGAATCGTAGGTGTGACCGAAGGCGGTCTTGTAGGGGAACTGCTCCGGTCGGATGAAATTCTTGCGCCGCAGTTCTGTCGAGGGAACGCCCAGCTCGCGCGCGGCCTGTTCTACCAGCCGCTCGACCACATAGGCCGCCTCGGGGCGCCCGGCGCCGCGATAGGCTTCGACCGGCGCGCTGTTGGAGAAGATCACCTTCACATCCACGCAAGCCGCTTCCATCTGATACGCGCCGCAAAGCATCCCGCCGCCGGCGGAGGTTGGGATCATGCATCCGAACAGTGACAGATAGGCGCCGACACTGCCGAGCGAGGACACGCGGATCGCGAGGAACCTGCCGTCTTTGGTCAGCGCAAGTTCGGCGTGGTTGATCTGATCGCGCGCGTGGGTGTCGTTCAGGAAACTCTCGGAGCGGTCGCCGGTCCACTTCACCGGCTTGCCGTAGTGCTTGGCGGCGACCAGACAGAGCAGCGGCTCGTTGAAGATCGCGTTCTTCATGCCGAAGGCGCCGCCGACATCGGGCGTGATCACGCGCACTTGCTTGGCGTCGACGCCGAGCACCGGCGCAAATCGCTTCTGGTGCCCGTGGCCGCCTTGCGTTCCGTGAGTCAGGGTGTAGCGCTGGCTCTGCGGATCGTATTCCGCGATGGCCGCGCGCGGCTCCATGGCCGTCGGCGAGATGCGGTTGTTGACGAGATCGATGCGCACGATCTTGTCGGCCTTGGCGAAGGCGGCGTTGGTCGCGGCCTCGTCGCCCATCTGCCAATGCACCAGCATGTTGCCGGGGAACTGCGGATAGATTTGCGGCGCGCCGGGCGCGGCGGCTGTTGCCAGGGTCGCGGCCACCGGCAGTTCGGCGTAGTCGATGTCGATCAGCTCCGAGGCGTCGCGCGCGTTCGTAAGTGTGTCTGCGATCACCGCGGCGACCGGCTCGCCGACATAGCGCACGCGGCCGCGCGCCAGGATAGGCCGTGGCGGCGGGGCCGGACGGTTGCCGTTCTTGTCGGGCATCGCGCCCAAGGTCGGCACGCCGCCGATCTTCAGCGCATCGAGGTCGTCGATGGTCAGCACGCCGACAACACCCGGCGCGCTTTTGGCGGCGCTGACGTCCAGCTTCTTGATGTCGGCATGGGCATGGGGCGAGCGCAGCACATAGAGGTGCAGCTGCCCCGGCTTGTTGATGTCGTCGGTGAAACGGCCGGTCCCGGTCAGGAACCGCCGGTCCTCCACGCGCAGGACCGATTGACCGACGCCGAACGTGCCCATGATGTGTCCTCCAGACCGCGCAAACATAGCGCCGGGGCCTGCTTTGTCTAGCTAGGGCCCGGTTTCCGAAATTCGTGATTTGAGACAGCTACCGCGTTCGAATTTCGGAAACCGAGCCCTAGCAAACCTCTTGAATCCGGGGCCGCATTTCGATCTGAAGTTCCCGATGCGATGCCTCAACAGCCAGTGCGGGAACTTCAGATCGGCGGCCCCGCCGGTGGGGCACGCATATCTGGAGTGCCGCCGCAGCAGTTGATTCGCAGGGACGCGCTGTTAGGGTAGCACCCGCTTTTCCCCCGCTCCGAGACCGCCCATGAAAATCTCCTTCGCCAAACTCGCGCCCCCGGTCCAGGGGGTGGTTGTGATCGCCGTTCCGCAGGCGGCCAAGACCAAGGCGAAATCCGCCAAAGCCGCGCGCGCGGCACCGGCGCTGGGCAAAACCGCCACCGCCCTCGACCGCCGTCTCGGCGGCGCGATCGGGCGCGCGATGCGCGCTGCCGAGTTCACCGGCAAGCGCGAGAAGACGGTGCAACTGCTGTCGCCGGGCGACGGCAAGATCGCGAGGATTATGCTGGTCGGTTTGGGTGACCCTAAGGACATCACCGTGCCGGCTGCGGAATCGATCGGCGCCACGATCTACGGCGCGATTGCGCGCGAGACCGCCGCGACGGTGATCGTGGAGGAGACCGGCGCGCGCGATGCGGCGGGGCTTGCGGCGCATATCGGCGCCGGCCTCGGGCTCAAGTCCTATCGCTTCGACAAATACCGCACCAAGGAAGATGCGGAGGCCAAGCCGCGGCTCGTCAACGTCGCGATCCAGACGGAGCACGTGGCCCAGGCGTCGAAGTACTACGCCGGTCTGTCGGCGCTGAACGATGGCGTGTTCCTGACGCGCGACCTGGTCAGCGAGCCGGCCAACGTGATCTATCCGGACTCCTTCGCCCAGCTTGCGAAGCGGGAGCTGAGCAAGGATGGCGTCGCGGTCGAGATCCTGAACGAAGCGAACTTGCGCAAGCTCGGCATGGGCGCGCTGCTCGGCGTGGGGCAGGGCTCGGCGCGGGAATCCCGCGTGCTGGTGCTGCGCTGGAACGGCGCGCGCAACAAGAGCGCTGCGCCGCTCGCGATCGTCGGCAAGGGCGTGTGCTTCGACACCGGCGGCATCAGTCTGAAGCCGCCGGGCGGGATGTGGGACATGAAGTGGGACATGGCCGGCGCCGGCGTGGTCGTCGGCTTGATGCGCGCGCTCGCGCGCCGCAAGGCCAAGGTGAACATCGTCGGCCTCTGCGGCTTGGTCGAGAACATGCCCGATGCCAAGGCGCAGCGCCCCGGCGACGTGGTGAAGTCCATGTCGGGTCAGACCATCGAGGTCCAGAACACCGACGCCGAAGGCCGCCTGGTGCTCTGCGACGTGCTCACCTATGCGCAGCAGCGCTTCAAGCCGAAAGCCATCGTGGATCTCGCGACCCTGACCGGCGCGATCATCGCAACGCTGTCCGAGCACTATGCCGGCCTGTTCTCCAACGACGACGATCTCGCCGGGAAACTCCAAGAGGCGGGCAAGGTGGTCGGTGAGCGGCTCTGGCGGTTGCCCATGGGCGACGAATACGATCGCATGTTGAAGTCGCTGATCGCCGATATGAAGAACATCGGCGGGCCCCAGGCGGGCAGTATCACCGCGGCGCAGTTTCTGAAGCGCTTCATCAAGGACGTGCCCTGGGCCCATCTCGACATCGCGGGCGTTGTTTGGAACGAGAAGGGCACCGCGCTTGCGGCGCCCGGCGCGACCGGCTATGGCGTGCGCCTCCTGAGCCGCTATATCTGGGACAACTACGAAAGCTGATCGCCGTGTCGACTTTGATCCGTCCGTTCCGCGGCCTGCGCCCGACGCCGGAACACGCTGCCGGCGTCGCCGCGCCGCCTTACGATGTGCTCAACACCGAAGAAGCGCGCGCGCGTGCCAAGGGCAAGCCGCACAGCTTCCTGCACATCTCCAAGCCGGAGATCGACCTGCCGGCGGACACCGATCCCTACGCGCCGGCGGTCTATGCCAAGGGTGCGGAGAACCTGGCCGCGCTCGTGCAGCGCGGTGTGCTGATCCGCGAGAGCGCGCCGAGCTATTACGTCTATCGCCTCAAGATGGGCGATCACGTGCAGACCGGCTTTGTCGCCTCCGCGTCGATCGCGGACTACGACACCAACCGGGTGCGCAAGCACGAGTTCACACGCCCCGATAAGGAAGACGACCGCGTCCGCCAGATCGATGCGCTGAACGCCCAGACCGGACCGGTGTTGCTGGTCTATCGCGCGAATGCGCAGCTGCAGGCCATTCTCGACGGGGTCGCGCGCACGCCGCCGCTCTACAAGGTGACGGCCGACGACGGCATTGAGCACACCCTGTGGCTGATCGACAGCCCCAAGGCGGTCGAGGACATTACAAAACTCGTGGATGCCATGCCGGCGCTTTACATCGCTGACGGACATCACCGTTCCGCGGCGGCGTCACGCATCGCCGCCGCGCGGCGCGCGAAAACCGCAACCGACAGCCACGGCTATTTCCTGAGCGTCGCCTTCCCGCACGATCAGATGAAGATCCTCGACTACAACCGCGTCGTGAAGGACCTGAACGGCCTGTCGGAAGCCGGCTTCATGGAGAAGGTGCGCGCGAACTTCGCCGTCGCGCCGGCGAGCGGTCAGGTGAAGCCCGAGAAGCCGACGGTGTTCGGCATGTATCTCGGCGGCAAATGGTATCGCTTGGAGGTCCGCGCCGATCTTGTCCCGAAGAACGATCCGGTCGGCCAGCTCGACGTGAGCCTGCTGCAGAATCACCTGATCGCGCCGATCCTCGGCGTCGCCGATCCGCGCCGTGACAAGCGCATCGACTTCGTCGGCGGCATCCGCGGTCTTGGCGAACTGGAGAAGCGCGTGAACTCCGGCGAGATGAAGGTCGCGTTTGCGCTTCATCCCACGCGCCTCGATCAGCTCATGGCCGTGGCGGATGCGGGTGAAGTGATGCCGCCCAAGTCCACCTGGTTCGAGCCCAAGCTCGCCGACGGTCTCGTCAGCCACGTGCTGGATTAGCCGAATATGCCTTCGCCCTTTTTCCCTCTCCCCGCTTGCGGGGAGAGGGTGGGGTGAGGGGCGTTTTGGAGTTGGCGCGTGCAACGAGCGCCCCCTCACCCTGGCCCTCTCCCCCTGTGGGGGAGAGGGAAGCATCACCGCCCCAGCACAAACCCGCCGTCGACCGAGAAGGTGTGGCCGAGCACGTAGGTTGCCGTCGGTCCGCACAGCCACACCACCGCTTCGGCGATCTCCTCCGGTTCGGCGATGCGCCCGATCGGCGTCTGCTTGGCGCGCATCTCTGCGTGCGCCGGGTTCGCCGCCACCGTGCGCCGCATCGATGGCGTCCACATGGTGCCCGGAGCCACCGCGTTGATGCGGATGCCCTTCTGCCCGTACTCGAGCGCCGCGGTCTTGGTGAGGCCGTAGACGCCCTGCTTGGCCGGCAGATACCAGGAGTGATTGGCCACCGCGGTATGCTCATTGCCGGAGCCGATGTTGACGATCGATCCGCCGCCGCGCGCGAGCATCGCCTGAATCTCGTACTTCATGCAGCGGTAGACGCCGCCGAAGTTGACCGCGATGGCGGCATCCCAGGCGTCGTCGTCCATTTCGGCGATGGGCACGCGCGGGGCTTCGCGGATCGCGTTGTTCACCGCGCAGTCGAGTCCGCCATAGGTATCGATGGCATACTTCACCATGCGCTGCACGTCGGCGGACTTCGCGACGTCGGTCTGCACGAAGGAGGCTTCGCCGCCGGCATCCTTGATCAGCTTGACGGTCTCCGCGCCGTTCTCTGGCGTGACGGTGGCGACCACCACCTTTGCGCCTTCGCGTGCCATGATTTGCGCGATCGACCGTCCCAGGCCGCGGCCCGAGCCCGTGACCAGCGCCACCTTGTTCTTCAGGGTCGCCATTGCCGCTTCTCCCCTATGTCCTAAACTGCCTCAGTTTGCGGATGGAATACGTATACAACGAATGACGCTGCCGCCATCAATCCCGAATGTGATTGTCATCGCCGGGCCGACCGCGTCCGGCAAATCCACGCTGGCGCTGGCGTTGGCCGACGCGTTCGGCGGCGTCATCGTCAATGCCGACAGCCAACAGTGCTACCGCGACCTGCCGACCCTGACGGCGCGCCCCAGCGCGGCGGACGAAGCCCGCGCGCCGCATCGGCTGTTCGGAACGCTCGGGCCGCTTGAAGACGATTCCGCGCCCGCATGGGCGTCGCGCGCGGCGCAGGAGATCGTCGCGGCAGCGCAGGCTGGCAAGCGTGCCATCGTCGTCGGCGGCACCGGGCTTTATCTTCAGGCGCTGATGGTCGGCATGCCGGCGATGCCGGCCATTGCAGCGGAAGCGCGTACGCGCGCCAAAGCCATGCTCGACGAGATCGGCCACGCGGCGCTTCACGCGCGCCTTGCCGAACGCGACCCGGTGCTCGGCGCGAAACTCAAGACCGGCGATACCCAGCGTCTTCTGCGCGCCTGGGAAGTGGTGGAGGCGACGGGGCGGCCGCTCTCCGCCTGGCAGACGGATCCGCCGATCGCGCCGATCGCCGCGCAGTACCACGCCATCGCGCTGCTTGCGCCCCGCGACGATGCCAATGAAGCCATCGACGCGCGCTTCGATGCGATGATGGCGGCCGGTGCGATGAACGAGGTGGCCGCTCTGGTCGCCACCGGGGTTCCCCGCACCGCGCCGATCATGCGGGTGCTGGGCGCGCGGCCCCTGGCGGATCACCTCGCCGGCGCCCTCGGCCGAGAGGAGGCCGTCGCGCAGGCCAAGACTGCCACCCGGCAGTACGCCAAACGTCAGCGGACCTGGTTCCGTCATCATTTTCCTGCGTCCTTAACCATTCATGAGCAATTTTCGGAAAGATTATTACCTGAAATCTTTGCGAAAATTCGTGAATGGGGTTGACCCAACCGGGTCATCTGACTAGCTTCCCGCCTTCACGCCCGCCCATCCCTTATGGCGCCGCCATGAGGCTTGAGTGCGGGCTTTGGTTTTACAAAACGAGAAATCGTCATGTCCGCCGAAGCCGCTGCGAAGACCCGAGAGGATGCGCCCGCGCAAACCGGCGAACGCATGCTGGGCGCGCGCATGATCCTCAAGGCGCTGGCCGAACAGGGCGTCGATGTGATCTTCGGCTATCCCGGAGGCGCGGTGCTGCCGATCTACGACGAGATCTTCAAGCAGAACCGCATCCGCCACATCCTGGTGCGGCACGAGCAGGGCGCCGTGCACGCGGCGGAAGGCTACGCGCGATCGACGGGAAAAGTCGGCTGCGTGCTGGTGACCTCCGGTCCCGGCGCGACCAACGCGGTCACCGGCCTGACCGATGCGCTGATGGATTCCATTCCAATCGTCTGTTTGACGGGCCAGGTGCCGACGCATCTGATCGGCAACGACGCGTTCCAGGAGGCCGACACCGTCGGAATCACGCGGCCGTGCACCAAGCACAATTATCTTGTGCGCGACGTCGATCAGCTCGCACGCGTGATCCATGAAGCCTTCTATGTCGCGCGCTCCGGCCGCCCCGGACCGGTGGTGGTCGATCTGCCGAAGGATGTGGTGATGACCGAAGGCGCCTATCAGCAGGCGCCGCACGGGCTTCAGCAGAAACATAAGACCTATCGGCCGCGGTTCCTGCCCGATGGGTCGGCGGTGGAGGCCGCGGTGAAGGCGATGGCGGAAGCCAAGCGCCCGCTGTTCTATACCGGCGGCGGCGTGATCAATTCCGGCGCGCGCGCGGTCGAAGCCTTGCGCGAGCTCGTGCGCATGACCGGCTTTCCGATCACCTCGACGCTGATGGGCCTCGGCTCCTATCCCGCCGACGATCAGCAGTGGCTCGGCATGGTCGGCATGCACGGCATGTACGAGTCCAACTGGGCGATGCACGACTGCGACGTGATGATCAACATCGGCGCGCGTTTCGACGATCGCGTTACCGGCAATCTGAATTTCTTTGCGCCGAACTCGAAGAAGATCCACGTCGATATCGATTCATCCTCGATCAACAAGAATGTGATCGTCGACATTCCGATTGTCGGCGATGCGGGCAACGTGCTGCAGGAGATGATCAACGTCTGGAAGAAGCGCAACTATCGCGCCGACCAGGCGTCGCTGAAGACCTGGTGGCGCCAGATCGAGGCGTGGCGGTCGAAGGACTGCCTGCGCTACGACCAGCGCGGCAAGATCATCAAGCCGCAGTACGCGATTCAGCGCCTCTACGAACTCACCAAGGACCGCGAGACTTACATCACCACGGAAGTGGGTCAGCACCAGATGTGGGCGGCGCAGTTCTATCGCTTCAATGAGCCGAACCACTGGATGACCTCCGGCGGTCTCGGCACCATGGGCTATGGCTTGCCCGCGGCGATCGGCACGCAGCTTGCGCATCCCGACGGTCTGGTCGTGGATATCGCCGGCGAAGCGTCGATCCTGATGAACATCCAGGAGCTGTCGACGGCGGTGCAGTACCGCCTGCCGGTGAAGGTGTTCATCATCAACAACCAGTACATGGGCATGGTGCGCCAGTGGCAGGAACTGCTGCACGGCGGCCGCTATTCCGAAAGTTACACCGACGCGCTGCCGGACTTTGTGAAGCTGGCCGATGCCTTCGGCTGTGTCGGCTTGCGCGTGGATGACGCCGCAAAGGTCGACGACACCATCAAAGAGATGATCTCGATCAAGCGCCCGGTGATTGTCGATGTCTGCGTGGATCAGAAGGAAAACTGTTTCCCGATGATCCCGTCGGGCAAGGCCCACAACCAGATGATCCTCGGACCCGACGATCGCGCCGAGAAGGCGATCTCCGGCGAGGGCCTGACGCTGGTCTGAACACATGAATGCGGAGACGTCCTCGCAGGGACGGCGCCTCGTGGGCCGCAAGGTCCTGATCACCGGCGCCGCGTCGGGCATCGGCCGCGCGACCGCGATCCTGTTCGCGGCCGAGGGTGCTGCGCTCGCGCTGCTCGACTGCAACGGCGACGGTTTGAAAAAGACGGCGGCCGAGACCGGCGCGTGGACCGAGACCGTCGATCTGTTGGAGACGAACCGCGTGCCCGGCGCGGTGCAGCGCGCCGCGGAAGCGATGGGCGGCCTCGACGGCGTAGTGAATTGCGCCGGCGTCTCCGATAGCGCGCCGCTCGCCGACATGACGCCGGAGATTTGGACCAAGGTGATTGGCGTGAACCTCACCGCGCCCTATCTCGTGTGCCGCGCGGCGCTGCCGTATCTGCGTCAGGCCAAAGAGGCTTCGGTGGTGAACATTGCCTCGGGGCAGGGGCTCCTGCCCTCCGGCGGGGCTTCCGCCTATTCGGCCTCGAAGGCCGGCCTGATGGGGCTGTCGCGGGATATGGCGGCGGAACTCGGGCCCGCGATCCGCGTGAACGTGATCGTCCCGGGGGTCACGAATACGCCCATGATCAAGGGCTTGGTGGGCGCATTCCCCAACCCGAACGACGCGCCGTTCGTGCAGCGGCTGGGCCTGAAGCGCATCGCACAGCCGGAAGAAGTCGCACGCGGCATTCTGTTTTTGATCAGCAGTGAAGCCTCCTTTGTCACGGGCATCACCCTGCCGGTTGACGGCGGGCGGACCTATCACTAAGGCCTAGGGCATTCCGGGGGCGAACATGGCAAAAGCCACGAAAAAGGCCGAAGCGCAGGCGACCAATCTCTACGAAGGGTCCATTCCGGTCGCGCGCCTGAAGGACAAGGACACCTATCGTCACGTGCTCGCCGCGCTGGTCGACAACGAGGCCGGCGTGCTCGCGCGCGTCATCGGCCTGTTCTCGGGCCGCGGCTACAACATCGAGAGCCTGACCGTGTCCGAGGTCGATCGCGACAAGTCCTTGAGCCGCATCAACCTCGTCACCTCCGGCACGCGCCAGGTGGTGGAGCAGATCAAGGCGCAGTTGAGCCGGCTGGTGCCCGTGCATGTGGTGCGCGATCTCACCGACGACGGGCCGTCGGTGGCGCGCGAACTCGCGCTGGTCAAAGTGGCCGGTGTCGGCGAGAAGCGCGTCGAGGCGCTGCGCATCGGCGACATCTTCCGCGCCAACGTGGTGGACTCCACCAACGAGTCATTTGTTTTCGAGGTCGTGGGCAACACCGACAAGGTGGATGCTTTCATCGACCTGATGAAGCCGCTGGGCCTGGTCGAAGTGTCGCGCACCGGCGTGGCCGCGATCGCCCGCGGCGCACACAATATCGAGTGATGAGCCGCACCTCCGCGGCATTGACGGAACCGAGACGAAGAAAGGCTTGAAGACCATGCGTGTGTATTACGATCGCGACGCCGATGTGAACCTGATCAAGGGCAAGAAGATCGCCGTTGTCGGCTACGGCAGCCAGGGGCACGCGCACGTGCTCAACCTGCGCGATTCCGGCGTGAAAGAAGTCGCCGTCGCGCTGAAGGAAGGGTCGCCGACGCGCGCCAAGCCGGCAAAGGAGAACATCAAGGTCATGACCCCGGCGGAAGCCGCCAAGTGGGCCGACCTGATGATGATCCTCACGCCCGACGAACTGCAGGCCGACATCTATTACAAGGACATCGAGCCGAATCTGAAGCAGGGCGGCGCGCTCCTGTTCGCCCACGGCCTCAATATCCACTTCAAGCTGATCGAGCCGCGGGCCGACCTCGACGTGTTCATGATCGCGCCGAAAGGCCCCGGTCACACGGTGCGGTCGGAGTATCTGCGCGGCGGCGGGGTGCCCTGCCTCGTTGCCGTGGCGCAGAACGCCTCCGGCAATGCGATGGATCTCGCGCTGTCCTATGCCTCCGCCATCGGCGGCGGCCGCGCCGGCATCATCGAGACCAACTTCCGCGAAGAGTGCGAGACCGATCTGTTCGGCGAACAAGCGGTGCTCTGCGGCGGCGCCACGGCGCTGGTGCAAGCGGGTTTTGAAACCCTGGTCGAAGCCGGCTACGCACCGGAGATGGCCTACTTCGAGTGCCTGCACGAACTGAAGCTGATCGTCGATCTGATGTACGAAGGCGGTATGGCGACGATGCGCTACTCGATCTCCAACACGGCCGAGTACGGCGACTATGTCTCCGGCCCGCGCGTGGTGAACGCCGAGACCAAGAAGGAAATGAAGCGCATCCTGGCGGACATCCAGGAAGGCCGCTTCGTCTCCAACTGGATGCAGGAATGCAAAGCCGGTCAGCCCAGCTTCAAAGCCATGCGCCGCAACCGCGCCGAACACCCGATCGAAGAGGTCGGTGCGCGTCTGCGCGCCATGATGCCCTGGCTGAAGCGCAACCAACTCGTCGACAAGAGCCGGAACTAGCTCCAAAATCCGTAGTGTTTGCGGGGTCGACGCCTGTCGGCCCCGTTCGATAGTCTGTTCATGGAAGCCGGGAGGGCCCCATGACAGACTTTCGCCGCCGTGTTGCGTGCTTGCTCGTCATTGCCGGCACGCTCGGGGGCCACGCGTCGCCCGCCCTGGCGGGAGAGCATTGGATCGCCACCTGGGCGGCCGCGCCGCTTCTGCCGCGTCCACCCACGCCGCCGCCGGCCGGTCAGCCCGCGACAAATCAGCCTCCTGCAAATGCCTTCCAGGGCCAGACCATCCGCATGATCGCGCATGTGTCGCTCGGCGGCCGGCACGCGCGCGTGCGGCTTTCAAACGCGTTCGGCACGGCGCCTTTGCAGATCGGCGCGGCGCACATCGCGCTGCGTGAGAAGGACTCTGTCATCGTTGCCGGCACGGACCGCGCACTCACCTTCGGCGGCAGCGCCAGCATCAAAATTCCGGCTGGCGCGGACGTGATCAGCGATCCGGTCGACATTGCGATTCCGAACCTTGGCGACGTTGCGGTCAGCATTTATCTGCCGGACGCGGTGACCGATCCGACCATGCACGGCACCGGACTGCACACGACGTACATCTCCGCGGCCGGCGATTTCACCGGCGCGGCGTCGATTGCCGAGACCCGGACGACGACTTCCTATTACATCCTCACCGGCATTCACGTGATGGCGCCGGCGGATACGGGCGTGATCGTCGCCTTCGGCGATTCCATCACCGATGGATCGACGTCGACGCCAAATACCGACAGTTCCTGGCCCGCGCAGTTCGCCAAGCGGCTCAACGCCAACAAGGTGACGAAGAACATCGCCGTGGCCAACCTCGGCATCGGCGGCAATTGCGTGCTCATCAACTGCGCCGGCATCGCCGCGCTGGCGCGGCTCGATCGTGATGTGCTGGCACAGCCCGGCGTGAAATGGCTGATCGTGCTCGAGGGAATCAACGACATCGGTCAGTACGCACGTAATCCGGCCTTGGCGCCGAGCGCGGCGGATCTGATCGCGGGCTACAAACAGATCATCGAACGCGCGCATCAGCACGGCATCAAGGTGATCGGCGCGACCCTCACGCCCTACGGCGGCGCGGCCTACGCCACCGACGTCGGCGAAGATGTGCGCAGCGCAGTGAACGCGTGGATTCGCAGCAGCAAGGCCTATGACGCCTATGTCGACTTCGACAAAGCCACGCGCGACCCAAGCACTCCGAAGGAATTTTTGCCCGCGTACAACATCCGCGACCATCTGCATCCGAACGATGCGGGCTATAAGGCGATGGCGGAGGCGATCGATTTCGGGCTCTTCAAAACCGGGCGATAAATTTTTCCAGCGCTTATCCACAGCCGGTTGTTGCCGGGCGACGCAATTGTGGCGGGGCGAAAACGGTTGCAGGAATAGCACCCGCTGAGGCCGGAATTTTTGTTTTCCCTGAGGCCTGTGGAGGCCTTCCCTTCGCCTCGCCTTCATGAGAAATTAAACGCCAGTGGCCGAAGATGGCAGGCACGGGGGGATGGCTTCTCCGGAACCTTAACAATTACATCTAAACCGTTGATTGTGCAGGGGAATTGCACGCTTCGGTAAGATGCTCTTGGGGGTTTAGGTGGGGCCGTCGCCCGGTGTTTATCCACAGGGGTCGGCGGCGAGGCTGTGAATAAGCCTCCCCCGTGAGCAGAAAATGCATCTAACGCGTTTAGACCAATGTCGGAACTCCCGGGCTGCGAAAGCTCGGGGTACGGCGATGGCGCGTATCACTGCATAGGGTCCGTTTCGGCGACATCAACAGCAACAAGAGGGCGTCCCAAGCGGCGCCTCGAGCGAGAAGGTACGAAACGCAATGTTCTCAAGACTCACCGGATGGCTGTCCAACGACATGGCCATCGATCTCGGGACCGCGAATACCCTGGTCTACGTCAAGGGCCGCGGTATCGTCCTCAATGAACCCTCGGTGGTCGCGCTTGCCGAGGTGCGCGGGCGCAAGCAAGTGCTCGCGGTCGGCAACGAGGCCAAGCAGATGCTGGGCCGAACGCCGGGCAACATCCACGCCATCCGTCCGCTGCGCGACGGCGTGATCGCCGACTTCGAAGTCGCCGAGGAAATGATCAAGCACTTCATCCGCAAGGTCCACAATCGCCGCAGCTTCGCGAGCCCGCTGGTGATCGTGTGCGTGCCCTCCGGCTCCACCGCCGTCGAGCGCCGCGCGATTCAGGAATCCGCCGAAGCGGCCGGCGCGCGCAAGGTCTACCTGATCGAGGAACCGATGGCCGCGGCCATCGGCGCCGGCTTGCCGGTCACCGAGCCGACCGGCTCGATGGTGGTCGACATCGGCGGCGGCACGACGGAAGTCGCGGTGCTGTCGCTCGGCGGCATCGTCTATGCCCGCTCGGTCCGCGTCGGCGGCGACATGATGGACGAAGCCATCATCAACTACATCCGCCGCCACCATAACCTGCTGGTCGGCGAAGGTTCCGCCGAGCGCATCAAGAAAGAGATCGGCTGCGCCTGCCCGCCGGAACAGGGCGACGGCGAAACCATGGAGATCAAGGGCCGCGATCTGATGAACGGCGTGCCGAAGGAAATCGTCATCAGCCAGCGCCAGATCGCCGAGAGCCTGGCCGAGCCGGTCACCGCCATCATCGATGCGGTGAAGGTCGCACTCGAGCACACCGCGCCGGAACTGGCCGCCGACATCGTCGACAAGGGCATCGTGCTCACCGGCGGCGGCGCCATGCTGCACAATCTCGATTTCGTCCTGCGCCATGCGACCGGACTGCCGGTGTCGATCGCCGACGATCCGCTGAGTTGCGTCGCGCTGGGCACCGGCAAGGCGCTCGAAGAGATGAAGAAGCTGCGCAACGTCCTCACGACGATGTACTAGCGCGTGATCCGAAAAGATCACGCACAAACATTTGAACTGAGTCGCAGGCAGCCGGACGAGAAGAAGCTGGCGGACGAAAACCCTTCCGCGACGGCGGAAGGGATGAGACGGGAGCCTTAGGGGCGGGGCCCCAGGGTAAGGAGACGGGACGTGCGCCAGCCAACGGGACAGATTTCCCGTTTGGGGACTATCAAGTCCCTGCTGCAGCGATTCGCCTTCCTCGCCCTCATCGCGCTCACCTTCGCGCTCATGCTGATCGGCAAAGCCGACACCGTCCTGGTGGAGCGCGCGCGCATCGCCGTCACCGATGCGGTCACGCCCATCCTGCATCTCATGTCAAAGCCCGCCGAGGGCATCGCCGCGGTGGTCGCCAATATCCGCGAGCTTGGTGCGATCCGGCGCCAGAACGCCGCTCTGCGCGAGGAGAACGCGCGGTTGATGCAGTGGCAGGCGCTGGCCCAGCGACTCGATTCGGAGGCGCGGGATCTGCGCGCGCTGCTGTCGCTGGTGCCAGAACCGGCACAGCATTCCGTTACCGCGCGGGTCGTCGCCGATACCGGCGGCGCTTTCGCTCAGTCGATCATTGTGAACGCCGGCACGGCGGACGGCGTGGCCAAGGGCCAAGTGGTGATGAGCGGCGAAGGGCTCGTCGGTCGCGTGGTCCAGGTCGGCCTGCGGTCGGCACGTGTGCTGCTGGTCACGGACATCAACTCGCGTCTGCCGGTGCTGGTGGGCGAGACCGGCACACGGGCGATCATGGCCGGCGACAACGGCAGCCGGCCGCAACTCCTCTACATCAACGCCAAGACGGCGGTCGCACCGGGCGACAAGATCGTCACCTCGGGCGACGCGGACGCCTTCCCGATGGGCTTGCCGGTGGGGCAGGTGGCGCGCATCGAAGACGGCATCGCCCAGATCGAGCCGTACATGTCGAGCGACAAGCTCAAGTACGTGCGCATCTTCGACTTCGGCCTGGCGAACACCATTGCCGGCACGACGCCGCCCGCACCGCGTCCGATAGCTGCGCCTCCGCCCGCACCCGCTCCCGCACCCGTGGTGAAGTCGACCCCGGCGCCGGTGGTTGCGCCGGCGCCGCCGGCGGCTGAGAACGAGGCGGACTAGGCGCCATGCTTCAGCCGACATTCCTTCAGCGGGTGGACATGTTTGCGCGGCGCGGCGCGCCGTTCATCCTGACATTGCTGTTGATGCTGTTCGCGCTGACGCCGACCTACATTCCCGGCATGGCGCGGGTGACGCCGATGTATTCGCTCGCGGCGATCTATTTCTGGTCGATCTATCGTCCTGACCTCGTCGGCTATGGCACCAGCCTGACCATCGGGCTCCTCGACGACATGATCACCGGCGCGCCGCTGGGCTGCACGGCGCTCGTCCTGCTGGCCTGCCAACAGACCGTCCTGCACCAGCAGAAGTTCTTCAATGCCAAGCCGTTCGGCGTCTTCTGGGCCGCGTTCGCGCTGCTCGCCTTCGGCGCCGGTATCGTGAAGTGGTTCTGCGTCGGTCTGTTCGCGGCTGGCGGGTTCACCCATGTCGGCGACATGCTGGCGTCGGCGATGATGACGGCCGCGCTCTACCCGGCGATTGCGTGGCTTCTCGCCCGCGCGCAGCTCAAGCTCCTGGCGCTGCCATGATGCTCTCTCGCGACGGCGACTGGGCCAAGATGTTCAACCGTCGTGCGCTGGTGCTGGGCGGCATCCAGGGCGCGCTGGTCACGGCGCTGATCGGCAAGCTCTACTATCTGCAGGTCATCGAGAGCGACCGCTACAAGGTGCTGGCGGACGGCAATCGCATCAGCCCACAGATCATCCCGCCGCCGCGCGGGCGTATCCTCGACCGCTTCGGCCGCCCGCTGGCGGTGAACAGCCAGCAGTTCCGCGTGCTGATCAATCCGGAGCAAACCGGCAACCGCGTCGCCGACACCCTGACGGTGCTGTCGCAGCTGATCGAACTCGCCGACTACGAACGCGAGCGCATCCGCAAGGAAGTCGGCCGCCACCGCGGTTTTGTGCCGGTCATGGTGAAGGAGAACCTGAGCTGGGAGGAAATGGCGCGCATTCAGGTGAATGCGCCCGATCTGCCCGGCGTCGCCATCGAGCAGGCGCTCACGCGTCACTATCCGCTGAAAGAAGGCGGCGCTCACCTGTTGGGCTACGTCTCGAGCGTGGACGAGGCCGATCTCAACGGCAATACCGACCCGCTGCTGCAGCTGCCGGGCTTCCGCATCGGCAAGGCGGGTGTCGAGAAGACTTACGATCCGATCCTGCGCGGCAAGGGCGGCAATCGCCAGGTTGAGGTGAATGCCTACGGCCGCGAGGTGCGCGAACTCGAGCGTCACGAAGGCCAGCAGGGCGAAGACCTGCTGCTGACCATCGACGAGCGCGTCCAGCGCGCCGCCGCCAATTCCATTGCCCAGCGCGTGCCGACGGAAGAGCAGAGCTGCTCCCTGAACGTGATGGACATTTACACCGGCGAGATGATCGCGATGGTGTCGAGCCCGGGTTTCGATCCGCACATCTTCGCCCGCGCCCCCACGCCGCAGGAATGGAAGGCGCTGTCGACCGATCCGCGTTCGGCGTTGAGCAACAAGTCGATCGCCGGCCGCTATGCGCCCGGTTCAACCTTCAAGATGTGCGTGGCGCTGGCGGGCCTCGAGGCAGGCGTGATCTCGCCGGAGCAGACCGTCCATTGCAGCGGCCATTTCACGCTCGGCTCCAACACCTGGTACTGCTGGCGCAACGACAAGGGCGGCCACGGCAGCATCGACATGGTGAATGCGATCGCCCAGTCCTGCGACTGCTACTTCTACGAAGTCGCGCGTCGTCTGGGCGTCGATCGCATCGCCGCCATGGCAAAGATGCTCTGTCTTGGCGAGCTCACAGGCATCGGCCTGCCCGGCGAACAGAAGGGTCTTGTGCCCACGGAGGCCTGGAAAAAGGCGAACAAGGGCGAGCCGTGGATGCAGGGTGAGACGCTCAACGTCGGCATCGGCCAGGGTCAGGTGAACGTCACACCGCTCCAGTTGCTCACCTATGTTGCGCGCATCGCCAACGGCGGACTTGCGGTCAAGCCGACGCTGGTCCGCGACACCGCCAGCACCGCGGCCGCGGCGGCGGCGATCGCCCGCGAGAATGTCGATAAAGCGCAGAATGTGCTCAATACCTTGCCGTCTCTTGGCATCTCTCCCCAGCATCTGGCGATTGTTCAGCGTGGCATGTTCGCGGTCGTGAATGCCGGCGGCACCGGTGCACGCGCGGCCCTGAAGATCGACGATCCGGAGAAGCGCGACTGGAAGATGGCCGGCAAGACGGGAAGTGCGCAGACCCGCCGGGTCAATCGTGCGATCCGCGCGCGCGGCGCGGTCAAGCAGGAGACGTTGCCCTGGGAACTGCGCGACACCGCGCTGTTTGTCGGGTTCGCGCCCGCCCATGCGCCGCGCTATGCGGTCTCCTGCGTCCTCGATCACGGCGCTCACGGCGCCAATGCCGGCGTCATCGTGAAGGACGTGATGGAAGAGGTCCTGCGTCTCGATCCCTCGCGCAAGCCGCGCATCGATGATCAGGTCGCCGGCGCGCCTGCGCCGGAAAAGGCGCCGTCATGAGCGAGATCGGCTTCTCCGCACGCCTGCGGCGCGGCGACATGAGCGCGCCAGAGAAGATCGTCCAGATTTCCTGGTCGATGGTGCTGTGGCTCTCGTGCATCTTCGCCTTCGGATTTGCCACTCTCTACTCGGCCGCCAACGGCCATCTGATGCCCTGGGCGGAGCCCCAGTTGGTGCGGTTCATCGTCGGTATCGGCCTCATGGTCGCGGTCGCGGTGATCGATATCCGCTTCATGATGCGCTACGCCTACGTCATCTGGGGGCTGGTGCTGGTGCTGCTGATCGGCGTGGAGGCCAAAGGCATCATCGGCGGCGGGGCCCGCCGCTGGATCGACCTTGGATTCATCAGTCTGCAGCCGTCGGAACTCATGAAGCCGGCGATTGTGCTGGCGCTGGCGCGCTATTTCCACGGACGCGGTCTGGACGAGATTTCCTCGCCCCTGGCGCTGCTCATTCCGCTCGGTTTGATCTTCGTGCCGGCGGGGCTGATCGCCGTGCAACCCGACCTCGGCACCGCGCTGGTCATCGTCATGGGCTCCGCCGCGCTTCTGTTCATGGCGGGGGTGCGGTTGTGGAAGTTCATCACCGTCGGGGTGGCCGGCCTTGCGGCGATGCCGATCGCCTGGACGTTTCTGCACGACTATCAGAAGGACCGCATCCTCACCTTCATGAACCCGGAGCGCGATCCGCTCGGCACCGGCTATCACATCCTGCAGTCCTACATCGCGCTCGGCTCCGGCGGCGTGTTCGGTAAGGGCTTCATGCAGGGCACCCAAAGCCGGTTGAGCTTCCTGCCCGAGCGGCAGACCGATTTCATCTTCACCATGTTCGCCGAGGAGCGCGGCATGGTCGGCGGGCTGATTCTGCTCGCGCTGTATTGCATCGTGCTGGTCTATGGATATGCCATTGCTTTCAACTGCCGGCATCAGTTCGGGCGGCTGGTGGCGATGGGTATCACCACCACGTTCTTCCTCTACTTCTTCATCAATATCGCCATGGTGACCGGCCTGATCCCGGTGGTGGGCGTGCCGCTGCCGCTCGTCTCCTACGGCGGCACGGCGCTGCTCACCCTCATGCTGTGCATGGGCGTGTTGATGAATGTCTGGGTCCACCGCGACGTCCAGATGGCGATGCGCGGCGGCTTCGGCGACTTCTAACGTCCGTTCAGAACGCGCCGTTCGCCAGCCACAGGCCGTAGGCGGCGCCCACGATCAACAGGATGCCCGAGCCGGCTTCACCGACGACCCGGTTGAAGCTGCGCGTCATCACGATGGCGCCGGCAGCGTGCATCAGGCGGAACAGGATCAACAGCCCGCCGAAACCGATCAGGAAGTGGCGGTTGGCGCCGCCCGCTTCCAACAGCCCCATCAGGATCAGCAGCAGCGGCACATACTCGACGAAATTGATCTGCGCGCGGATGCGGCCCATGAGTTCGGGCGCCGGCGCCCCATCGCGGCCTGCGCCGATGTCGACGTTCATGATGAAGAGCGTCCGCCCGACCCGAAGGGCGAGGACGAAGGCCATGACGGCCAGGACCGAGGCGGTGATCAGCGTATACGGCAGCAGCAACGGCGACATGAAGTCCCTCCCTGACGATGGCGCAGCGGTCAGTCTTCCATAGAGCGCCGGGCTTGTCAGCGCGCAAAGGGCGATGCGCTACACGCCGCCGCTCGCCAGGACGAGGCCGTAGACCGCCGCGACGATCATGAGCACGAAGGAGCCGATCGCGCCGCTGGCGCGGAAGAAGTTCGGCGCCGGCCGCGGCATCCCGATCGCATGGAAAATCCGGAACAGGATCAGAAGCCCGCCAAACGCCGCCAGGAACATGCGGTTCGCGCCCCCCATCTCCAAGAGGCCCATGACGATGAGCAGCAGAGGCACAAATTCGACGAAATTGGCGTGGGTGCGGATGCGCACGATCAGGTCCTGCGCGCCGCCGTCGCCCAGCGACACCTTATGGACCGCGCGGGCCTGGCCCACCCGGGCGACCAGGACGATACACACCAGCGTCAGGATCGAGGCAGTCCCCAACGTGATCGGCAACAGCAGATGCATGGCGATCTCCCCCATTTGCGGCCCGGTTGAGGGGCCCGAAACCCTTGCGCGGCCAAGAGTTTTCCACAGGCCCCGTATGCTTGTCAGGCCCCCTGGGACCTTCTATAAGGTCCGCCTTCCCAAGGGCAGCCCGCCGGACGAAAAGCGCGGGGATCCCTCCGGGGGCGCATAGCTCAGTTGGTAGAGCAGCTGACTCTTAATCAGCGGGTCGTAGGTTCGAGTCCTACTGCGCCCACCAATCTCAATGGCTTAGCCCTCACGTCTTCCCGGAATTATCACTTCCGAACTTGCCAGTTATCAAATTGGTCTATTTTCGTTCTTGGCCTCAGATGATGTCAGTGAAGATCGCCCACAGTTCCGTGTGCGTGGCCTGCAGTTTCTCGATGGCTTGATCCAGAGCTGCGATGTCGGTGAACGGATAGGTTTCCTTCATCGACCGAGCCGAGCGATACGAGGACAGGGCACCCTCGCTGTAATGGTAGTCCCAATGTGCATGGACGATAGGATTGCGCTTGTTCTCGTGAAGACCCAGACAGCTTGCGAAGATACCGTCGATTTCATCGGCTCGCTCAGAGAATTTTGTTCTGAGGACTGACCGAGCGACGTTGCACAACTGGGAAAAGCTGTATGGCGTGGTGAGCGTCGCCGCTAAGTCATCGTCGATATTCAAGGAGAGTTCTAGCAGCGTGCGGATGCTGGACTCCAATTGAGAGAAAGTGACGATGAATTCCCCGATTCTGTATTTGATATCGTGGTCGCGCTCAGCGTCCTCCTCTTCCTCGCTCATTGTGAATCGTCCTTCTTTGCGGTACGCCGCATACGCTTCTCGCTCGCATTTAACTTTGCCATCGCTTGAAGAGCCAGAACCTTCTTGCTCGCGTCTCTACCGTAGTAACTCACTGTCGCATCGCTGCGGTGTCCAGTAATGGCCTTTACCTGAGCATGGCTGCAGCCTGCCTCCAGCAGGCGCACTGTCGCCGTCTTGCGCAGGCCATGAAAGGTCAGCCCTGCCTGAGCACCATGCTCTGCAGCCTTGTCCGCCCACGCGCGGAACTCGTGCCGGAAGAAGTCCTCCTTGTAAGCTCGGCCCGTTTTTGTCACGAGGATCAGCAGCCGATCATTCGGCAGCGCGTCGAGCGTGGCCTTTAGCGTCGGATGAGACGGAATCCACATCCGCTCCCCTCCCTTATTCTGTGTCACCTCGATAAATTGACCATCCCATGCCTGTTTGGTCATCGCGATGCAGTCTCCCTCGCGCTGACCGGTATATTGACCAATATCGAGGGCAAGGAGCGCGCGGGGATCGCCCGCGTTCGCCTTGCGATACGCCGCAATGTCTTCTTCGCGCCACGTTTTGTGACCAGGGCCGGTCTTGAGGCGCTTCGGCCTTGCTGCCGGGTTCATCTTTATCAGGTCTTGGTCGATGGCGAAGTTCAACAGCAGTCGCAAGACCTGGATGTAATAATTCGCCGTGCGTGGCTTCCCCTTGAGGCTGTCCCGCAGCGCCAGGACGCCTTTGCGAGTAATCGCCCGCACGGGTAGATCGCCGAACGTGGCTGCAAGTGCATCCATGTAGCGTCGGTAGTCCTTTTGCGTCTTAGGACTCTTTTCCGAGAACTCAGCAGACGACTTAAAATCCTCCACGAGACGCGCGAATGTCCCAGACACCGACGGCGCGCGCGCAACCTCGAAGCTGCGGTGAACGCGGTCGTATTCGGCCTTGAACGTCGGATCGGTGGGCGCGGGCAGGGGGTAGTATTTACCGCGACGCCGATAGAAGAACCAAACGCGGTTCTTGCGTTCGACACGGAAGACGTATGGGAGCTTAATCACCAGCGTCCCCATCTGAATAATTCCGTGCTCGCTCCTCAAAGGTGTCCGACTCGATGCGTAGTCCTGTTGCGTCATCATTCAAGAGGGAAGAGCGCCGCCCTGCCTTTTGTCGGAATATCCCGCTCATGCGGTCCATCGCTGCGTCCAGCGCGTCGATGTCCCACCGCTTAGGGCGTGTGTTCTTGCTGAACGGTTGCGGCCAAATGCCCGCCGCAACTTCACGTTCGAACTGCTCAATGGTCTGGCAGCCCACGTAGCCTGCAGCGTCTTCTGTGGGAAGACCGCGTGGAGGGATGGTTCCCTCAGACCTAATACGACGTGTCATGTCGCACTCCGCCGAACTCGTGCTGTCATCCGGCGGTCCGAACCAACGGGTCGCTGGACGGCAGCGGGTTAAACCGCACCGTTCCATCGAACCCTCCATGGTTCTTCAGGGAGCCCGAGAGCCGTACGGCTGTCGGGTGTTGAAAGTCAACCCATCAAATTCGTGCAGTTTGCGCGGTTTTGGAGTCCGAAGACGTGTCGCTACGCAGCAGAAACGACGACTTTCGAAAGTCGCCCGATTTGGGCCGTTCATGTGCGAGCGACTCGGCCCTTCGTTGATGCGCAGAGCGTCGAGATTATTATTTATCCCTTCATGTGACCTGCTACCTCTCGGAGTGTGTAGTCAACCCGAGGCCCTGAATAGGCGCGGGTCTCTATTTCAAATGTGCCCCGAAACAAGATTTGTCTGATGCCAGTTCCACCCGCGCTCCACTTCAAGCGTCGGGACTCTTGCATCTCAACGGTCAGGGTATCGAGGTAGGTGATCCTTCCGTCAGATCTAATGCTGGGCAGTGGTATCGCCACGCCATTTAGTTCGGACGCATCATCAGGAAGAATTAGATCGAAGTGGCCCTCCGTGAGCATTCGGTGACGTTCGTCGCTCCCTACCGAAAAATCCAGATAGGTCTCGAACGACACTCGCTTACCGGTCCGCGCCGACAGAAATATCTTGAATTCCCCACCTCTCTGAGGGTCAAGGACTGATATGAGCTTTCGATAAGGCCGCCCCCGCCACAATCGACTTATGAGCGCGTACGCGCCATACAACGCCGTCAGTGTGCCTGCCAGTTTTCCCACAAATTCAAGGTACGGCACCAAGGCGCTCAGGGAATGCTCGGGCATCGAATTGAAGTTCCGTTTGTATCGGGGCAGGTGCGGCCTGAGAAATGCTCTGTTCTTTTGTATCTCCGGCATTCTCTTTTAGGATAACGACCCCATCGTCTGGAACCAATTTCCATGATCCCGAAGCCCCTAACGCAAGTCATCCTTGCTGACATCCAGGTATTGCTAGAGAACCAAATCCGCGAGGGCAGAACGCTTGACTACAAACGGGACCTGCCCGGGGCAAGCGATGACAATAAGCGAGAGCTGTTGGCCGACATATCCTCATTCGCAAATGCGGCGGGTGGCGATCTAATATTTGGAATTGAGGAAACCGCGGGCGCTCCGACGGCGATACCCGGCGTGGCCTCTGCCAACATCGACACTGACATTCAGAGGATCAATAACGTCTTGCAGACGGGTTTGGAGCCGCGTCTGGGTCCGGTAGAGAGCCATCCTATCGAAGTTGCCTCTGGTCGCTGGGTACTAATCCTACGGGTTCGGCAGAGTTGGAACGCCCCGCATCGAGTGATGCGCGATTGGAAGTTTTACGCGCGCAATAGCACCGGCAAATACCCCCTAGACGTGACCGAATTGCGGAACGCATTTCTATTGAGTGAGGGGCAGGCGGAACGGATCAGACGATTTAGAGATGACCGTCTCGCAAAAATAATTTCTTCTGAGACCCCGGTTGCTCTTGTGGAAGGTGCCATCGCGGTCCTCCACCTTGTGCCATTGACGCAATCGAGCCCGTTCGAGACAAGCGACGCCACTGATGGAGACAGGTTCAACAATCTACCTCCACCGGGCAGCACGGGATGGAGCCGACGGCGCAATCTGGACGGTCCGCTAAATTATTCCCAAGGAGTCAGAGGAGCGTCTGGTTACACCCAACTCTTCCGAAATGGAGCAATCGAGTTTGTGGTGGTGTTTGAGCCGCGTGGGGAACAACGCTTCCTCGCAAGTACCTACTTGGAGCAATCGTTTGCGGACGCTACACGACGCGCGCTGGTGGTCTATGCATCTCTCGGAATAGAACCACCAATCTATCTTTTCTTCTCGGTTTTAGGTGCTCGCACGTACAGCCTTGCCGTTAGTCAGCGCGCGATGTTTTTTCGTGACCCGCCTTCGCTTGATCGGGACAATCTGATCCTGCCAGAGTTGATTGTCGAAGACCTGAACAGACCGACGCTGACTCTCCTGCGCCCGGTGTTCGATATGCTGTGGCAGGCTTATGGCTATGACGGCTCACTCAACTATGACGGAGACGGGAACTGGCGACAGCATCAGTGACGCCCACTATGCAAGATGCGTCCTCCACGCTGCTATTTGGACGCCAGGGTAGATGAGGCTGCCGTAGTAAAGTCCTTGATTGCGTGATACCAGCCATCCGCGTGGTCGAGAAGGTCGTCAATCATCACGTAGCTTTTCCCCTTCGCCACATAACTGGACGTGGCCTTTGGCCCGGATTTCACGAATGCACCCGGCACGGAGGCTGCAACCTGCGCCAGATAGCGATGGCTCAAGTCGAGGAGACCAACTTGGTCGGCCTGGGCGTTCAGAAACTCTGTCCAGACTTTCCCCGTGGTCTGAACCGACCCCAGGTTCCACGCCCTGGCTTCGTCTGGATGCCAGCGCAGGATGAGTGACTTCGTTCCGTACTCTACGTGAACGTCCAATGCTTCGAGGCGCGCGATAAAATCCCGCAGCTTGCCGGTCACCCCCGCTCGGGTGGCCTCCAGTTCCTCGTAAAACCGTTCTTCAGTGATGGTGGTTTTGGTCGGTACGGTCTGCCCGTCCTGCGCCGCAGGTGCCTTGAAAACGATCTTGTCTCCTGCGATGGCGTAAGTACCTCTGTCGATGTTGAACGTCCGCGCGATGATACGAGGCTGAATTAAGTATCCCGGCACTGTTCCGTTGACCGGCGGTAGTTCATGGATCGTCAACTCGACTAATCCGAATGTAAAATGCAGACTTCCGTGCTGCTGTAGGAACCGTGCGATCCCCTCGATCCCTTCCTGAATGCCGTCCCCGATCACCAGGAGTAGGAACCGCCCGCGAGACAGATTGCGGGATACGGCATCAATGAAACGCGCTTCCTCCACCCCCTCGGGACCCACCGCCGCCTGAACCGTCGCAAACAAGCCGCCTGATGGTCCTCCGCCATTGTTCGGAGCCGGGCGAGCTTTGCGGACCGCTGCATCTAGCTCTGCATAGGTCCAGTTCGAGAGGTCCTTCGCGTAGTCGATAATCTGGCCAATCACCTCTCGCCGCGCTTCAGGATTCCGGAACAGCTTTGTCTCGCCAATGATCAGATCGCCGGTCGGTGTGGCGTAGAGGTTGTCAATGAAGCCCGATGGAACGCTGACTTCCACGCTAATCGGGATCGCTGGCACGAAAGCGGGTTCAATCTCCGCAATAGGGAGTAGCCCCGGGTGGCGCATAATAATGTTCTGAAGCCACGCCTCGTCGTATAGGCCGGTCTTATCCAGGCGGACGCGCTTGAGGCCCTGCGCTGGAACATTGCTGCCAAGCTCGCTGACAACCATCGGCAAGCCGTACTGGGTCCCAGGCATGGAGAACCCTCCTTGGTTCTGCAGGCTGTCGTGCTCGGCTGGAGAGACCCGAAGTAATCTTATTTGCAATTAATTGCAAAACCAAAAATCACTTCGTGGTCAGCGGCTGCTCCCCAAAGTCTTAATGGGGTAATGGCCGTGGACATCAAAAAACACATTGGGCGTCGAGTTCGGTTAGCCCGGGATCAGGCAGGGCTTACACAGGAGAAGCTCGCCGAAAAGACCGGCGTAACGACTGCCACGATTTCAAATCTGGAGCGGGGAACAGTCCTCACTAGCGTTACAACGCTTGAGCAAATCGCCAGCAGTCTGAATGTATCCTTGACGTTCTTTGTTGATGGGCTTGGAAGGCCCCGGAAGGTGAGCCCGGAGCGAATGCGGGCCGAAGATCAGTTCGAGGCCGTGATCCTAGGTCTATCGGATGCCCAGCTCGCGCTCGCTACAAGATTGCTGAAGGCCGTGGCGGACTATCCAGCCACGCGGAAATAGCCGCCTCATAGCAGGCCGCCTGCAGCGTTATCTCGGAACAACTGGCCGTCTCTAATGTACCTTGCCAGCATCGCATCGGTTCGATGGCCGGTCTGTTTGCGAACTATCCAGCTCGGAATGCCCGCCATTGCGGCGCTCGTGCTGAGGCCGCTGCGGAGGCTGTGCCCCGAAAAACTCTCAGGGTCGTAGCTGAGAAGAGCAACCCGAGCCTTCAGAATCACTGCAATCGCGTGGCTACTTAGTCTCGTAGTTGCAATGTGGCCATGCCGATTGATCGGGCGAAAGATCGCGCCTTCCGAAATCCCGGCAAGTACTAACCACTGCCGGACCGCTTCTACGGCGCAATACTGCGACCGACCGAGAGGGATGCCTATCTTGCGCCCCGCCCCGGTGGGATCAGTTTTCGAGCGACGGATATGTAAGATCAGCCCCTGTGGCGTGTTCTCTAGGTCATCAAAATTCAACGCGACCAATTCTGATCGTCTCAGAGCCCCACTGAAACCCAGGAGTAGAAGCGCGCGATCCCGAAGGTCCTTGGGGCCTGTTCCCATCCTGTCCAGGATCGCCTTTAGATCGTCGACGAGAAGCGGCCTCGCCTGACTCTGTGCAACACCGTGCGTCCGCTTAATTCCGCGAAACACTGCCCGGACAATCTCGGCAGAGCAGGGGCTCTCGAAGCCGCGGGCACGGTGGGCTCTCGTGATCGCAGCCAAGCGTCGCGTCAAGGTCGCGGCTGCCAAGCGTCCGCCGTGCTCTGCCAGATAGCGAGCTACTATGTCCGGCGTTGCGGGCAACGACCCACCCCAAGCAAGGAAATGCACAATGTCGCAGGAGTAGGCGCGTCGGGTACTATCGGCAATCGCCTCAGAGACGTACTCAAGAACGCTTCGCTGCGCTCCGATTTCGCCGCCAATTACGGCCTTTGTAGGGTACGAGAAGTTATTTTTATCGGAGGTTAGAAGGTCCATCGTTACCGCTCCAATGGCAGTTCAAACTGCATCGCGCGTGCCGCGTGCTCGATTAGGTCTGCCCTGATTTCATCGAGCTGAGGCAGTTGTTGCTTGGCGGTGGCGACGAAGTCCCATGCGGCGTCGGGCCTGGCGGCAATGCCGATAAACTCCGCAACTACGCCTTCGTGCTGCAGACGCTTCCCGATGCTCCAAACCAAAGCACGGCCAAACAATCCGCTTTCTGCGTGGAACATTCCAATCTCTGCTGCCTTCTGCCAGCCCTGCGGATGAACTAAGCCATCAAGCGCCCGCCTCAATGGCGCGTTGCCCGCGATCCAACGGCGGACGGCCTCTTTTCCCAGACGACAATTGCCTCCTAAGGCATACGTCGGTATCCCCCGTACTATCACTGGCGCGCCTAGCTTGTGATCGACAACTTCCAGATCGTTTGCGCGCTGAGCTTCAAGCCAGATGAGCGGATAGAAGATCGCGAGTGGATCGCGCATTCTCTTCAGCGTTTGCCTGCATCCCTCGATCAGCCGCTCCGGAACTCCGAGTGTGAGGTAGATCCGCAACACATCATCGCTGCGCCCGTAGGTACGCGCGAGATTTGCGCCGGGAAATGTCGCCGTGCCCGCAGCAAGCCACGTAGCAAGAGCCTTAAGCTCAATGTCCCCGCGCCCTTCGAGCATATTGGGAAGGTCAGCAAGGAGGTCCGCTTGATTCCCCAGATCGCGCCGGGCAATGTCGAGATTGGGCCCGTACTGAGCGACGAATAACAAATTGTCGCTTGTTCGATCCTTCGGGGCGCGCGCTAGACGCTCTAGGAGACTTCGAATATCTGCGTTTCCGCTTGGCCAGCACAGAGCGTCACCTACGATTTCGGTGACAGTCGGCGCGACATCCTCAACAATGGTTCCCGCGAATCTCCGGATAAACATAGAGCGATCCAGCCGTACAAGTGTGCAAGCCGCCCGTTGTGCAACATCCGTATCGCCACGCCTGATGGCTTTTTGCAGAGCAGACGACGCTACCCATTTGTCGCCTAGGAAGTCGACATTCATGCCTCTTGCCACCGCGCCTCCATGCGATATGTGATGGAGCGACGTTAACGGTGGTGCGACAGCATAAAAGTTATATTTCGGGATGCAGACCTAATATCGGTCTGATCAGTAGCCGCGTTGCTGGTGAATCCCGAAAACATGTTTGGAATGGCTCTCTCGCGTATTTTTTGAGTTATCGGCATTATGAAAGTGTCGTGTAGCACCACCCGCGACAGCTTCTGGGGGATGCGTGTTGTCTGTCCAGCCACCGGAAGCACATCTGAGGAGGCGAGGGCTGCGAGAAAAGTTGACCCCGCTCTTAAAAAGCGGGGTCACTAGTTGCCACAGGCCAAATGGGCTTACGCCATGCGGTAAGTAGGGTTATCAAATGGCATAGCTGAGGGGTAATACTTTCTGTGCCCCGCGTCGGGCCGAGGAGCATTTGTGCGGGAGAGCCCTGCGGCTTTGTGGGTGCATCAATTTGTCTTCGACTCGTGGCAATCGTAGTAAGCCGCAATTCGCCGACCGTCGTGCCAAAGTTCGTAGCCCCACGCTCCTCTTTCGCGCGCGAAGTCTAGTGCGCGTTTTATGACGCTCGTTTCCTGTCCCTCCTCCGAAGTCGCACTGAGGACACGGCAGTCTGGATCGAGCAGGACCAACAGATACTCGTTCATCGCGCCTCAAATGTGAAACGGGGGTTCAGTTGGGGAGCGTGGGGATTTGCCCCTAGTCACCGCTCATCCTGTGCGCCATCCAGGTCCGCGGGCGAACAGGGGGCACGAGCAAGATGCTTAGCGCAGAACGAAGGTCGCTCTCCCGGAAGGGCTTTCCAAGGATTGGCGCGGCGCGGTGCTGGAACGGGATGTCCGACAAGCCATAGGCCGTGACGAACACATATGGAGTGGCATGCTCTCGGAGGACGTCGGCAAGCTCGAACACTTCACCGTCGGGAAGGGCAACGTCCAGAAGGGCCAAATCCACATGGCCGAAACTGGCCTCGCGCATCGCGGCAGCGAGCGTATGAACGACCACGGTTTCAGCACCCGTCATGTCGCGGACGACCTCAGCCTCGTCGAGCGCGAGTAATGCTTCGTCCTCAACGATCATAACTTTGCGTAAGCGCATGGGGCACCGTCAGATCACTTTCCAACGCCAATCGCGCTGGAAAGGTTTGGGGTCCTTACGCGCTAGGAAACACGCTACTTCTGGGTCTCTTATGGGTGGTCGCAGAAGAGGATCTGGAGCTACTCGTCGCCGATTCCTTCCCAGCGAGACGCTCCCATCGGCTGAGGTTCGACCGAACGTCTAAGCGCCGCAATCGCACGCGCGAAGGTATAGACCGCGGAAGGGTGTCCAACGGATACAGCCAGCCTCGAGCCCGTTCCGCCGGAGGCGGGTTCATGGGATTAGTATATATCCCGTAAGGGTTGGAACAATCTGTCGGTTACGAGGTTCTAACGGGTGGTACTACCCCGGGCAAACAACATGGGGATTACTGCAATGTATACCTGCGTGTGTCTGATATTTAATGCCGACGACGAAGTCGTGCGTGCCGAGACCCTGACAACCGCCAATGCAGCCCAAGCCCGTGCGATAGCGCACCGGCTGCTCCGCGAAACTGAGGCCGCCGGATTCCAGCTCTGGGCCGGGGGAACCAAGGTGGTGTCCTATTTCCCACATCTGGAGGGACACGCCCTCGCTGGATAGCCGGCGATAGCGGGGTCATATTTGGGGGGTGCGGCGTGGCCGACTACATTTGTCTTTTCTTCGACGCGGACGGGATCGTCCGTGCGACGGACACCATCATCGCTGACACGGTTCACGATGCGTCCGAGAAGGCGCACGCGCTCCTAAGGCGGTCCACCGGGCTCGCGTACGTCGAGCTTTGGCAAAACCGCGAGCGGGTTTTTCAAACTCCCGGTCACGGCGAGGGTCAAGGAAGCGGTGCTCAATTAATATCCAGATGAGCGCGCGATTTTAGGATGCTGCGCCGGAAGGTCGCGCCTGGTGCATCGCCCCACCCATGTTGGCGGCAGTATTCTTCACCGGCCCGAATTCCCAGTGCTTCTGTGGCAAATACGCCATCTAGTCGCGTCAGCCGCCCGCGAAACGCAACGGTGACGCGCTTCGAGTTCTCACCGTAGAGGACCCGCATCCCCGATTCATAAGCCTTCGCCATTGCCCTCCCTAGGATGGCTGTGTGCTCAAATTCGTCCCACAGGACTTAGCTTGCGTTGATGATGATAGGCCGGGCTCTCAGCGCGCTTTCCGATGGTGAGACCGTGGGCCGTGTCTTAGCCTCAAGCGCCAAGCGCGACCATTGCTGAGCGATATTGCGCCATGCAATTTGGCCTTCGCGGTTTTCCGCGCGCTCTGCAAAGCGGCGAGCGAGGTGGGCCTGCTCTCGGAAATATTTGCTGGGGCTGTCGGAGCCGATCTGAACCCCATTGGGATTGCGATGCATGGGTTTACCCGCGTTAGGAGCAATGTTATGCCCCTAACGTGCTATTTGCTCAAAAGTTGCGCTTTGCCCCACCGGCGCAAGTAGCATCTGTTCAAAGCTGAGTGAGTCTCGGAACCAAATTGCCACCATTGCGTTATGGGTTTAGCCCGATCCGCCTGGAGTTTTGCGGTGGAAATCACGGCAGACACGCCGCCAGAAGTCGCCATAAAGCACGCCTATGACCTCGGGCGGGCACTGCGGAGCCACGGCGCGCGGGAAGACCAACTCCGGCAGAATGCGGACTTATGGATCGAGAGCCGCTATCGGACCCATCGGCTCGCACCGTATTTGCGTGCAGGCTTCCGCGCGGGCTATTGCAAGGCCCGTCTTCCGTCGGTGGGCGACGTTGCCGATGGGCAGCCGAATCCGCTCGGCGGCGGCGCGCTTGCCAGTCAGCGTGACCTCCCAGGGCATCGGAAAACCCCGAAGCTCTAGCCAGTTGGGGCGGAGGGGAGGGCTGTGGACACGCCACACATCATCGTCCTGCTCGATAGCGACCGCAGGATAGTCCTCGTCACGACTGCCAGCGGCAACCGCGTCTCGATCATCACGCAAGCCTATCGACTCGCGGTGAGGAATGGCGCTCATGGATATGAAGTGTGGAAGGACGAGCAGCGAGTTGCCGCGAGCGATGACCCTCGCACTTTTTGGCCGGAATGACCTAGGCTTTGTCGAAGGTTCAGGAGTGGTTCAGGGAGTGAGGCCGGAAACTTGCGGCATGTAACAGCGTCGCCTACTGTCCCGCCGTGGTTCGTGTAATCGCTCCTTACAGCCTGACATTGATGCGCGGCGGGTGCGTGCTTCGTGACATGGGCGACTATTCGGATGAAGCGGAGGCGGTTGCGGCGGCGCAAGAGCGGTGCAGAACCTTATTGAGTGGAGAAGCAGAAATTTGGGTTCAGCGTCACCTGGCGGGCAAAGTGAAGCACCTAATCGCCGTGTATAGGAGGCCGCCAGGTCCGCCCAGGAATACGTAGACCAGCGGCGGGTTGCAGCCGAAATCGGACGGTGAAGGTCGGCGGTGGGACAATCCAACACGCTCCTCCGCTACCATCCCAAATACGATGACGTCTCACGCGGCACGCCCGGCGAACTTCAAAGGCGAGCGTTCTGATCGCAACGGGCGGGCTGATCGGCACGCTATCAACCCTATGTCTTGGGCAAGCTAAGTCTGCGATTTCGAATCACTCTTCCCGCTTGGAGGGGGGGTGAGTTCGCAATCGTGCCGTATTGCTGTCCGAGACAGTTGCGAAGATGCGTCCGAACGAAGGGCGGGTGCCCCCTGATAGCGTTCTTACTGTCTACCTTGGCGGAGACTCCTTGCGGCAGACGCTCTCGGGATTTTTGCAATTAATTGCAAATTCGTCTACGGCAGGAGGGTCTTCTTCGTGGAAAGCAATCCCAACTCATCCACTACCGGTCCCCAGTATTTCCAAAGCTCTTCAGGCCGCCAAATTGCAGCGCCGCTCTCCAGGGCCTTCTCCACGCACTTCCGTTGTATGTCGTTGAGTGTCGGCAGTTCTGTTTCCAACGCTCCGTAACGACACGCTTCGATGAAGTGACCCCACCACGGCGCGGGCAGCGGCGGCTCGACATTGCCAATATCAATCACCCGAAACCAGGACAGCGGCTTGATTTTCGCGCTGTACTTCTTGAGGTTTGCGAACTTCAGTTGGTTCGTTTGCAATCTGCATTCGAGACGCACACTGGGCGGGTCGGTCTTTCCTGAAGCCCTATTCTTTGCAATTTTCTTCGGTCCCTGTTCGTAGGCGTAGTGATCGCTGTTTTCCTTTTTCCACTCATCAGAGCCGAAGTAGATCGACTGTGGTTCGCCCGCCTCGCCGAAGTACGCAAGGCACTTCTTGTCCTTGGTGGATAGCACCAGCAGGTCCTTGAGACGGCAGTGGATGATGTCTACAGCAACGTCTATTCGCGTAATGGCACCGTGTTGGAGTACGCCTACGTCATAAGTCACTCCGTCACCGAAAAGCCAAGCGAACGCCCCACGAAACGCATCTAGACCCATCGGCCCCAGTTTGGAGGGATTGAGGTCGAGCCTTAGATAGTGCTTTGTCGCGGTCTTGACGGGCTCTGCGTAGAGGAATGCCGCGCTCGGGTATGAGGGTACCAGCAGCTCTAAGTTGATCCTATAGAGGCTGCCAAGCCGCCGCTCATGGGGAGCTTCGATCACTGAAGCATCTTTCCCCATCTTCAAATCGTTTAGCAGCAATTCGCGAATGCCTTTGCAGTGATCCTTATTGCTCACGGGGAGAAACACGGCAGTCAGTCTGTCTATCTTAGGTACAGATACCCATCTCTTCTTCTGTCCCTCGGGGAAGTACCCGATCTGATAGAGCTTCTTCCCGCCTGGCTTGTTAGGGGAAGAGAAGGGCTTGACGTAGGTGAGGGTCATAGGGGGATCATCAATGGCCTAGGGCACCCGGAAGGGAGCCCGTATTGAATTCGTCTATACCCAGGCTTACCCTGGCTCGAACAGTCACCATTGAGCCGATCCAATGGGTCGGTTCATCGTGAGGCGCTAGCTCAGTTGGATAGAGCGCCCTTTTCGTAAAGGGGAGGTCGGGGGTTCAAGTCCCCCGCGCCCTTATGTCGTCGCGAAGCCTATCCCAGTTATCACACCACTCCGAAACTGGCGGAAACTGGGGAGGTGTAAGAGGTGGGCAAAGTGATAATGGCCTTTGATTTCCCCACATCATATGCGGCCTCTTAATCAGCGGGTCCCAGGTTCGAGTCCTGGTGCGCCCACCATTTTTCCTCAAGTGCTTGAAAATCCGCGTTTGTGTGAGTCCGGTGTGACTCCTGCGCCGGGTTTTTCATTGTCGCACTCCTGATTTTGCGAGGATTATCAAAGCAAGTGGCAGTCAGAAGCGGAATGACATTTGGTCGCTTTAGGATCGCTGATGAGAAAAAGAAAAGCTTTCGTGCTCACCGCACTGGCGTCGTTGCTTTTGATGGGATGCGCCCCCATGAAACGCACAGCGGGTGATAATTCGGGAGCAGACCCGGAAATGTGCGCTCACTTGAAAGCGTTTCAACAAGAACGCAGCGAGAAGCTCCCTAGGCGTTGGATCGAACTTCACTGGGTCGGCTACTGGATGGATTTTGACAAAGGTTTTGGTAAAGCATGTCGCCATTCAGGCGACAGTGCTTCCGCTCATTTTTGTGAATGGATCACAGACAACTCCTCGACGGAGTTTCCTTATATGACGCCAATGGGCTTGCTGGAGTGCCACGGCTATAAGTTTCCGCGTCCGTATGATCGCTGGGCAGGCTGGCGCACCGATGTACCAATCTATTCGGACGAAGGGACATTAACGCTACTCGAGGTCAGGCTTGATGGCTTCGAGGGAGAGACAGGTGCAATACGACTTTCTGTCTTCGGTGCTAATGAGGATGACGCCACTCAGCAGTTGCCGCCTATTGCGCGACTTCCGCCTCACACTGACAAATGAGTGCGACAATCGCGGGAAGAATCGCAATAAACCACGAGAAGCGGATTTGTCGCACCGGCCAATAAGTTGTTGTATTAATTGAATTACCGCGCGCCTGGTGCGCCCACCATTTAATCTTCCATTTCAATCCGCTAGCGGGAGAGCACTTCTCCCGATGGTACCTGAGCGAGGGTCGAAGTCGGCGCGGGCCGGGAAAGGCGGAAGGCAGTCGCCCGGGATCAGCCGCGGAACCCGCGTTGGCGTTCGTGATCGGCCCAGCGTGCGGGGATTGTCGTAAGCCGCCACGGGAACCTGGCGCTCAGTTCGATCGGCTGGGTCCCCCGGATGCAGACTTCCACGATAGACGGAGCCGGGAAGGGTGGCCGGCGTGCCCACGAGGTTTCCGGCCACCCGCTGTCACTGTCAAAGGCGGAAGCGCACGCCCGCGGTGTAGCTGCGGCCGACGGCGTCGAAGATTCCTCCGCCGTTGTTGGGAAATGGCGGCCATGTGTCGAAGAGGTTGTTCACACGCATGAACAGCTCCAAGTTTTCGCGCAGGGCGTATTTGGCGCTGAGGTGCGCGTAGAGCGTGGATCCCACTTCGTTGATGTTGACGCCAGTGGAGTTGATCGCGCCGAGGGTTTTGGTGTTGTCGATCAGGCCGCTGCCGAAATATTGCAGCTCCATCGTGCCCGAGAACTTGTCGAGATCATAGCGCACGGATCCGAACACGCTCCAATTCGGATTCGTGTAAAGGCCGACGGCTTGCGTCGGGGTAGCGCCGGGCGACGCGACCGTCGACAGATCGTGCATATAGCTGCCGACGACACGGAAAGTGAGCGCGCCGGGCACGCCGGTCGTATGTTTCGCAAGATCGAGATGATAGGACGCCTCGAAGTCCAGGCCTTCCGAATGCACCGTCGCCAGGTTCTGGAAGCGAATACCGACGCTCGAGATCTGGCCCGCGCCGTTCAGCGTGATCAGAGCGCAGTACTGCGGCAGATTATTCAGATAGCAGAGATTGGCGGTCTGCTGTGCGGTGATCGACCCGATCGCGTTCTTGATCGAGATGTCGTAATAGTCCGCCGACAGCCGCAGCGATGGCATCCAATCCGGCTGATAGACCGCACCGGCCGTTGTCGTGTCGGCCTTTTCAGGCCCCAGTGTCGGGTTGCCGGTGGTGATCTGGAGCGCCGGGCTCAAAGCGCCCGTCAGTGGATTCTGTACGTTACCGGTGGCGGTTTGGGTCGCGGTATAAAGCTCCGCCAGTGTGCCCGCGCGAATATCGCGTGAGCGCGTGGCGCGCAGCCGCAGTTCGTCGTTGATGTCATAGGTGCCGCCGACCTTCCAGGTCACAACGCCGCCCGACGAACTGTAGTCCGTGTAGCGGACGGCAGCGTTCAGATCGAGGGCCTTGCCCCAGGCCATGTTGCGCGCCAGAGGTATGCCGACTTCGCCGTACACTTCTTTGACATTATAGGCGCCGGTTGTTCCCTGCCGTTGGCCGGTGGCCCAGCCGAGAACCTGTGAGACCGGGTCTGCCACCGCGTTGATCGATTCGCGCCGATAACCCGCACCGACCGCGATCGCGACGGGGCCGGCCCACAGCGAGAACGGCTCGCCATGGATATTAAACTCAGCGACATGCTGCTTCGTGGTGGCATCGTAGGCGGTGGTGCCGAACACATAGGCATACGCGGTCGAACTGATCGAGCCTTCGCCGAACAGATTGATGGGCACGCAGCCGTTGCCCGGACTTGTCAGCGTTGAGCGACAAACGATCTGGCCGTTGGCGGGATTCACCACGGCGTCGATCGCCAGACGCATATTGTTGACGTTCATGTTGTTCGCGCGGCGCTGCTGAAACTTGTTGGTGCCGTACTGGTAGTAGGCGTCCCAGTTCCAGCCGTTGCCGATTTCGCCCTTGAGGCCGCCGGCGACACGCCACATCCACGGTGAACCGTCGTCCGACTTGAGACGCGCAATGTCGCGATAGGAGCGGCCCATCGAAAAGCAGGTGATGTTCGCCTGCTGCATTGCCGAGACGACGGAGGCGGGAAGGTAAGCGTTGCTGATGTTGATGTTGATGGCGCCGATCCCCGAGACGATTGTGCTCTGGGAGCAGGTCGTGGTCCCGGTCACGGCGCCTTGATTGCGATTCGGGTTGGTGAAGCCGCTGGCGAGCGCGTGGCCATAGTTGACCTCAAGGAATGAGGAGAGCTTGTCGCTCAGGTCGTAGTCCACGTGGGCCATAGCGGTGTAGCGCTCGAACGGAAATGAAATCTGTCCGCCCGGCGTCGGCGTCTCGCCGGAATTGCTGCCGCCGCCGATCATGTTGTTTCCGTAGACCGTGCCGTACTGGAATTGGGACGTCGTGCCGTTCGCACCGAACAGCAAACCCCGCAAAGGCCCGAGCGTGATGAGACCGCCCGGGCCGACGTCGGCGCGGCGAACGCCGGTCGCATAGATCGTTCCCGGCTGGCCGTTGGTGGCAAAGGCAGCGTTGCCCACGCTGCCGCGTTCCTCGCGCGCCCACGGGCGGGCGAAGTAGGGATATTGCAGATCCTCGATGCCGTAATCGCGCGTGTACTCTGCGCCCACAATGACATGCCCCTTATCGCCGGCGAACGAGGTGCCGGCAGCCAACGAGAGCTTGAAATTCTCCTTGTCGCCATAGTCCGAGATGCCGCCCTGGGCGCTGCCTTCGACGCCCTGCAGCTTGTTCTTGAGACTCAGGTTTACGACACCGGCAACGGCATCGGACCCCCAAGCGGCGGAGGCGCCCCCGGTCACGACTTCCGCACGCTCGATCAGGGCCGAGGGGATCATGTTCAAGTCGACGGTGCCGTCCGGCTGCGTCGGCACGATACGGCGCCGGTCGATCAGCACGAGCGTGCGATTGGCGCCCAGACTGCGAAGGTTCGCGAAAGTCGTGGAAGTCGAAGACAGCGAGGTGGTCCTGAACGAAGGAACCGCGAGCTTGAGTGCATCGGCGATCGTTTCCGGCGTCGTGGACTGGATTTGCTCCGCGCCAAGAACGGTGGTCGGCGTCGGGGCGCTGAAGCCGCTCGCCTCAAGACGCGAAGACGCCGTAACCACGACCTCTTCGATTTCGGCGGCGAAGCTGGGATGTGCAGACAGACACGCCGCAGTCGCCAAGGTCAGCGCGTAAGCGCTGGCGGCCGTCCCGTACTTCAATACCGTGCGAAAAGCGAACGCAGCTCTCATGTTTCCCTCCCGGTGATCGATAGCTTTCGTGCGACTCTCCCCGAGTTGCACCTACAAAGTCGCGTAGCGCCGGCGAATCACGGCGCACGTATTGCTATGGGGTCACGATGATGTCGGTGTGCCGCTGTTGCGGTGCGTTGATTCCGTCCGCGGCCAGCGGGGCGTCGTTCCACTTCACGCCAAGCGTGGCGGATGCCGGCACGCCGATCTTGCGCAGCGTATTGGCGGCTTCTTCCGCGCGCAGCTGTGCGATCTTTGGGATTTCCGTCAGCGTGGTGCCGTCGGAAAGTTTCACCGTCGCGCGGTATCCCATGATCTCGATCCGCTTCGCGTTGACGGCTTCGGCGTATTTCAGAGCCCGCAAGGCGTTATTGATCGTCGTCGTCGCGAGTTCGGAGTCGAATTCGTAAAGCAATGTGAAAGTCTCGGCCTTGAACGGCGGCGTCGGTGTCGGCGCGGGCGGTGGTCCGGGCGGGCGCTGGGAGGCGACGCGCGCAACGTTCGGTCCCGGCACGCGGCGCCCGACGATGTCGTACGATGCGTCCAGCGGAAGCATCGTGTTGCACGTCGGATCCAGTTCACGCATCACCGATGTGATCGGCGGATTGGGCAATTGCCGACCATCCGACGTTCCAGAAGGCGTGGTGGATTGCCCGGGAATGCTGATCGCCGCAGTCAGCGGGATGCCCCCGCATATGCGCGGGCCTTCAGCCACCTTGCCTTCCACCAGAACGCGATGACCGAGGTAGGGTGGAGACCAGCCGCTCGCGTCCGTCTGAATTCCGAGGAAGTAGAGTTCGCCGTTATATTCCGCGAGCCAACACGGAACGGTCTTGCTGTCACGCACGATCGGGCAGGTGACGAAGTTGCGTTGGTCCGCGGGCAAAGCCTTGGAGCCCGTCTTCGTGGCCTCCGCGGCGGTCCCTGCGCCTCCGGTGCCGACGAGCAGCGCCGCGGCCATTGCGAGCTTGATGCACTGATTCAAGGTCGTCCTCCCCCTACGCACGCGGTACGAGCGCGGCCCTTACAGGACGCTTAGGAAATTGATCAGGTCGGTCTTCTCGCGTTCGCTGAAGCCGATGTTGTAGCGACGGTCGTAGAAATCGACCAAAGCCCGGAGATCTTCGGCGGAGCCGTTCGAGAAATACGGCGCGCGGGCGGCGAGCCCGCGGAACTGACCCATCACGACCGAGCCGACGTCGTAGCACTTGCCGGAAATGAGCGCGCGCGCGGGGTCCTGCGTATAGATCACGCGGCCCAGGAACGGGTGCGGCCGCGCGTCGGGATTGCAGGTGATCTTGAACAGCGGCAGTTCCGGCGCCGTATCCATCACCGGCGTCACCATCGGCTCCTTTGCCCACGGCTTGTTCGTGGTGCCGATATCCACCCATCCCGCAGACACGTCGGTGCCGACCATCTGCAAGTTGTGGCAAGTCGCGCAGGTCCGCTTGATCGGGTTGCCCAAGCCGGCGGTGTTGATGTGGACGGAGTCCTTCACCCAGAACGGCTTGTTGAAATAGATGTCGTAACCGCGCGCCACCGAAGCCCGGAAGAGAGCTTTGGGATCGGCGTGAGTTGCCGCGCTTTCCTTCCACATCTCGAAGGATTTGAAGACCGGCTTGCCGTAATTATCGCCCAGGACGCCGGCCGGCGACTCAGCGACCGCACGCGCGCCCAAAGCTTCGGGACCGCCCGGCACGATCAAATCGCCGATGGCGTTCGAAGACCCTTGGGCCATGAACACCTGCGATTCAAACGCGACGATCTTCGTCAGCTGTTCGTCCGTGGGCCTGCCGTCGACCTGCAAGTGGTCGATCGAGGCGTCGACCGCTTGGCGCCGCAGGCTCGGCGCGCGCGCGTCGGACATGATGTTCATCGAGCTGAACGCGCCGCTGTCCGGGTCGCGATCCATCACCATCGCAAGGCGTTTGGCATTGAACGGGCCGGTCCCGGTGTAGGCCTCTCCGCCTGCATCCATCGCGACGTATTTCAGGTTGGCGACGACCCGCGGCCGTCGGTAGACCGAGATCTTGTTTGCGGCCTTCAGTCCGTAAACCGGATCCGTGTTGCACCCCGTGGGATCGCGGACGACCTCGATAGTGAACTCGGGTTTCACCGGCGTGCCGTCGGGACCGGCGGTCCGTGGCCAGGGCAGTGCGACCCGGAACAGGCCGCGGCCGAGAAGAAGCGAATGAGAGCCTTCTTTTTCCTGCGGCAGGTTCGGGCAATTGGAACCATCGACTGCGGCGAAGATCGGATCCTTGCCCTGGGTTGCCGCCCAGCGCGCGCGGATCGCGGCGACGGACACGCTCATGCCGTTGGACGGTTGGTGGCAGCTTACGCAGGCACGACCGTTTGTTCCGATCGGCTCGAAGAAGGGGTGACCCTTCGTGTCGATATCGCCCTGGAGATTCAGGACCTCGATCTGACCGAGTTCGTCCGCATACCGTGCCGTTTTGGCGAGCTTTCCGCCCTGTCCCGGCGTGTACCAACCGGCTGGGTCTAGCTTGGTCTCTTGCCTGGCCGATCCCGCAACGTCCTTCGATCGCGCTTCGTGGGCTGCGGTTCCCAGGATGGCGACGGCAACGACGGTGACGGCAGCAATACCCGCCGTGCGCGCGCGGTGTTTACGCATGGAGCCCTCCCGTATCCGAGCCTGCTCATAGGTCAGATACACAAACTGTATGTGATACATACAATTGTGGCAAGGCCCGCGGGGCGGGGTCTGGCCGCCGGGAAACCGCCCCGCGCAATCGACCCTGCTTTCAAAAGGTCAGCGCGTCTATCGTACGTTGACCAAATAGTTAGTGAGACGTACCATCTGCGGAAGTGTCAGCATCAGCGCGCCTTGCGTGAAAAAGACGCGCGCGCATCCGGGGGAGGAAACCATGCTCACAACCAACGTTCGGAATCCGCGCGTGAAGATGCGGCGGATCGCGAGCGCGCTGCTGGTCGGCGTTGCGACTGCGGCGCTGGCAACCGCGGCCAACGCGCAGTCTAAACAACAAGCTGCAGCGGATGTTGAGGAAGTTGTGGTGACCGGCAGCCGCATCGCCGGCGTCGTGCCGGTTGGCTCCAATCTGATATCGGTCGGCCGCACCGACATCGATGCATCCGGTGCGAACAACACCAACCAGCTGATTCAGCAGGTGCCCCAGGTTTTCAACCTCGGCATTTCCGAAAATTCCCGCGGCCAGTCCGGTGGATCAAACAACATCACCTACGGCAGTTCGGTGAATTTGCGCGGCATCGGTCCGTTCACCACGCTCACGATTGTTGACGGTCACCGCGCCGTGCCGCAGGGCACGACCGGGTTTGCGGTCGATCCGTCGATCATGCCGACCATCGCGCTGGAGCGCGTAGAGATCCTGGCGGACGGGTCGTCGGCCATTTACGGCTCAGACGCGATCGCCGGCGTGGTGAACCTGATCCGCAGGCGCGATGTCAAAGGCGTCGAGGCGAGCGCGAAGGCGGGGTGGGGCGACTCGTACAACGAGCGTCAATTCAGCGCGATCGCCGGTCTGCACTGGAACCGCGGCAAGGCGACGTTCTCGTTCGAGAATTCCTACCGCAGCCCCCTCAGCGGTCGCGATCGCGATTTCTTCAGGGGCGATCTCACCTCGTCCGGCGGTGGCGATTACCGTGTGACGCTCTGTAGTCCGGGCAACATCGTTGTCGGCGGGGTCAGTTATGCCATACCGGCGGGTGGTGTGACCGCGGCAAACCGCGCCGCCCTGGTCGCCAATACGGTCAATCGCTGCGACAACCTTAAGATCGCCGACCTGATCCCGGAACAGGAGCGCAACAGCGGCTCACTGACCTTCGATCACGAGATCAGCGACAACTTCTCGATCTACGGCGATGCGATCATCAGCAAGCGCACCTTCAAGCTGCGTAATGGCGCCGCTTCCAGCTCTTTGACCGTGCCGTCGACGAACGCCTTCTTTGTCGCGCCTCCGGGACAGACGCCTGCGTCGGAGACGGTGCAGTTCTCGTTCATCAACGACTACCCGCAGGGTTACAGCGACGGTTTCTCGAAGGCCTACGAGGGCACCGTCGGTGGGCGTCTGCATCTGCCGGCAGGCTGGAAGCTCGACGCCGACTACACCTACGGCCGTGATGACGATCGCAGCATCAGCCACAATGTCGCCAATGCCGCGGCTTTGACGGCGGCACTTGCAAGCAACAATGCAGCAACGGCGTTCAATCCGTTCGGCGGGACCAACAGCCAGACGGTGATCAACAACATCTTGATCGGCGTTGCAGACAACAAAGGCCGGAGTTCCCTTCAGTTCTGGGAAGGCCACCTTACGGGCCCGGTGTTTTCCCTGCCGGGCGGCGAGGTGCGCGCGGCCGTCGGCTACGAAGGCCAAGCGTTCCATGTCGTGCAGACCAACTACGCCGGTACGATTACCGCGAAGACCGGTGCGCCGCGCATCTTCAATCGGAAGGTCAATTCGGTTTATGGCGAGGTGCAAATTCCGTTGTTCAGCGAGCTGAACGCCAAGCCAGGCCTACACCGTCTCGAGGTCAACGTCGCCACGCGCTACGATCATTATAATGACGTTGGCGGTACGACGAATCCAAAAGTTGGTGTGAACTGGGAGCCGGTGGCTGGCGTCACTTTCCGAGGCAGCTACGGCACCTCCTTCCGCGCGCCGACGATCTCTCAGATCTACGGCAACACCAACAGCCTGTTCGTGCAGAACTACTCCGATCCGACATGTAACTGCATTCGTCAGGGTGTGGCGCGGTCCGGTGCAAACCTCACTTTGAAGCCGGAAACATCCAGGACGTGGTCGTTTGGCGCCGACTATCAGCCCGACTTCCTGCCGAATGCGCGCTTCAGCCTGACCTACTTCGACATCACCTATGACAACCAGGTTACGGCATATCTGTCCGACCTGACGCTTCTCCAGCGCGAAGCGCAGTTCGCCGGCACGGGAATCATCGTCCGAAACCCAAGCGCGGCTTTCATTGCTCAACAGGTCGCGGAAACCGGCTTTACCGGGGTGTTGCCGAACCCTGTGCTGGTGTTTGTCGAGGGTCGCAACAGCAACCTCGGGCGCACTGTCGCCCGCGGGCTCGATTTCCAGGCGAGCTATCATTTTTCTACGCAGAACGCGGGCGACTTCACCCTCGGCGTGAACGGGAGTGCGTTCACCAAGTACCTCGTGGCGATCACGCCGTCGGCGCCGCTCATCAACCAGCTCAACAACATCTTCAACCCGCTGACATTCAAATTCCGGGCCAGCCTTGGCTGGAACGATGGACCGATGTTCGGGAATCTGTTCGTCAATTTCGAGAACGCCTACAACAACAATCTCGCGACGCCTATCCAGCGGGTCGGCGCTTACACCACCGTCGATCTTCGCCTCGGCTATCGTCTCGAAGGCCCAGGCCTGTTGAAGGATGTGCAACTCGCACTCGAAGCACGTAACCTGTTCGACAAGGCGCCGCCATTCGTCAACATTGCGCAGAGCGCCAATGGCGGAGGCGGCTTCGATCCCACGGTGACCAATCCGGTCGGCCGTCTCATCTCGATCGCAGTTAGCAAGAAGTTCTGACAATCAGAGTTCGACCAACACAGGGGGCGCTGTTCGCGGTGCCCCCTGTTGTATTTGAGAAGGCCTCATGATGAGCAATCTCGAAGCCGTACTGCGATCCGCGAAGAACACAGTCGATCTTCTGCGCAACTCGCAGATCGGGGCCTACGTCTATCCCGTCGTGCCGAGCGAGTTCACCAACTGGCGCGATGAGCAGCGGGCCTGGCGTGAGACGGCTGTGTTGTTCGATCAATCGCACCACATGGCCGAACTTACGGTGAAGGGGCGGGATGCATTCAAGCTGCTGAGCGGGCTTGCGATCAACAGCTTCAACGGTTACCAGCCGAACCGGGCGAAGCAGTTCGTTCCCTGCAGCTATGATGGCTACGTCATCGGCGACGTCATCATGTTCTATCTCGCCGAGAACGAGTTCAACCTCGTCGGCCGGGCGCCGACCATCAATTGGGTGCAGTTCCACGCCACCGCTGGCGGCTATCAGGTCGAACTCGACCGCGACGATCGTTCGCCGTCCCGTCCCGGGGGCAAGCCCGTCGTGCGCCGCCGCTATCGCTATCAGGTGCAGGGCCCCAAGGCGATGCAGGTTCTGACGAAGCTGAACGGAGGTGCGCTGCCGGAGGTGAAGTTCTTCACCATGGGCGAAATCAATGTCGGCGGGCGCAAGGTGCGTTGCCTGCGCCACGGCATGTCGGGTGAGCCGGGGCTTGAGATTTGGGGGCCCTATGATCAGGCCGACGAGATTCGCGAGATCATTCTCGAAGCAGGTCGGGAATTTGGATTGGTGCCGGTCGGCGCGCGCGCTTATGCCACCAATACGCTGGAATCGGGCTGGATCCCGTCGCCCCTGCCGGCGGTCTATACGGGTGCGCAGATGAAGCCATACCGCGAGTGGCTTCCGGCCAACGGCTACGAAGCGACCGCGTCGATTGGCGGCAGCTTCGTCTCCGATGACATCGAGGACTACTACGTGACGCCATACGAACTCGGGTATGGCTCATTCGTGAAGTTCGATCACGAATTCATCGGCCGTGCGGCGCTCGAAAAGAAGGCAAAGGGGCCGCACCGCAAGAAGGTCACCTTCGCCTGGAACGGCGAGGACGTCGCCAAGGTCTACGCGTCGTTGTTCGACCCTCAGGTGGAGCCCTACAAGTTTCTCGACTTGCCGATATCGAACTACGCTTCATCGTCCTACGACAAAGTGAGCAAGAGTGGAAAGGTTGTCGGCTTATCGATGTTCGGCGGTTACAGTCACAACGAACGCTCGGTGTTGTCGCTCGGCATTGTCGATCCCGACGTCAATTTCGGCGACGTATTGACCTTGACCTGGGGCGAGGAGGGCGGCGGCACCCGCAAGACGACCGTCGAACGCCACCGCCAATGCGAAGTCCGCGTGAAGGTTGCGCCGGCGCCATACTCGCGCAGCGCGCGCGAGTCCTACCACGAGGGTTGGCGGTCGCGCACCGCCTGAGACTGGAGAACGCTTATCTACGTTCGTTCTCGAGGATCAGGTGCCCCACCGCCGAGTTCGAAGCCGGCACATGATAGAAACGGTGTGCAACGCGGACCTTCTGGTCCAGAGCGCCGCGCATGATTAGCCACATGACGAGTTCGATGCCCTCGGAGCCCGCTTCGCGGACGTATTCGAGATGCGGCACGGCGGCCTGCCCCGCGGGATCGGCGATCAGCCGATCGAGGAAGGCGGCATCGAACTCCTTGTTGATGAGCCCTGCGCGCGGTCCCTGAAGCTGGTGGCTCATGCCCCCGGTCCCAAAGACAACCACCTTCAGGTCCTCCGGGAACGCCTCCACGGCCCGCCGGATCGCCTGACCGAGACGGTAACAGCGGTTCCCGGTCGGCGGCGGATACTGGACGACATTCACCGCCAGCGGCACGACCTTGCATGGCCATGCCGCCGGCTGGCCGAACATCAGCGACATCGGCACCGTTAGGCCGTGGTCGACATCCATCTTGTTGACGATGGTGATATCGAACTCATCGAGGATCAACCTCTCGGCCAGATGCCAGGCGAGTTCCGGGTGTCCCTGCACGGTCGGTACCGGGCGCGGCCCCCAGCCTTCGTCTGCCGGCTTGAACTCGTCCGCCGTCCCGATGGCGAAGGTGGGGATCAGGTCGAGCGAGAAGGCCGAGGCATGATCGTTGTAGACCAGGATGACGACGTCGGGCTTTTCCGCCGCGATCCACTTCTTCGAAGGCTCATAGCCGGCGAACAGCGGCTGCCAATAGGCCTCGCCTGAACGGCCCTGGTCCAGGGCTGCTCCGATCGCCGGTACGTGGCTGGTGGCGACGCCCGCGGTGATCCGAGCCATCAGCGGTTCTCCTTCTTGGAGCGATTGCCCACGATGGAGCGCCCGCCCTTGAGCATCATCTCGGCGTATGCCGGCTGCGTCATGCCGCTCATCATGGCGGCGACCTGTTGAAACGACAGCCCATCCGTCGCGGCGATCTTCGACGTGAAATAGATGTTGCCGCCCAGCGCGATCATGCCATTCCAATCGCGCCTGAGAACGGCCTGCTTCTGATCTTCCGTCATCGGCCAGCGGTCCAGATAGGCCCGCTCGTCGGCCTTGAAGGCGGTCCGGTTGTCGGCCTTCATCAGGGACATGCAGAACTGGTTGAGATGATAGCCCTTCCGAGATTGCTCGGCATCGAACAGCACCGTTCCGGGGATATCGTGATAGGGCTTCTCGCTCATTGTCATCGTTCCCAGTAGAGGCGGGCGGGATTGTCCACCAGCAGCTTGCGGCGCAGCTCCTCGGTGCCGGCGAATTTCGGAATCTGATCGACCACGATGCCGTCGTCGACCATGTGGCCTTTCAGATTGGGATGCGGCCAATCCGTGCCCCAGAGAACCCGATCCGGAAACCGCTCGACGATCTCGCGCTGAAAAGGCACGGCGTCGTCATAGGGCGGGCCGGCGACCGACAGCCGCTCAGGGCAGGAGACCTTGCACCAGACGTCTTCGTCTGCCGCCATCCAATCCACGAACGCGCGCCATTGCGCGTGTGTGGGGCCGAGAGTGACATCCGGGCGCCCCATATGATCCACGATCACCTTCGTCGGCAGCGCGGAGAACAAGGGCTTCAGCTCGGCCAGATCCGGCGCCTCGAAGTAGACCACCACGTGCCAGCCGAACGGCGCGACCTTGTCGGCGATGCGGCGCAGGACGTCGTGCGGCGTGAAATCGGCCAGCCGGCGCAGGAAGTTGAAGCGAACGCCCCGGATGCCGGCGGCATCCAGCTCCGACAGCTCCCGTTCGGTAATCTCCGCGCCGACGGTGGCGACACCGCGCGCCATGCCGTTGGCGGCCTTCACCGCATCGACGGTCGCGCGGTTGTCCTTGCCATGGCAGGTCGCCTGCACGATCACGTTGCGTCCAAAGCCGAGGAAATCGCGCAGGGCGAAGAGCTGCGCCTTCGACGCGTCGCAGGGGGTGTACTTGCGTTCGGGCGCAAACGGAAATTCCGCGGCCGGGCCGAACACATGGCAATGCGCATCCACTGCGCCCGGCGGCGGGCGATAGCGCGGCTTGGCCGGATTCTGATGCCAATGCAGCCAATTCGGATCAGCCGCGCACATTTCAGCGTCCTTGCGCTTTCAGGATCGCATCGGCGCGCGGGTAGACGCGCCGGGCGTTCAGCTCGAACACTTTGTGCTTGTCGGCAGCCGGTATTGGCAATGCGTCGATATAGCGCTTGGTGTCGTCGAAATAATGTCCGGTCTCCGGATCGATGCCGCGCACCGCGCCGACCATCTCCGACCCGAAAAGGATGTTTTCGACATCGATCACCCGAAACAGAAGATCGATGCCGGGCTGGTGGTACACACAGGTATCGAAGAAGACATTTTTCATCACATGCTCGCGCAACGGCGGACGCTTCAGCATGTCGGCAAGACCGCGATAGCGACCCCAGTGGTACGGCACCGCGCCGCCGCCGTGTGGGATGATGAAGCGCAGAGTCGGAAAATCCTTGAACAGATCGCCTTCCAGGAACTGCATGAACGCGGTGGTGTCCGCGTTGATGTAGTGCGCGCCGGTCGCATGGAAGTTGGCATTGCAGGATCCCGAAACATGGACCATCGCGGGAACGTCCAGTTCGACCATCTTCTCGAAGAAGGGATACCAGGCGCGATCGGTCAGCGGCGGAGACTTCCAATGCCCGCCCGACGGATCGGGGTTCAGATTGCAGCCCACGAAACCGAGATCGCGCACGCAACGCTCCAGCTCCGCGATCGAGTTGGTGATCGACACGCCCGGGGATTGCGGCAGCTGGCAGACGCCGATGAAATATCGGGGGAAGAGGTCCACGACCCTTTTGATCAGGTCGTTACAGCGTCGCGTCCAGGCCTGGCTGACGCGCTCGTCGCCGACGTGATGCGCCATCGTCGAAGCGCGCGGGGAGAAGATTGTGACGTCGGCGCCGCGCTCCTTGATCAGCCGCAATTGGTTCTTCTCGATCGTCTCGCGGATTTCGTCGTCGGAAATGTCCGGATATGCGGGGTCAATGTCTCCGCCGGACTTGAAGGCGTCGGTCTGCTGTTTGCGCCAGGTATCGTGCGGCGCCGGTGCAGTGGTGTAGTGGCCGTGGCAGTCGATGATCATCGAAGGGATTTCCTGATGGCGTCGAGCATGGCGATGAGATTTGGGTCGAGCGCGTCGCGGTGCTTTCCCGCCCAGTCCTGACGTTCGGCGATGGCGTGGCTCATGAGGGGAGCGATCTTGGCCTCTGCCACAGTCCGGGCCGCCTCGCGCATCTCCTCGGCACGGCGCTTGCCGTGCTCAAGGGAGCGGGAAATCATGTACTGCGCCGTCCTTCGCCAATCCGGCAGCGGCATCAGGTCCGACAGGGAGTCCAGGACTTCCTGCTCGACACCGTAGTGACGCGCTGCCAACAGGGACTCGGTCACCAATGCCTCGATGCCTTTGACCATGACGCTACGGCACAATTTGGTCGCCGCGGCCCGGCCAATTTCGGCCGAGTAGAAGCGCGCGCCCGAAAAACCGAGATCGGCAGCATCCTTAAGGAATGCCCCGGCGTGCGGGCCGCCCAGCAACATGGGCGAGGCGATACGTTTCGGCGAAATCGGGCTCATCACCGCTGCCTCGACATATCTGCCGCCTGCAGCGTCTATCACGCCTGCGGACGCCACTTTCTGCCCGGGCGAGCAAGAGTTGAGATCGAGGAAGTAGGCTCCTTGGCCGAGTCCAGGCGCCACAGACCGGGCGGCATCGAGATCCTGCGCGGCCGTTACGGCGCTGATCACGAGTTCCGCATCGCGGACGGCATCCTGTCCATCCTTTCCTGCGCGCGCGCGATGCTGGTTGAGCGCGCGTGACGGGGCACTTCGCGGATCGGCGAACGCGATGTCCCACGCTGACAGGGTGGCCTTCGGTGCAAGGTCTTGGGCAAGAATCTGTCCAACCTCGCCGAAACCGATCAGGGCAATGCGTGAGATGCTCATCGCTTGCCGTTCCAGATTCGGGCGGGGACATAGACCTCGCCGCGCATCAGGCGGCGCGCGGTGCGTAACAACGCTGAGCGGCGGACCTTTACCCGTTCGCCGTCCAAGGACACGTCCATCGCAACCGTGAAGAATCCGGTGGGATGTTCGACATCGATCTCTTGCGCGCCCGTGACGCGGCCAAGGCCCGCCACTTCTGCAGCAACGGAGCCCGGCGTTACGCAGGCCGTCGCGACACTGACGGCACCGAATACGCCAATGGCTTCGTGGACGCGGTGAGGAATGAAGTTACGGGTCGAGATCGCGCCGCCGTGTTGCGCTGGGGCGACCAAGCACATCTTTGGCACTGTCTTCTTCGTAACATCACCCAAGTTCATACGCGGGCCGATGCTCAAGCGGATCGCCTCGATGCGCGCTTTCAGTTCGGCGTCGGCCTCCAGGTCCTCGGGGCTTTCGTAGCCCGTCTTGCTGAAGTCCTTGGCGCGCATCAAGACCACCGGCATGCCGTTATCGATGGCGGTCACCGCGACACCGTTGATCTCGTCACGGACATTGCCGGTGGGCAGCAGCGCGCCGCAGCTCGATCCGGCGACATCGAGGAAGTCGATCGGGATGGGGGCGGCGGTCCCCGGCACGCCGTCGATCCGGGCGTCGCCGTCGTACCGCACCTTTTTTCCGGGAGTCTGGATCGCCGCGACCGCCAGACTCTTGGTATTGAGCATGTTAATGCGGACGTGGGTCACACCATCCGTGGCCGGAAAGAGACCTTCCTCAATCGCGAAGGGGCCGACGCCCGCCAGAAGGTTCCCGCAATTCTGTCCGGCATCGATCCGGGCCTCGTTCACCACGCATTGCAGGAAGAGATAATCGACGTCGGCATCGGGGTGAGTCGACGGTCCGACGACCGCGATCTTGCTGGTGAGCGGATGCGCGCCGCCCATGCCGTCGATCTGCCGCGCATCCGGCGAGCCCATCGCAGCCAGCAGCACGGCGTCGCGCGTCGCGACGTCGGCCGGCAAATCCTGCGCGCGAAAATAGAGGCCTTTCGAAGTCCCGCCGCGCATCACCGTGCAGGGGATGGCGGTCTGCGTCATGGGGCTTCGTCGAGGTATTTAAGGCCTTTGGCGGCCAGCTTCTCGCGCATGCCGTAAATGTCGAGCCCGAGTTCTCCGGCTTCGAAGCGCGCACGCTTGCAGCCCTCGTTCGCAACGCGCTGTTTCGCGGCATCGGCAACCGCGGCGGCTTCAGCGCGGCGGACCACGCAGATGCCGTCGTCATCGGCGACAATCACATCCCCAGGGTATATGACAGCGCCGGCGCAGACCAGCGGCAGGTTCACGTTTCCCAGGGTCTCCTTCACTGTGCCTTGGGCATAGATCGCCTTCGACCACACAGGGAACGCCATCTCAGTCAACGTCGCCACGTCACGCACACCGGCGTCGATGACCAGGCCGCGCACCCCCCGGGCCTTGAGCGATGTCGCGAGGAGATCGCCGAAGTACCCGTCCTCGCAAGGCGAGGTGGGCGCGACGACCAGCACGTCGCCAGCCTTGCATTGCTCCACGGCGACATGAATCATCCAGTTGTCGCCGGGGGCGACTTCGCAGGTGACGGCGGAGCCGGCGATCGAACAGGGTCGATAGATCGGGCGCATGTAGCTCGCGAGAAGACCCTTGCGGCCCTGCGCCTCGTGAACAGTCGCGACGCCGTAGCCCTCAAGCGCATGGACCACCGCGCCGTCGGCGCGGGCGATATTGCGAACGACCAAAGCCATGCGACCGAGCCTCCCTTACAACAGACTCTTCTCGATGACGTCGAGCGTGCGATAGCAGGGCAGAACCTTCGCCACGGAGGCATTCGGTTCCCGCTTGTCCCGGATCGCGGCAAAGAACTCCCGATCCTGCAGCTCGATCCCGTTCATCGAAACGTCGACTTTGGAGACGTCGATCGGCTTTTCCTTGCCGTCGACCAGATCGTCATAACGGGCAATGTAAGTCCCATTGTCGCAAATGTACCGGAAGAAGGTGCCCAGCGGCCCGTCGTTGTTAAACGACAGGCTCAAGGTGCAGACGGCGCCGGATGGCACTTTCATCTGGATGGACATATCCATCGCGATTTTCAGCTCCGGGTGCATCGGGCCCTGGATGCCGCGCGCGACGCTGACGTTCTCGCCGGCCTGATAGGCGAACAAATCGACCGTATGGGCGGCATGATGCCACAGCAGGTGATCCGTCCACGATCGCGGCTGTCCGAGCGCGTTCAGGTTCTTGCGGCGGAAGAAAAACGTCTGCACATCCATTTGCTGCAGTTTCAGCTCGCCCGCCTTGATTCGCTTATGGATCCATTGGTGCGACGGGTTGAAGCGGCGCGTGTGCCCGCACATCGCCACCAATCCCGTCCGGCGGGCGGTTTCCACCAGGCGCTCGGCGTCCGCCAGATTGTCCGCCATCGGAATCTCGACCGCCACGTGCTTGCCGGCCTCAAGGCATTGGATCGCCTGGCGCGCATGCATCGGCGTCGGCGTTGCGAGAATCGCTGCCTCCACGCCGGGCTGCGCCAAAGCCTCGCCGAGATCGAGCGTCCAGTGTGGGATTTTGAAGCGTTCCGCCACCTGTTTGGTGGCCTCGGCGACGCCGCCGGCCAGGCTGACCACTTCGATGCCAGGAATGTTCCCGATCGCCTCGAGGTGCTTGGTGCCGAACGCGCCTTCTCCGGCCATCACGATTTTCACGTCGACCTCCCTCCCGCGACCCCGCTCATTGGCTTGTCAGGGCGCGGCATTCAGATAGTATGTAACGCATACAATTCGCGAGTCCAAGTACGTGGATTCGGCGGCTTGCGGAGCTCGGGGAGGGGCGCCAATGGCTCAAGATATGGCACCGGTCCGAGAGGCGGGGCGTTCCGCCTCCACTCCTGCGCTGACGATCCTGGTCTGCTTCCTGATCGCGGCGCTGGAAGGATACGACATCCAGGCCTTCGGTGTCGCTGCGCCGAAGCTGGTCCGGGAACTGGGTTTGACCGCAGGCGAGCAGGGCTGGGCTGCCAGTGCCGCCATGATCGGGCTTGTGATCGGTGCATTCATGGGAGGCTGGCTCGCCGACCGCGTCGGCCGCAAGCCGGTGCTGCTGGTGTCCACCGCCGGCTTCGGGCTCATGTCGGTCGCGACGGCGCTCAGCCACAATTACGACCTCCTCCTGCTCGCACGACTGGCGACCGGTCTCGGATTCGGTGGCGCGTTGCCGAATCTGATCGCCGTCGGCACGGAAATCAGCGCGCCGTCGCGTCGGGCCGCGACCGTTACCATGATGTTCTGCGGCATGCCGGCCGGCGGCACGGCCGTCGCGTTGCTGACTCGCGCGGCGGGTGAGGGCTTGGACTGGCGCACGGTGTTCATGATCGGCGGCATTCTGCCCCTACTGCTGACGCCGTTCACATATTTCGCGCTGCCTGAAACAAGGCCGCAGCATGATCCCGCCGCGGACCGTGGTGCGCTACGCGCGCTCTTCGGCGGCGGGCGTGCGCCCGGCACGCTGCTCTTGTGGCTTGTCTACTTTCTGACGCTGCTGGTGCTCTACCTGATGCTCAACTGGTTGCCGACACTGGTGATCGCCAAAGGCTTCACCCCTGCCGAGGGATCGGCCGCATCGATGTGGTTCAACCTCCTCGCCATTCCCGGCGCGCTCCTGTTTGGGTTCATCGTCGACCGCGCTGGGTATGTTTGGCCGCTCGCGCTCTGCTACCTGCTGCTGGCCGCGGCCATGTACGCGTTGTCATCGACAACGGCCGTCGATCCGATGCTGGTCCTGTCCGGTGTGGCCGGCTTCCTGGTTTTAGGCGCGCAGTATTCGCTCTATGCCGTTGCGCCGATGCTGTACGCGCCGGAGGTCCGCGCCTTCGGCGCCGGCGCGGCGGTGGCGATGGGTCGCTTGGGTTCCGTTGCCGGGCCGCTGCTCGCCGGGCAACTGCGGCAAGCGGGATACAGCGCCGACGGGGTGTTTGGAGCGATGATTCCCGTGGTGCTGGTCGGCGGGATCACGATGGTGGGTTTGCGCTTGTTTGCAAAACCGCATCGCGACGCCTGACTGCGTCAAGATCATGAATCGGGGACCATCCATGACCTACATTCGCATGCTCATCGTCGCTTTGTGCATGGCGGCGCCGGCCGTTGCGCAGGATGTGACTGCGAGCTTCGGCCATTACACGCCGGCGCAAAAGTACAACAGCAGCGTGACCACCAATCTGTACCTGCCGATGCGCGATGGCGTGCGCCTTGCGGTCAGCGTGACGCGGCCGGCAATCGATGGAAAGCCGGCGGATGGTCGCTTTCCGGTAATCTGGCAGCACGGTCTTGGCGCGCTTCCGGCTGGCGTCGAGACCGGGCCCATCGCGTCGGAGGATCCCAAGGCCGTGTCGACGCGCGGGCGGATCTATATCGCGATCATGCCGCGGTTGGCGCGTGATGGTTATGTCGTCGTGAATGTTTCGCGTCGCGGCTTGGGTCAGTCCTTCGGCCGCCGGCGCGGCTATAACGACCGCAGCGAAGCCTACGACTCCTATGATGTCATCGACTGGCTGGCGGCGCAGCCGTGGTCGAACGGCATGGTCGGCATCTATGGATGCTCGAACACCGGCGATGCGGCGATGCACGCCGTGACGGCGGGAAATCCTCATTTGAAGGCAGCTTGGGCCGGCTGCTTCTCCTGGGAGAAGTACGATGGCTTCCTGCGCGGCGGCATCTTCGCCAATTGGGGCACTGGTCCGGAGCGCACGGTCGAACAGGACATGGGCAACCCGCCGATCCAGGGCGACGAAGCCAAAATCCTTCTGCGACAGGCGGCCGAGGAACATCAAGGCGCTTATCCGCTGCTCAAGATGTGGTCCGAGATGCCCTTCCGCGACAGCTTCACCGAAGCCACCCAGAGCCGCTTCTGGTACGAGGGCAGCGTCGCGACATACAAGCCGCAGATCAATCAATCGGGCACCGCCATCTATATCCAGGCCGGGTGGTCGGACGATCTGCGCGGCCAAAACCTGGTTGCCTTTGCCAATCTGACGAACGATCGCAAGATCATCCTGGGGCCTTGGATCCATTGCGGCAGCGGCGACTTCGATATGCTGTCCGAGGTGCGCCGCTTCTTCGATACCTATCTGAAGGGCGCCGACGTCGGCCTCAAGTCCGACGACCCCATTCACTATTTCACGATGAATGCCGCGCCGGGGACCGAGTGGCGTTCGTCCAGAACTTGGCCGGTGAATGGCGTCAAGGCGACGCCCTATTATCTGAGCAGTGCCGGCGAACTTGCGTCCAAACAGACCAACCGCGCGAAGCCGGTGTCATTCACGGTGCGCTATGACGTCGATTGTCCGTCGCCGCAGCTGCCACTGGGAACGCTGACCGGTGCCATCCCTTGCCCGGTTGCGCACGGCGGGCCGCGTTTCGCGTCGGCGCCGCTGACCGAGGATACCGAAGTGACCGGTGACGCCGTTGCCGACATGTGGATCGCCTCGACCGCGCGTGACGGCAACGTCTTCGTGTATCTGGAAGACGTCGGCCCGGACGGTAAGGTGACGCAAGTCACCGACGCACGGCTCAAGGCATCCTTGCGCAAAGTGAGCGCGCCAAAGTACGCGAACTACGCGTTGCCGTGGCATCGCAGCCATGCGGAAGATGCGCAGGCCCTGGCGCCGGGGGAACCTGCGCGCCTTACCTTCGCATTCCTGCCAACCTCCTATATCTTCAAGGCCGGGCATCGCATCCGCGTCTCCGTTGCTGGCGCCGATTTCCGCGAACGTGATCGCACACCGGTCACGCCGGCGCCGCAGGTGACGTTGCTGAACGATGCCAAGCATGCCTCGGCGATCATCCTCCCGATTGTCCGCCGATGATGTGCGCACGGAAAGTGGCTTAGGAGGCCCTCACGTGAGCCTGCGCTTGATGCTTGTCGGCGATCTTATCCTCGACGAGCCCGATCCGGATTCGTTTTTCGCGAAGGCGCGCGCGACCTTGGCGCAGGCGGATCTGGCGATCGGCCATGTCGAGACGCCGCACACCAATCGCGGCACGGAATCAGTCGGCGACGTTCCGGCGCCGGGTAGCCCGCCGGAGAACGTTGCCGCTTTGGGCCGCGCGGGATTTGGAATTGCGACTCTTGCCGGCAATCATATCCACGACCGCGGGGCGGAAGGCATCGAGGATACGCTTGCGCTTCTCCAGGCCGCGGGCCTGGCGGCGGCCGGGGCGGGGCTTGATCTTGCGCACGCGCGGACTCCGGCCTTGGCGACCCGCAAAGGCAAGACCGTCGGCGTCCTGTCGTACAACTGCGTCGGGCCGCGGGAGGGCTGGGCGGGGCCCAAGAACGCCGGCTGCGCTTATATAAGTGTCATCACGCACTACGAGACCCAGGGTGCGAACCCCGGCGGGCCACCGAAGATCTATACCTTCAACGATTCCGAGACCGTCGCTGCGATGCAGGCCGACATCGCGGCGCTCCGCGCCCGCGCGAATGTTGTCGTCGTCGCGTTCCACAAGGGTGTCGTCCACACGCCGGGGCACATTGCCGTGTACGAGCGGCCGCTGGCGCACGCCGCCGTCGACGCCGGGGCGGACATTGTCGTCGGCCATCATGCGCACATCCTGCGCGGGGTTGAGATCCATCGGGGAAAGCCGATCTTTCACGGCCTCGGCAACTTCGTCACCGTGACACGCGCCTTGACGCCGGAAGGCAACGACAGCCCGGCGCGACGCGCCTGGGCAATTCGGCGCAAGCAACTCTTCGGGTTCGAGCCCGATCCGGCCTACTTGCCGCACTACCCATTCCATCCCGAGAGCAAGAACGCGATGATCGCCGACTGCCGCATCGATGATCGTGGCGGCGTGAATGCCGGTTTCCTGCCCTGCTGGATCTTGCCGTCGGGTCAGCCTGAAGTGCTGTCGCGTGGAAAGCAGGCCGACGCGGTCTTGGACTATGTCGTGGCGATTACCCGTACGGCGGGGCTCTCGACCCAATTCGCCTGGGACGGCGACCGTGTGGTCGTCGGTCCTTGACCGGTTTAGTTTAAGATTTAAACTGTAAGATATACAAACAATCACGGAAACTCACGCGTGGTCCAGGGCAGGGATCGACTGCAGCGTCCCGCAGCGGCGGCTTTTGTCGCCGGCAGCCTTGCCCTGCTTGTGGCCATGGCGGTGGACTTTGTCGCGGTTCTTGGCCGCCATCTGGGAAAACCGTTCCTCGGCTCGATCGAGTTGGTGCAGGTTTGCGTTGTGGTAGCGGCCTCGGCTGCCGTCATCGGTGCGACACTGTCGGGGGCGCACGCGGCGGTGCACGTCATCACCGAGCGCATGCGCCCAGCGGCGCAAAGGGCATTCGCGCGGCTCGCGGCGGTCTTCAGCGTGCTGTTCTTCGCGGCTCTCGCCGTCGCGAGCATCTGGCTCACCGCCGATACCTTTGGCGGACATGAGCGCACCGATCTCCTGAAACTGTCGATCCTGCCGTTCCGGGCGATCTGGTGCGTCGCGATGGTTTTCGCCGCGCTGATCTCCGTCGTCGGCATTTTCCGGCCGCGGCTTCCGTCGGACGAGGCCCCGCGTGAGCCCTGACGTGATGGGAATTCTCGGCGTTGTCGCGCTCCTCGGGTTTCTCGCGCTGGGCATCCCGATCGGGGTTTCGCTTGGCGTGGTCGGCGGGGTGGGGCTGGCGATCGTCCTCTCGCCCGAGGCAGCCCTGATCAAGTCCGCGGTGATCGCATTCGATACCGTCTCGAAATACGAGCTCGGCGTGCTGCCGTTGTTTTTGCTGATGGCGCATCTTGCGTTTGCCGCGGGGGCCAGCCGCGACTTCTATGACTCGGCGGCCAAGTTCATCGGCCATAAGCCGGGCGGACTCGCGCTTGCCTCCATCGTCGGATGCGCCGGCTTCGGCTCGATCAGCGGATCGAGCCTTGCGACCGTGGCGACCATGGGGCTTGTGGCTCTGCCTGAGATGCGGGCCCGAAAGTACGCGGACTCCCTCGCGACCGGTGCGTTGGCGGCGGGCGGTACGATCGGTTCGCTCACGCCACCAAGTGCGGCACTGATCGTCTACGGCATCCTCGCCGAGCAATCCATCGGGCGGCTGTTCACCGCGGCGATCGTTCCCGCGATCACGCAGGCACTTTTCTACATGGTGGTGATCTGGCTGATCTGCCGCATCCGTCCGGAGATGGGCCCGCCGACGGCGCGCGCAACATGGGGCGAGCGCTTTGCGTCGCTGCGGTACCTGATCGACATTGGCGCTTTGGTTCTCTTGGTGATCGGCGGCATTGCGGCGGGATGGTTCTCGCCGACCGAAGCCGCGTCCATTGGCGCGGTCGGGGCCTTGGCCTTGTGCGCTCTGCGGCGCCGGCTGACGTTGGCCGCCTTGTCGAAGGCCTTGACCGAGACGCTGAAAACGACAGGCATGATCTATACGATCATCATTGCCGCGATCGTCTTCTCCACCTTCATCAGCGCGACAGGCTTCGGCGAGTTGGTGTCGACAACGGTGTCCGCTTGGGGGCTCTCGAAGCTTGGCGCTATCGTTGCTTTCGTCATCCTGCTGTTGCTGCTCGGCATGTTCCTCGACGGCCTCGCGATGATGACGCTGACCATTCCGATCCTGTTGCCGATCACGCACCAACTCGGCATCGATGCGATCTGGTTCGGCATTCTCATGGTCCGGACGATGGAGATCGGTTTCATGCATCCGCCGGTGGGCATGAATGTGTATGTGATCCACAACCTTGCGCGCGACATTCCGTTGATGTCGATCTTCAAGGGGATCGTGCCGTTCCTGATCGCCGATCTGCTGCACGTCACCCTGTTGGTCGCCATTCCCGGCATCGCGCTGTTCCTGCCGAAGTTGCTGGGGGCTTGACGTGAGCAACCCATTTGCCCCCTTCGAGACAGCCAATCGGAATCCCGACGCGGCCGCGCGCGCCTGGAAGGCGACCGGCGGCAAAGTCATCGGCTACCTGGGCAACACGGTTCCGGTGGAACTCATCGCCGCGGCGAACATGTTTCCCTTGCGGCTGATTACGTCGAGCGAGCGCACCCCGCGTGCGGATCGGTACATGGAGGATCTGTTCGATCCCCTGGTGCGCGCCATCTTCGAGAAGATGCTCGCCGGCGGGTATGATTTCCTCGACGCAGTGATTCTACCGCGGACGTCGGATTCCGTGCAGCGCCTGTACTACTATCTCTGCGAGGTGGAGCGTATGGGCGAGGCGAAAGTGCCGAAACCGCTGCTCTACGATCTGCTTCACACGCCGGGTGAGGCGAGTGCCAGCTACAATCGCGCGCGTACGGCTGAGTTGAAATCCGCCCTCGAAGACATCGCCGAGCGCAGGATCGACGATTCGGCATTAAAATCTGCCATTGCTCAGAACAATGCGTGGCGCGCCGGCTTGGAGGCGGTCGCCGGCCTGCGTCGGGGGCAGGCGTCGCGGCTTAGCGGCCCGGAAGCCCACGCCATTTTTGTCGCGAGCCAGACGATGGCCCGGGACGAATTCGTGACAGCACTCGAACCTGTCTATCGGATCCGTCGTGACATAGCCACGAGGCCACGACTGGTTCTTGCCGGCAGCGGCCACATTGCTGCGTCTCTGCATCGATTGATCGAGAAAGCAGGCGCGACGGTCGTCGGTGATTATCACGAATTCGGCGAGCCGATGATTGGCCCGGCTATTGCCACGGATGGTTCACTCATCGATGCCATCGCCGCTCATTATCATCGGGGCGTTTTCTCCGGTCGAACATACCCCGACAATACCGACAGCATCGTCGATTTCGCCCGCGAGGCCACGGCGGACGGCGTGGTCTTCTACTACTTCCGCGAGGAGGAAGCCCTCACCTGGGAGTATCCGGCGCAGCGCAAGGCGCTGGAAGCCGCCGGTCTTCCAAGCATCTGCTTCGAGAACATGCGTCCTCTGCCTGGGCCGATCGCGGACGAGATTGGCGCATTCATCGCGCGCCTGCGCCAGAAGGTGACGTCGTGACGGCGCTGCTGAAGGGCCTGCGGGTCCTCGACGTGGCAGATCACACCGGATCCGCTCTCGGTGCGTTCCTCGCAAGCCTTGGCGCAGACGTCGTGAAGTATGAACCGGCGGCCGGCGATCCCGACCGGGCCGATCCCACCTGGGTCGCTCGCAATCTTGGGAAGCGTTCGCTCACAGTTGAGGCCGGCGAACTCGGGCTGCTCGCAACGCGCGCCGATATTGTCGCAGATACGTTCAATGCGGCACAGCGTCGCGCCCACGGCCTCGATCACGCGACGCTTGCACAGGCGAACCCGGGCATTATCACGGTCTCCATCACGCCGTTCGGATCGGACGGACCCTGGGCGGAATGGAAGGGCGGTGAGTTGGTGTGCTCCGCGCTGGGCGGCACTCTCGGGGGCACCGGCTACGAGGACCGCGCGCCTGTGAAAGAGGCGGAAGATGCCTGCATCTTCCATGCTAACGGCGCGGCGGCAGCCGGTGCGATGTTCGCGCTGGTGGAGCGCGCGCGTTCCGGCTTGGGTCAGCATGTCGATGTCTCGATCCATGAGACGGCGGCGAGCCGCTGTACGAACGGCATCCTGGCTTGGCAGTTCGACCGTCGTCACCTGACGCGCACCGGCATTCAGATTTCCTATGGCATCGCGCGCGTGCGCTGCGTCTGGGAACTCGCGGACGGCTACTGCTTCCATGCGCTCATGTCGGGCCGTATTGGCGCTCCGGCGAACACGGCGCTTTCCGCCTGGATGGACGAGGAAGGCTTCGACAACCCGATGCGGGATGTCGATTGGCTTGCCTACAACCGCTCGACATTGCCGGCGGAAACGCGGGCAGTCTGGGAAGCCGCGATGGACCGTTTCTTCCGCAGCAAGACCAAACAAGATATTGCCTCGGAAGGCCGCCGCCGCGGCATCAATGCGGTGCCGGCGAACGCGCCAGCGGATGTCCTCGCCGATCCGCATCTGGCAGCGCGGAAATTCTTCGAGGATGTGGAAACGCCGCAAGGCCGCATCGCGGTCCCGAAGGCTTTTGTCCGCGCGGGTGAAGCTCCAGCGCCAAAGCCACTTTCAGCGCCCGGGGCGACCACGAAAGCTGTTCTTGAAGAATGGCGTGCATCCAGGCCGGCCACCGAAACCCGAGCCGTAACCAATGCGCCGCCGCTCGCGGGTGTGAAGGTGCTCGACTTCTCTTGGGCGCTCGTCGGCTCCTTCACGACCAAGAACCTCGCCGACTTCGGCGCCGACGTGATCAAGGTCGAGTCCTCCACGCGTCCGTGTCTTAGCCGCATCGACGTGCAGGTGAAGGCTTCCAAGCCCGGCAACTTCGACGACAAGCCCTGGTTCATTCATATGAACACGTCGAAGCGCAGCCTGCGCCTCAATATGAAACATCCCCGCTGGCGCGAGGTGATCGAGCCCTTGATCGATTGGGCGGACATCGTGGTTGAGAACTTCTCGCCCGGCACAATGAAATCACTTGGCCTCGACTACGCCCAGCTGAAAGCGCGCAAGTCCGACATCATCATGCTCAGCGGCAGCGTCTACGGACAGACCGGACCGCTTGCCCGCGAATGGGGCGTCGACGGGACGGGCGCGGCGTTGTCGGGCCGCCTGCACCTGACCGGATGGCCGGATCGGCCGCCCGTGACGCCAAGCGCCGTGCCTTACGGAGATGTGGTCCTGCCGCCCTATATGGCGGCGGCGGCAGCGGCCGCATTAGTGCATCGCACGCGCACGGGTGAGGGACTGCACATCGATGCGGCGATGTATGAGGTCTGCGTTCAGCAGATGGTGGGTGCCATCGTGGCGGCACAGACCGAAGGTCCGCCGCAGCGCCAGGGTAATGCGCAGCGCGGTGTTGCCTTCCAGGGTGTGTTCCCGACCGCCGGGACCGATCGCTGGATCGCAATTTCGGCGGTCGATGCAGCCGCCGTACGGCGGCTCGGCGATCTCGCGGGTTGCACGCCCACCGAAGAGTCGATCGCGCAGTGGACCAGGGCCGAGGATGGCTTCGCCCTGATGGAGCGGCTGCAGGCGGCCGGTATCGCCGCGGGCGTGGTGCAGGATGCAAGCGATCTTGTGGATCGCGATCCGCAGCTACGCGCACGGGGACTCTTGCAACAGATCGACAATCCCGTGCTTGGCCCGTTTGCGCATCAAACCCAGCCCTATAAGCTTTCGCGGACACCGGCCCGCGTGACGACGGCACCGCGCCTGGGTGAGCACAATGAGCAGATCTGTCGCGAGATTGCGGGTATGAGCGCTGCGACCTACACCGAGCTCGTCGCGGCACAGCTATTCGAGTGAAGCCATGACCACCGAAGACATTGCTCGCAAGACCGGCGCGCGCAGCGCGAAGCGACTCGCCAGCACGCAATATGCGACCCGTTTTCAGCGCGAATTCGTGCAGAGCTTGCAGGATCGCGTCGTGAACAAGGGCGAGCCCTTCGCCATCGTCCAGGCCGACACGCCGCACGAACTGTTCCATGTGATGGATATTCCCATCATCACAAACCAATGGTGGGCGTCTTACATCGCGGCCAAACAGCTCTCGCCCTATTACTTCGAGGTGATGGCGCGTCACGGTTTCCCGGCGTCGTCGTGCCGGTACTGCTCCCTCGGCCTCGCCTGCACGTTGGACAACGATCCCTCGAAAGCGCCCTGGGGCGGGCTCCCGCGGCCGACGGTGCTGGTGGCGCGGCTCACGTGCGACTGCATCCAGCGGGTATTTTCGCTCTGGGCCGACGCGCTCGGCTCCAAGTTCTATCCGCTCGAAGCGCCCGGCTGGGAACACAAGGACGGTCAATGGTTCGACAAGGGCAAGTGGGACTGGGAGCAGGTCTATACCTCGCGCCGCATCGACCTGCTTGTGGAGGAAATGAAGGGACTCATTGCCTTCCTTGAGAAGGAGACCCGTCGCAAATTCGACTATGGCAAGCTCCAGCACCTGATGGAGCGGATCAACGAGCAGGAGGAACTGCTCGACGAGGCCGCGAAGCTCGCCACCCGCACGCGTCCCTGCCCCGTGGGGATCGCGGAGCAAATGCCGAACGCGATGATCCCGCAATGGCATCGCGGCGACGATTGGGCTGTCGAACACGCGCGCATGTTTCGCGATGAAGTCCGCGCGCGCGTCGATGCCGGCGAAGCCGTCTGCTCGAACGAAAAGATCCGCCTGATGTGGATCGGCGCCGGCCTCTGGCACGATCCTGGCTTTTACACCGCGCTGGAGGAGCGTATCGGCGCTGTTTTCGTGTGGTCGATGTACCTGCCGTTCACCGGTGCGCAGTACATCCGCTACAATCTCGGCGACCCGCTGCGCGCGCTGGCCAGCCGCATCTGCGGCATGAACGAGGTGCTGCACCTGCCGCCGTGGATGAACGATTGGATGGTGTCAGAGGCGAAAGCTTGCGGCGTGGATGCGGCCGTGATCCTTCAGCCGACCACAAATCGACTCTCCGTCAGCGGCACGAAGTTCACCAAGTTGGCGCTCGAAAAAGCAGGCGTGCCTGTCTATGAGATGCCCGCCGACATGGTCGATGCGACGAACTGGAGCCATGAGCGGATGATCGAAGACGTCGAACGCTTCTTGCGCGAACGCACCATTGCTGGTCGGAGCTGATCGAAAAAAATGGGAAAGAAGGCCACACGCGAGATCGCGGAGATCGATCTTGGCGTACTCAAAGAGGTCGTCGGCTTTCGCATTCGCCGCATTCAGAATTACCTGTCGCGATCGTTTGCGGCACATGTCTGCGCGACGATGCCGGAATTCCAGCCGGGATTGTTCAGTTCCCTCGCACTCATCTCGGCCAATGCGGGAATTTCGCAAACGGCTTTGGCGCGTGAATTGGGATTCGACAAGGCGACCGTGGTGGCGCTGCTTGACAGTCTGGAGAAGGTCGGTTGGGCAGAGCGCAAACGTTCGACCGAGGACAGGCGACGGCACGCGCTCCAGATCACGTCCAAGGGCAAGAAAGCCCTCCAACAGTTGCGGAAGGCCGCGATCGATAATGAGGTCCGGGTTCACGCGGCGTTGAGCAAGGCCGAACATGCGCAGTTGTTTGCGTTGCTCGACAAGGTTTATGCGGCGTGTTTTGCGGCCGCCGCTGATTAGACCGCGCGGGCCGTCTTCAGCGCCTTGATTTTTGCATCGTCATAGCCGAGCCAGGCGAGGATTGCGTCGGTGTGCGCACCGATTGCCGGCGGCGGTGACATCGTATCATTCTCCGGTCGACCGAGGTCGAACCCGAGATTAAGCGTGGCCGCAGTAGCGTTCGTATTGGGCTGGGGATAGCTCACCGTCAATCCGCGTCCCCGCACATGCGGATGGGAGACGATCTGGCCGATGGTGCGCACAGCGCCCGCCGGCACGTCCGCCGCGTTGAACAGCTGCTCCCATTCCTCGGCGGTCCGAGCCGCAAACAGCGGCCGCAGGATCGTGAGCAATTCAGGCTCATGGTCGATGCGCGCATGCGGATCGCGAAAGCGCGTGTCCTGCGCGATATCCGATCTCCCGAGCACTTTGCACATGCTTTCGAATTGCTTCTGCGTGTTCGCGCCCAGCAGCAGCGGCCCGTCGCTCGCCTGAAAGGTCGCTGCGGTCGGGCTGGGATTGAAGCCGCGGTTGCCGACGCGCTTCGGCTCGTCGCCTGCGATCAGGAACGGCGCGACCATGGAGATCATCAGGACGAGCGACGCATCGAGCATCGAAACATCGATGTACCGCCCGCTGCCGCCGAAGCGCAGACGCTGCAGCACGGCGGCGACGCAGGCGAAGGCACCGGCATAGCCGGTGAAGGTGTCGACCATCGGAAAGCCGACCTTGGCCGGGTCGCCCGCGGGATCGCCGGTTAACGACATCACGCCGCACACGGCTTGAACGATATGGTCGTAGGCCGGATTGTCGCGGAGCGGCCCCGCCTGGCCGTATCCCGACAGGGAGCAGTAGATCAGTTCAGCATTGATCGTCCGGCACGCCTCGTAGCCGAGGCCGAGCCGCGCCAGCACGCCAGGGCGGTAGTTCTCGACGAGAATGTCCGCCTTGCGCACCAGGTCGCGGACCACGTCGATCGCGTCGGGATTCTTGAGGTCGAGCGTGATCGATTTCTTACCGACATTCACGGCCTGGAACGACGGGGCCATATCCTTGAATTCCGGCCGGCGGTCATAGTGGCGGAAAACATCGCCCTCGCCGGGACGCTCGACCTTGATGACCTCTGCGCCCAGCATCTTGAGGACATGGGTGCAGAAGGGCCCCGCCATGACGTGGGTCAGGTCGACCACCAAAAGGCCGCTCAGTGGTCCCGGCATTGTGCTAAAACCCTATTCAGTCGTGACACATATAGTTTAATTTACCAACTAATTGGCGTGAACCCAAAATGACTGGAAAACGGGCCAAAAAAGCGGTCGCGCGGCGTTTTATTGCTTTCGTTGCTGCCGCCCTGGCGCTGGCCGCATCGTCTGCGGACGCACAGGACGTCACGGTCCTGCGCTATGCCTCGCCGTATTCGCCGGCGCATCCCTTCAGCCGGGCTGACCTTGCGTGGATGAAGCATGTCGAACAGGTCTCCGCCGGCCGGATCAAGATCCAGCCATTTTGGGGTGGAACCCTCATCAGCGGCGACCACAGCGTGGTGGAATTGCGACACGGGGTGGCGGACGTCGCCCTGATCACGCCCATCTATATGCGCGGCGGCATGCAGGCCGTGAAGACGCAAAGCGGCTTCTATGCCGGCATCCAAAAGATCGAGGGCCAGATCGCCGTGTACCGCTGTCTGGCGCAGACGTTCCCGGTCTTCGGCGACGAACTCGCCGGGGTGCGCGTCCTGGCCGTGCAGGGCGGCAGCCTGCCGCACGTGGTCACGCGCTCCAAGCCGGTGCGCGCGTTGGACGACCTGAAGGGGCTGCGCCTGAGGGCTCCGGTCGAACTCGTTCCGGTTTTGCGGAAGCTGGGCGTCGATGTCGTGACCATGCCGATGGGCGAGGTCTATTCGGCGATGAGCAAAGGCGTGATCGATGGCGTGGTCGCGCCGTCCGATACCCTGAAGGCGCTGCACTTCAACGAGGTCGCGCGCTACATGACGCTCCTGAACGTGCCTCGTGGCGGCTATGCCGGCCGCGCCATCTCGGAAACGAGCTGGCGCAAGCTGCCTGCGGACCTGCAGGACGTGCTTTTCCAGTCGACGCCTTTCTGGGAACAGGCGATGACCCGGGAGATTCGCCAGGCCGAAAGCGCCGGGGCGGAATTCGGCGAAGCGCATGGGATCTCGTTCATCCCGTTCCCGTCGGCCGACCAGGCTCGTTTCGATGAAATCTACGACACGACGGCGGAGGAACAGGCCCGGGCGCTTGCCCAAGACGGCATCGACGGTCTTGCCATCTATCGCAAGGCGCGGGCGTTGCGGGACGGAGCCGGCGGGGCCAAGGCCTGTAACGATCCGACATAAGGCCGCGACGCAAACAAATCTTTGTGCAGCGGCCCCATCACGGTATCTTTGCCGTCATGAACGCTGAAGCCGCCGTTGATCCCACCGATTCCGACCAGCTAGACCTCGGCACATTGCCGAAGCTCCTGGGGTTCCATCTGCGGTTGGCCCATGTGGCCATGTATCGGGATTTCACTGAGGCCCTGACGAAACTCGATCTCACGCAGAAGCAGTGCGCCACCTTGCACCTGATTGGCGCCAATCCGGGGGTATCTCAGGTCGATCTGGCCGCGACCCTGGGGACCGACCGGGCGACGATGATGGCGGTCATCGACCGGCTGGAACAGCGTGGCTTTGTCCAGCGCCAACGCTCGTCGGGCGACCGGCGACGCCAGGAACTCAAGCTGACGCGTGAGGGGACAACGACACTAACCCGCGCCATGCGCGCGATCGCCGAGCACGAGCGCAACTTCACAACGCGTTTTACGGCCCAGGAGTTGCAGGTTCTGTTCGCAGCGCTGTCGCGCATTCACCGGCAGGTGTAGCGACCCTCACCGCGCCTCGGCGGTTTCCGCGATGAACCGCGCGCGCAGCTGATCCTTTTTCAGCTTCCCGGAAGCTGTGCGCGGCAAGGTTTCGACAAACCGGACATGCGTCGGGCGCTTGTAGCGGGCGAGGTGCTGGTCGCACCAGGTCAGCAGGTCGGTGCTTGTGCACGCCTGGCCATTGCGGAGCACCAGGAACGCACAGCCTGTTTCACCCCAGCGCACATCCGGCACGCCGATCACGGCGGCTTCCGCGATTGCACCATGGCTGGTTAGGACATTTTCGACTTCGGCGGGATACACGTTCTCGCCGCCGGTGATGTACATGTCTTTCCAGCGATCGACGATGGTATAGAAGCCGTCTGCGTCGCGCACGCCCGCGTCGCCGGTCCGCAGCCATCCGTCTTTGAAGACGGCGGCGGTCGCTTCGGGCTGACGCCAGTAGCCCGGCGTGAGCGCTGGGCTGCGCAGCCAGATCTCGCCCGCTGCCCCGTCCGCGACGTCCCGGCCATCCTTGCCCACCAGCCGCACCTCCATCGTCGGCGCCGGGATTCCCGCAGAGCCGATCTTGCGGCGCGCCGTCTCGAGATCCAGCGGCACATGCATGATGGTTGCGGCCTCGGTCATGCCATATCCATTCGCATGCAGGATGCCGCGGTTCACCAAGCACGCGCTCAAGCTCGGGGAAATCGGAGCGCCACCCGTGAACACGCGCAACCCGGTCAGGTCGGCGGCCGGCCATTGCGGCAGCTCGACCAGGGCCTGCGCCATTTGCGGCACGCAGAAATAATGGCTGATGGAAAGCTGCCGGTTGTTGAGCAGCGCCAGCGTATGTTCGGGAATGAAGCGGTCATTCAAGTGGACCGTTGCGCCCACCGACATGCTCGGATGGACCACGCCCAGCAGGCCGATCACGTGAAACAGCGGAACATCGCAGACGTGCGCATGTTGCGCGCTCAAATCACCAACGTGGATGAAATTCACGGCGGCGAAAAACGCGGACTTCGGCGTGACGATCACGCCTTTCGGCCGGCCAGTCGTCCCTGACGTGTAGAGCAGCATACAAGGTGCGAGCGGATCGACCTCGTAACGCGTCGCGGGCGGTATCGCCGCGCATGCATCGGCGAAGTCGCCCTGGGCCCCGATCCGAACCACCTTCGAGTCCGCTTCTGCGAATTCTTCTTCGGCGATCAGAAGCTCCGCCTCGGCGTCGGCCAGCAGCGTCGCAATCTCAGTGCCGGAGAGACGCCAGTTCAACGGCTGGAAGATCATCCCGGCGCGTGCGCAGGCATAGAACAGCGTGACGTGATGGATGGAATTGCGCGCGAGAAGCGCCACGCGCGCACCACGACCGGACAGCCGACGTTCCAGGAACGCCTGGCAGCGCCCGATTCTGTCATTCAGATCGGCGAAGGTGTAACGCTTCCCGTCGCTCTGCGTCTGAATGGCGAGCTTTGATGGCCGCACCTGCGCCTGGCGGGAAACAACATCCCGCTTCAGCCACTCCCATCCGGCGTGTGCGTCGGCTGCGGCCACGTCAGCGCTTATAGCTGGCCAGGCCGGGCTTATAGCTCTTGTCGTCGATGAACTGCCGAATGCCTTCCTTGCGGCCTTCCGTCTTGTCCAGGGAGTTCGCCGACTCCTGACGAACCACCAGGTAGTCCTCGGCATCGTCATAGGTCATGTCGACGACACGCTTGAAGGCATCCTTGGCCGCCTTCATCGTCACAGGGTTTTTCTGCAGCAGGACGTCGGCGAGGGCACGAACACGCTGGCGCAGCGCCGACAGCGGCACGGACTCGTTCACCAGCCCCAACTCCGCGGCCTTCCGGCCGCCCAGCATCTCGCCGGTGAGGATGTAGTACATCGCCTGGCGGTAGTTCATCAGCTGCTCGACCACCTTGGTCGCACCGCCACCCGGCAGGATGCCCCAGTTGATCTCGGACAGGCCGAATTGCGCTTCGTCGGCGCAAATGGCGAGATCGCAGGCGAAAAGCGGCGCGAAGGCTCCGCCGAAGCACCAGCCGTTCACCATCGCGATGGTCGGTTTCTCGAACCAGCGCAGTTTGCGCCACCAGCCGTAAGAATCCCGCTGCGCGCGGCGCGTGGCAATGTGCCCCTTCGCCTCGGTCTCGCGGAAATATTCCTTCAAGTCCATGCCGGCGGAGAAGGCCGAGCCTTCACCGGTCAGCACGAGCACACCGCAACGCGTGTCCTCCTCCAAGTCGTACAATACGTCGTGCATGGCTCGGTTAAGGGTCGGGTTCATGCAGTTGCGCTTGTCGGGGCGGTTCAGCGCAACCCAGGCCACACCGTTCTCGAATTCGACATTGACGACGCCTTCGTAGCGGTCACTGGACATTGTGTGATTCCGTTTGTTTCCGACGTTAGATGGGGAAGTGACCGGGCTGGGTCTCGATCGTGATCCAGCGCAGCTCCGTGAATTCGGCAATGCCGGCCTTGCCGCCGAAGCGGCCGTAACCTGAGCCCTTCATGCCGCCGAAGGGCATTTGGGCTTCGTCATGCACGGTCGGGCCATTGATGTGGCACATGCCCGACTGGATCTGACGCGCCACGCGCAGGCCGCGGGCGATGTCCTTTGTGAAGACCGCCGCGGATAGGCCGTACTCGGTGTCGTTGGCGACGGCGATCGCCTCGGCCTCATCCTTCACGCGGATAACACCCACCACGGGCCCGAAGCTTTCCTCGCGGTAGATGCGCATTTTCGGCGTCACCCGGTCGAGAACCGCGGCCGAAAGCAGCACGCCGTCGGCCTTGTGATCGCCGGTCGCGCAGATGGCGCCATTGGCGACGGCGTCGGCGATAAGATTGCGAACGTGAGTCGCGGAGACCTGATCCACCACCGCGCCAAGCGGCGTCTTGCCCTCGCGCGGATCGCTGGCGACGAGCGTCTTTGCCTTCTCGGCAAACTTCTTGACGAATGCGTCGGCGATCGTGTCGACGACGACAATGCGCTCCGTCGACATGCAGATCTGGCCCTGGTTCAAGAAGGCGCCGAAAGCGGCTGCCTTCACGGCTTCGTCGAGGTCCGCATCCTCCAGGACGATCAGCGGCGCTTTCCCGCCGAGTTCCAGCAGAACCGGTTTGAGATGCCGCGCCGCGCGCTCGGCCACAATCCGCCCGACCCGCGTCGAGCCGGTGAAGTTGATGCGGCGCACCGCGACATGGTCGATCAGCGCGCCCACAATCTGGCCCGCGTCGGCTGGCGCATTGGTCACGACATTGACCGCGCCCGGCGGCAGCGCGCTCTGGAAAGCTTCGCCGATGATCGCGTGGGTCCGGGGGCAGATTTCCGAAGCCTTCAGGACAACGGTGTTGCCGCAGGCCAGCGGTGTCGCGATCGCGCGTACCCCCAAGATCACCGGTGCGTTCCATGGGGCGATGCCGACCACCACGCCGGCCGGTTCGCGGATCGCCATGGCCATGCAGCCCGGCTTGTCGGAGGGGATGACCTCGCCGGCGACCTGCGTGGTCAGCGCGGCGGCTTCCCGGATCATGCCGGTCGCGAGCATGATGTTGAACCGCGCCCAGCCTTCGGTGGCGCCGATCTCGTCCTTCATGGCGGCGACTAGGTCCTCGCTGCGCGCGGCGAGGGCGTCGGCAGCCTTGTTCAAAGCCGCGCGGCGCGCGTTGGGGCCTTGGGCCGACCACGCACCGAAGGCCTTCTGCGCGGCGTCGGCCGCGGCGATCGCGTCCGGCACCGCAGCAGCGGCAGCCCGGCTCGCGACTTTTTGCGTGATCGGGCTGAGACGTTCGAAGGTCCGCTTGCCCTGCGCGTCGGTCGGGCGGCCTTCGATCAAGAGCTGAACATCCATGCGCCCGGCCTCCCATGCGCGATCGCGGAATATTGTATGTAACACTTACAATATCCGTATGCAGCGAGCAACAGGAATGGCAAACTTCAAACAGTTTGTGTTACATACCAATGCGCTAGGGGAGAGCCGTGAACACGCAGGTCGCTATCATCGGCGGCGGGCCATCGGGCCTTTTGCTTCAGCAGCTCTTGCGCCTGGGCAATGTCGATAGCGTCGTTCTTGAGGCAAAGAGCCGCGCCTATGTCGAAGCCCGCATTCGTGCGGGAGTTCTGGAGCAGGGCACGGTTTCGTTGCTGAAGAAAATCGGCGTGGATGCGCGCCTCAATCGCGAAGGCTTGGTGCACGGCGGTTGCGCGATCGCCGTGGACGGCGAGCAGTTTCGCATCGATATGCATGGCCTCACGTCTGGAGCCTCGGTCACGGTCTACGGCCAGACGGAAATCCAGAAGGACCTCGGCGACGCCGCGGCCGAACGGAAATGCGCCGTGGTGTGGGAGGCCGCGGATGTCGCGCTGCACGATCTCGCGTCTGAGACGCCGTACGTGACCTATCGCAAGAACGGCAAGGCGGAGCGAGTCGATTGCGCGTTCGTCGCCGGGTGCGACGGATACCACGGCGTCAGCCGCCGTTCGATTCCGCAGGAAAATCTGAAGCTTTATGAGCGCGTGTACCCGTTTGGGTGGCTTGGGATCCTGGCCGACGTCCCGCCGTGTGCGGAGGAACTCATCTACTCGAACCATGCGCGCGGTTTTGCCTTGGCGTCCATGCGCTCCTCTACGCGTAGCCGCTATTATATTCAGGTCCCCGCCGATACCGATCCGGCGAGCTGGCCCGATGACAAACTCTGGGATGAACTCGCACTGCGGCTTGGTCCTACGGCGGCGGCAAGTATGACGCGCGGACCGGCGCTGGAGAAAAGCGTCGCGCCCTTGCGCAGCTTCGTTGTGGAGCCGCTGCAATGGGGACGCCTGTTCCTCGCCGGCGATGCCGGCCATATCGTGCCGCCGACCGGGGCGAAGGGGCTCAATCTCGCGGCGTCCGACGTGCATTTCCTGTCGGAGGCACTTATTGCCTTTTACCGCTCCGGCGCGGAGGAGGGGCTGCGCGATTATTCGCGCAAGGCGCTCGCGCGCATCTGGAAGGCCGAGCGGTTCTCGTGGTGGTTCACGAGCCTTACTCACCGCTTCCCGGATATGGACGAATTCGCGCGCCGGATTCAGCTTGCGGAATTGGATTACATCCGCGGTTCGCGTGCGGCGCAGCTCACGGTCGCTGAGAATTACGTCGGTTTGCCGTTCGCCTAGAAGGCGCTCACAGCACCTCGAAGACTTCCAGCCGCACGCCACCCTTGCGGCGCTGTCCGCGCGCCACGGCCAGGCGGAAGTTCAAGTGCTTGAGCGCCGGCGCCCCCGCCGTAAATCGCATCGCCGTTCGGAAGTAGTAGAGCGAAGGGTCGACCACCTCGCCGGCCATGATCCGCGCGAGCACATCGGCCGGGCCGGAACGAACGCCGATCGACGACACCTCCACGATGTCGCCGGCCGTCGTGCGCAATGCGTAGTGAGCTTCGATCTCGAGATTGCCGTCGGCGTGCAAGACCTGCCAGTCCGCGCCGGGCAGGATTTCGCCCTGCAGATCGCCGCTGACGCGCCCGCCGGTAATCGGCACGCATCGCCGCGTGCCGGCCCCCGTGTCGCCGATCTCATAAGCCTGCGCGACATCCGCCTCGATGATCAGGAATGGCTTGTCCGCGGTTACGCTCATGCCTTCACCTTCACCGGCGGGGTCAGCGACGGCCGGCTGTTCAAGGTGTCGCGGTCGAATCCGGCGATGCGCTTGTAATTCGCGGCGACGTCTTCGAGCTCCTCCTGGCTCAGGACCTCGCTGACGTGTTTGAATCCCTTCGGTGCACGCTCCTCCGCAAGCTGCATGACCTGCTCCGGTCCATTGCCGCGGTTCAACAGCACGAGCCGGTTTGTCGCCGGGCGGCGCGCCTCTTCATAGCGCGCGAGCGCGGCGACGGGATCGGAGGCAAGTGCGAGTTCATAGGCAAGCGTGCGTGCGTCCAAGACAGCTTGCGACGCGCCATTGGACCCGATGGGATACATCGGATGCGCGGCATCGCCCAGCAGGGTGGTGCGTCCGAAAGTCCAGCGATCCACCGGATCGCGGTCCACCAGCGGATATTCGAATACGGCTTCGGCGCCGCGAATGACCGCCGGGACGTCAAGCCAAGGGAAATTCCAGTCCTCGAACTTGGGGAAGAAATCCTCCAGTGCGCCGCGCCGGTTCCAATCCTCCCGGCGCCATCCGTCTTCTTTTGGAAAGGTCAGTTCGGCGATCCAGTTGATGAGCGCGCCGCTCGGTTCGAGCGCGGGGTCGATGGCATAGCACACGAATTTCCGGTCCTGGTGGCCGGCCATCACCATTGTCCGGCCATCGAGGTAAGGTTTGCCTTTCGTGACGCCGCGCCACAACACGCGGCCATTCCACACCGGTGCGCCTTCGTTCGGATAAAACTGCCGCCGCAAGGCCGAATGGATGCCATCGGCCGCGATCACGATGTCGCCCTCGGCCGTGAAAGTGCTCCCGTCCACGCGTTTGAACGTCACCACGCCGCGGTCCGCATCGACGCCAACCGCGGTGCATCCCGCCGTCACCGCGCTCGCGCCCAGCCGCGCGCGCGTTGCCTCCAGCAGGATCATCTGCAAGGCGCCACGATGAATCGAATACTGCGGCCACCTGTAACCGGCCGCGCGCCCGCGCGGTTCGCGCCAGATCTCCTGGCCGAATTTGTTTGCGTACATGAGCGTCGATGTGGGGATGCCCCGCGCGGCCAAGGCGTCGGCCAGGCCGAGTTCGGTCAATTCCCGGACCGCATGCGGCAACACATTGATGCCGACACCCAGTGGCCGGAGTTCCGGCGCGGCCTCATAAATCTCGGCGGAAATTCCGACGGCGTGCAGGCTGAGCGCCAAAGTCAGACCGCCAAGGCCTGCTCCGGCAATGATGACGCGCATAGCTGATAAAGCCCTTCTCGTGACCGGGAGGCTTTAGCGCTCCCTGAAGCGGCTGTCCATTGTCGGGATGTGGGGCAAACTGTTTATCCCACTGACGAATTGGCGGCTTGTCGCCATTTAGTATGTGACACATACTAAATGCCGCAGGTGGGGAGGGCTGCCGGATGAAGCTGGGCATACCGAGCTCGATTGTCGCCCTTGTGTTGGCGACCGCGGCGGCTGCCGAGACCACGGATGCGGCCAAGGTGTCGCGGCCCGGTGTCTATGCCGGCTACTCTGCCGAGCAATATCGAACGTGGGTGCGCGAGGCCCATTATGTGCCCGTGCGCGACGGCACGCGGCTCGCGGTGACGATCTGGCGCCCGGCTGTCGACGGACGGCCCGTCGAAAAGCCGATGCCCGCGCTGATGACCTTCACCCCCTATCACGCGCGCGATGTGATGCCCGACGGAGCCGAGCGTTCACAGATCGAGCAGGCGCGCCCCGACCGCCCGGGTCAGCCGATGGTCAACATGACGCGCCACGGCTACGTCGTGGTTTCCGCCGACGTGCGCGGAAAGGGCGCCTCGTTCGGGCAACGCCGGGGTTTTCAGGATCGCACGGAGGCGATGGACGGACGCGACATCGTCGAATGGCTCGCGCGACAGCCGTGGTCCGATGGCAAGGTCGGCATGTGGGGATGCTCCTACACCGGCGGATCGCAGTACCAGGTCGCATCGACGGCGCCACCGCACTTGCGGGCGATCTTTCCGGGCTGTGCCGATTTCGACAAATACGGCTTCGTTAGCCTCGGCGGCCTCACGGCGCAATTCAACACGCGCTCGGAGGATCCGGTCGAGGACGACCGTAAGACCGCGCCGATGGACGAGGACCGCGACGGCGCGATGCTGAAAGAAGCGGTGGCCGGCCATGCGCGCAACACGCCGATGGCGGACGCCTGGAAAGGCATGCCGTTCCGCGACAGTACCTCGCCGGTCTTGGGCGTCCCATTCTGGACGGAAGCCTCCGCCGCCACCTACCGCCAGGTGATCGAGAAGTCGGGCATCGCGATCTATCGCTGGGGTAGCTTCAAGGACGAACTCAGCGCCCAAGTCCTGACGGCAAACGTTGCCACGCGCAATCCGGCAAAGCTGATGATGGCAGGGTGGGGCCATTGCGATCCCGGCACATTCGATCTGTTTTCTGAGCAGTTGCGGTTCTTCGACCATTATCTGAAGGGCGTCGACAACGGCATCGACCGCGAGCCTTTCCAGCACATTGGGATCCTAAGCTTAGAATTCCACGTGGACAAGTTGTCGC